>Ga0075434_100004632_pt1 | contig 12425 bp, 11 predicted proteins | sample RhiMethybrSRZTD3_FD_75298 | JGI IMG/M metagenome (GOLD analysis project Ga0075434, IMG submission 75298) | Populus rhizosphere microbial communities from Tennessee, USA - Rhizosphere MetaG P. TD hybrid SRZTD3 | ecosystem: Host-associated > Plants > Roots > Rhizosphere > Soil | place: USA... | reverse complement strand
AGCACAGGGTGATATTACCCCGTCGCTAACCGTGGAACAAGCCCGTGCGATTGTTGCGCCGCTCTATGACGCGCTCAATGAACCGACAGATAAGGACGTCCCGGCCTTGCTGGCGAACGCAACCAACCCCGACTACCGGTCCTGTTCAACCAACTCGGATTGTCTGTCACGTGATCAATTGGCCGGGGTATTCACCGGATTGGGGAAGATAATCCCGGACCTGCACTGGACTATCAAGGATGTCTGGACGTCGGGTAATCGGATCGTGGTCCGAGGTGAGGCCACCGGCACTCCGACGGGCGAGCTGTTCGGCGTTAAACCCACCGGTAAGAGCTTCAAGACGATCTCGATAGACATGTTTGCTGTCAGGGACGGCAAGCTAGCGACGGCCTATCACGTGGAGAATTGGGTAGCCGCCATGGAGCAGATCAAGTAGAAAGAAAATGCCTTTTCCCGAGCTACGCGATACGTAATTTCTAATACCCTTTTTTTATGAAAATAGCAGGTTGTACAGTAATACCAGGCTAAGGGTGGCTAAGGGTGCCACTTAGTTTTATCAGATTTGGTTTTTTATTCTAGTAGACCTACATTGAAAAGCTTTGCATTATCATTTTTCCAAACTCCCTGTCAGACATTTTCATTCTTGCTTGAATTATAGTAGTTCCTACAATGTATCTTAATTGTGGATTTTGGGACGTTACCGCTTGTAGTACAACTTTTGCCACTTCTATTGGCGGGGAAGATGATGATATATCTTCCATTCTCGATCTAAATTGATTCTCTACCTTTTGCATAAGCGAAAAATATGGAGATTTTGGGTTTAATCTCTTCTTTGCTGAAGTGCTTGAGTTTACAAGGTTTGTTCTGATAAAACCAGGTTCAATTAAAACTACTCTAATTCCAAATTGCTCTACTTCATAAGCCATAGATTCTGACAGCCCTTCTAGTGCGAACTTGGAGCTTACATAAGCAGAGTTAATTGGAAGTCCGATTCTTCCAGCTGAAGAACTAATATTTACTATAATTCCTTCTCGTTGTTTTCTCATGGAAGGTAACACTGCCTGTATAACTCTAATAGCTCCGAAAAAATTGGTCTCGAATTGTTCTTTGAATTCTTTAATGGAAAGATCTTCTGCTGGTCCTAATAATACGTACCCTGCATTATTAACTAATACATTTATCTTTCCTTGTTCACTTTCTATTTTGTCAATTGCTTCTTTGACAGACATATCATCATTGACATCTAGCTGAACAACTTGCAAGGGCAACTTCTCGTTATTCTTTATTTGGATTATGTCTCTGGATTTCTCAAGGTTGCGCATGGAAGCATATGTATAAAATCCACTTCTGGCTAATAGAATGGCTGTTTCAAAACCTATGCCGCTTGAGCTACCTGTTACAAGAGCAACATCCTTTCCGGCTTGCATATATTTATCTATAATGACTAGCGATTTAATACTTTGTATGAGAGAATTTGTAGTGCGGATCCCCTTCTGCTTCTGCCAATCCAATGTTTTTTAGCAAGTCCAATTTGACTTCTTAGATCCCGAAAAATCCCGACGCGTTTAGGACCGCAGTAAAAAACAATATTTAATACAAGTGCTACCATAGCGGGTATCACAATTAGTCTAAGGTAGATTGCAGGATAATTATAAAAATTAATGATGAAAATTAGTGAATTAATTTAATATTTTATTTCCCAGGAATAAAATCAAAGAAGCCGGTAACGAATGGTGAATGGTATTAGATCGGTTCATCCTAAAAATTCTTTTTGAGTCAAATCAGTATTTACACCCGCCGCTGCTCTAACGCCTTCAGCCGCCGCGATAATAATTTGAGCAGGATTAATTACGGAAGCATCACCGGCAGCATATACACCTTGGACATTTGTCCTACCAAACGAGTCTACTGAAATACCACCAAGTGAATTATATTCGCACCCTAATTGTTTACCAAAATCAGACGATTGTATCAATTGTGGCATTACAAAACCACCTTTTCTCAATACACTTTCTCCATTATCAAAGACAATCTTTTCCATCTGCCCATTACCTCCCTCAAATTTTTTAATCTTATTTTCAATTATTCTTATTCCCTTATGACGAATAAAATTTTTCTGCTCCAAATCTTGAAAGACCTTACCATTAGTTAAGACAATCAAGTCTTTAGACCAATTATAAATGGTCTGAATGAAATGAAAACCCTGTACTTGGTCACCTATAATGACCACCAATGGTTTGTCTCTTAGTTCCCATCCGTCACAGTAAGGGCAGTGAAATAAACTCTTCCCATAAAAGTCAGAAATGTTCTCTATGCCTGGTAAAATATCTTTTAAACCTGTGGAGATAATTATGGCCTTGGAATAATATTTTTCTCTCTCTGACGTTACCACTTCAAACTCTTTATTTTTAATTACTGTGATTACTTCTCTCTTCAAGTACACAACCGAAGGGTATTTGCCTAATTCCTTACGAGCAATTTCTCTAAATTCCTTAGGCTTTATTCCGTCACGTGTAATAAATCCATGAGATTCCTGCGTAACGGCATTTCTAGGGTTGTCATTATCAAATAGTAATACATTTCGTCTTGCTCGCCCTAAGATAAGAGCAGCATTTAAGCCCGCAGGACCTCCACCAATAATAGCGCAATCAATTACTGTATTCACTCTATTACCTTGCTAGCCTATATTTATTTTATTTTCGCATCCTGTAAGCCATAATTTGTAATTCTTGGTAAAAACGATAGAAGATTACCAGATCCATCCCCACATACGAAAATTCTCTAAACCAATTAACAATTGTATACGTCTTACTATCGAATATCATATAAGTTCTCGATTTAATAGAAAGTCATTATAACGATGTAGCCTAATTTCTTAATACATATGCGTTCAGTTCAAGTACCTCGAGCTAATGGACCGCTTGAACTTGTCGAAAAAGATATTCCAGAGCCCGGTTCAGCGGAGGTAAGGATTAAGGTTCAAGCCTGTGGCGTATGTCACGGTGGCTCTGTTACCAAAGAGGGATTATTTCCTGGCATCCAATACCCAAGAGTTCTGGGACACGAGGTTGCAGGAATCATCGATAAAATAGGTTAGTATGTGTATTGGCAAGACGCAAACTGAAATGATTGGTCCAAGGTATGGGAGTGGAAATAAATATTCTAAGCAGATAGGAAGTTGCCGTCTAATCAAAATATATTGTCAAATTTGACTCACGTCAGAGATTCTTGGAGAATGGTTTTCATTAATATATATTAGTATCTGTGAAGGAAACAGAATCAATTGAACATGTAAAACTTGCATTTGAACCAAAATACAAAACCCTATCCGTCCATTTGGTCCGTGTGTAAATGATTGCTTAGACTTGATAACTGCGGTGTTAATCGTATCCCTAGTAAGAATGAAACAAGGCCTTATGCTCATGGACCATCTTATAACTTTGGAATTTCTCGGAACACTTTTCGCACTTCCATTTATTCATGAGTGCTTCCGTACGTGTTAGCTGCAAATCATCTTTGTTTTCGAAGAATCCTGTCGAATAATTGAAATAGCTCATATTGTAGTTGAGCCTGTATTTTTTTGAATTGTTCACTAGACATGTATAGTTGCAATGGTATTTAACAAGTTACGAATGTCTATATAGGGGCATTTGAGGCCAGTATTCCTTGCAAACAGATCAGAAAGACTTAATTCAATATTATTCCATTACCGGCGCGCAATATACGTTAATGTTCTTAACGAATAGTACGATCTTAACATCAATTCTTTCATAATAATGGGGCACCCGGTGTAGTTTAAGTTAAAATTCCAAATTATGGATATCTGGAAGAACAGGCGGTATCTAAGCTGGTAATAAGTTTTCTATTATACGTCTCTTTATTAGGGACGGACCGTCATTGTAATTGATTGTATATCATGGAAATGATGGAAAGATGATTAGTCTCCTCTAAAGTAACAAATCAATATCCATTATCTTAAGCAATAATACTATTTACCGTCACTCACGTTCAAAATCTTAATGACTGTTTAAATAGTTACTAATTAGGTTCATTGCTACCATCTATAAAATTTCATCAAGTGGATTGAGCAAATCCAATTCTCTCCTTAACTAATCTGGCAAGGGTACAAGATTATGTCAAACATGATTCACAAACCACTGGCCTGTATTGCGTAGGGGGCCGGACAAGACTACCATTTAGCTTCGATAAACCAACATTAATGGCGAATAGTCTGCTTGCCACAGAATGAATAGATTAAAACCCTGCTTGTAATTCTTAGTTTGACGGTTTTGCGTCAAAAAATAAGTAAAGGTCAGCCAGTTACTATCGCTTCAGTGCTAGTCTCATTACCTGAAGTCATATTACCGCTCAGTAGTTGATCGGCTAGATCCAACTGAGTCAAGGCTCCAGGATCATCATTTGCTTCTATTGCGGAACGTGTTTCATTCAGAATTTGCTTTAATTTATCAAGGTCTAGTTTTGGTTCTTGAGCAGATGCTTGACTACTCAAACTCATGACAGTAACGAAAATTCCCGACAGAATTAACGCTGCACCTAATGCTACCAATCTATTTTTCCCCATAACATCGATCTAATTAGTAATTTATATAAATATTTCTTAGTGAGGTTACAATCCTTATATATTTCCATAGAAAAGAACAACATGAATTGCAGGAAAAAAAAGGGATGGTAGGAAAATCAATAGTAATAGCTCTAATCGCAATAGTAATGACGACTGGTTCAGCATTCCTGGTCGCTACATTCAGTCAAGCATACGCAAAACACGCGTTTGTCGGTGGGGCAATCGTAATAGGTTCGAGCGAGAATCAAAAAATATCATGTTCCACTGGAAGTTCTAAGAATACGCATGGCCTTCAGTTCTCCGCACATACCAGGGAAGGTACACTACACGGTTACTGGGATATAGCATCTCCTTTTACTGGCGCGGAAAATAAAGGTGGATATATCTACGATGGAAGCAGTACTGGAAAAACTTATGAATTGAAAGGAAAGGAGACCCAGGATGGAATATGTCATGCTAAAGTACCAAAAGATGTAATTATTAGCGGGAAATGCGGAAAGGGCGTAACCATAAATTATAAAACAATCGGTGGGCTAAGTCATACATTTACCGGTAACGTAAAGTGCTTTGGGTAATACGACATAAATAGTGCGTCCACCCCCATTTTTTATTTTTTGGTACTTTTTGTGTCTGCTTTAATTGATAGAGCTTTGAAAGCCAATATCAGAACTAGTAACTCTATCCGTTCCTTCCTTTTGCTATCATTAAACCTATATTCTGTCCTATGTATTCGAACTGTTTTTTCATCCCTGTCATATTGTCATTCATAATTTGGGTTATGTTTGCGCCGCCAGTTGCATTAAAGAATAGCCCCTAAAGTAACATAACTCCGAAAAATGATACGTTAAATTATACATGATTGAGAAAAAAAATGCTATTAGGTCCCAGCCCATCAGTATGACATTCCGGTACAAGAATAATGGTTGACAAAATATTAAAGACTAAAAGATTCTGTACTGTGTCAATGTTCAGGAATTTCCATTATGCTAATACTGAAAAACTTGGGATTATGCGTGGGAGGCGAAATGGGACAAGATAAGTTATGGCAAAAGGATGTCTGTGCGGGATGTAAACAAAAAAAGATTTTGGTTGCACAGGATCCGGACACAAATGACTATTTTTGTTCACAGTGTTGGGGATCCAAATACAGATACAGGTCTTGATGCACTAACTTTTCATCCTGAAAAAACTGATTTAACTTATAGTGAAGGATTCTCTAAATAAGGTACAAAGTGCATATAATCATCTGTCAGACGGTTTAAGCCTTGTGCTGAGAACACAAGATTACATAGTTAGTTGGATTGCATCAACGTCATGGTATTGTGTTATTCCATTTAAACTCGGTAATTGTTCCATTCATTTTAGCGGAGCTCGAGGAATTAGAAATAGTAATATTTGATCCACCGCATGACAAGCATACTTCGGTTGTGTTTGTTCGGGCATGGAAATAATCGATTAATCCCCGGGGTTCACGATTTGGACTAGTGACACCCACATAAACAGGCGCCATCGTTGGACGGTTCATAGGTCATCGTGTTATGCCTGCAGTCATTGCAGATTAGGAAATCCTCTGCTTTCGGGTTACTATACGCCGATTCGTTTTTAACTGGCCCTGTCAACGCGACCTTTTTCACTTTCTTTGATAAGGATTTGACGCGAGTATTGCCTGATATGGTCACCATAAATTAGCTATACTGGAATTACAGCCGTAGGGGACTTAAAACTTTAAACCGATTATTTAGATTAAATCAAAGTGTCTAAGACAATCGCGGATTGAACTGATTATAATTTCTCATTCCAATCTATGATGTTTTCATTGAGAGGAGGTGGAGGACCAGAAAAGTCTATGCCATATGCTCCCCTTGATAATTGCTACCCTAGTCTTTCAAAAAGGTAATTCAAAAGATTGGCTTGACGGAGGCCCTGGTAAGATCGTTCCATTTATAGGATCTAAGAACAGCTTATTTGCTTTATGACCACCCGTAAAATCGAACAAGGATAGGATCGAGCCAGCCTTAGCATCAAAAGACTGATCCCCTATCCTTCCTAAAGCCCAATTATCTTCAATAAATCGAAGTAGAGAAGTGTGATCAGTTATGGTATGGTCTATGAAGTTTACTTTTGAGTAAGGGGATATTACAAGGATCGGAAGTCGTGGTCCGTAGCCGCATCTGTCTTGATAAGAGCCTGCCGCAGTCTTTCCACATAGGCCAGAACCAAATAACCGATCCGTTTTACGATCACTTGATGGGTTAACTATTGGGGGCATAACGTGATCATACCACCCATCTGAGTCGTCATAGGTTATTATGATTGCCATGTCTTCCCATTGAGGAAGTTGCTGTAAACGATTGATTATATTTACGATAAATTCTTGACCTAAGAGCGGAGTCGATATGCCGGGATGCTCTTGCTGGTATGAAGGAGCTTTTATGAAGCTTACTTCTGGCATGTTACCGTTCAGAGTAGCATTCCAGAAATCAGATAGGTCGTACTGATGGTTTGCCTGATCTGTTTTGCCTATCATTTCTACAGAAGAAGGTGGCAGGTGATGGTGGTTTGACGTGTTTTCATAATATTGGAAAGGCTCCACATTAGCGTAATAATCATTAACAAATACACCACTTTTTGCGTCCGGAGTATGGTAGCTGTGGCCGCAGTTTTTCGACAGGGAGAAGGGTGTAGGTTTGAATCCTGCAGAGAACCAGCCCCAACTCACATTCTTCGCATTCAGGAGATCTCCTATGTTTCTTCCTTTCATGGTTACCACTGAAAATGTGGGAACCGCATCATTTACGGGGACAACAAAATGGGTAATTGCAGAGTCTTCCAGAGAGGTGGAGCAATCGTCATAAGCTGGATCGGGGTCATAGATCATCGTTCCTTTTGATACTGCCCCTTTTAGACACCTAGTATAGTAGTAATTTTTTAAAAGGCCTAAAGAACTTTTATTAACGCAGGTAGCACCGTGCGTCTGCCCTGATATAAGATTAATGTGACCTGGCGTCGAAGGGCCAAACGTAGACCCAAAAAAACTATCACTCATTGCAAACTTTTGCGCATAATTCCACAATCCTGTCACAGTATTTCCATCGTAATACCCCATCATTCCGATCGCTTTTCCAGTCTTTACAGGGAATAGACATTTTTCATTATATGGAAATAGAAATCCAGGTTTTTCTGATGCGGTTGACTGTACGAATTGATTCACTTTCCCGCCGTTGTAGGCCTTCTGTTCTGCGGTATAGGAATGATTATTATCACACATCAGTGCTTGGGACCGATCCAGCCTGAAGGGTAACGCGAGATTGGGATTTTGAGTTAGTAGGCCAGCAGTTCTCAGGTTGTTTACAAAAGGAGTGTTAGGGTCTTCTATGAATTGAGGCTCCCCTACGGGGTTTGTAGCCACTGGATATGTCGCAAAATAGTGATCGAATGATGAGTTTTCCTGAAATAGAACTACTAAATATTTGATTGGAGTATTTGTTGGGAATTCTTCTGCGTATACGAATATATTTGAAACCACAGACCCTGCTAGGAGAAGCGAGATTGGAAACAGGGATGAAAGCAGACCACATAGAGGCAAATGGAATCTTCGCATCATTTCCTCGTAATTTGTCTCTCAATATATCTCACATAGTCAACGAATTACACAGCTTCGACTCAAATATGTCGATGTTGCCTATTCAAGTCTGCTCTTCAGTAATGTATGATGAATTATCAATTTTGGTAATTGATTTATTATTTGACTGTCAATATACCTTCAACTTAACTTAACTTAGGCTTTAGAGAAATAAGCTCATCATCAATCACTATAATCCAATCCAAAAGACGACTGTCTATTTTATGATATTCAATTAAATGCTCCTTTCTTCTGTGAGGTGGGATTATTGCTTTACAGATACCGCAGAACATAAAGGTCTTTTTTCTCACTAGCTTTATGCTTAAAAATTAATATAAATATTTCATGCATAAACTATCTTACGTGGTGTAATCCAGAGAATTTGATTTATTACTGAATAACAGGTTGGGAGGGATGTGAACTTGAATGCCGCATGAAACTAACTAATGCATGACATGAATAAATTATATGAAATGCCTATAATTCAACACCGATTCTGTGGCGATATTATATACTTGCAACGGGAATGTAGTAAGAATGGGTCATGCAGGACGCCTTAGTGGACTGACTTCTAGAATCATCGCGAAGATCGGAATTTTAGTCGTCATTGAAATTATTATTATACTCAGTAGTTTCGTTATTCTAGCTTATTTCGAATCTCAAGGAACATTGCTTGGAAATTCAATTAATATTGCTGGTAAAAACCGATTCCTTACCGCAAATGTGCAGCTAGCAACCGAAGAGTATCAATCAGGGTCTTTGAGCCTCTTGGACCTGCAAAAGGCCCTTGAAACGCTGGAATCGAACATACTTGCATTGAAGGAAGGTGGTTCATATGCGGGCTTGGAATTGAAAACTTTGCCGCCACAGTTTTTAAACTATTGGGAAGTTATTAGTCAAAATTGGAAAGATTACAAATCTTCTATCGTAGAAAAAATAATCATTCCAATGCAAGGCGGGAGAGAAGCACCGTCCGCGCACCAGGGCCAACTAAATGCAACAAAGGAATTAAAAACTAAGGCTATAGCGTTGATTGGATCATCAGATGTTTTGGTTACCAAGTTAGGAGAATTTGCAAAAACTAACTCTCAAAACCTAATGCTTTTGCAAATCCTTCTAGGAATTTTCAATATTGCCGTACATGCTGGAATGCTATATCTCATAGTAAAAATTCTCAGACCTATATCTGCTTTGACTAAGGCTACAACTGAAATAAGAAACGGAAATCTTAACGTATCGGTAGAACATTCAGGCAGCAGTGACGAACTGTCCGAGCTAAGCAAATCATTTAATTCAATGGTCCACTCTATAACGGAGTCCAATGAAAAACAGAAAGAACTAACAAGAAAGCTTGAAAAGACAAATGAGGAGCTTAAACAAAAAGAGAAATTAAAGGATGAATTCATCAATATTGCTTCACATGAGCTAAGAAGTCCAATACAGCCAATACTCGGTCTGGCTGCTCTAGCAAAAAAAGGTAAAATCAATCAAGAACAAGCCTGGGATGTTACTTTAAGACAGGCACGAAAACTTGATCAATTAGCTAACGATATTCTCGACGTAAGTAGGATTGAAAGTGGCAATCTGTCCTGTAAAATGGAAAGAGTTAGTATTAACGATGTGATACTCGAAGTGACGGCCGCTGCGAAACTAAATCCTAGCCTAAGTGAAGGTGTAGTGCTAGATACAAAATTAGATGCACCCATAGAAATATTGGCTGATAAGATGCGCATCACTCAGGTGCTGGTTAACATCATTGGTAACGCAATCAAATTTACGAGGACTGGAAATATAACAGTAGAAACACGCGTCTATAGGAAAGAGAATATGATGAAAATTATAATTGTCGATACTGGAAGTGGGATACCAGAAAGTATGCTTCCTCGACTATTCGAGAAATTTTCAACTAGGAAAACTATCGGAAATGAAGGCCAAACTGGAACAGGCCTCGGACTTTTCATAAGTAAAGCCATCGTATTGGCTCATGGCGGATGGATTTATGCCTCAAACAACAACAGCGACACTGGCTCGACATTTACGATAATTTTGCCAATCGAGCGGAATGAAAATGAGACGGAAAATGGACGTTAGGCGATCATATTACAATTTCGTTAAAACTGTAAATAATAGTTCTTCAATGTAATGGTAAACCAAAAAATGAAGCTCATAGTAGGGCCGTTATATGACAAGATAAGATGGAATAATAATACTAATAATAGCAGTAGTATTGTTAGAGTGGTCGAAAAAACTGCCTCAAGCTTGGAAGCAGAGACAAGACATCCTTCAGTTCTGGAGTTTTGTGGCAGCTTGAAAATAGGAATTTTGCCATTATTTAATTGGAATAAATTTGCATATGTATATCCGGTACCTTCTTTCGTTACCCGGCAATACCGGTCGCTTAAGGAAAACTTCGAACATGGCAAGGACTGTCATATTTTAGATGATTCTACGAAAATATCTCCAAAGAAGATAGTAGAGGGACCAGATAGCAGTTACCATCCGGTTGAAAATATTCTAATTAATATTCTGATAGTTGATGATGACCGGGACATACTTTTCACGTTTAAATCGATATTAGAAGCTGAAGGTTACAACGTACAAGCATTCGCAGACCCAAAGGAGGCATTGAGCCATTTTAGCCAAATGGACCCATCTTACTATAACTTGGTTCTGACAGACATTCGAATGCCAAATTTTAACGGGTTTCAGTTCTACCAGAAATTAAGGGAAATTAATACTGGTGTTAGAGTCATATTCATGAGTGCATTTGATGTACCTGGTAATCTCCTGGATACAATGCCCGCTATCAAAGATAGCGACATTATTAGAAAACCCATTGAAGAAGAGCATTTTGTTAAGAGGATAAAGAAGGCTATTAACTTGGAATGAAGGCATAATTATGAATTTTTTAATTTCATTCCCCCTCCAGTGACATGGACTACTCAGTCAGCAGCATTGCTTAGAATTCAATACCTCACTTTACATAGATTGATGTGAAACATAAACGTAGTAACTTTCAGATGAGCCTTCAGAAGAGAAGAATTCTGGTAGTAGACGACGATTCTGATGTTGGGTTATCCTTGAAGCTCATACTAGAAGCATACGGATTCGAAGTCGTTAGTTTCACGGACCCTGAAACAGCATCAGAAAGTTTCACCCCGTACTCCTATGATTTGGCAATTCTTGATATTAGAATGTCAGGATTGAGTGGATTTGATTTGTACAAGAGACTCAAATCAAAAGATCATAATATCAAAGCCTTATTCCTTACCGCTGTAAGAGAGTTTGGAGAGTATGACGAATTCAAGGATCTGGTATTTCCAAAAATGGGAGAGAGGCATTTTATTCAAAAGCCAATTAGCGACGTTGGCCTGTTAGAACAAATATATTCTATATTGAATTGAGACATAGAGAGCCATCGAAATTTAAGGCTCTTTCTGAATCATCATAGCATTTTTTAGTTTACGAGTGCAGGAAAGAAAAATAATGCGGGCCACCTCATCAAACATGTCCTAAAACAAGGTCGGACCCCATAAATTAAGTGCCTCATAACTACTGGAATCAAAGCTAAAGTTATCTACCGACCTCACAATACTTTCCACTCCTACTTTGACATATCATCTCAATGGCGCTTGACGAGAACGTGTAAAAAATTAATACTTTAATTCTTTATCAAATTCTAGTCATGTGACATATGTAATAAGCAATGAAATAGGCCATTAGAGTATAAGATTATTTATGATTCTTGGTTTAAAGATTTCTAATATTGGTTATTATCTATTTAGAATATTAGCAAGTGATCTAAAGGTCAACGATACACATAACATTATATCTAGAAGTTCTGGAGCCAATAGATTGCCTAATTAAGGTAACGCTCTTCTTATTGTATGTTGTCCATATCAAACTTATATGGCAGATACAGAAATGATTCAAGAAAAGTTAGGCGAAGCGATAGGATTAGAGAAGGCAGCTCAGAGGGCAGTCGAAGAATTGGAGTCAAGAGGATTATTAAAGTTCGAACATATGAAAAAGTTAAACAAGATGAAAGACCAGGCAGGGCGACAGGAAGAACGTATGGAAAAACTTGTTGAAGAACTGACAGAATCAGAAGGCTTTGATTCAGATGCTATTGAAAGTACTGGTGAAGAAACAGCAGAAAAAGCGTCAAAAATGATGGAAACGTATCTTGGTGAAAAACCCGATATTCAAGAAGCTTTAGAG
>Ga0075434_100004631_pt1 | contig 12425 bp, 9 predicted proteins | sample RhiMethybrSRZTD3_FD_75298 | JGI IMG/M metagenome (GOLD analysis project Ga0075434, IMG submission 75298) | Populus rhizosphere microbial communities from Tennessee, USA - Rhizosphere MetaG P. TD hybrid SRZTD3 | ecosystem: Host-associated > Plants > Roots > Rhizosphere > Soil | place: USA... | reverse complement strand
ACGTGCGTGAGCGTGATCGGCTCCGGGAACGTCGCCGGGATCTTGAAGTCGAGATACTTGTTGATGTCGGTGTTGAGGTCGAGCTTGCCCTGCTCCACCAGCTGCATGACGGCGGTCCATGTGAACAGCTTGGTTATGGACCCAACGCGGAACATGGTCGAATCGGCGGCCACCGGGCGGCCCTTGCGGACGTCGGCGCTGCCGTAGCCCTTGGCGAAGAACAGCGCGCCATCCTTGACCACCGAGACCGTTGCCCCCGCGATGTGATGATCGCGGAGCTGTGCGGCCATGATGCCGTCCATGAAGGCTTCGAGCTCGGCGCGGTCCTTCAGGCCGCGCGTCACGGGCACGGTGGCCGCCGGAATCTCGGCCGTCGGGGTCGACACCGGGCGAGTGGGAGCGACCTTCCGAGGCGGTTCCTGCTGGGCGGTGGCGTGCCTAACGACGAGGAGCGACAGTCCGAACACGAGCGCGCGAGTGAGCACGAATCCTCCGGAAAAATTGACCGATACGCGAGGCCTTATGGATAGCAGGCGGCAGGTGTCCGGGGCAATGCTGGAATCCTGGCGAAGGATGGGCCCGTAGGATGAATTAGCACACCTTCATTGGGAGAGCGGGCATGATCATGGCCGACGTGTGGAAGATCCTCTTCCTGATTCTGGGAACCCAGGCGGTGATGGTGAGCTACTGGCTCCTCGCCGCGGCGCTGTTTCCTGCAACGCTCCGCCGCGCGCGAGCGGCCTATGACCAGCGCAGCGGGCGGGTGACCGTGACCGGTCTGCTGGTGGCCGTGCCGACGCTCCTGGTGGGGGCCGGGCTGCTCCAGGGGCCGCACCCACTGCTCAAACTGATCGGCGGGGTCCTGGTGAGCACACCCATCGCCCTCGGGCTCGTGGGGTCGGCCGGGCTGTGCGACCGGATCGGCGCGGGACTGCCCGGTGACGCCGACTCTCGGCTGCCGTGGCGGCGCGTACTGCGCGGCGGCATTGTGCTGTCGTTCGCGTTCGTGCTGCCCGTGATCGGGTGGTTCCTGGTGCTCCCGTGGACGCTGGTGAGCGGTGTGGGTGCGTCGTTAGGCGGCCTGCGCCGCCGTCCCGCGGCTGTGCCACAGGCAACGACCCCCGCCGCCCCGGTCGAAGCGATCCAATGATCACGCGGCGCCAGTTCGTCGAGCTCGGAGGCACGCTGGCAGCAGCGTCCGCGCTCGCCTGTGAGGAGGCCCCACCCCAGCTCGCGTCATTGCTGACACCGGCGACCGAGCCGGTTGCCCCTCCTGCGAGCGACGACGTCGACCTCGTATCGCACGTGGTCGGCCGGCTGTCGTTCGGGCCGCGTCCGCGAGACCATGCGAACGTTCGGTCCATCGATCCTGATACAGATCGTGCCGTCGCGCGCTATGTCGACGCGCAGCTCGCGCCCGAAGCCATCGACGACACCGCCGTCGAAACGCGGCTGCGTCGCTACGGAGAGCTCGAGGAAAGCGCCGGTGAGCTGTACGAGTACAAGGAGCAGGTGCTGCTCGCCAGCCTGACGAGTGCAGCCATCCTGCGGGCGCGCTACAGCGAGCGCCAGCTGCACGCGGTGATGGTCGATTTCTGGACCGACCACTTCAACATCGACAGCGCCAAGGGCGACTGCCGCTGGCTCAAAGTGGCGGACGACCGCGACGTGATTCGCGCCCACGCGTTAGGTTCGTTTCCGCAGATGCTTCGCGCGTCGTCGCTGAGCCCCGCGATGCTCTGGTACCTCGATGGGCGGGTCAACCGGTATGGTGCGCCGGGCGACCGGCCGAACGAGAACTACGCCCGCGAGCTGCTCGAGCTCCACACGCTCGGCGTGCACGGCGGCTATACGCAGCAGGACGTCATGGAAATGGCGCGCGCGCTCTCGGGGTGGACGGTCCGCTCGCGGCGCGAAGTCGTCTTCGGGCTCGGCAAGGTGGAATTTCACCCGGAATGGCACGACGACGGTGAGAAGCACATCCTCGGTCGTGTCATTCCAGCTGGTCTCGGGAGCCGCGATCTGGACGCGGTGTTGGATCTCATTTCGCTGCATCCGTCGACGGCGCACCACCTCGCCACCAAGCTGTGCCGGCGGTTCATCGCCGATGACCCGCCCGCTGCCGCCGTCGACCGCGTCGCGAGCACGTTCGTCTCGTCGCGCGGGAACATCGCGGGCACGTTGCGCGCGCTGTTCGCGACGCCCGAGTTCATGCGGGTACGTCGAACGAAGCTCAAGCGCCCGTTCCATTTTGTCGTATCCGCGCTCAGAGCGACCGATGCGCGGACCGATGGCGGCCCGGCGCTGCACGAGATGCTGCGCCGGATGGGTCACGCGCCGTATCAGTATCCCACTCCGGACGGATACGCCGACGATGAGACCTCCTGGCTCGGCACACTGCTCTGGCGCTGGAACTTCGCCGCCGCGCTCGCCGGCAATCGACTGGCCGGCACGCACCTCGAGCCCGCGGCTCTTCGATCGACGTTAGGCGGGGAGGCCGGCCTCCGCGCGCACATACTCGCGCGACGCCCAACGGTAGCCGAACGCGAGATCCTGGCAGCCGCGCCGGACTCTCTGCCGCTGCTGCTCGCGTCTCCAGCCTTTCAGCGGTACTGAGATGCCATCGCTTGGCTTCGTCACCGGCATCGCTCCGCGCGACCGAACGCTCGTCGTGATCTTTCTCCGCGGCGGCGCCGACGGCCTGACGCTCGTCGCGCCGGTCGCCGACGATGCCTACCATCGCGCCAGGCCCACCTTGCGCGTTACGGAACGGGAGGGGCTCCCACTCGACGACGTATTCGCGCTCCACCCGCGGCTTGCGCCGCTCGCGCCCCTCTGGGCGTCAGGCGAGCTCGCCATCGTGCACTCGGTGGGCTCCGAGGATGCGACACGCTCGCATTTCGAGGCGCAGGACCTCATGGAGCACGCTGGCACCGCGGCTGGAGGGTGGCTCGGACGATTTCTGCGGCTGCGAGCAATCGGACAACCGGGCGCGCTGTCCGCCGTGGCGTTCGGCACCGAGCTCCCTGCGGCGCTGCGTGGCGCCCCTTCGGCTACCGTGCTTCGTTCATTGAGCACGTTCTCACTTGGCGACGGTGCCCATGGGATGCTCCGCGCCATCGCCGATCTGTACGCGATCGAGCACAATGCCATTGGGGAGTCGGCGCGCGACACAGTCAATGCGCTGCAGCGGCTCGAGCGGCTGGCGAACGCGCCGCGTCCGCTTGCCGCCGCAGACTACCCGCGCGACGACTTCGGCGAAGCGCTTCGACAGACCGCCCAGCTCGTGCGCGCTGGCGTCGGACTCGAGGCGGCGACGATCGACGTCGGGGGATGGGACTCACATTTCACCCAACAGCAGCTGCTCGAGCCGGCAATGGATCGCCTGGCCCGGGGCCTCGCGGCATTTCATCGTGACCTCGGCCCCGACATGGCGCGGACCACGGTCGTCGTCATGACCGAGTTCGGTCGGCGCGTGGCGGAAAATTCGGCGTTAGGCACCGACCACGGCCGCGGCAGCGTGATGTTCGCGCTCGGCGGCGGGGTGCGCGGTGGCCGTGTCCTCGGCGGCTGGCCGGGTCTTGGCTCCGATGCACTCGAGGGACCCGGCGATCTCCCGGTGCGGACGAACTATCGCAACGTGCTGGCGCCCATTCTGTCGACGATGGCGGAGCCATCGGTGGTGACTCGGTCCTTCCCAGGGTTCGCGCTCGAGCCGGTGGGTCTGCTGAATGGGGACTAGGGGACTGGGGACTCGGCCGGGAAGCTATTAGCACCGAGGAGCGTTCCTCTGCAGTAATGGCCTCCCGGCCGAGTCCCCAGTCCCAAGTCCCCAGTCCCCACTAGGGTTTATCCCCCTTCAGCATGGCGTCACGCTTCGCTTTGAACTCCGTGCCCGGCTTCCACTCGGGCCACCGGTCCGTCTGCGCGACCTTGTAGCCGACCTCGAAGAACGCCTGAAGGTCTTCGACAGCGCCGGACAGATCCCAATCCGGCTTCACTTGATCTGACGGCTTGTGGTAGTCGTGCTCCGTGTACTCGTCGCGCTTCTTCTGCCCATACGTCGAGTCCTTCCCGATGAACTCCGTGCCCGCGTCCGTGTACAGCGCCGGCACGCCCTGCTTGGCGAACTCGAAGTGGTCCGAGCGATAGAAGAATCCCTTCTCGGGTTCCGGGTCGGGCTTGATCGTGCGCCCGCCCTGCGACGCGAGCACGCTGCCTAACACATCGTCGAGTGTCGAGTTGCCGTAGCCGACGATCGTCAGGTCCTTCGTTTTCCCCCATTGGTTCACGCCGTCCATGTTCATGTCCGCCAGCGTCTTGTTGAGCGGATAGAGCGGATGCGTCGCGTACCACTTGGCGCCTAACAAGCCCTGCTCCTCGCCAGTAACCGAGAGGAAGAGCATCGTTCGTGCAGGCGGCTTGGGCAGCGCCTTGTACGCCTTCGCCAGCGTGAGGAGCGCCGCGGTTCCTGACGCGTTGTCGAGCGCGCCGTTGAAGATCTGGTCGCCCTTGAGCGTCGTGTCCTTGCCGAGATGGTCCCAGTGGGCCGTGTAGATGATGTACTCGTTCTTGAGCGTGGGGTCCGACCCCTCGAGCTTCCCGATCACGTTCTTCGACTGGATCTCCCGGACGGTGTTCCGCACGTGGAACGTCGCCTTCGCATTCAGTGTGACGGGCTTGAAATCCTTCCGGGTAGCCGCCTTGTGCAGGGAGTCGAAGTTGAGGCCCGCGCTCCGGAAGAGCTCCTTCGTCGCGGGGAGCGACATCCACGATTCCACGGCGACGCGATTCGTCGCGCCTGTTTCCTTGACGTCGAAGTTCTCGCGACCCCAACTGCCGACGACGACTTCGTACGGGTAGCCTGCCGGCCCAGTCTCGTGCACGATGATCGCCGCGGCCGCTCCCTTGTCCGACGCGATCTCGTACTTGTACGTCCAGCGGCCGTAATAGGTCATGGCCTTACCCTTGAACATCGTCGAGTCGAGCTTCGTCGAGTCGTTAGGGTCTGGCACGGCGGGGTCGTTCACGAGCATGACGATCGTCTTGCCCGTCACATCCATGCCCTTGTAGTCGTCCCAGCCGTACTCGGGAGCGACGACGCCATAGCCCACGAACACGATGTCGGAGTTGTCCACGCGCACGTCGTTGGCATTGCGCCGGGACACGCCGACGTAGTCGTTAGGGAACTTGAGTCGCATGGTCTTCCCGCCAACCACAATCGACGCCTCGGGATGGCTCGTGTACCCGATCATCGAAACGGGCTGGATGTATGTGCCATCGGGATTGCCTGGCGCGAGACCGATCGCCTTGAATTGCTCGGTGATGTAGGCGACCGAGCTGTCCTCGCCGGCCGTTCCCGGTGCGCGACCCTCGAAGCCGTCGGAGGCGAGGCGGTTGATATGCTGCAGGAGATTCTCGCTCGTGATCGCGGAGAGCGCTGGCTTCAGCGCCGCGGCGGACACGGCGGTATCCCGGCTCGACCGCTCGCCGCCCGGGCTGCAGGCCGCGGTAGCAAGAGCGACGAGACTGACGGATCGACGAATGGCAGACACGTTCAACGGTGCTCCGGTTTGTGGTCGCAGAAAGCTATGCGTGGGGCGCCGTCACGGCCCCTTTTTCAACTTCTGCAGCATGTCCTTCGGCTTCTTCAGGCCGGGACGCATCGCGAGCGCCTTCTCGTAGTACCCCAGGGCCTTCGTCGTGTCCTTCTTCGCCAGCCACACGTCGGCGAGCGAGGCGACGGCGTTAGCGCTCGTGGGGTAGAGCCTCGTGTTCATCTCGAACAGTTGGAGCGCGGCGGTGGTGTCGCGCCCGAGCGCGACGTGCCCGATCAGGTCCACCATGGCCTCCGGCGGGTCGATCTTGTAGCCCATTGCCGCGGAGACGCGCGTGAAGTGTTCGGTGAGAAACGCAGGACGCTCCAGCGCCTCGAGCAGCGACACGTCGTACACATCGAAGATGAAGCGGAGCGCATCGTACTCCGCGATCATCGGCACCGAGCCGTGACTGTCGTGTGGGTAGTACTTGTAGCCGTATCGCAGCCCCGACTGGTTGAACGTCTCGAGGATGCTGTTGAACTGGATGATCGAGTTGAAGTGGACGTTGAGCGTCGTGTCGCCGGGCGAGATGGTGTTCGCCTGAGCCACGAACAGCGTGCGGCCCGCCAGGCCCGGCTTGCTGAATCGCTCGCGCGCCTGCTTGAGGAGCACGCGCTTGTCCCACCACAGGCTCGGGTCGATGGCGACGTAGGCGTTGAACGCGTCGGGCATGGTGTACAGGGCATCGATGGTCGTGATGCCGCCTAACGAATGCCCGATGAAGACCCGGTATGGCGCGGTGCGATAGTCGTGCTCGATGCGCGGAATGAGCTCGGTCTTGATGAACGTCAGGAAATTGGCCATTCCCCCGCTCCCGGCGAGCGAGGGCTGGGGCTTGCCGTCGGGGTCGCGATCCGTTTTCGTCGGCGTCATGTCGCGCATCCGATTCGTGTTCGGGATCGCGACGACGATCATCTCCGGCAGCACGAACGTCCCGTTGATGCCCGTCCCGAGGATCTGAAGCAGGCCGGTGACGGAGTGGAAGTGGGCGTCGCCGTCGAGCAGGTAGAGCACCGGGTAGCGCTTCGGCAGATACGTCGTGTCCGAGTACGACGGCGGCGTATACACCAGAAACTTTCGGTTTTCCTTGAGCGTCGTCGACCAGACGGAATCGGTGGCACCGATGGTGACGGCACCACTCTTGGCCAGTTGAGCGCTCAGCTCCGGCAGCGGAGCCGCGAGAAACAGGAATAGTCCGAACGCTATGTGTCGCATGGGGCGGTTGGCGGAGGACGTTTCGGCGATGGTGAACTAAGAGAGCCAAGATGAACGACCGATGCAACACCGCGTCGAAACGCCCTCCGCCATCATGATCGAGCGCCAGGCGACTAGGCGGTCACGGCTCGATCCCAATCGATGCGATACGCGTGTGTCCAGCCAAACATTCGCTCTGGCGTGAGAACAGTCTTCAGCGCGATCGGCATCAGCAGGTTCACCAGGGCCTTCGCGATCGGCCCGGATGCCTTTCTACCGTTGGTCTTCGCGGCGTTGGCGGCGATCTTCTCGACCCTCGGGCGGCGGAGCCGCTCGTAGCTCCGAAACGCCGCGGACACGTCAGGGACATCGCGAAGGCACCGAGCCAGCTCGATCGAGCTCTCGAGTGCGAGTGAGACGCCCTGTCCGGAGCTCGACGACGGTGCGTGAGCGGAATCGCCGACGAGTACCATGCGGCCACGGTGCCACCGCGGGACGTTAGGCAGCGCCTCCATCGCCCCAGCACGAAGAGATTCTCGGGGCCCGTGTGCTCGACGAGCGCGCGGCCCGGCACGTCGTCCGCATGCACATTGCGGAGTTGGGTGAGCCATTCGGATGCGGAGATGGCCCGCGCCTCGTTGAAGCCGAGCGGCGTCTCGCTCGGAAAATTGCTGAACCACATGATGCCGCCGTCTCGCGCGTTCCAGTGCCCGAGGAACGCGCGCTTGCCCATGGCGAAGTACATCGTGTCGGCCGGTTCCGACACACCACTGTCGACGGCGTACCCACCGAACCCGAGGAGGCCGACGTACTTGGGATCGGGCGCGCCACCATCGAGCAACTTGCGAACGGTCGAACGGATGCCATCGGCCCCGATCAGCACGCTGCCGCGCGCGCTCGAGCCGTCGGCGAAGTGAGCGGTCACACCGGCCTCGGTCTCGCCGACACTCACGAGTCGCCTGCCGTGCTCCACACGGATACCCCGTTCGAGCGCGTGGTCGTGCAGCGCGCGGTGGAGCTCGGACCGCCAGACGACTCGACTCGCCGGCAGTCCCGGCAGCCCACCGAACTCGAACCATCGCTTGCCGCTTCCATCCGCCATCACCTGACGCTGGATTGGTTGGCCGAGCGCGCCAATGTCCACGCCGATGACGCCAAGCGCATTGAGCCCGTTAGGCGCCACCGCGAGCACACCACCCACACCGTCGGCCGTGCTTCCGTACTCCTCGTACACGGTGGACGGGATGCCAGCCTTCAAAAGGGCAAGGGCAGTCGCCGGACCGGCGACACCGCCACCGATGATCACTGCGTTCTTGATGGACATCATCTCGAACCTCACGCACCGGACCTCGTCTTTCGCTGCATTGCTGCATTCCACTCGTTCCACTTACGCACGTAATCCGGCGCGCCGAGCGATTCCATGAGGTCCTTGATGAACCGCTGCTCCGTTTTCAGCGTCGCCAGCCGGTACTCCTCCTCGATGAGGAATATCCAGGGAACGTCTTGCTCGGTGGCGGACCGCACGGTGTCACGAATCTCCGCCACTTCTTCCGCCAAAGCCTCCACGCGCTGACCGAGGAGGTCGACCGTCTCCTTCGGTGGGAGCATCGCCAGGAGCGAGAGTGCCACGAGGAAGATCGGGTACTCGCGTTGTGGTCGCGCGACGAGCTCTCGCATCCAGCCGTGGACTTCACGACGACCGTCAGCCGTGAGGGCGTAGACGGTTCGCTCGGGTCGCTGCGAATCGCGCACCGCTTTCTGCTTGGCAATGAACCCGGCTTTCTTCAACTGCTCGACCACCATGTACAGCGACCCGTGGTTGTACTTGATGTGGCGATCCTTGCCGGTCTGCTTGAACCGCCGCGCCATGTCGTGCGGGTGCTTCCCAACTAAGTGCTTTCCGAGCCCGTTCACTACTACCCCGGCTCCGCCCGCAAGGAGCCGGATGGAAAATGAGAAGACCTCGGGACGCATTGGCTTCCCGAGGTCGTTGAACAAACGAAAGATGAGAGACCGGACGTGCCGTCGGCGCGTCAGTGCCTGCGAAGCATATCCGCGTTAGGTCTTGCCGCGTTTGCACCACCACCGGGCCGGATGGGCCGCATCCGTTTTCGCGTAGCCGACCCGCGGAAGGATCTGGTGCCCGATCAGCATCAGTCCCCACAGGACCAGGATCAGGGCCACGCCGTGCGTCTTCGCCATCCGGGCTCGCCACGTACACGCGACGAGCCATAGGCCACCGAGGACAATCACGCCCTCGGCACCCAGGTACACAAACAGTCCGGTGCCGCAGCCGCGATGGTAGGGCCAGAGCAGGATGGCGCCGGCGAGGCCGACCACCGGGAGAAAGCGAGCGAGGACACCGAGCAGCGTCGCGCGCTCCTTGCGAAGCTTTTCGGCGTGCTGCTCCGCCGCGCGACGGGCTCGGCGCTCCGTCGGCGTCGGTTCTGGCGGAAGGCCATCGAACTCCCGCTCGATCTTCCGCAGCTCGGTTAGCCAGTTGATCTCGCCCATCCGCGGCAAGACGAACGATCGCTCCCGTCCGTTGCTCGCGCCGAGTGTGGAGCCTCCCTCGACACGGAACGTGACCGGGATCACTCGCCCGGCGAGCCTAACGACAGTGTTCGCCGCCAAGATTGGAGAACGATAACGTAACCGCTGGTCTGCCTTGGAGATACGCTTCGGCGCGCCGTATCGAACGCGAGATGCCGATCGTCTGTTTATGTAGCGGGCGCCGTCTGCTCGCAGACGGGACTCCACCGCGCCGATCGATGACGACCCCTTCAGGTGTCGCCTCGCCGTCCAACACGAAAGCTGATCAACCGCCGCAGGAGCTCCTCGAGCTTCTGCAGGAGCTGGCGCTCGCCGTTCACAAGCGCGGCATCTATCCGGCGTCCCACCCAATGCTGCATGGCTCCGTGGATGCGCTCGCACGACGCTTCCAGTCCGTGCTGTCGAAGCGGAGCCAACTCTCGATCGGTGTGTCGCGTCATCAACTCGTCGTAGACGGTGCGGCGACCGACGAGAGCAACGCGTCGCTTGTCGATCTCGCCGAGCGACTCTACGAGCACGAGCTCGGAATCGTGACGGTGCTGGCGACCGTGCAACGGAGCACGCTCGACGAGTTCATCGGCGCGATCGCGGTGTCCCCGGCGCGAGGCAGCGCGCCCTTCGGCGCCGGCGGCCGCTCACAGCTGGCGCGTTGGAACGACCTTGTTCTGACGCGCGTTGCCTTCGATCGCCTGGAGTTGATGGACGAAGGCAGCGAAGCGGAGCGCGACGATCCGAAGACCAAGCGCTCCACCGAGCTCTGGTTGGGGCTCACACGAGCGGCGCTCGCGGGAGAATCGCTCGACGGTGCTCTGGAAGATCCCGCGCGGCTGGCGGAGTCCGTCACGCGTCAGGTGACCGAGGACGGGTCCGACGCCGCCATCCTCGGAATCCTGCGTCAGATCATCGGCGAGCTCGATGATGTCGAGATTCGCGACTCGCCACTCCGTCAGCGCGTTTCGGATCTCGTCCGAAACCTCGATGACGCGACGCTGTCGAAGCTGCTGGACATGCGAGGCGACCGAACGGCGGAGTCATCGTTCCTCGAGCGGGCCTGCGACACTCTCGCCGCCGGCGCGGTCGTGCGCCTAACGCGGGTCGCGGCGGGCCGGGCGGGGGCCCCGATCGCCGGCGCCATGCTTCGGTTGCTCGCCAAGCTCGCCCAGGACGCGGACTCGCGCCGCGTCACGTCGCGCGCGGTCGACCGGGCCTTGAGGGGTGTGATCCGCAAGATGCTCGCGGACTGGAACCTGATCGATCCCAATCCCGAGGCCTACACCGTCGTTCTCGGCGGCATTGCGACCAACGCCATCGAGCCGCAGCCCGACATGGGACGTGATAACTGCGAAGCCGAGCGCGTTCTGCAGATCGGCGTCGCGGCGAACGCCAGCGGTCCGTCGGTGGACGCCGCGCTCGCGCGACTGATTGGCACGAGCGGTGTCGCCGCCGCGGTCGATTGCCTGATGGCGTGCGATTCCTCGCCGCTCCGCGACTCGCTCGTCGACCGACTCATCAACGAGGCGACGTTCCGTGAAGAGCTGGCCTCGGACCGCCCCACAGTGGCTGTTCTGCAGCACGCCGTGGACAGACTTGGCGACCGCGCGGTCGAGGCGCTTGTGACAGAGCTCGAGCGGCGCGGCGAGGCTGACGCGGTTTGGATCGTCGATCTACTCGCCCGCATCGGAGCGAAGGGGATCGACGTCACGGGCCGCATGCTATCGGGTCTGTCGCCGCGCGCGGTGCGCCACATGATCGGCGTGTTCGTTCGCTGCGATTGCTGGCCGGCGGCGAGCGATCCCCTCGAGTATGTGAGCCACAGCGATCCCGGTGTTCGACGCGAGACATACCGGTACGTCCTCAAGCGCGACGAGACGCGAGACCGCGCAATTCTCGCCGGGATACGGGATCGCGACGTGCGCATCTTCAATCTGGCGCTCGCCGCAATCAGCGGCGGCTGCTCGATCGACGTGGCGCGAGCGTTGATGCCTCGCCTCGAGAGTCCGGAGTTGAGTGACGAGCTCCGCGCGCGCGGCATCCGCGTCCTGGCCGACACGCCCCACGCTGATGTGCGACTCTGGCTCGGACGCAGGGCGACCACGAGGCACTGGCTGTTCCGCACGGTACGACTGCGAAAGTCGTCTCTCGAACTGTCGGCGATCATCACCGCGCTCGCGATTCGCAACGAGGACGATAGCGACTCCAAGCACATCCTCGACCTCGCGCGGAAGAGTCGAAATCCCGGCATCCGCCGAGCGGCGCTGCAGCGCGAGACGGCAGAGGCAACATCATGAGCGAAGCCATTCGATTCCTCACGTCGCTCGCGCAAGCGCTGGCGAAGATGTCACTGTACGCCGACGGGCATCCGACGCGTGCGAAGGCGGCAGACGCGTCGTTGGCGCAGCTTCGCGAGCTGCAGAAGGTGGACGCGACGCCGCGGTTCTCGTTCCTTGGCCCGGCGGTCGTGTACGGTGACCGCGCGATTCGCGAGCTCTCCGACTGGGACTGGGCCGCAAAGCTTTCAGGATCGGGAATCCAGCGCATCGAGTTCCCGGAGTCCGTCGATCCCGAGGAGTATCGGGGCTTTCTCGAAGAGATCCTGACGAGCATCGCGCTCGTGGCCGGTGGGAAGCTTCGGTCGGAGGCCGAGCTGGCGCAGAGCCGCCTGACGCCGATTCGTTTCGGTGCCATCGGCGTGCGCGCGAGTCAGGAGCGCTCCTCGACAACCGAGGAAGAAGAGCACGCCCCCGAGCCGGCGCTCCAACTCGATCTCACGGAAGAAGCCGATGTCGTGATGTGGATGCACGACGAGGTCGCCGCCAGGGGCCGCCTTCCACTCGTGGAAGCGGAAATCGTCATCGACTCATTGTCGAGCGCGATGCACCAGCAGGCCAACGCACTGGTCCCGCTGCTGACGCTGAAGGAGTTCGATCAATACACGACCACGCACGCGCTGAACGTGGCCGTGCTGGCAATGGGGCTCGCCGAACATCTGGGCCTGTCGACGCGTGAGGTGCGCGCATACGGCGTTGCGGGGCTGCTGCACGACCTCGGGAAGGTCAAGGTGCCGGTGGAGATCGTGCA
>Ga0075434_100004630_pt1 | contig 12426 bp, 12 predicted proteins | sample RhiMethybrSRZTD3_FD_75298 | JGI IMG/M metagenome (GOLD analysis project Ga0075434, IMG submission 75298) | Populus rhizosphere microbial communities from Tennessee, USA - Rhizosphere MetaG P. TD hybrid SRZTD3 | ecosystem: Host-associated > Plants > Roots > Rhizosphere > Soil | place: USA... | reverse complement strand
GTGATCCTGGTCGAATTCGAACAGATCGTCGGCCGTGACCGCCCCGCCGTCGCGCCCGCGCCGGCGGGCCAGGGCGGCCCGCACCTGCGCCTCGCTGATGGGATGCCGGTCATAAAATTCGATGACGTCGCTCACGAGGTCCATTTGATGCGCCTCACCGAGTGTGATACAAAGCGAAGCGTTCTCACCCCACTTCTGCGAGGGAGCGCCATGAGCAGCGTTGGCAAAGCCGGCCTCGAGGACGTCGTCGTCTCGACGTCTGACATCTGCTTCATCGACGGCCGCGAAGGCCGCCTGGTCTACCGCGGCTACAACGTCGACGACCTCGCGGCGCAGTCGAATTTCGAGGAGGTCGTCTATCTCCTCTGGCACGGCGCGCTCCCCACCAAGAAGGAGTACGAGACCTTCAACAAGGCGCTGTCGTCCACCGCCAACCGCAAGCTGCCGACCGGGCTGCTGGCGCTGCTGCGCACGCTGCCGAAGAAGACGACACCGATGGAGGTGCTCCGCACGGGCGTGTCCGCGCTCTCGTCATGGGATCCCGACGCCGCCGACAACTCGCGCGAGGCGTCGATCCGCAAGGCCATGCGCCTGACCGCCCAGATGCCGACGCTGGTGGCGGCCTGGGAGCGCATCCGCCGCGGCAAGCCCCCGGTGGCGCCGAACCCGAAGCTGAGTCTGTCGGCGAACTTCCTGTACATGATGTCGGGCAAGAAGCCGACCGAGCTGGCCGTGAAGACGTTCGACGTCGCGCTCATCCTGCACGCCGACCACGAGTTCAACGCCTCCACCTTCGCCGCGCGCGTGACCGCCGCCACCATGTCCGACATGCACTCGGCGATCACGTCCGCCATCGGTGCCCTCAAGGGGCCGCTGCACGGCGGCGCCAACGAGCAGGTCATGCTGATGGTGGACAAGATCAAGGACCCGGCCAAGGCGGAGGCGTGGATCCGCAAGGCCATGGCTGACAAGATGCGGCTGATGGGCTTCGGCCATCGCGTCTACCGCGTGGAAGACCCGCGGGCCAAGCACCTGCGGCGGCTGGCCACGGAGCTCGGCAAGCAGGTCGGCGACGAGAGCAAGGTGCAGATCCTCAACACCGTCGCGCGCATCGTCACCGAGGAGAAGCACATCTATCCCAACGTCGACCTCTTCTCGGGCGCCGGGTACGCGGCGATGGGCATCGCGACCGACCAGTTCACGCCGATCTTCGCGATGAGCCGGGTGGCCGGCTGGGCCGCGCACGTGCTCGAGCAGCACGGCAACAACCGGCTGATCCGCCCGCGCGCGGAGTACACCGGGGCAACGCGCGCCACCTACGTCCCGATCTCGCAGCGCTAGCGCAGGGCGAGTCGCGTGAATCCGATCCCGTTCGCCAAGGGCCACGGGCTCGGCAACGACTACATCGTCATGAGCCGGCAGGACCTGCCGTTCGACCTGTCCGAGGCCTCGATCGTCCGCATCTGTGATCGCAACTGGGGCATCGGCTCGGACGGCATTCTCATGGCCACGCCCACGACCCGCGCGGATTTCGGCCTGCGCATCTTCAATCCCGACGGCAGCGAGGCCGAGAAGTCGGGCAACGGGCTGCGGATCTTCGCCAAGTGGCTGCGCGACCACGGCCACGCCAAGCAGGACCGCTTCACGGTGGACACCAAGGGCGGGGTGGTGGAGTGCCAGTGCCGCACGCGCGGCGGCCGCGTCGAGTTCGTCATCGTGGAGATGGGCCGAGCCACCTTCCGCGCGCCCGACATTCCCATGAACGGGCCCGACCGCGACGTGGTGGCGGTGCCGCTGCAGCTGGCCGACGGGACCACCGTGAGCGCCACCGCGGTGTCCGTCGGGAACCCGCACTGCATCGTCTTCGTCGATCACCTCGACAGCGACGCCTGCCGGCGCGTGGGCCCGCTCATCGAGCGCCATCCCGCCTTTCCCCAGCGCACCAACGTGCAGTTCGCGAAGGTCGCCGACAAGAAGACGCTCGACATCCTCATCTGGGAGCGCGGCGCCGGCTACACGCTGGCCTCCGGCTCCTCGTCGTGCGGCGCCGCCTCGGCCGCCGTGAAGAACGGCCTCTGCGAGCACGGGCGGGTGACGGTGCGCATGCCGGGCGGCGACCTCGTCATCGACGTGCGCCCCGACTGGTCGCTGAAGCTCGAAGGCCCCGTGGAGGAGGTGTACACCGGCGTGCTCAACGACGCGTTCGCGGAGGCCTGGCTCACTCCCGCCACACCGTGACACGCATCTGCGTCTTCTGCGGCTCGTCGGCCGGCGTCCGGCCCGAGTACGCGAAGGCCGCCCGCATGCTGGCCGCCGAGCTCGCCCGCCGCCGGCTCGGCCTCGTCTACGGCGGCGGCTCGGTCGGCCTCATGGGGCTCCTCGCCGACGCGGCCATGGCCGCCGGCGTGGAAGTCATCGGCGTGATTCCCCGGCCGCTGGCGAGCCGCGAGCTCGCGCACGCGCGGCTCACCGAGCTGAGGCTGGTGGACAGCATGCACGAGCGCAAGGCCACCATGGCCGCGCTGGCCGACGGCTTCCTCGCGCTGCCCGGCGGCCTCGGCACGCTGGAGGAAACCCTCGAGATCCTCACGTGGGCCCAGCTCGGCATCCACGCCAAGCCCGTGGCCGCGCTCAACACCGTCGGCTACTGGGACAGTCTGATCGGTCTCCTGAGCCACGCCGTCGCCGAGGGGTTCGTGCGTCCGGAGTTCGCCGGGCTCATGATCTTCGCTGACGAGCCGGCCGAGGCGCTCGACCGGATGGCTGCCTACCAGCCACCCGTCCTGCCGCGCGCCTGGCTGGCCCCGTCGCAGACCTGAGCGCGAGTCACGCCGCCCGCAGACGATCCGAGCGCGCGTAGACGTCCTGCATGCGCGTCGACGCCTCGCGGAACGTCTCGCCGAGGGAACGCGTGACGTCCTCGGAGGCGTGCTCCAGCCGCTGGCAGGCCTCCATCATCGTCTCGGCGTTGCGGCGCGTGGCGTAGAACATGCGCTGGCTGACGTCGATCGATTCCTCCAGCGTGCGCTGGTAGTACCGGATGGGATCGCGGAAGGCCTCCGGCCAGATCGTGTGCCAGCGGAACATCGCGGCCTGCGCCTCGCGCAGCAGGTCCATGTTCATCTGCTGCCACTGCGTGAGCTGCCGGACGCTCTCCTGCGTGGTGCGCGCCGACAGCTCGGCGACGTCGCGCATCGCGCGCTGGGTGACGTCCCCCCACACCGCCATCGCCTCGGTGCCGAGGCCGGCCAGCTGACCGGCCACGCGTGTCGCCTCCGTCGCGCCGTCGCCCGCGTGCTGCTCCCGCTGCTGCTGCGCGCGCTTGTCGTGCACCTTGACCTGCTCTTCCATCGCGGTGGTCCTCCTGTGCGTGTGGCCCTTGAGTCGGCGCTGTTTCACGAGGAGAGAGCCCACTTCAAACTCGGTGCCAGTACGCGCCCGCACATGGCGGACCGACCAATTCACCGACGTAGCTTCGACAACGCCGGCATGGCGGCGAGCTGCGCGGCGTCGAGCTCGTTCCAGCGGATCTTCTGCGGCCGCGTGCCCGTGCGCGGCGCGCGCAGCGTGCGCGTCGGGGTGACGACGACGTCGAGCGGGACGTCGTGTGCCGTCATCGGAATCGCGCCGCGGACCACTTGAAGATCGTGCACCGTCGTGACGACCGTGGTGTCCTCGTCCACGGCGCCCAGCTCGGCGGCCAGCGCGAACTCCAGATCGGAATAGCCGCCGCCCTTGCCGACGCGGGCGCCGCGCCGGTTGACGGCGACGCTGCCGGCGACCACGAGATCGATGTGCGGCAGCGCCCCGGGCGCCACGGTCTCTCCGAACCTGGCGGCGCCGCCGATCGTCGCCGCGACGGTCAGGCGGTCGGCCGGCAACCGCGTGGGATCGAGGCGCAGGAAGCACCGGGCCTCCCGCAGGCGCGGCACGGCCACGTAGACCGTCTTGCCCTCACGGAGTGCGCGCAGCCGGACGGGGCGCTGCGGCGCGTCGGGATTGCACTTGAGCGTGCGGGCGGCCCGCCATTCCGGCAGCGCCGCGAGCCGGGCGGCGGCCAGCTCGGCGCCGACGAAATTCGGGATGCGGTCGTCCAGCGGCAGCGGGAAGCGGCCGACCCGGCGGCGGGTCAGCAGGGCCCAGGTGTTCTTTCGCAGTCGCTGCTTGGCCGGACCAGTCCTTTTTGAGATATCCACCGATATCCACACTTTCGGCCGGTTGGCTTCTGAGTCGGAAGTATCTTGAATTACTGCGATAAAGCCACTTTCAGCAGGGCATTCCGGTTGCAGTGTGCATAGTCGCTGCGACGGACGTCAGCGCCGGTCTGGCCGCGCCCAGGCCAGGAGCTCGTCGAGCGGGCGGGCGTTGAGGACCTGCCGGGGCTCGATCCAGGCCCGCCGGGCCACGCCGAGGCCCAGCTCGACCTGGGCGAGCTCGCGCAGGTAGTGCGTGTCGGTGCTGATGGCGATCGGCACGCCGATGGCGGCGGCCCGCCGCGCGTGGACGTCGGCCAGATCGAGGCGCTCAGGCGAGGAATTGATCTCCACCGCCTTGCCGTGACGGCGCGCGGCCTCGAACACGGCGTCGAGATCCACGTCGTAGGGCTCGCGCGAGCCCAGCCGGCGTCCGGTGGGGTGCGCGAGCACGTTCAGCCACGGGTTGCCGAGGGCGCGCACGATGCGGGCGGTCATCTCCTCGCGTGATTGCTTGAAGCGCGAGTGCACGGCGGCGACCACGACGTCGAGCTCGGCCAGGACCTCGTCGGGAAAGTCGAGGCCGCCGTCGGCCAGGATGTCGCACTCGGTGCCGGCCAGGATGCGAATCGAGAAGCGCGGCTGCAGCGCCCGGATGGCGGCGCGCTGCGCGCGCAGCTCGTCGATGCTGAGGCCGCCCGCGATCGTGAGCGAGCGCGAGTGATCGGACACGATGATGTACTCGTAGCCGCGCGCCTGCGCGGACTCCACCAGGCGCTCGAGGGGATGATGCCCATCGGACCAGTCGGTGTGCGCGTGCAGGTCGCCGCGCAGGTCGCCCGCGGTGACGAGCGCCGGCAAGCGGCCCTCGCGCGCCGCCTCGATCTCGCCCTGGTTCTCCCGCAGCTCGGGCGGGATCCACGGCAGCCCGACCGTGGCGTAGACCTCCTCCTCGGTGGCGCCGCCGACGCGCGTGCCGGTGGCCTCGTCGAACACGCCGTACTCGCTGATGCGCAGGCCGCGGCGCGCGGCCATCTCGCGCAGCTTCACGTTGTGCTCCTTGGAGCCGGTGAAGTACTGGAGCGCGGCGCCGAAGGCCTCGGGCTCCACCACGCGCAGGTCGATGGCGAGACCGTCCTGGTGGCGCACGGAGGCCTTGGTGGGGCCCTGCGCGAGGACCTCCACGATCGACGGCAGCGTGGTCAGCGTGCGGATCACGTGTGCGGGCTCGGTGGAGGTGACGAGGAGGTCGACGTCCTTGACCGTCTCCTTCATGCGGCGCAGCGAGCCGGCGATCTCCAGCCGCTCGACGCCGCCGTGCGCGCGCAGCGCCTCGCCGATCTGCCGCGCGATGCCCCGCGCGGTCGGCAGCAGCGTGCGCGTGCGGCCGGCGCGCCACTCGGCGATGCCCTTGAGGATGTTCTCGCAGGTCTTGTCGCGGATGCCGGCGACGCCGATGATCTCCTTCGAGCGGCACAGCGCCTCCAGCCGGTCGACCGAGTCCACGCCGCGCTGCTCGTAGAGCGCCCGGGCCGTCCGCGGGCCGAGCCCGCGGATCTCCATCAGCGTGAGGAATGCCGGTGGCAGCTCCGCGCGCAGCCGTTCGAGCTGCTCGATGCGGCCGGTGTCCAGGTACTCCTGGATCTTGGCCGCCAGGTCCTTGCCGATCGCGGGCAGCGAGGTCAGGGCGCCGCGCGCGGCCACGGCGCGGACATCCTCGGAGAGCGTCTCCAGCGTCTGCGCCGCACGCTGGTAGGCGCGGATGCGGAAGACGGACTCGTCGCGCGCCTCGAGCAGGCCGGCCATCTCGTAGAACAGGCGCGCCACCTGGAAATTCCCCACGACGTTCATGGTACACTCCGCTTCGCCGTGATAGCCGCGTGGTGCTGGGACCTCGTGGAGCCGTATCTCACGCGCAGCCTACAAAACCGCGGTGTCGAGCGGCCTACCCGCAGACAGATCCTCGAGGAGTTCGGGCGCGTGTGGCCGGAGTTCACCGCCACCATCGGCGTGCAGGAGCCGTTTGCCGGCACCATCCGCTTCAAGTGGCTGGTCCGCCTGCCCGCACCCGACATGGCCGAGTTCCTCGACGACCCGGGCGGCTGGATCGGCGAGCGCTTCGGCGGCGGCAAGTTCAAGATGAACCTGCACCATCGCCTCCACTTCGTGAACACCAAGAACTTCAAGCCGGCCGGCGAGCCGCGCTGGGCGACGGTGCCCGCGCTGGACCTGGACGAGTAGCCACGAGGAGCCGGTCATGCCGAGCGACGAGACGCGGCGGGTGCTGAAGGTGTTCGGAGTCGCGGTGACGAACCTCGAGGACGCCATCGAGACGCGGAAGCCCTTCGAGGAGATCATGAAGTGGGACGCCGAGCTGGCCGCTCGCACTCGCGAGGTGTTCGCGCTCGTGGATCGCCTGCGGAGCCGCCGGATCGCGTGAGGAGCCTGACCGACGCCTCCGGCATGGCGCTGGCGCTGTCGCGGCCGCCGCGGCGCATCGTGTCGCTCATTCCCTCGATCACCGAGACGCTCTGCCGGCTCGGCCTGGCCGACGCGCTCGTCGGCGTGACCGCCTACTGCGTGGAGCCGCGCGCCGTGGTGCGTGGCAAGACGCGGATCGGCGGCGAGAAGGACCCCGACCTCGAGAAGATCCGCGCGCTCGAGCCCGACCTGGTGGTCGCCAATATCGAGGAGAACGTGCGCGAGCACATCGAGACGCTGCGCGCGTGGTCCATCCCGGTGTGGGTCACGTACCCGCGCACGGTGGCCGAGGGGCTCGCGATGATCCGCGAGCTGGGCGAGGTCACGGGCGCCGTCGCCGAGGCCGAGGCGCTGCTGGCCGAGCTGGAGCCGCTCCACGCGCGCGTGCGCGCGGCGAGCGCGGGCCGGCGCCCGGTGGCGGTGTTCTATCCGATCTGGCGCGAGCCGTGGATGACGATCGGCCCCGACACCTACATCCACGACCTGCTGGCCGTCTGCGGCGCCGCCAACGTCTTCGCCGACCGCGCCGAGCGGTACCCGACGGTCACGCTCGACGAGATGGCCGCGCGCCGGCCGGAGGTGATCGTGCTCCCCGACGAGCCCTTCCGATTCCGTCGCGCGCACCTCGCCGACTTCGCGCCGTACGTGGACGTGCCCGCCGTGCGCACGGGCCGGCTGCACCTCGTGGACGGCAAGCCGTTCTCCTGGCACGGCCCGCGGATCGGCGAAGCGTTGCGCACGCTGCCCGCGTTGTTCGGAGGCGAGCGTGGCTGAGGCGTGCCCGCGCTGTGGCTACCCGGCCGTCGCCGACGACAAGTGCCCGCAGTGCAACGTGGTGGTGTCGCTCTACCAGGCCTCGCTCGAGAAGCTGCGCCGCGGGCCCGTCGCGGCCGCGAGCGTGGCCGAGCCGGCCCCGCCGCCGGCCGCCCCCGCCGTGCGTCGGCTGCGCTTCCACGGCTCGGCGATGGGCCTGTTCGGCATCCAGGCCATCAATGCGCTGCTCACGCTGCTCACACTCGGCGTCTTCTACTTCTGGGCCAAGACGCGCGTGCGGCGGTACGTGATGGGGGAGACCGAGCTCGAGGGCGACCGCTTCGCCTATCACGGCACGGGCCGCGAGCTGCTGGTGGGCTTTGCCAAGGGCGTCGTGGTCTTCTTCATCCCGACCGCGCTGCTCACGATCCTGCCCGAGATCTACCAGGCGCCGCCGGAGATCCGCTCCTCGCTGCGGAGCCTGCTGTGGCTGGTGGGCTTGCTGGTGGTGCCGGTGGCCATGGTTGGCGCCCGGCGCTACCGCCTCAGCCGGATGTCCTGGCGCGGCATCCGCTTCTCGTTTCGCGGCGGTGCGCGGCCGTTCATCGGCATCTTCGTGGTGGGGACGATCCTCACCTCGCTCACGCTTGGGCTCTACTACCCGGTGTTCGTCACCCAGCGCCAGGCCTTCATGGTCTCGCACGCATACTTCGGCTCGCGCAAGTTCGACTTCGAGGGCCGGGGCCGCGATCTTCTGAAGCCCTTCCTGGTCATGCTCCTGCTGTTCGTGCCCACGCTGGGACTCTCATGGTTCTGGTTCGCGGCGCGCCGGCAGCGTTACTTCACGGAGCGCACGCGCTTCGGCGCCACGCGCTTTCGGTGCTCGATCGCGGGCGGGCCGCTCGCGTGGCTGCAGATCAGCAACGTGCTCGCCATCGTGCTCAGCGTCGGGTTGCTGTGGCCGTGGACGGTGGTGCGCAGTCTCGAGTTCACGCTGCGCCACACGTTACTGCACGGGCCCCTGGAGCTCGAGGGCATCCACCAGGACGCGCGCGGCGCCTCGGCGATGGGCGAGGGGCTCGCGGGCCTGCTCGATGCGGACTTCGGGGTATGAACGCGGCGCGGCCGCGTGTGCTGAGCGCCCCGCAGCGTCGGCGCCTGCTGACGCTGGCGCTCGCCGCCGGCGTGGCGTTCTTCGTCCTCGCGGCCCTGGCCGAGTTCGGCGTGGCGATCGAGGCCGAGTGGTGGGTGCAGCACGCGGCCCAGGCCGCCCGCGCGGGCGAGTTGGAGATGCCGATGCGCATCATGTCCTGGCTCGGCGACGGCTGGGTCCTGCTGCCCGCCGCGGGGCTCGGTGGTCTCCTCGTGTCCCGGCGCCACGCGGCGCTGGCGCGCTCGCTCGTGGCCGCCGGCATCGGCGCGGCGGCGGTCGCCAATCTGGCCAAGTACCTCGCCATCCGTCAACGGCCCAACACGGTGATGTGGGCCTACCCGAGCGCACACACCTTCGGCATCGTGGTGTTCGTGGTCCTGCTGCTCTACGTGCTGTGGGCGCTCGAGGCGCCGCCCAGCCGGCGGGCGCTCGCGCTCGCGGCGGGCTGCGTGCTCGTCGTGGCGGTCGGGACCAGCCGCGTCTACCTGAACGCGCACTGGCTCGGTGACGTGCTCGGCGGCGTGGCCGGCGGGCTGGCGTTCGCGCTCGCCGCAGTGCTCGTCCTCGATCGGCGTCTGCGCGCGGCGGCCGCCGTGCGCGGCGCGGCGCGCCCGCTCGGCGCCGTCGGCGGCTGACCGCCATCGTTCGCGTCTGGGACGCCCAGTACCTCGACGGCCGCACACCCGTGCGGCAGCCTGCGCGCGTCGCCATCGGCGCCACGGGGCTCGACATCACGCTGACCGAGACCGGGCGCACCGTGCGCTGGCCGCTGGCCGGTGTGCGACAGACGCAGGGGTTCTACGAGGGCGAGCAGGTGCGGCTCGAGCGCGGCGGTGAGCTGTCCGACACGCTGCTGGTCGCCGACGTCGCCTTCCTGGCGGCGCTGCGCGCCGCGGCCCCACACACCGCGTCGGCGTTTCACGGGCCGGGGCGCCGCCGGCGCTTCGCCCTCGTCGGCATTCTCGCCGCCGCCGCCACGCTCGGCGTCGCGCTGGCATTCTGGGCGTGGGGTATCCCGGCGCTGGCCGACGTCGCCGCGGCGCGGGTGCCGGTGTCCTGGGAGGTCGCGCTCGGCGAGGCGACCATGAACGCGCTGGCGCCGCCGGCCAAGCGGTGCCAGGACCCCGAGCGGCAGCACCACGTGGACGAGATCATGGCCATCCTGCTGCGGGGGGCGCCGTCCTCGCCCTATCCGTTCCGCGTGATCGTGGTGGACCATCCGATGGTGAACGCGTTCGCCACGCCTGGCGGGTCCATCGCGCTCTTCCGCGGCCTGCTCGATCGCACCGAGAACGCCGAGGAGCTGGCCGGCGTGCTCGCCCACGAGATTCAGCACGTGCTGCATCGGGACGCCACCCGGGCAATCCTGCGCCAGGCCTCGACGGCGGTGCTGATCGCTGCCCTGTTGGGCGACGTGAGCGGCGTGCTGGCCTTCGGCGTGCAGAGCGCGCGTACGCTCGGCGATTTCCACCACAGCCGCGACGCCGAGCGCGCGGCCGACCGCGACGGCCTGGCCATGTTGCAGGCGGCCGGCGTCGATCCCGCCGGGATGCTCGCGTTCTTCCGCGCGATGGAGAAGCTGGAGGGCACCCAGCCCGCGATCGCCCAGTACATGTCGACGCACCCGGCGTCGTCCGAGCGGCTCCAGGCGCTGAGCGCGGCGGCCGCGGCCGGGCCGCACGCGCCGGGGCGGTTGCTGGCCGGCTACGACTGGAGCGACATCAAGAAGATCTGCGGCGAGCGCGCTGGATCAGCTCGTGAACGCGAGCCGGCAGCGCCGGCGTCGCGGTGAGGCGCACGCCGAGCGGCGCCAGCGCGTCGTCGATCGCGTTCGCGATGGCGGCGGGCGGCGAGATGGCGCCGCCCTCGCCGAGGCCCTTGGCGCCGAGCGGGTTGCGGGGCGAGGGGTACTCGAGGTGCACGCAGTCGATCCACGGCAGATCGTCGGCGCGCGGCACGACGTAGTCCATGAGCGTGCCGCTGAGGAGCTGGCCGTCCTCGTCATAGGCCATCTCCTCGAAGAGCGCGCCGCCCACGCCCTGGGCGACGCCGCCGTGCACCTGGCCCTCGACGATCATCGGGTTGATCACGGTGCCGCAGTCGTGCGCGACCACGTAGCGCAGCAGCTTCACGGCGCCGCTGTCGGGATCGACCTGCACCTGCGCCACGTGGACCGCGCTCGCGAAGGTGACCGTGGGCACGTGGTGATAGGCGGTGGCGTCGAAGTCCGGCGCGGCGACGCCGGGCTTGGCGAACGTCGGGATCGAGGCCTGGATCACCCGCGCCAGCGGCACCGCGCTGGCCGGCGCGCCCCGCACGAACACGCGGCCGTCCTCCACCTCGATGTCGCTCTCCGCCGCCTCCAGCAGCCCTGCCGCCGCGGTGACGACCTTGGCGCGAACCCCGCGCGCCGCGTCCACGATGGAGCTACCCGCCGTCACCGCGCTGCGGCTGGCGAAGGTGCCGACGCCGAAGGGCACGGCCGCGGTGTCGCCCCCGACCACCGTGACCCAGTCGATCGGGACGCCCAGCGCATCGGCCGCGACCTGGGCGAACGACGTCTCGTGGCCCTGGCCCGAGTTGACCGCGCCGGTGGCGACCAGCACGCGACCGGCGAGGTCGAGCGTCACCCGCGCGCCCTCGAACGGGCCGATGGCGGTGCCCTCCACGTAGCCTGAGATGCCGATGCCGCGCCAGATCGCGCGCGCGCGCAACGCGGCCTGCTCCGTGCGGAACGCCTCGTAACCGGCCGCCTCGAGCGCGGCGTCGAGCGCGGCGCGGAAGTCGCCGCTGTCGTACACCAGCGGGTTGCCGTCGCGGTACGGCATGCCGAGGTCCCACGGCAGGTCGCGCGCCGTGAGGTAGTTGCGGCGGCGGATCTCTGCGGGATCGAGCCCGAGCTGGCGCGCGAGGCCGTCGACCGCGCGGTCCATCGCGAACACGGTCTCGGGGCGGCCGGCGCCGCGATAGGGCGCGTTGGGCGTCTTGTGGGTGACTACGCCCTGCACCTCCACACGCATGTCGCGCACGCGGTGCGGCCCCAGCAGGTGGGCGACGGTGTTGTACGGCAGCACGATGCCCCAGACGTTGTAGGCGCCGAGGTCGAGCCAGATGCGATCCCGCACGCCGAGGATCGTGCCGTCCTTGCGCGCGGCGAGGCTGATGCGATGCGTCTGGTGGCGCGCGTGGGCGGCGCTCGACATGTGCTCCTGCCGGCTCTCGATCCACTTCACCGGACGGCCGAGCGTGCGCGCGGCCAGCGGCACGAGCACGTCCTCGGCGTAGCCGGAGGCCTTGGTGCCGAAGCCGCCGCCGAGGTCCGGGGCGATCACGCGGATCTTGTGCGGCGGCAGCTCGAGCGCGCCGGTGAGGCCCTGCTGCACGAAGTGGGAGACCTGCGTGCTGTTCCAGGTGGTCAGCGTCTCGTCGCGCCGGTCCCACTGCGCGACGACGCCGCGCCCTTCCATCGGCATGCCCACGTAGCGCTGGATGCGGAACGTCTCGGTGAAGACGGAGTCGGCGCCGGCGAAGGCCGCGTCGACGTCGCCGATGGCGTGGGTGAAGCCGACGGCGACGTTCGTGCCCCAGTCGGGGTGCACCAGCGGTGCGCCGGGCTCGGCCGCCGCCACCATGTCGACGGCCGCGCGCCGCGGCTCCCACTCCACCTGGATCCGCTCGAGCGCGTCCTCGGCGCGGCCCGGGCTGTCCGCCACCACCATGGCGATGGCCTCGCCGACGTGGCGGACGACCTCGCGGGCGAGCCCGTACTGCGGCGCCTGGCGGAGATCGAACTTCACGCCGGCCGCCAGTCCCGGCGGCGGCGCTCCGAACAGCGGTAGCGGCTTC
>Ga0075434_100004629_pt1 | contig 12426 bp, 29 predicted proteins | sample RhiMethybrSRZTD3_FD_75298 | JGI IMG/M metagenome (GOLD analysis project Ga0075434, IMG submission 75298) | Populus rhizosphere microbial communities from Tennessee, USA - Rhizosphere MetaG P. TD hybrid SRZTD3 | ecosystem: Host-associated > Plants > Roots > Rhizosphere > Soil | place: USA... | reverse complement strand
TCTCGTTCATTTAGAGGCGGCTATTTCTTCGTCAATAATCTGCATTTGTTCATGGACGACTTCCGTCAGGATTTGAAGCACTTGCCTTTCGAGATGGAGCTTTATCATTCTCCGCCTATTGTCTTTCGAGTAAGTCCCAAATCCAACTTCTGTTCCCGTTAAATCACTCATCCCCGCCGCCTTTCTGGGCTATTTCTCTACAGCAGTTTCTTTTGCTTTCGCAGACGCTACGCTTAATTTTGATTTGTGGTAGGACAAATTCTTTTCAGCATCTTTGATACACCTGCGATGATAAGAGGCGTTCCATGCCCAAGACTTAGTATCTTTTTCTTTTCGCAAAAGTCTTTCTTTTTCAGCATCTTCAGCCTCTTTAACCAATAGCTTGCATCGCTCTACGGCTTCTTCTTCTGTTAGGAATACATCCTTCTCATCAAATGAATAATACCCGCCTGTAAAAGAACTCACTCGATATTTCGTATTTTCTCTGGTTTCCTCTATGCCATCGATTGCCGCGTTAATGACAAAGGCTTTGAATTTGTATTCCGTAATCGTTCCTGTAGCTCCCATATAACCAAGCCCACAACCACCGCAATCAATCGATATTTGCTCATCGTTCGCCAGAATCATTCTGATTCGACGAGTCCCGTCACAATCAGGACAAGTGGTTTTAATTTCCTCTTGCCCGGCTCTTGCATACCAGCATTTATCGCCAATCTTGAATTTCATCCCAACCACCTTTCTAATTGATCCCCGTAGAGCGGCGCGTGATGTTCGATTTTCTTCTAGAGCCGTTGCGGGGAAATCTGTTCGTCATTTGTTTTGAATTTTCTGCTTTCTCGGTATAGGGTCGTAGAGAGTGTTTGTCAGAGATCCATACTTCAGTTGCTCCCGCCTTTCCCGGCTATCATTCAGCGCGTTCGCGAGGTCTTTTACGTATTCCGCGCATTTGTATTCAGGCGGACACTGGTACTGCAAAATGACCCATTGACTATCAGGTCCCCATTCTGGTTTTGCTTCAATTACTTCGTATTCGTGGGTTCTGAGTTTCGCTATTTCGTAGACTCTACCCTGGTCGTTAGTCCCCGTCGAAACAACCACGTAATACGGCAACACAAACAGCCACTTCCTGAGTTTCATTTCGATCTCCTTTTCGTATTCCTATCCAAAATCTTGAGGAAGAACGTGGCTTCCCAGGTCCTGACATCATGGCCCTCGTCTCTGAGCCGCTGCAAGCGCATCCGGATGTCCTCGACTCGGGCTTTCTCTGCTTTGGTGAGGGTCATCGATCCTTCCAAAAGATCCACACGCCGATTATTCCGATGATCGCCAGGACCGCTAAGTAATCCGAGACCGAAATGCGCGACTCAATGGCTTGGCGAAGATCCCAGAGAGTCATGCCCCATCTCCTTCGCGGCGAAGCTGTTTAAGTGTCTGTTTTCTAAGGATCGGCAACACATCGCACAGAAATAAACGCGAGTGATAGCCAATCCATTGAGCGACTTGTTCCTCGGCTTCTTTGTTGAGCCTGCCCCTAAATCCATACATCCCCAAAAACAGATGAACCATTTCATGAAAGAACGAGTTTATGAAATCCCAGTTGCTTTGATTTGCCGTTAGCCAAACTTCGTGATTGCCTTTTGAACTTGTTTGAGTTCGCCCGTAGTGCTTTCCTGTTCGCAATTTTCGGTACATCTCGATTCCAAAATGACATCGCTTGCTTACAGTGAATTTGACGTGCTGAATGTTTTTCTTCCGTCTCATTCTCCCGCCTTCGCTCTCAGCTTTTCGGCAATGGTGTCCCGCAGCCAAATTTCACCCGACATTAGTTCAGGTTTGTGTTTGTAATTTGTGTCTTCCGCAATCTTCGCCGCTTCGAAGAAGGCTTCCCGCTTGGCCTCTTCCAAGGCGGATTTAAACATCGCTTCAAATTCTTTGAAATTGCGCTCGATAGAATCATCAGAAGGGCCACCAAAACCTTGATTAAAACCATTCAGAAATTTGGCTTTTCGGTATAACTGCTGCGCTCTCTCTTCCGGGGTCATTTCGTGGCCGCCTTGCTAAAGTTATTGGCTTTTGAGCATGTCGAAAAATGTGAAACCATGGCAGTTGTCCTATCGCATAGAATTTCGCCAGCTAAACCAAGTCTAAAAACGATATAGGTCGGTGCCACTGGATCAAGAATCTGCCATTTGGCGGCACCCTTTTCTTTTAGAAACAAGACGGGCTTGCCACATCCCTTACAGGGTTTACGCATCGCTTTAAGAGCTTCGTCAATCATTTGCCAGCCGCCTTGCGCCAGAGGTTTAATCGTGCGTCAATAACTACTGTTGGCTCATCAGCATCAAATCCATCTAAGGCGAACTCCGCCGCTTCCAGCCGGGCGAGGAGAGCTGGGAATTTCTTACACAGCCGTCTTTAAACTCACCCCAAACCTCTTCATCGTCAGCCTTCATGGCAGATGCATCCCATTCTTTCAACCGCTTCAAATCGTCGTCGGCGAAGGTCACTTCTTCACCCTCGCCGGCACCCCATCATTCGCTATCTTTTCAATCATCTCGTCGATGTGCTGAGATTTTGTCTTCGTGACTTCGGCGTTCACTTCCCCGGTTTCCCAGGCCGACTGACGGCCACGCCGGGGTTTCTCGTCAGAGGGCTTCACGGATTCGACTTCCGCCACCGCTGGCCGGGGATCGGCGGCGCAAAGCCCCTCGTAGGCGATTTCGTTGGGCTGACAAGCAAGGGAAGCAGGGGCGATTAGGGCTAAGAGTGCTGCAACGACTATGGCGATTTTCATAGCGGTAACTCCTCACCCGCTGCTGTAGCGAGTTCTTGGGCTTCTTCGGCTTCTGTAGGCCCTTCTTGGGTGGCTGGTTGGGCTTGTGGCTTGGCTTCTGGAGTCTCTGCGGTGGTTGCAACGGCATCCCGCAATCTGGATGAGATTGTCTCAGCCGGCCGCGCTGGTGGTGGTGGATCCTTTTCATAGATTGGATCGTCGGCTCGAATGATTTCATCCACATCTGTCGATGATGGGACGCGGTATTTGAGAAGGCGACGGATCGCTGATTTCCGCATCATTTCGGTCTTGAACGGTCCTTTCCAGGGACCGTCCTCTGCCCTGGACATCTTCTGGATGGCTTCGATATCGGCCATGCTCAGTTCTTCGAAAAACACGCCTTCGTCCTTGGTCTGGGCAAAGGCATAGACGCACAGAACTTCCCCTCGCTCTCCGCGCGCCGGCATATGCTTGAAGTGCTCCCCTGCCTCGTCAATCCAATGCTCATAGGCGTCGTTCTTGTAGACGATCTGAGCGTTGATCGTCTTGATCTCCCCGGAGTTCCTGGCCTTCTTGCAGATGCCGGCGACCATCGGCATGTACTGAGCCTTGCCCTTGAACGGAATGATCGTGGCTTCCCGTCCGTCAGGTATCAGGCCGTCGGCCGCGCACTTGTGCATGGCCGCGTAGAGCGACTGACGATCAACCCTCTGTGGATCTGCCAGACCCGGAGACTGGCGAATGAGCGTCTGTGCTACCCGGATGAACTTGGCGCTCGGGATCTGGGTGGGCAACGCCATCTTGAAGTCGTTCTCCCGCGTGACTAGAGAGGCGCAGACTTCATCTTGGGGAGTAATTTTTGTTTTTGATTTCGTTTCAGGCATTGTGTGTTCCCTCCACTTGACGCAGTTCTCTTTCCCCAGTGCGCCAACCGAGAACATCCAGGGCACAATCGAGTAAGAGAATCGCCAATTTATTATAGTGACAAGCGAACTTGCCATTGTTTGCCGTCTGATAGAATTCGATCCGTTGTTTTGCGGCCGCGATCACAGTCTCAACGAAAGCGCCATTGGGTTCCTTGCGATCCTCGCCGCGACCGAGCGGTCCATCTTGCCAATCTATCGCCACCCCAACCCCTCTGACTATCCCACCAGCCGGCATCCCATTACCATCAACATCATTTTCTGCTGTGAATTTGCCAAGCATTTAGACCTCCACGATCTTCATTCCGCGCTGCACCAGTTCCACTAGATTTTCCTGGCTGGCGACTTCGGCTTTATATCGTGCCGATACCACGCCCCGGATTGCCTGGGCGTGGGTCTGCGCCTTTACCAGAAATTGTTCCTCTGATTCTGCGTTTTCAACTAGGTAGATGCGTTTCATTTGGTTCTCCTTTTCTTTGTTGTATTTTGTCTTATCCCTCTTAAAATCTTAGGGATCATGCTGAAATTGGGGCATTGCAAAAGCCTGTTTAGGCTCTTGAGCTCATCCCTGATATCCATCAAGACGGCCAGAGACGCTTCTTCGGCAGCGTCTATGGATTCCGCTAGCACCCAATCTTTATCTTTGTGTCTTGCCACGTGCCTTATCTCCTGTTGATTGCTTGATACGTTCGTATAATGGGGGTTTGGGCTGGCGCTTCTTATTTCCGTTCGATCGGCGCCGGTGATTATGTTTTCCGCTCATGCCTTTACCTTCTTCCAGTTGATTCTGAAATTTCGGAATCCCTCGCGGTCATATTCGATATGCTGTGGACCCACAAGGCCGGCTGTTATAGAGAATGTTTCTCCCAGGACTTTTTCCGCGTCACCGATAATCGTCAGTATTTCCGCCTTGAGCGCGTCTTTTTTTTCGCTTGCGGCTTTGGCTTGGTCTGAGACTTGCTTGTAGGCGTAGGCCAGTTTTGAAACACGTTCGTCGGCGTTGAAGATTTTTCCCGGTTCGGCAAAAGAATAAATCCGCGAAATGAAATCAGCGTCGCGTTGGAAGTCTGGAGTCGGCTCTGCACCACTTTTAACCGAATCCCAGAACTCCACAATTTTTTTCCGAATCTCTGCAATGACGATCGGATCTTGCTCTCGTTTAATAATGACGACACGGTTCCCCCCTATAAGTGCGCCAATAAATGCAAGCCGGCGCTGCGATAAAAAAAGCTGTTGTTGAACTTGGATTTCAATATGTGGGAGTGCTTCTACGTTATCGCCATCCACTACCCAGCCATCACGGAAAGCCAGGGAATCCACGTTTTTGATTTCGAGTAGAAAATCGTCATTTTCTTTTCCTTCGGTAGCGGTTCCAAGACCGTCCGTTTTGTGCGCGCAAGCAGAAAAATCAAAACTCGCGCCGGCCTTCAATTCCGGATCGCGGATATACTCCGTCATGCGCCTGATTTTCCAGCCCTGATCTTCTGCAATGCCGGCTGCAATCGAGTCCTGTAAGCGCGTACCCCAGCGCATTCGCTCGTTAACTTCAAATTCGACATCAATGTTGTCGTGCTTGCGATGCCATAACTCGAACTGCGTCATATAAGGAGACAGGCCAAATAATGCCGCTGCTTCGGTGGAAGTCACGTCTTGCTTGCGTAATTCCAGCCAATGCTTCTCATCAGTGGGTTGAATGGTTTCGATCATGGGTGAAATCCTAGAAAATTGTAAAGATAATGTCAAACATTATTTTTCCCATTGACGGGAATAACGCCGTGGCGTTCTAAATTCTCTCGTACCATGTTAGATACGGACACGTTTTTATCCCACGCTTTCCGTCTCAAAGTTTCCCTTTGTTCGACGGTAAGGCGGAAGTTGATCTGGCATAATCGCAATATTTTCTTTCGTTTCATAATACCTCCTTGAGAATGTATACAAAAATGTTGACATTAGCACAAGTGATTTGTAGGATTCGCGGGTGGTGATTCAACTCAGGCCTTATCAATCCAAAATAATCGACGAAACGCGGGCGCTCATGCAAAAGGGGTGTCGCTCTATCCTTATACAGAGTCCTACCGGAAGTGGCAAAACCGCTCTTACGGCTCACATGCTTCATACGGCGGCGGGGAAAGGGATGCGATCGCTATTCATCGTTCACCGCCGCGAACTTATCAAACAATCAACGAGGGCATTTGCTCTGGAGGGATTAAAACATGGGATCATCTCAGCCGGATTTTTCGAGGATCGAAGGTATTTGGTGCAACTCGCCAGTGTGCAGACACTTGCACGTCGTCTTACGCGACATCATTTCCCGTCACTTATTGTCTGGGATGAAGCTCATCACGTCGCTGCAAAATCGTGGGAATCCATCTTCAAGCAATTTGGTCGTGCGTATCACATTGGACTTACGGCCACCCCAGAAAGACTGGATGGTAGAGGACTTGCTGGTTTTTTCAAAGAAATGATTCACGGCCCTAGCGTTCAAGCCCTCATCGATTCCAAATTCCTCTCTCCCTATAAGCTCTACGCTCCGATGAAAATCAATGTTGGCGCAGTTCACACGCGCATGGGCGATTACGTGAAATCCGAGCTTTCTTCGATAGTGGATAGGCCCAGTATTACCGGCGATGTTCTTGTCCATTATCGGCGATTTTGTGCGGGGAAACGCGCGGTTATTTTCTGCGTTTCAGTCGCGCATTCCAAACATATTGCGGAGCAGTTTAACAGCGCTGGGATCAGGGCAGCTCACGTAGATGGCGAAACGCCACAGGAGGAACGCGATGGAAAAATTGAGGATTTTAGAGCGGGAAGCATTAAAGTGTTGGCGAATGTCGATCTCTTTGGCGAAGGATTTGACGTTCCCGCCATCGAAGCAGCAATTCTCCTCAGACCAACTCAATCGTTGGCTCTCTATCTACAGCAAGTCGGCCGCGCGCTCCGTCCGTCTGATGGAAAAGATCAGGCGATTATCCTTGACCATGTTGGAAACTATGAACGATTTGGACTCCCAGACGAAGAAAGAAACTGGTCACTCGAAGGTCGATCTATGCGGAACAGAGAGGATAAATCCAATGGAATCTCAGTCAAAGTCTGTCCCAGATGTTTCGCAGCCCAGATTGCCGGCCAGCCTCGGTGTAAATTTTGCGGATTCGTGTTTGAAGCGAAACCCCGCGAAATCGACCAACGCGACGGTGAGCTTGGTGAGGTCGATATTGAACTATTGCGTCAGAAGAGAGCCAGTGAGCAGGGACATGCAGAAACGGTTGAAGAGCTTACTCAGATTGGAATAGCCAGGGGCTATCGATTTCCGCGGCGCTGGGCGTATCACGTGTTTCAGGCGAGGCAAGCCAAAAAGTTGGGCAAGGTAATCTAAATGTTTTGTGGGCGCGCAAGGAAGCACGGGCGATGTGGCGGCCGGTGGGAGCATGGCCCTGTGATGTCCGCGTTTGTTTTTATTTGCAGTTGTGGTTGGCGCTCTATATCGAAAGAACTGATTTGGGGAAACGATCATTATACCACGCTGTTTAAGTGGCTTATGGAAGGAGTCGAAAATGTCGGAAATGGAACTCATGCGGGCTATCCAAGTGCAAGCGTCAACCTTAGGTCATCGGCTATTCCGCAATAACTCAGGTGTAGGCTGGGCGGGAGAACAAGTTCGGGTCCACAAGCCCACGATGGTTTTGATGAAAGAAGGCGATGTCTTGATCCGCGGCGCCCGCGCTCTTCACGCCGGCCTTTGCCCGGGCTCAAGCGATTTGATAGGTCTTACCAATCAGGGTCGTTTCTTGGCTTGCGAGGTCAAATCTCCGAAAAAATCACCCACAACAGGCCAGGAATCATTCCTTGAAATGGTTCGGCGCATGGGCGGTATCGGAATTGTCGTTAAGACTCCCGAGGATTTCTGCTGGGTGAATTCCGATGTCTGATTTTGCCTGGAAAGTAATTGCTGCTGTCGCGGTGCTTGCGATTTGGGCCGTGACATTTATCGCCAGCCGGCGTAATCATGGCTGAAGATCCACCAGTAATCATCGTAGAACAGGCCGTTGTCGAAGCCGCTAGCCAAATTGCTACGGGCTACGATGTGCGGCCTATTCCCGCGAATGGAAACAGCGATTTAAGCGACTTTTCTGGCCGTAAGCTCATCTTATGGCCTGATGCGGCGCCGGCGTCCAGGGAAGCTTTTCGTAGGTTCGCCGAGAAAGTAAGCGAATCATGTCTTGAAATCAAGCTAATCGTGCCAAACGGCAAGGCTCATGGCTGGAATATCGCGACCGCTGTAGCTGATGGGATGTCTTGGCGTGATCTGGCGATGTGGGCCAAGGAATCCATGATGGTTTTCGGCAAGGGTGAATTCCCGCGCGTGATTGTGGAAACCGTTGAAGCCGCCGATGAGATCCCAGATTCGGCCGCCGCGCTTTGGGAAAACCTGGGCTTGGCGATGTCGCAGAATAACACGCCGGTTCCAAACATAGACAACGTGGTTCGGATCCTCACGGTCTGGAAGAAATTTCAATTCATTATCTGGTTCGATGAATTTTACAAGAGATATTTTACAAACCTGGGTTTGCGCCCAGGCGAAAAGGCCCGTGAATGGTCAGACATTGACGACATCAATATGACTGTTCGGCTTCAGCGGGAGTTCTCTTTTTTCCGTATCTCGCAGGAAACCGTTGCCCAGGCTATACGGCACCGCGCGCATCAATGTATCAGAAATGATCCACGGGAATGGATGGAACGCCTGAAATGGGACGGCCGTCCCAGAATCGATAGATTTTTTATTCACTACATCGGCGCCCATGATTCGGGTTATTCCTGTGGCGTGGGCCGGAACTTCTGGATTGGTATGGTTGCGAGAATATTCCGGCCCGGTTGCCAGCTCGATAACATGGTCATTCTTGAAGGTCAGCAGGGCATATACAAATCCAAGGCCCTGGAAGCCATTGGCGGCAAGTGGTACATGGAAGCCTCAGAGGAAATCACAAGCAAGGATTTCTTTGTGGCCCTCGCGGGTAAGATCATTGTGGAGATCGCGGATCTCGATTCGTTCTCGCGCGCGGACGCCAACCGCATCAAGAAAGTCATCACGTGCCGTACCGATCGCTATCGTATGCCCTACGCCCGGACCACCCAGGATCACCCGCGGCAATCCATTTTTGTCGGCACCACAAACGAATCTCATTATCTCCGCGATAATACCGGTGGGCGCCGGTTCTGGCCCATCACTTGCTTTCACATTGATTTGGAGGGCATACTCCGCGACAGGGAACAGCTTTTCGCCGAAGCCGTCACGCGCTATCTGGCCGGCGAGGACTGGTACAAGATGCCGGCCGAAGCCACGCTTTCTGAACAAGAGGACCGCCGGCAGTACGATGAATGGGAAAATATCGTCTCGACTTATTTGAGGGAGTGCTGCAAGACTCAGGTTTTCCTTCACGAAGTCGCTGCCCAGGTCGGCGTTGACAAGGCAAAACTAGACTTTGCCGTTCAACGCCGCCTGGGGAACATTCTGCGCCGCATGGGGTGGCAATCTGCTGTGGTGCGAATCGACGATGTCATGCAGCGCGTATGGAAGATCAGCAATCCACAGCTTCAGGCAATAGCAACTGATTCTCTAGGTCAACCCCTTTCAGACGCGCCAGTTTTACCATTGACTGACTAGGTTTGGATTTATTTTTTTGCCAGCGGCGCAGCGTCGAGGCTTCGATACTGAGTCTGCGTCCAGCTTCTGCCACAGATCCCGACTCGTTAATGAACTGTGCCAACGTTTTTAGTTTTTCCATGTGGTTCTCCTTTATGTTCTGTCCAAATAATTCCCGTTACGACTCCGAGACAAAATAAAAACACTCCGAGAAAAAACATCTTTTCCCTTCCCGCCATATTCCAGCACGTCACGCAACGGCGTCCTGTAATGGCCGAATAGGACACAAAATTTCCGCATTTCACGCACGACATTGGCTTTGCTTCCTTTCCAGTTTTAAAACGCCGGCTTTCGCTTTACTGCGCGCACCACTTCAAAATGTGGTAAATCGCGTACCAACTGCCTACCGCGGTGGCTAAAAAAAACCCCCAGGCAATGACTGTCGCCACTGCCCATTTGTTGCGTTCTGATTTCATCTGTCCTCCGTTTTCTTTGTACTCCGTGCAGTCGATGCAATACGGTGTCAGGTCGTAGAGCGCATTGGGTTCCCCGCATCGCTTACAGGGCTCGTAGGTCACGGTCATATCGCGCCGCCATGGAGGAATTCGCGGAACTCGTCAATCGCGGCAAGGCGCTCCGCGCAGGGCCTGAGTTTCTTCAGTTCATGCTCTTGTTGCATGGCTTGGCTTGCGAGTTCGTGGATGCTCTCGCTCAGACACTTGGCGTGTTCGATCAGGCGGCGGCGCGACCACTTGGCGTAGTTGTATGGATTTCCCTCTACAGATTTCTTACTCATGTGATTCCTCCCTGCACGATAAGACGTGCGTGATTTCGTATATCAGGAACGTCCGCTGATATACGGGCGCGCGCGAGTGGCGCGCCAGCCTCTCCCATAACCCATTCAGCAGTATTTCCCTAAATGTCCTTGTCATTATTCTCCGCCTTCGTTTTCTGCGCTGTGACATTCGCATTCGCAGCCCTGGTCCCGGCAACTGGCGTGGTGCGTACCGCCTTCCCTGTGACAGTTTTCGGACAGATATTTACCAGCTTCTGTGCTTCTCATGGACGCTTTCTATGCCGTCGTAGTCTTGGATTTCAAAATCCACGTGGTCGGGGATATCGACGATCACTATTTTTGCCAATCCACCATTGGCTTTATGCCCAAGCTTTTCGATACATTCGATAAGTTTTTCGTCTGTTCTCTTTTCGGGAGCCGAGTAATCGAACCCGTAGCCGTCCCATTTCTTACCAAGGAATTCGTAGGCTTTTTTACTCAGAGAGAAACCGCCAAAGCATTTATTGATTGCTATTTTCATTTTATTTTTCACTCCCCTCTATGCAGTACACGCCCACGCAGAGCGGTGCCGGTTCTTTGGGATATTCGATGATGGTCTGATCGGCAACGCCGATTTGAATCGCGACGAGTAGGGTCAGCATGTTATTTGCCCTCCGTGTGGCCAGTGGCGTGAGCGAGGGCGATGGCTTCCCTGCACTCTTTTTTCGTCATGGGGTGTGTTGACATATTTCTGGTTTTCATGGTGGCTCCTTTTTTGGTGTGGCTTTATGCTGTGCGTCCTTACACTCCCGCCCGCCGCTCATCATCGACGGGCAGGGTTTAAGGAGCCAACCTCAGATTTTCTTGAAGCCGTCGAACCACTTCACGCCGGATCGCAGTTCTCCCCTGGTGAGCGGCGAGCTGCAATGCAAGCGCGCGAGTTCGAGGCTTGACACAACTTTTATACGTTTTGCGGGTCTGTGGTCTGAGAAGAACCTTACGATTCGGTAACGCTGGGCTTTCATTACTTGGCCTCCGGCAGCGGATGTTTTTCTGCAAAGGCGCGTATCTGGTCCATGTATTTCACGATGAGGTGCGCTTTACGGACCCCGAATTGAAACGGGAACTTATCTTCCGGGTTCTGGCGGATAATCAGCATCGCGTTACTCTTATAGGCTTCTTCGAGGATCTGGCTTCCCGGCAGAACTTCTGGTAAGGTTTTCATGTGTTTTCCTTTCTTATTAGAGGGCCTGGAAATAACTGTAGCCCTGATCGTGCAGTCCTGCTTTCCAGTCGTTTTCCCTGAACTCCTGTTTTCCAAACCACAACCCGCTCAGTGCGGCGCTGAGTTTATCGTATCCGCAGCCCCTGGCCGCGCCGTACTGGATCTCGCGGGGATTTTCGGGGTCTGTCCAGTCCCACACGAATACGTGCAGTGGCCCCATGCCATCGCGGGGATGCGCGACGAGGATTTTCCCCACTATCTCGCCCCTGGTTTTCTCCGCGGTGATGACGTAGGCCGAGCAACGATCCCAGGCCGGCGAGGCTTCAGTTTTCCGCAATCTGTCGTAAACATTCATTGCACCTCTTCGATTCATCTTGGCTGGCTCCTTTCAATCTCTATCTCGACCGCTGGGTTACGGTGTGCGGCGAGAACCGACTTCACGTACAACTCGTGGGTCTGCATTTCGTGGCGCGCGCCTAGCATATAGGATTGCGCGACGATCGTCAGCAGAGTCAAGACGAGAATCGCACAACCAAGGACGATCTGAAATACTTCCAACCACCGGCATCTACTGTCATTCATTGCTTTCATCTGCGATCCTTTCGCTACACATTTAACTACACACCTAATATAACAGATAACTACTCAGGTGTCAAGTCTTATTTTTTACCGTCGGTGGCTTTGACGTGGGTATTTTCTATCGCGGGGATTCACGCGATGCGCTTCACAGTTATTCCCTTATGGTCGGGCTGCGCGTCAAATCTCATGCCGGTGTGTTTCTGAATTCGCTTCACCGCGGCAATTACGGGATGCGTGACGCCGATACTATCTGGCGGCCAGGGAAACTCAAGAACCGCTCCAATCTCCATTTCTGCAAGCCCGGACCAGCGCAAACTTTTCCTCTCAGTATCCCAGTATGGACTCTTACATCTTGGGCAAATCACGGGGTGATCCAAATACGATTCCCATCTCCGAGTGCACCTCTTACAGTTGTGAATGTATTTTATTACCTTGTGTTGGCAGAAATCACACTCATGTTCTTTTGCTTCAATGTTTTCTGTTGCCATATGGCCTCCTTTATATTAAAACTAT
>Ga0075434_100004628_pt1 | contig 12427 bp, 9 predicted proteins | sample RhiMethybrSRZTD3_FD_75298 | JGI IMG/M metagenome (GOLD analysis project Ga0075434, IMG submission 75298) | Populus rhizosphere microbial communities from Tennessee, USA - Rhizosphere MetaG P. TD hybrid SRZTD3 | ecosystem: Host-associated > Plants > Roots > Rhizosphere > Soil | place: USA... | reverse complement strand
ATGAGCGGCGGCTCGGCGTCGGGATTCCTGTCGATCGATCCCTCGGCGAATCCGCCGGGCGACACCTACGCACTCCTCACCGGTTGCGTCGTGCCGCGCCCGATCGCGTTCGTCTCCTCCCTGTCCCGCGCCGGCGTCGCGAACCTGGCCCCTTTCTCGTTCTTCAACGCCGGGGGTGGGAACCCGCCGTCGCTCGTCTTCTCGACCGTGACGAGCGGCACGGGCCGCGACAAGGACACGCTCCACAACGTTCGCGAGACCGGGGAGTACGTGGTCCACATCGTGCCCTGGGCGATCCGGGAGCGGATGAACCAGGCCTCCGCGGACTATCCGCCGGAGGTCGACGAGTTCGAGGCCGCGGGGTTCACGAAGGTGCCGAGCGTCCGCGTCAAGCCGTGGCGCGCCGCCGAGTGCCCGATCGCGATGGAGTGCAGCCTCTTTCGGATCCTCGAGCACGGCGCGGGCCCCTACCGGGCGAATTACGTCGTCGGGGAGGTGGTCCTCTTCCATATCGCGGAGGCCATCCTGACCGGAGGCCGCGTCGACGCCGCCCGACTGGACGCGATCGCGAGGCTCGGGGGTCCCCACTACGCTCGCGTCACGCCGGACTCCATCTTCGCCATGCCGCGCCCGGCTCCGCCGACGAAGTAGGCGGACGTGCGCCCGCCTGCTCCCCGCCGTCCCGCGCTCCTCGCGCTCCTCGCGCTGGTCGCCTCGCTCGGGCCGGTCGGCGGCTGCGCCGCGCCCGTCGCGCCGCCCGATCGTTTCCAGCGCGGCGTCTGCTGGGTAGCGGGCGGGATGGTCGGGGCGGGCGAATTCGACTCCCTCGCCCACGTCCACGCGTCCTGGATCTCGCAGACCCCGTTCGGCTGGCAGAGCGAGCCGGGCGACACCGAGATCGAGATGGCGACGTCGGGGCACGTGCTCTGGGGGGAGAGCGACGAGGGCCTGCTCGAGACGACGCGGCTCGCGCACGCACGCGGGCTCCACGTGCTCCTCAAGCCCCACCTCTGGCTCAGGCGGAGCTGGCCCGGAGAGATCTCCATGCGTCGCGAGGGGGACTGGCGCGCGTGGTTCGCCTCCTACCGGCGGTTCATCCTGCATTACGCCGATCTGGCGGAGCGGGCCAAGATCGAGGCCCTCGCCGTCGGCACCGAGCTGGGCGGGACCACCCGCCGCGAGGCCGAGTGGCGCGCCCTGATCGCCGACGTGCGCGCGCGTTACCGAGGATCGCTCACGTACTGCGCGAATTGGTCGGAGGACGTCTCGCACGTGGGGTTCTGGGACGCGTTGGATTGCATCGGCGTGCAGGCCTACTACCCGCTCGCCGAGCGCTCCGCGCCCACGGTCGAGGAGCTCACCGCGGGCTGGAGGAAGCCGCTCGCCACGCTGCACGCGCTCGCGGAGAGGACGAAGCGGCCGGTGCTCTTCACGGAGGTGGGGTACCACGCGCTCGACACGGCCGCCATCAAGCCGTGGGAGTGGGAGCTCGCCGGCAGCCCCTCCGAGGAGACCCAGGCCCGTTGCTACGAAGCGCTCTTCCGCGTCGCGGAGGCCAATCCCTGGATCCGGGGGATCTACATCTGGAAGTGGTTTCCGCGCCACGATCGCTCGCGGTGGCGGCGGCACATGGACTACACGCCGCAGGGAAAGGCCGCCGAGGGCATCCTCGGGCGGGAGTTCGCGCGGATCGAACGGGAGGGCCGCTAGGCCTTTGCCGCGGCCGCCGGGCGCCGCCGCGCCGCGAAGCGCACCATCCGCGTCAGCCCCTCGCGCAGTTCCTCGTCGGAGACGCAGAACGCGATCCGGACCAGATTCCGGGCCTTGGGATTGACCGGGTAGTCCGGGGCGCCGTTCGCCGTCATCTCGCCGCGCGGCAAACCGTCGGGGCCGAACTCGGGCGCCAGGGCGAATCCCGACGCGGGCGCGACCGCCACCCGCTCCTCTTCGAGGAGCGCGCGGGCGAATTCGTCGCCGGTCATGCCGGTCGACGAAACGTCCGCCAGCACGTAGAACGCCCCCTCCGGCGTGTACTCGAGCAGGCCCGGTGGCTTGAGGAGCGAGACCGCGAGGTCGCGGCGGCGCCGGTACGCGTCCCGCATCGCGGCGATCGGCGCGTCGTCGGCGAGCGCGGCCATTCCGCCCCATTGGATCATCGACGCCGTGCTCCCGACGAGCGGTTCCTGAGTCTTCCGGAGGATCAGCGCGGTCTCTCCCGTCGGGGCGACGATGTAGCCGAGACGGAATCCCGTCATCGCGTACGACTTCGAGAACGTGTAGAGCGAGAAGACCCGCCGCTCCTTTTCGGGGAGGTCGCGCTCGAACGAGGCGGGCGACACGTGCTTCGCGTCGAACACGATGTCCTCGTACGCCTCGTCGCTGATCACCCAGAGATCGCGCTCGCGCGCGACGTCGTAGAGACCGCGGAGCACCGCCTCGGGAATGACCGCGCCGGTCGGATTGCTGGGGCTGTTGATCAGGATCGCCCGCGTGCGGGGCGTCACCGCGCGACGCGCGCCGTCCACGTCCGGATGGTAGCCGGGACCCAACGGATAGAAGACCGGCCTCGCGCTCGCGAGGAGGGATTGCTGGACGTAGTTCGGCCAGTAGATCTCGGGAATCAGGATGTCGTCGCCGGGATGAAGGACCACCTCCATGACGGCGACGAGCGCCTCGGTCGACCCCGGCGCGACGGTGACGTGTTCGACCGTCGCCGCGATCCCGTTCCGTTCGACGACCTTCTTCGCGAGCGCGATCCGAAGCTCGTGGACGCCGACCGAGGGCGGATAGTGCGTCCGGCCGCCCTTCATCGCGCGGTGGGTGGCCTCGATCACCGCGTCGGGGGGCGGGAAATCCGGGTCGCCGACGTGGAAACGAATGACGGGTCCCCGCCCGGCGCGCTCCATTTCGTCGGCCAGACGAAACATGGCTCGGATCGGCGAGAACGGAATTTGTCGGATTCTTTGAGACGGCTGGGGCACGGGTCACCTCAGGGGTTTGGAAAACGGAACCGCGGCATTGTAGCAAAATACGAAACCGCGTGTCCTTGCGGGGGTTCGTCCCCTTTGGTAGGCTCTCACGACATGGCCGGGACGGGCTCCCCGTCGCTGGATCAACCGGGAGGAAACGAATGACGATGTTCAAGGCCGGGATGGCTGGCGCACTCTTGACGTTGCTTTCCGTCGCCGGAGGGGCCGTCGCGCAGGACGCGGACACGAAGGCCGCGCCGGCCACTCAGGCCCCGGCGACCCAGGCTCCGGCCGCCAAGGCCACCCCGCCCGCGGAGACGAAGGCCCCGGCGGCGCCGGCGGCTCCGGCCGCCACGTCCACCGAGCCCGCGAAGGCCACCACCGCGAAGGCCACCACCGCGAAGGCCACGACCGCGAAGGCGTCGACCGCACCCAAGGGGATCGTCGGCGAGGTGGTCGACCCGGCGTGCTGGATCGTGAACGGCGCGAAGGGCGATACCCACAAAGAGTGCGCGCTCGCGTGCGCCAAGGCCGGACAGGTCCTCGCGATCGTCGAGCGGAAGACCAACAAGCTCTTCCTGATCGCGACCGAGCGACCGGGCGAAGACCCGAACAAGGGATTGATCGACTATTGCGGGCAGACCGTGCTCGCGAAGGGAAGGACCTTCACGCGCGGCGGCGTGACGGCGATCCAGTTGTCGTCCGTCGAGCCGTACAACGCCAAGGCGGCCCCGTAAACGCGAAACCCCGAAGGGGCGCGCGAAGGAGGACATCATGAAACGCATCCAGAAGAACGCGATCCTCGGAGTGATCGTCGCGGTCGCTTCGCTCACATTCCTCGGCATGGGAGGGACCGACCCGGCCGATTCCAACGCCACCCCGACTCCGGCCTCGACGACCGCGGGGCACGAGCATCACGGCTCGAGCGCCGGCGCCGCCACCGCGGCCACGACCGGCGCCGACGCGACGGTGAAGTTGGGGCGCGAGAAGGGCGTCGTGACCACCATCGTCGGCGAGGTGATGGATCCCGCGTGCTTCCTCGAGGCCGGCGCCAAGTCGATCGTTCCGGGCCATTTCCAGTGCGCGGTCGATTGCGCCCGCTCGGGTCAGACGCTCGCGATCTACGATCGCGACGCGGATCGCATCTATTTCATCGCGGGCGAGCTCCCCGGCCGGAACCCGAACGATCCCGTCATGGCCTACATCCACAAGAAGGTGGACGTGACCGGGACGGTGTATCACCGCTCGGGCGCCTACGGAATCGTGATCGTGAAGGTGGAGCCGCACCGCGAGGGCGCCGAGGGGACGAAGGCGCCCGGCTCGACGGGGTCCACGAAGTAGAGTCGGAGCTCGGGGAGGGGGCGGTCCCGGCGTGAACTCGTTGGTCCTTCCGCTCTCGGCGATCGTCCTCTTCGCGTTCGCCTATCGCTACTACGGCGCGTTCATCGCGTCCCGCGTCGCGCGCGTCGACCCGGCGCGCCCGACACCGGCCGTCTCGATGGGAGACGGCCGCGACTTCGTCAAGACCAACAAGTACGTCCTCTTCGGGCATCACTTCGCCGCGATCTCCGCGTCCGGGCCCCTGATCGGGCCGGTCCTCGCCGCCCAGTTCGGATATCTCCCGGGCGCGCTTTGGATCCTGATCGGCGCCGCGCTGGGCGGCGCGGTCCACGACTTCATCATCCTCTTCGCGTCCGTGCGGCACCGAGCGTCGTCCCTCTCGGAAATGGCGCGGCGGGAAATCGGGCCGGTCGCCCACGGGGCCTCGACCGCCGCGATCCTCTTCATCACGATCCTCCTCCTGGCCGGCCTCGGCATCGTGGTCGTGAACGCGCTGGCCGGGTCCCCGTGGGGCACGTTCACCGTGGCGATGACGATCCCCGCGGCGCTCCTCTTCGGGCTCTACATGTACCGGATCCGGCCGGGCCGCGTCGTGGAGGGGAGCGTGATCGGCGGCGCCGTCATCCTGGCGGCGGTGCTGCTCGGCCCGTGGCTCCTGACGTCGCCGTACGCTTCGTGGTTCACGCATTCGCCGAAGACGCTCGCGATCGCGCTCCCCGTGTACGGATTCATCGCGGCCACCCTCCCGATCTGGCTCCTCCTCTGCCCCCGCGACTATCTCTCGACCTACATGAAGATCGGCACGATCGTGCTCCTCGTGGTCGGCGTCGCCATCGTGCACCCCAAGCTCCAGATGCCGGCGGTGACGCCGTACATCGACGGAAGCGGTCCGGTCCTGCCGGGAATGAAGGTATTCCCGTTCTGCTTCATCGTCATCGCGTGCGGGGCGATCAGCGGCTTCCACGCGCTGATCGGGTCGGGCACCACCCCCCGCATGGTTCCCGACGAGGGGAGCCTCCGGTTCATCGGGTACGGAGCGATGCTGACGGAGGGTGTCGTCGCGATCATGGCCCTGGTCGCCGCGACCACGCTCGCACCGGCCGACTACTTCCTGATCAACGGCGTGCCGAAGGCGGTGGCGGCGCTCGGCATCCAGCCTGTTCAGCTGACCGAGCTGACGCGCCTCGTTGGGGAGCAGACCCTGCAAGGAAGAACGGGGGGCGCCGTCTCGCTCGCGGTCGGCATGGCGAACATCCTCCGCCAGATTCCCGGCATGGGCCACTTGATGGCCTACTGGTACCACTTCGCGATCATGTTCGAGGCGGTCTTCATCCTGACCGCCCTCGACACCGGCACGCGCGTCGCGCGATACCTGTTCCAGGACATGCTCGGCCGAGTCTGGGCGCCGCTCGGCTCGACGACGAACGTGGCGGCGGTCGCCTTGGTGGGCGCCCTCGTCTGCGTCGCCTGGGGGTTTCTGACGGCCACCGGGAGCGTGGAGACGATCTGGCCCCTCTTCGGCGTTTCGAACCAGCTCTTGGCGGTGATCGCGCTCGCCGTGGGCACGACGTTTCTGCTGCGCCAACGGCCGGCGCCCTACGCGCTCGTCACGTTCCTTCCGCTCTGCTTCCTCACGGTGACCACGATGACCGCGGGCGTCCTCAACACCTTCCGGTACCTATCGCCGGAGTACATCGCCCAGAAGGGGGCGGCCGTGAGCTACCTGGACGGGATCCTCAGCGTCGTGCTCCTCCTTCTGGTCGCGACGATCCTGGTCGATTCCGTCCGGCGCTGGACGTTCATCCTGGCCGAGCGCCGCCGGGGGATCGCCGAGATCCCGCTCGCGGCCGCGGCGCTCCCCGAGAAATAGAAACGGCCCGAGCCGTGTGGCCCGGGCCGTGGGGATCGCGAATGTCGCCGAGAAGATCGCCTAGTCGGGAATGTCCGAGTCCTTGAAGTTCGCCACCTGGATGGGAAGGCTCGCACGCGCCGTCACCGTGTCGCCGTTGTTCCCGCCGTTCGTGTGGACGAATCCCGTGAACGTCAGGCGCGCGGTCGTACTCACCGCGATGTTGATCGGGACGGAGGCCTTCGCGCCGAGGTCGCTCATGGCGATCGTCACTTCGGCGGTGCCCCCCGACGGCACGATTGTGGTGATCCCACCGCTGACCGGCGGGTAGATGCCGTTGTCGTACGTGACCGTGTAGCCGGTCACGATGATCTCGGAGAACGGAGCTCCCGCCTCGAGCGGCGCGCCGCCGTCGTTCTGGATGTTGCCGAACGTGACCGTCGCCTGATCCGGCACGACCAGTCCGGAGTCCGAGATCAAGTCGCTGTACAGCACCTTACCGTCGTTCATCGAGACGACGGTCAAGATGGCCCGGCTCGAGGTGTCGGTGCAGCCACTCATCCCGAGCAGCGCCACCATCGCAAGCAACGCCAACGCACAGAGCTTCAACGTCTTCATGTCGGTCTCCTTGGCCTTCGCGATCCCCATCGCGCGATTACAGCGGGAGGAAAATATTGGGATGAACCCCGCGGGGGGTCGTGCAAGGGACATGCCACGTCGTGCGGGCGGGGGTCGGAGAGGGGAATCGACTCGAATCAGGTTACTTACGTCGGACGGCCGGTGCGGCGGGCCCGAAATGAACGCGGGCGCCGTGCAATTCGCACCGGCGCCCGCCGATCTGCAATCAGCCGTCGCTTACTTCTTGGCCATGACCATGTTGGAAGCAGCGAGGTAGCGGCGGTTCACTTCGCCCCAGTTGATGTTGCGGAGGAATGCCTCCACGTACGTCTTCCGATCCGAGCCGTAATCGATGAAGTAGGAGTGCTCGTACGTGTCGCAATTCAAGACCGGGATCGCGCCCCACACGCCTCCCTGGTTCTGCGCGTCGCCGATGAAGTTGTGCAACCGTCCGTCCGTCGGGTCATACGCGAGCACGACCCAGCCGCGCGCGCACATCGCCGACGCGATGAAGTCCTCGCGCCACGCGGCGAGCGTTCCGAAGTCTTCCTTGATCTTGTCCACCACGTCGCCCTTTTCCTGGCCGTCGCCGCCCAGGATCGAGAAGTAGATCTCGTGGAGGATCTGGCCGTTCGCGGCGAAGGTCTCCTCGTGCTTGAGGCCGCGCATCTCACTGTAGATCTGATTGGCCTTCGAGCGGTCGACCTTGCCCAGGCCCTCTTCGATCTCGTTCCGCTTGTTCACGTAGCCCGCGTAGAGCTTGTCGTGGTGGATCTCCATCGTCTTCGCCCCGATCCGCTTCGTCGGGTCCTTCTCCATCGCGTCGTTCGAGTAGGGCAGCGGCTTGACCACATGCTTCGCCATGGCGGATTCTCCTTTCGCCGGTTTGTCTTTGGGAAGGCTCCCGGGTCGCCGGGAGGGGTGCGTCTCCGTTCGAGACCGCTACTATATCAGATGCGCCGAGCTCACGACGGGTCGCCGGGAAGACGCTTCCGGATCGACTCGACGCGGAATTTCCGGGCGCCCCCCTCGAACTCGAGGGTCACTTCCGCGCCGACGCCCTTGCCCAGGAGCGGCCGCGCCAGGGGCGCGCGGTAGGAGAGGATGCCCGGGCCGAGCGAGGAATCGCCCTCGCCCAGGATCCAGTAGACGACCGGCGCCTCGCCGTTTCCATCGAGCGACACGAGGCGCGTCTCGGTGCCCACTCCGACCCGGCTCGCCTCGATGTCCATGGTCTCGATGAGCCGCGCGTGCTGGATCGTGCTCATCAGGTCTTGGAGCCGGGTCGCGGCGTTCGCCTGCCTTAGCTTCGCCGCCTCGTATTCGGCGTTCTCCCGGAGGTCGCCGAGCGCCCGGGCTTTCTCGATGGCCGCGGGGATCACCGTCTTGAGATCCAGCGAGAGCTTCTTCATCTCCGCCTGGAGCCGGTCGTACGTGGCGCGCGACATGAGCGTGTACTGCGTCTCGATGTCCTCCGTGCTCTTTCCTTCCAGGAGCCCCTGGGCGCGCGCGCGGCGGCGCCGCTCGTACTCCTCGGCGATCCCGGAGAGACCGATCTCGTGCAGGAACTCGAGCACGGGGAGCAGCCGTCGCTCGCTGCCGGCCCAGTGGAGCACCGTCCGCTCGATGGCGTCGGAGGCGTCCTCGTGGGGGCGCGCGGCCGAGAACTTCGCGTGGAACACGCCGCCCGATGCCAGAAGCCCGGTCAGCCGCTCCGGGAGGCCCTCGGGAAGATCGCGCTCGAGGAGTCGGATCGTCGCGAGGAGGAGCGCCTCCAGGGGCGGCGCCCCCGGATCGTTCCGCTTCGCGAGGAAGTGCTCGATGATGCGCGCGGAGAGGTCGGGCGTTTCGGAGGCTCGGGCGATGCGGGCCTCGATGGCCTTGGCGTATCGGTCCTCGCCCAAGAGTTCGCGGAGCCGCTCCCGCCCGCGGGTGCGCAGCCGTGGGAGGCGGCTCCCGGCCGCGTGCCAGAGGAACTCCTCCTCGCGGGCGGCGCCGTGCGACAGGTCGAGGAGGTGCTCCTGATTCAGCCCGAGCGCCAGGTCGTCCGGGGCGAGCCCCTGCGCGATCAGATCGTCGAGCGTACCCCGCGCGGTCTCGGGCTCGATCGCGTGCCAGGTCAGCGCGTAGCAGAGCGCCAGCGCGCGGTTCGCCATCTCGAGGCCGTCGTCCCGGCACCAGCGAACCACGTACGGGCCCGCGGCCTCCTTGAGGCGCGACTCCTCCTCGGGGTGTTCGCGGAGGAACTTCTTCAGCAAGTTCAGCCCCTCGACGGGGGCGCGCGCCGTCAGTCGGGGAAGCGGAATTTCCTTCCGCGCGGAGCCCTCGCGCGCCAGGCGGAAATTTCCGCGATACCCTTCGCTCGAATCGAGGCGCCGGTCCAACTTCCACTTGTCGCGCGCCTTCTTCCACCACCCGGTCCAGTCGTAGCCCGGAAGCACGGCGTCGAGGCGCGGCTTCAGCTGGGCCTGGGTCGCCACGCCGCCCACGTCGCGGAGCGCGCGGACGAGGACCTCCGGGTCGCCTTCGGCGCCCATCGCCCGGACGCGATCCGGATCGGTGATCGCGAGCACGCGAAGCCCGTCATCGGGGAGTCGGTCGAGGGAGCGCTGCGCCATCGCGATCGCCATCTTGTGTCCGGGGCGCCCGGGGAACTCGAGCGTGAGCGTCTCGCCGTCGCTCGCGAGCACGCGGCCGAGCCCCCACGATTGGTGCATCACGTAGGCGCCGGGCGGCAGCGCGAGGATCTTCGGGAGCCGGGATGCGACCGCGTCGAACGGGACGCCGGGGTCGCCGATGCCGGACCCCTCGAGGATCGCGGACGGATTGGGCTCGCGCGCCACGGCGACCCCGAGGAGCCGGGCCGCGGTGGCGCGGGCGGGCGCGCTGATCAGTCGCGGCCCGAGCGGTGCCAGGTGATTCCACGAGAACTCTCCCGCCGCGGACCGCTCCAGCTCGGGCAGCGCGAGTTCCAAGATGGGCTCGGACTCGACCCACGGCACGCGGGAGGCGAAGTCGAGGAGGATCTCCGCGACACGCCCCGGCTCGTGCGTCAGGTCCTCCTCGACGGCGCGAAAGAGAGGCTCCGCGACCAGAGCCGGGCGATTCGACTCGAGATACAGTTCGAGCGTATCGAGCCGGTGTTCGCGGGCGGCCTCGAGGTCGCCCGCCCGCTCGAGGATCACCGCCATCTCCGCGTGGAGTTCGGCGTCGTCCGGACGGATTCCGATCGCTTCGCGGAGGAGCTCGATCCGCTCCTCGTCGGTGGCGGCGTCCTTGGATAGATAGTGGAGGAGCCGCACGGCGGCGCTGACCGGTTCGGGCTCGAGAAAGCGAGAGAGGAGCCCCTGAACGCCGTCCCGATCGCCGGCCGCGACCAGCTTGTCGGCCACGACCTCGAGCGCGTCCAAGGACGGCGTCCGTTCCCCGAGTCCCTGGTAGAGAAGGGAGGCGAGGAGGAGCAGGTCCCATCGTTTCTTTCGGCCCGGCTCGGCCTCGAGCGCGTGGAGCGCGGCTTCCACACCGCTCGTCTCGATCAAGTGGCGCGCCAGCGTCTCGGTCTCGCCCCATCGGGGATCCGTCGAGGATGCGGGCGGCTCGTCGCCTGGAGCGGCCTTCAGGTAGTGTCGGAGATCGGAGTCGATCATCGGTCTATTCTCACGAGTCACACAGAATAGCGCATCCGGGGTGCCGGTAGCCAGCGGCGCGTTGCGGCGCAGCCCGGCGCTCCGGTAGACTCCCGCACTTCGTCCCACTTCCGAAGGGAGCGGACTCATCACCCGAAGAAATCGCCTCGCGCTGGCCCTCATCGTCGTTCAGCTCATTTCGAGCGGAACCCATCTGGTCGCGAAGGGCGCCCTCCTCGTCACGAGCCCGCTCACCCTCGCGCTTCTCCGATTCCTGGCCGCATCCGCGGCGCTGCTCCTGTTCCAGCGAGTCTGGGGGAAGGGGCAGGCCGTCGCCCGACGCGACTGGCCGGCCCTCCTTCTTCTCGGGTTTCTGGTCGTGCCGGTCAACCAGGGCTGCTTCCTCCTCGGGCTCTCGAGCTCGACGGCCAGCCACGCGTCCCTGCTCTACGCCCTGACCCCCCTCGTCGTGCTCCTCTTCGCGGGGAGGCTCCTCCGCGAGCACGCGTTGGTCGCGAAATCGATCGGGATCCTGATCGCATTCCTCGGCGTGGCGGCGATCCTCTTGGAGCGGGGTCTTCGGGGCGAGCTCCTGGTGCTCCGCGGCGACCTGATCATTCTGGTGGCGGTGTTCGGGTGGTCGCTCTACACCGTGCTCTCGAAGCGGCTCCTGGTTCGGTATGATCCGATGACCGTGACGACGTGGTCGATCGTCTCGGGGACCGCGCTCTCGCTACCCGCGCTCCTGATCCCGGGTGCGATCCAGCCGCTCGACACGATCCGACCGGAGGTGTGGGGGGCGCTCCTCTATCTGTCCCTCGGGACGAACGTGATCGCCTACCCGCTCTGGTCCTACGCCCTCAAGAACATGGACGCCTCCAAGGTGGCGATCACCGCGAACACGCAGCCCATCCTGACCGGGATCCTGTCCTGGCTCATCTTCCGCGAGCAGTTCACGCCCGGCTTCCTCGCCGGCGCCGCGCTGATCCTGGCCGGCGTGACGTGGGTGGAGACGCGCCGGTGAGCCGCCGGCCCCCGCTCCGAGGGGACGAGCTGCCGGAGATCCTCGTCCCCCCGCCCGGGCCGAAGTCGCGCGCGGCGACCCGCCGCCTCAGGAAGGTCGAGGGCGCCGCGATCTGGGGCGCGGATCCCGCGCGGGAGCCGGGCGCCGGCACGATCGTGTGGGCGCGCGCCAAGGGATCGGTCGTCGAGGACCTGGACGGCAATCGCTACCTCGACCTGACGAGCGGATTCGGCGCGGCCTCGCTCGGCCACGCGTCGCCGGAAGTGGCGCGCGCCGTCGCGGCGCAGGCGCGCCGCTTGGCGCAGGGTCTCGGCGACCTCCACCCGCATGCGTTGCGCGAGAAGCTGGCGCGCCGGCTCTCCGCGTTGGGGGGCGCGCTCTCGAAGGTCCTCTTCGCCGGCACCGGTTCCGAGGCCGTGGAGCTCGCGCTCAAGACCGCCGCGCTCGTCACCGGTCGGCGCCGCGTCGTGGCGTTCGAGGGCGGATACCACGGCCAGTGCGGCGCGGCGCTCGAGGTGACGTACTTCCCGCCGTCCTCCGCGCCGCTGAGGCCGGACGGCCCGCCTCGCGCGATCCACATTCCGTTCTCGGACGTGGACGAAGGTTGGAAGCGGGTCGAGCACGAGCTGCGCGGGCCCGACCCGCCGGGCGCCGTCCTCGTCGAGCCGATCCAGGGCCGCGCGGGCGTGATCGTTCCGCCGGCGTCGTTCCTCGCGTCGCTCGCGACGCGCGCGCGCGCGGCGGGGCTGCTCGTGATCTACGACGAGGTCCTGACGGGCGGCGGCCGCACCGGGCCCTTTTGGGCGTGGGAACGGAGCGGCCCGGCGGCGGAACCGGATCTCTTGTGCGCGGGGAAGGGGATCGGGGGCGGCGTCGCGATCGCGGCGCTGCTCGGACGGCCCGCGATCATGGACGTCTGGGCGAAGCACGTTCCCGCGTCCGGTGAGGCGCCCTACGCGAGCACGTACTACGCGCATCCGCTCGCGTGCGCCGGAACGCT
>Ga0075434_100004625_pt1 | contig 12429 bp, 14 predicted proteins | sample RhiMethybrSRZTD3_FD_75298 | JGI IMG/M metagenome (GOLD analysis project Ga0075434, IMG submission 75298) | Populus rhizosphere microbial communities from Tennessee, USA - Rhizosphere MetaG P. TD hybrid SRZTD3 | ecosystem: Host-associated > Plants > Roots > Rhizosphere > Soil | place: USA... | reverse complement strand
TGAGGAGTCGGCTAATTGGTAAGCCACCTGACTCTGGATCAGGCGATTGAAGGTTCGAGTCCTTCCTCCTCAGCCAAGGTCCCATCGTCTAGCGGTTAGGACACCGGCCTCTCACGTCGGGAACACGGGTTCGATTCCCGTTGGGACCACCAATGCTTAGGTCACTTTCAACCAATTCACTGTCCGGTTTTCGGCAGTCTCTGCCGTCCACAAAACATAGGCATAATCGCCGTCGACCAACTGCTGCTTCATTTTGGATGTTGCTCCGGGTTCTCAAACTCGGCGATCACTGCTTCGAACAGCGGCCTGATTGCGTCGGCCCCCTACGCGGCCCGTCTTTTGTGAACAAGACGGCGCCCGGCGCATAATCGGAAAGAACCGCATTTACGTCGCCCTGCTAAGAGCTTTTAGATGCTGGCCTAGAACATCTTTCGTGGATGGCACTTTTCACTCTCCTGTGTTGTTTTGTGGTTTTTCGAGTTTTCATTATTCCGGTTGATACTGCTCATGCTGGCCTCTTTTGCTATTCGGCGACGAACTGCTGTCCGCCATCGACGTCGTAGGTCGCGCCCGTGAGGGCCGTGTTGGTCATGATGTGTACAGCGAGCGCGGCGACGTCGGCTGGTCCGACGACGCGCCGGATGGGAAGCGTGGCGCGAAGCTGATTGCGCCGGTTTTCGAGTTCATCGCCGAGGAGCGACGCCGACAACGGTGTGTCGACGAAACCGGCGGCGATGACGTTGACTCGGACGGGCGCGAGCTCAAGCGCAAGGTTTTCCGCCATGGCGGGCTTTGCGGCCGTGAGAGCCGAGATCAGCGCGAACCCCGCCGCCGCGCGGCGGCCGCGGTGCCGCTCAAGAAGATCAGGGTTCCTCCCAAGCGCATCTTGCGCGCGGCATTTCGAGCCACCTGTATCGGCAGCAAGAGATGGGCCTCGATGTCGCGGCGCGCCTTTTCGATGTCGAATTCCGCCAGCGGCGCGTAGTAGGGACCGGGGCCAGTGACCAGCACGTGGTCGATGGGCGTAGGCAGCTCGTCGAAGAACCTCCCGAGCCGTTCGAAGTCGGTGGCATCGAAGGCCGCGGTGCTCAGCGCGCCGACTTCGCTCGCGGCGCTCTCGAGGCGCTCAGAATTTCTGCCGGTGAGAATCACGTTAGCGCCCTCACCACGTGCTCGTCGGGCAGTTTCGAGCCCGATTCCGGCGCTGCCACCGATGATAACAACGTTTGCCCGAGGAGCTCCGATCCCATGCTCATGATTTCTCCGATCACCAGTCCAAAATTGCGTTCGGCTTAAGACTGCGATTTCATCCGAACGTCATCGCGTTTGCCATCAGCTTACGGCGGCTATGCTCTCAGGCGGCTGGTTTCGGCGGGCACGATGAACCTCCTCACCGTCAATCTGATATTCAGCACATTGGTGTTCTGGCTTGCAGCACGGATCTATGTTCCTCGCGCTCGGAGCGTAATCGTTTTTCGTTTCGCTCTGCTCGCAGGAGCGTACGTGACTCTGCAAAGACATAGTGGCGTGACCACGCTACCCGAAGAGCTGAAGCCGCCCGGGAACATTTTTTCCTTAGAGAAAATAAGCTTTAGTTGGACACACTAGGATTGCGCGGCACCCCAGGAACAAAAGTGAACGTGCTGTGCTCATGCCAGCAGATATTCGACTGTGAGCGGGGAGAATGAATGAATGAAAGTTGGCGGTACCCTGGGAGACAGAAGCGCGCATCGTGATTCAAACGTATGAGCACTGTCGAGGAAAACTTCACGGAACCTTCGCTAAAGCAACGCATACAAGGGATTAAGAATTTCGATGCACCAAGTCCATCGAAACTACGATGAAGAGATGCGCCGAGGTGTCGGCATCCGCCGAAATTACGGCGGTTCAAAAGTTTTTGGCAGCCACCTGCTATGAATTTTTATCACTTTTAGGATGGCACGCCGCTTGCCGTTACTGCGAGCAAATGAAGCTAAGCATTACGTAGCCATCAGTTTACATTTCAATTAAGTACTCGTCTAACGCGATCTAAACTGTTGATCTCAATTGAATCATCAGTTGTAGTAATGACGGATATTTTTGTGACTGAAACTATTTTTAACTGAGGAGGTTTCTTAGTGAATAGAGTTCGAAAGATTCTTGTTCCAGTCAATTTTTCAGACGATTCGGCGAACGGACTTAAGTATGCAGCTGCGCTCGCGGAGGAAACGCAAGCCGAACTCGTAGTGCTGCATGTAACACAAAAGGAGGAGGCGCAGTCGTTTTTAAATTTTTTGGCAATGATGGAAGGATGGCCGATGCTAAATACTCCGACTGCCATTCCTCTCGACAGATTAGTGCGCGAGAAAGCGCTGGATCTTTACCGTTTTATCGAGAACGTCGTGAGAAACCGAGGCAAGCTGAAAATCAGGAGGAGAGTCGCCCTCGGCCCTGAAGAGGAAAAAATTCTAGGGATCGCTCGGGAAGAAAATATAGATCTCGTGGTGCTCGGCGTTCGAAATGAATCTTTTCTCACTAATTTGATGGCTCGAGCAAAGTTTTCGAAAATTATCTCACGACTTCCCTGCCCTGTGCTTCTTAAACCGGCATTCGGCAGACCTTAGACGTACCACCGCGGTTCACTTCCATCCCTCCCTTTCGCCAGCAGTCGCCGAGTTGTTCCAGCTGATACCTAGCCATCTGGCCGATACCGGCTGCTGGTGAAAGTGGCTATCGTCGGATTAGACGGATCATCCCACCGTCTTACATTAACATTCTGGAGGGATCACGTGGAAAACGAAACCGAGAACACATTGCAGGATTTATCGCACGATCTCGCACAGGCGGTCGAACAAATCAGCCGATCTGTGGTCGCGATCAACGCGCGGCGCCGTTTGTCTTCGAGCGGAGTTTACTGGCGCGATGGCTTTATCGTCACGGCGGCTCATACGATCAGGCGCACGGATGGGATTTCCGCGATCTTGCCCAGCGGACAAACAGTCCCCGTCACCTTCGCAGGTGCCGATCCCGGTACGGACCTGGCGGTGCTCAAGATCGACAGCCAAGCACTGTTGATTCCTAGTTTCAGTGACACTGCCCAACTCAAGGTAGGCCATCTGGTTGTCGCCGTCGGGCGTGGCGCGCAGAGGGGCCTTAATGCGACGCTCGGCATCGTCGGCGTTCTAAGTGGGGCGTGGCGCACCTGGCGTGGCGGATTAATCGATCAATTCATCGGTTTGGATCTGACGCTTCATCCGGGCGTTGCAGGTGGGCCGATGATAGATGCTCATGCTCGCGTGTTGGGAATCAACACCTCGGCATTTTCCCGCAATATTGCGCTGGCCATTCCCGTCTCTACAGTAAATCGTGTGGTGCAGCGCCTGCAGGAAAAGGGCCACATGAATCGCGGTTACCTTGGCCTCGGCATGCAACCCGTACCGATTCCCGAAGAGCTCAAGAGGTCGCTGGCGCTTCCAGCCGATTCAGCTTTACTCGTGGTCACAGTAGATGCCGATGGACCAGGTGCTCAAGCAGGCGTGTTGTTCGGTGATGTGATTGTGAGTCTTAATGGTACGGCCGTGGCCAGCGTTCGCGATCTGCAGCCCTTTCTCGAACCTGAGTCTGTGGGGAAGACAACAACAGTATCTCTGGTACGGGGCGGCAAACCCGTTGAAGCCAAGATCACGATTGGAGAAAGAAAACCAAAAGACACATGAGAAAAAGGTCGGCAGGTTAGGTCCACCGTGACACGCGTCCTTATAGGAGCAAGCTCCCGCGCCCTACGCGCCTGGCTTGAGTCTTCCCTCGCTAGGAACGCGACATTTGAAGTCGTTGGAAGTCTCTCGATCGATGACGCTTTGGCTCGTTGTGAGGAGTTAGAGCCAGATGTGGTGCTTTTGGAATCTCCAGCGGATGAATCCGCGTCATTAGCGATTGAATCCAGCGACGGATCAAATGATGCCGCGCTAATTATTCTAACCGATGATACTAAAAAGTTTTTAACTAAGAGCGCTCTTAGGTCAGGCGTACGGGCCATACTCCCGCGCGAGGTAAAACCCGAGGAGATTTTCGCTGCGATACGAGCATGCTCTAGCGGGTTAGTCGTACTCCATCGGGATGCTCTCGACTCGCTTCTGCCAGTTGACGCGGAGTCACAACCAGAACTCGATTCTTCCGATCAGATTCTTACTCCGCGAGAAATCGCAGTACTGCGGATGATTGCAGATGGGCTCGGCAATAAAGAGATCGCTTCCAAACTTAAAATTTCGGATCATACCGTCAAATTTCATATCAGTTCGATCTTCGCCAAACTCGGTGCGGCTAATCGCGCCGAGGCAGTGACTCTCGGCATTCGACTCGGAGTTATAATGGTTTAGACGAAGCCGGCAGACAACGTGCCAGAATAACAGGAGGAGAAAATGGCTTCACTTCTCGCAGCGGCCATATTTTTCGTCGGGATTCATTTTGTTATTTCCGGCAGTCCACTTCGCGGAACGATTGTCGCGTCCCTCGGCGACGGACCTTTTCGCGGACTTTTCTCCCTGCTTTCGGTGATCGGGATTGTGTGGGTGTCTCGGGCTTATAGCCAAGCTGAATACATTCAGCTGTGGGGGAAGCTTTACGGCTTTCGGCCGTATGCCTTGGTTCTGGTGCTGCTGGCTTTCTCTTCGTGGTAGCTCGCGTTCGCCTCACCAAACCCGACTGCTGTCGGAGGTGAAGCCTTATTAGCGAAACAGCAACCGGCTAAGGGAATCCAGCGAATCACACGGCATCCTTTCCTGTGCGGAGTTGCTCTTTGGGCGCTTACTCATCTGATTTTAAATGGCGATCTCGCTTCGGCGGTTTTCTTCGGTAGTCTTCCGATCGTCGCATTTGCGGGCCCATTTTCGATCGATCGCAAGCGGCGGAAAGTGGCTGGCGAATGGCGCTCGCAAGGCTCGCTCTACTTGCCGAGGCGGGTTAGACACGCGCGGGCTACTCCTCACGCGCTTTCGTCTCCTCCACGAAAGGCGTTTCTGCGAGAAGCGCTACATGACTATGCGATTATTGAATCGTTGGCCGCGGACTGATTCAGGTTTAATTTTCTCAGCCGCCGTGGGTAGGTGAGTTTGGTGGTCGGTTAAGTCGCAGCACAAACACGCTATGATCAGATGGCGTTATGAAGAACATCAATACGAGGGCATGGCTCGGACTCGGCGCTGTCATTGTTGTGATGGGTCTTCTGCTGTTCGTTCCGGCAGGGACCATTCGCTATTGGCAAGCATGGTTGTACTTGTCGATCTTTACCGGCGCGTCGGTTCTCACCACAGTCTACCTCATGAGAAACGATCCGGCACTTCTGGAGCGGCGACTCCGCGGCGGTCCGACGGCGGAAAAGCGAACGGCGCAAAGACTGATTATGCTGTGTACGTCAATCGGCTTTATCGCCCTGCTTGTCGTGCCGGCATTGGACCAACGTTTCGGATGGTCCAACGTGCCGCTCGGCGGTATTAGCGCCGGAGACATCCTCGTTGCACTTGGGTTTTACCTCATCTCGCTCGTCTATCGTGAAAACACGTTTACGTCGGCAACTATCGAAATCGCCGAGAATCAGGAAGTCGTTTCGACTGGGCCGTATGCGATCGTTCGCCATCCGATGTACGCGAGCGCGTCGCTGTACCTCGTCGGCACACCTTTGGCGCTTGGCTCATATTGGGGGCTTGTCCCGGTCGTTGCAATTATGCTTTTTCTGATATGGCGGCTCATTGACGAGGAACGCTTCCTCGCGACGAATCTGCCCGGGTATACCGAATACCAAAAACGGGTGCGGCATCGTATTGTGCCATTCCTGTGGTAGCCGAGCTCGCGGCAAAAGAGCAGGCTGACCGTAAACATTGGAGGCAAAAATATGAGCGAACACGATCAGCGCCCTCCGGTAGGCGTAGCCCATGTCGTTCTAGAGACAAACCGAATGGAAGAATCTGCTCGCTTCATGCGCACAATCGGCATGCGCCCCATGTTTGACGGGCCGGAGGTCTCCGTGTTTGAACTGCGAGGCGGGACGCACTTGATCCTGATGCTAAAAGATAAAATCGTTGTGGGTGATGCCCCGTTTGATCTCATGGTCGATGACTTGCGGGCGACGCATCAGAGATTTAGTTCTCTGGGACTCGCGCCAACACCGATCGAGGCACGGCCAGCGATCGATCACGAGGTTTTCACTGTCCGTGAGCCAGCCGGGCATGTCATCACATTTTTTTCGAGCCATGTCTCTGGTAAACCGATATGAGCCGGTACATGATGGACCCACCGTCGTTCAGCCGGCGCGCTCCCTCGACACAGCTAAGCCACCCCATTTTAGGATGCGACTCCATTCAAAGCTGGAAATGCGACTATATGCCGACTAGCCATGTTGCGCCTAAAACGCTCGACGAGTATATCTCTGCTTTCTCGCCGGAAGTACAAGCAGTCCTCCAGAGGGTTCGGCAAGCTGTGTGCAGCGCCGCTCCCGGCGCCCAGGAAACGATCAGCTACAGGATCCCGGCGTTCAAGTTGAACGGCATGCTCGTTTATTTTGCAGCCTTCACGAAGCACATCGGCTTCTACCCACCGATCAGAGGAGATTCGAGACTCGAGAAAGCCGTATCGCGGTATGCGGGAGAGAAGGGCAATCTTCGTTTTCCACTCGATCAACCGATCCCTTACAGCTTGATCAAGCGCATCACCAAGCTTCGCGTGAAACAGAACCGGGCGAAACACACAACGGAGCGCAAAAAGAAATGATAGCCGAGCAATACCTCCCGATCGTTGCGGAAGCGGGATAAACGCAGAATCACTGCCGCAACTATGGTTTAAGTCGGCTTTCCGGATATTCCCGCAGGTGATCGGTAAGTTTGACCCAACTGAGCTTGCTACTCATGTAAGTGTGATCGAGCGGCGGCAACCCGTCCGGGTCATCCAGGCTGCACGTTACCACATCGATCTCATCTGGGAAGTCTACATACTCGAAGGTCAGCTGTGTGCCGCACTCAGGACAGAAACTCCGCGGGCCCTTCGGAGTGGAGCTAAACTGAGTAGGCTCACCACGAACGAACCGGAACTGAGAGCGAGACACGCTGAACCACGTGACGAACGGAGCTTCGCTCGTTCGACGGCAGATCGAGCAATGGCAGTCTGTTTCATGAAACGCTCTGCCCAGCGCCTCGTAACGAACTCGGCCACAAAAACATCCACCTGACAATCTTCATAAATCCTGGTTGGAACTAGTTTTTCGGATGCTTTTTATTTTCAATTTAGCCGCGCGATAACTTGAGGTTCACTCGACAACCCGCACATCGGCATCACCGGTTGCCCGGTGCCGACGCGCTTTGAAGTGATTCTTATCAATACCCAAAGCTTTGATCTTCGACTCGAGTGTCTGTCGGGGAAGACCTAACTTGTTGGCAGCGCCGGACGGACCTCCGATCCGGCCACCGCACTCTGCCAGGGCGGTTTCGATCATTTCCTTTTCGCGCTCCACAAGCGCCGCCCCCAATGGGAGACTCGGCATGCCAATTTTGAGGGATTTTGTCTTCAACCAGCTTTCGTCCAGCTCCAATTGATCGCCAGACGAGAGAATAACGGCCCGTTCCATCAAGTTCTCGAGCTCGCGCACATTGCCGGGCCACGAATATTCCGCGAGGATTTGCATCGCTATCGACGGGATCGTGTCAATGCGCTTACCCATACGTCGCGCATACTTCTGCATAAAATGTTGAGCCAGCAACGGAATGTCCTGATGTCTCTCTCGTAGGGGAGGAACTGTAATGGGAAACACGTTCAGACGATAGTAGAGATCGCTGCGGAAACTCTTATCCTCTACCCGCGCCGCCAAGTTAAGGTTTGTCGCCGCGATCAAGCGCGCATCGCTATGTTGCGTCCGTGTGCTCCCCAGCCGCTCGAATTCACGTTCCTGCAACAGACGCAGCAACTTGGGTTGAATCTCGGGGGGCATGTCACCTATCTCGTCGAGGAATATGGTTCCCTTATTCGCGAGTTCGAACCGGCCGATGCGCTGTGAAATCGCGCCGGTGAATGCCCCTTTTTCATGACCGAAGAGCTCGCTTTCGAGCAGCCCGGTGGGTATCGCCGCGCAGTTTAGCGTCACGAAGGGATTCGGACGTCTCGAACTTAGTTTATGAATGGCCCGAGCGATCAACTCTTTTCCCGTTCCAGTCTCACCTTGGATCAGCACGGTAGAGTCCGTCGGCGCGACCGTCTCGACGTCTTCCAGGATCCGGCGTAGGGCCGGACTGTCGCCAACCATCTCCGCGAAAGGGGGTCCGCCACCCGGCCCGTTTTGATGAGCCGCGCTCTTTTTAACTTGTCCAATCTCTGAACATTTAATGGTTTGCTCGACAGCGTTTAGCAAAGCTTCGTCGCTAAAAGGTTTTGACAGGAATTCGACGGCGCCGGCTTTCATTGCACGCACACTCATCGGAATATCACCGTGGGCGGTAATAAAAATAATTGGGATCTGAACATTCAATTTGATCAGTTCAAGCTGAAGGTCCAAACCACTCAGATCCGGCAACTGGACGTCAAGAATGAGGCAGCTGGCAACATCCCGATGCCGGTAATTTAATAACTGCTGTGCCGAGGCAAATGCCTGCACATTAAAACCCATCGATCGAAGAAGATCACTCAAAGTCTCGCGGATCGATACGTCATCATCAACTATCAGGACCCATGCTCTATTCTCATTCATCGTAAATCTCCATCCCCTCCGAGCAAGCCTTCATGACGTCTCAGAATCTTTAAGAGCCAGCGCTATGGCATCGACTAAATCTTGCTCGCGAAACGGTTTGTACAAGAACGCGACTGCGCCAGCTTTCATGGCCTGTTCACGTGTGTCGCCGTCAGCATGCGCCGTAATGAAAATAATCGGAATTCGCAATTGGCTTGCAATGATATTGCGTTGTACATCCAATCCGTTCACACCTGGCATACGGACATCCAGAATCAGACATGCCGTACTGAAAACCTCTGTCGAATTCAAAAAGGCCTGCGCCGAAAAAAAGCCTTGCGTACGAAATCCAAGCGATCGGATCAAATCGTCGAGAGAATGCCTTAGGGCGTCGTCGTCATCGACAATCGAAATGAGCGGAACCGGTGACATAATAGTTGAGACACCGCAGGTGCACGGTCTAATCGCAGGGTGCGACTCAAATGCCGATAACTCGCACTCTCTGAAAACTATCTTCTGTTAGAGATTATCTAGCGGATTACTGGCGGTATTTCTATTATCTTTTAGTAAAGAATTTTCTACTTTGGTATAAAACTTCACTTTGAATACGTATGCATTTCATAAGAGCTTCCACAACCCACATACCAGCAATGAACAGGTGTATAGGTATCGTCGCTTGCGTCGCGCAACGACGTAAAAGAGTATCTCTTGAGAAAATTCACTTGCCGACAGATCGGCAATGAGCCGAAAATTTCATCTATCGTTCGACGGCGGACGGAATCTACTTTCGTGTCGACGAGCTTTACCGAGCACGCGAATAGACTTGACGCTACGCGGTCCGATGAAGTTTCGATGAAGTTGCGGCAGTCTCGGTTCCGGCGAGCGCATCCGTGCCAAGCGCCGCTTCAGATCGTTAAGGGCCAATGTGTCCTCGTTTGGCCAGCGTCGACAATAACCGGCTTCGTGCGGGGATTGAGGGCGCACAAGGTAGAATGAACAGCGGTTATTAAGATGTGAAGAAAAATTTACTTCGGTGTAGGAATTCCGAGCTTATCGGCCATCCTGACTAATTCAGCCAGTGAACCCGCTCCCATCTTCTGCATTAAATGCTGGCGGTGCACTTTCACTGACGCTTCGCTCGTGTCGACTTCTGCTGCTATTTGCTTGTTAAGTAACCCCGCCACCACGAATGCCATCACCTCACGCTCGCGCGCTGTCAATGAGCCGTAACGACCGTGCAGTTCCTGAAGAGTCGCCCGCAACTCGCGAGCTTTGCGGTCCTGTTGAAGCGCATCGTAAACCGCATCGAGCAGATCTTGATCGCGAAAGGGCTTGGTCAGAAATTCCACGGCTCCGGCCTTGATGGCTTTGACGGACATCGGAATGTCGCCGTGGCCCGTCATGAAGATGATCGGAATTTCCATGTTGCTCTTGGCCATCTGCTTCTGTAAATCGAGGCCGCTGAGACCCTTCAGACGTACGTCGAGTACCAGGCACGAAGGCAAGTCGTCGTGCCTTCGTCGAACGAACTCCTGAGCCGAGGCGAACGTCTCAACGCGTAAGCCAACGGATTGAATTAAATCCTTGAGCGACTCCCGCATCGACGCATCATCGTCGACCACGAACACCACTCCTTCGCTATCCGTCATGGAGCCGTTCACCATCAATTGGCAGGGTAAATTGAAAGATTGCGCCGCGCGGCGTATTTGCGGTTCCCCATAAGCGGCCGCCATGCGCTTCTATCAGAGAGCGACTGATCGCAAGTCCCATTCCCAAACCTTTGGGCTTCGTACTATAGAACGCCTCAAAAAGATGATCGAGACTCTTTGGATCGATCCCCGGACCCGAATCCTGTACCGACACCAGAACGCCGCGCGGCGGATGTGGCTCGGAACGAATCAGCAGCTCCCTAGGACTGTCATGACTTCCGCCCAGGGCCTCGACGGCGTTCATCATGAGATTCAGAATTACCTGTTGCAATTGGATTCGGTCTGCCAAAATCGCTGGCATATGCTCTGAGAGCTGATTCTCTAATGTAACGCCGTTGCGTTGCACTTCGCTGCGCGCCAGTGCGACGACTTCATGGATCGTCTCGTTCACGTCGAGCCACTCTTTTTGCGGCGGCGCTTTCTTGGCGAGCGCTCGTATTCGACGGATGATTTCGCTTGCTCGATGACCTTCGGCAATCGCGCGCGCCGCGGATTGCCGCGCTTCCTCCAGCTTCTGGGCGTCAAGCCAGCGCAGACAGGCGCTCGCGCTATTGACGATGGCACCGAGGGGTTGATTGATTTCATGGGCGATCGACGCCGTCATTTCCCCTAGGGTCGCCACGCGCGAAACGTGCGTCAGTTCCAGCTGCGCCCGATTGAGTGCATCTTCCGCCCGTTTGCGCTCGATAAATTGACCGATCTGGCTGCCCAATGTCGCCATCATCTTGAGCAACTCTTCATCCGGCTGGCGAATCTCGTGACTGAAAAATTCCATTACGGCCAAGACCTCGCCACCGAGCAGAATGGGAAATCCGAATGCCGCATGTAGGATTTCGCGAAACGCAATGGGAGCACGCGGAAAATTGGAATCACGGGCCACATCGGGAATGTAGCCAGGCTCCCGACGAAACCAGACGCGGCCCGGCAACCCGATTCCAGGCATGAAGGTCGTATTCCGACAGTGAGCCTCGAATTCCGGGACCGGTACGGATTCCTTATGCCAAATCCTAACGCAACGTAGTACGCCGGCCTCCGAATCTACGCCCCACAATGCGCCCACATCCCAGAGCAAGAACTCGCACACGGTCTGCAGTATCTTGGGAGTGACTTCCTCGAGAGTGGCTGCTTCGGCCAACAATCGTGTAATGGTGTGTTGCGTTATAAGGCGCTGCTCGGCTTGCTTGCGCTCGGTGATGTCTTGGACCGAACCGAACATCCGGCGGGTCCGGCCGGACTCGTCTCTCATACCATCGCCTCGACTGTGAACCAGGCGAACCTCGCCATTGGGCCGAATCACTCGATACTCGAGCTCGTAACGCGGCCCACCACGAAGCGTTTGCGCGATAGCGTCGGTCACCATGTGCCTATCTTCCGGATGCAACAATTCCGGCAACTCCGAGAGATGCAGAGATCGTTCCTGCGGCACCAGCCCGAAGATGCGGTAGGTTTCGTCAGACCAGGTGATGAGATCGGTCTCGGCATCATATTCCCAATAGCCGACGTGTGCGAGGCGTTGCGCCTCTTCAAGTCTGCGCTCGCTCTCGCCCAAATTGCGAAAAACCAACAAGCTGGTGAGAGCGTCTTCCAGGCGGTGGCCGATTTCCTGGAAAAACCGTTCCTCTTGCGGAGTCCAGACTCGCGCATACGAGCACTGATGCAATCCAAGCATGTAAGGCTTATCCCCTTTGGGATAAAGCGCCGTGGCAATCATCGATTGGATACTGAAACGTTTGGCTGGCTCGTCCGGCAGTGGATGGCTTGATGCCGGACCGAATCGGACGGGCTCACTGGAAGATCTCACCATTTGGAAGACCTTGGCAATCTCCAAATCCACGGGAAAATCGACGCCAAGACCGAACGCACCCGGGAATTCCGGACGAACATGCTCCATCGGCACCCGCCACGACGAAGCGCCCGGATCACAAGGATAGACTAACCACGCTCGATCGCAGTTAAACACCGAGAGCACTGCGTCCAGCACGGCGCTCATCATCTGTTCGAGGTCATTCGTGCCCTGGATGGCACGATTGATCTGAT
>Ga0075434_100004623_pt1 | contig 12435 bp, 10 predicted proteins | sample RhiMethybrSRZTD3_FD_75298 | JGI IMG/M metagenome (GOLD analysis project Ga0075434, IMG submission 75298) | Populus rhizosphere microbial communities from Tennessee, USA - Rhizosphere MetaG P. TD hybrid SRZTD3 | ecosystem: Host-associated > Plants > Roots > Rhizosphere > Soil | place: USA... | reverse complement strand
ATGACGGCGCACCACAGTCCGCCGGCGAACCAGCCGACCACGCGCACCAGCGGTCCCACGCCGCTGCGGATCCCGGGCAAGGCGAGCAACAGCCGATCGACGTAATGGCCCAGGAAGGTGAAGCAGAAGGCCACGCTGAACGTATCCACGAAGTCGGACGCCAGCGACGCGTGCCGGGGGAAGAGGAGCAGAAACACGATGCCCAGCGCGCAAGCGACGATCGTGGTCCGCGTCAGCGTCTTGAGGAACGGCTCGGCCATCAGCGGGCTCCAGCCGGGGGGGGCGCGGGCTTCAGGTACTGATCGATCCAGTCGAGCACCGTTCCCCACCACAGGCGGCGGTTGCGCGGCCGCTGCACCCAGTGGCCTTCGTCGGGGAAGTACAGGAACTTGGCGGGCACGCCATGCACCTGCGCGGCGGTGAACGCCTGATAGCCTTCCGACAGGTCCACGCGATAGTCGAGCTGGGAGTGAACGATCAAGATCGGTGTCTTCCAGTTTTGGACGAAATTCGACGGCGACCATTTTTCGTACAGCGCGCGGTTCGCGTATGGCGTGCCGCCGAACTCCCAGTCCACGAACCACAGCTCTTCCGTCGTCCCCGCCATGCTCACCGGATTGAACACGCCGTCGTGCGATACCAGCGTCTTGAAGCGGCCGGTGTGCCCGGCGATCCAGTAGATCATGTAGCCACCATACGACGCACCCGCCGCGCCCATCCGCGTCGAATCGACGTAGGGAAGACGCGTCGCGACGTCGAGGCCCTTCATGAGGTCCTGGTATGGGTAATCCCCCCAGTGCTGCGAAATGGCGTCCGTGAACTTCTGGCCGTAGCCCGTCGAGCCGTGGAAGTTGACCGCGGCCACCACGTATCCGCGTGACGCGAACATCGCGTAGTTCCAGCGCGCCCCCCACGAGTCAGTCCACGCCCCTTGCGGCCCGCCGTGAATCAGGTAGATGAGCGGATACCGCCTGGCGGGGTCGAAGCCGGGCGGCTTGAGCAGCCACCCGAACACGGAGTCTCCCAGCGCGCCCACGAAGCCGAACTCGTCGAGCGGCCGCAGATCGAGCGCCTCGAGCGCCACGTCATTGTGGTGCGTGAGCTGGCGGCCGGAGAGCCAGATCTCGTTGGGTTGGGTGTTGCTCTGATGCAGGTACACGAGCCCCCGACCGTCCGGCATCACCTGCACGTCCGTGTTGACCCCGCCGCCGCTCCCCCCGACGGCGACGGCGCGACGGAACGACGGCAGGTCGATCCGATAGATGTTGTCTCGCCCGCGCTCCTCGACCACGGCGTAGAGGCATTTCGAATCGGGGCACCAGGTGTAGGACCCGACGGAGAGCGTCCAGCCCTTCGTCGCCTCGATCGTCGGCCCGTCGGTCCGACCCTGCGACCGTCCTGTCAGCATCAAGCGTTGTCGATCCGCCTCGAATCCGGCCCGCTCCATCGAGAGGTATGCGAGCCATTTGCCGTCGGGCGAATAGCGCGGTGTGTTGTCGGCTCCGCGTCCCGTGGTCAGCGCGCGCATCCCCGAGCCATCCGGCCCCATGAGGTAGACGTCCACGTTCGTATTGTCGGCGACCGTCGAATCGCCATGCATAGCGACGGCGATCTCCTTCCCGTCGGGAGAGACGCTCACATCGCCGTCGCCACCGGTCGCGATCGTCGGCACGTCGTGGTCCACGGGCGTCACGTCCCGGCTGGCGCCGTCCGCGAGCGCGACGGTGAACAGGTGCTGGCGCTTGCCGGCGCGCCAATCGTCCCAGTGCCGCCACAACAGGTCGGTCCAGAGGCGGGCGTCCGTGGGGAAGTCGCCGTTGCGCCGGTCGATCTCTTGTTGCGCGGGCCACTTGATGTCGCTCGTGACCACGAGTCCCGTGCCGTCGGGCAGCCACAGCGGATCGAACACGCCGTCGGCGAGGCTCGTCAGGCGCCGCGCCTCGCCCCCGGCGACCGGCAGCACCCACAGCTGCGCGCCGTTCTCGCGGGTGGACACGAAGGCGAGCGTGCGGCCGTCGGGTGACCAGCGCGGCTGCCGGTCCGATCCGGGACCCGCGGTGAGCTGGCGCGCCGACCCGCTCGCCACGTCGGCGAGCCAGATGCGCGTGATGCCACGGTTGTCCTTGAGCGAGGGCTCGGTGACGGTGTATGCGACCCACTTCCCGTCCGGCGAGAGCTGCGGGTTGCCCACCGACTTGAGCGCGAGGTAGTCGTCGACGGTGATCGCTCGCTTCTGGGCGGAAACAGCGGGAAACGGGACAAGGGACACGGGAAACGTGAGACATCCCAGCACAATCAGGAGGCGTTTCATCGTCTAGTAGTCCGGGTGCGTGAGAATGGCCTGTACGAGATCATCGAACACCTTCGACTCCGGTTTGACCGCCCCGCTCGCGTCCGTGTGCACGTTCCAGGCGCACAACTCGTTCAGGGCCGTGGCTTCCTCGTAGGTGAGGTGCAGGAGATAGCCCCCCGCGGCGGGGGTGGCCCCGTCCAGGACCTTTTTGAGAACGTCGGGCAGGTGCCGCACCCCGCGAACGGCGTCGAACTGCGCCCGGCTGACCGTGAGATCCATGACTCCCTTGCCAAGCCTCGCGTCGGGGGCGAAATCTCCTCCCGGTGCCCCTTTCCCGCAAGGAATACCGATGCCACGCACCGAGTTCATCGCCACCGGTTTCCACGTTCCCGAGCGCGTCGTCACCAACGACGATCTCGCACAGATCATGGACACCTCCGACGAGTGGATCACCCAGCGCTCGGGGATCAAGACGCGCCACTGGGTGGCGGAGGGTGAGACCGGCGCCACGCTGGCCCGTCGGGCCGCGCTGCAGGCACTCGCCAAAGCGGGCATGAAGGCTTCCGATTTGGATTGCATCGTCTACTGCACCTGTACGCCCGACCACTTCGAGCCTGGCAATGGCGTGTTTCTGCAGCGCGAGCTCGGGATCAGCGACATCCCCGCGATCGACGTGCGTAACCAGTGCTCGGGATTCGTGTACGGGCTGTCGGTAGCCGACGCGTGGATCCGGACCGGCCAGTACCGCCGCGTGTTGCTCGTCGGCGCGGAAGTGCATTCCCGCGGACTGGACAGGACCACACGCGGCCGCGACACCGCGGTATTGTTCGGCGACGGCGCGGGGGTGGCGATCCTCGGCCCCACCGACGACCCCGGGCGCGGCGTGCTCTCGACCCATCTCTATGCCGACGGCCGCCACGCCGAGAAGCTGTGGGTCGACGCCCCCGGGTTGGCGCACGACCCCTACATCAGCGCCGAGCTGATAGAGGAGGGGAAGCACCGCGCCGTGATGGAAGGCCGCGAGGTATTCAAGTTCGCGTCGGTGCTGATGCCCCAATCGGTCGCCACGGCCCTCAAGGCCAACGGGGCCACCCCGGCGGACGTGAAGCTGCTGGTCCCGCACCAGGCGAACCTGCGGATCCTCGAGATGGTGCAGCAGGCTACCGGCTTACGTGACGACCAGGTCTACGTGAACATCCAGAAGTACGGCAATACGACCGCCGCGTCGATTCCGATCGCGCTGCACGAGGCGCTGTGCGAGGGACGGCTCCAGCGCGGCGACCTGCTGATCATGACCGCGTTCGGCTCGGGGTTCACCTGGGCGAGTGCGGCGATCCGGTGGTGACTACCTGATCTCCTGCCCCCAAAGATCACGGTACACGATGGGCCCCTCGTTCAACGCCTTGATACCCGCTTCGATCTGACTCTTGTCGCCCACCACCACGATGTCGAACCGGTCCGGGTCGATGTACTGGCGGGCGACGCGCTGCACGTCGGCGGCCGTGATCGCGGTAATGCGGTCCACGTAGTGGTCGTAGTAGTCGAGCGACAGGCCGAAGGAGAGCAGCTCGCGGAACCGCGCCGCGGCGCCACCCGTGGTCTCGAAGTCCCCCGGCAGGCCGAGCGTGAGATAGGCCTTCGCCTTCGCCAGCTCGGCCGGAGCCACGGTCTCGTCACGGATGCGGCGTAGCTCTTTCAGGAACTCGATCAGCGAGCTGTCGGTCTTGGCGGTCACGACCGACGCGAGCGCCACGAACGCTCCGCTGAGCCGCCGCGGTGCGAACTGCGAGAACGCGCCGTACGTGTAGCCATGGGTCTCGCGCAGGTTCTGATTCAGGCGGGAGGTGAACGCGCCGCCCACGATGGTGTTCAAGACCTCGAGCGCGAACCAGTCAGGGGTCGTACGCACCGGACCGAGATGGCCGATCCGGACCACAGACTGCGCCGCTCCGGGTTTGTCGATCAGATACACCGTGCGGGCCGCCGCCGGCGCCGGAGCGGCAGGGCTCGGGAACGGGGGCACGTCGCCGCGCTCCCAGCCCCCGAACCGGGCGGCCGCGAGGCGACGCGCTTCGGCGAGCGTCACGTCCCCCACGATGAGCAGGCGCGCGCCGTTGGGGCGGTAGTACGTTCGGTAGAACGCCGCGACGCGCTCCCGCGCGAGCCGGGCGGTCGCGCTGTCGGTGCCGTTCAGGGGGTGCCCGTATGGATGCTCGCGGCCGTACACGATCGCGGGAAACGCGATGTTCGCCACCGCCACCGGCTCGTCGCGCTGTTGCACCAGCTGCGCGCCGCGCAGCTCCCGCTGCCGGGCGATCTCCGAATCGGCGAAGGCGGGCCGCAGCACCACGTCCGCGAGCAGGTCGAGCGCGGCCTCGAGCCGCCGCTTGGGCACGTGGATCGAGGCGCTCGCGCCGTCGAAGCTCGCCCCCGTGCCGAGCTGCGCGCCGAGGAATGCGGCCTCGTCCGCGACGTCGAGGGCGCTGCGCGCGCCCGCCCCCTGCTGCAGCATCGTCGCCGTGAAGGTCGCAAGCCCGGGGGCGTCCGATGGATCCCGCGCCGCCCCCGCGTCGAGCAGGAGCTGTACGTCGACCACCGGCACCTTGTGCATCTCGACGACGGCGAGCGTGAGCCCGTTGGGGAGCGTCGTGGTCTGCACCGCCGGGAGCTTGAGGGCCGGGGCAGGCGGCAGGGCGGGTGGCTTGGTCCGGTCGACTTGGGCGGACAGGCGGAATGTCGCCAGAGCCGGCAGGATCAGCGCGACGATCGGCGCGGCTCTCATGGCGTCGCCCCGTGCTTGACCGCCAGCTCGGGCTTCCCTTGAGGCACCACGCTGAGCACCACGCGGTTGCCCAGCGGGAGGTAGGTGCGCGCGGCGCGCTGCACCGCCGCCGGCGTCACGCGGGCGTACCGCTCCAGGTCCTTCTGGAAGTAATCCGGGGTCCCGACGAAGTACTTGTAAAAGTTCAATTGATCGGCCTTGCCACCGAACCCGCCGACGCGCTCCATGCGCGACAGGAACTGTGCCTCGACGCTGTTCTGGGCCCGCTCCACCTCGCGCGGCGTCGGGCCCTGGTCCGCGAGCTTCCCCAGCTCTTCGTCGATCACGCGCTGCAGCTCGCCGAGATCGTGGCCGGGGCGGGCGGTGGCATACACTTCGAATTTGCCGTCGATGCGGCTGCCGTCCTGGAACGCGACGACGTCGGTCGCGATTTGCAGCTCGTACACCAACCGGCGATAGAGGCGCGACGACCGGCCGCCGGCGAGCACGTTGGCGAGGACGTCGAGCGTCGCGTCGTCGGGGCTGAAGGCCTTCACGGTGTGCCAGGCATCGTACACGCGCGGCAGCTGGACGCGGTCCTCCAGCACGGCGCCGACCACTCCCTTGACTTGCACCGGGGGCGGCGGCGTGCGCGTCACCGCCGGCCCGCGGGGGATGTCGCCAAAGTAGCGCTCCACCAGCTGGCGCGCGTCCCGCGCGGTGATGTCGCCCGCGATCGCGAGCGTCGCGTTGTTCGGCGCATAGTACCTCTGGAAGAATTGCCGCACGTCGTCCAGCGTCGCCGCCTGGAGATCCGCCATCGAGCCGATCACCGGCCAGTGGTAGGGATGGCTCGCCGGGTACAGACGCTGCAGGATATTCTCCTCGGCCAGTCCGTAGGGACGGTTCTCGTAGCTCTGCCGCCGTTCGTTTTGCACCACACCGCGTTGCACGTCGACCTTGTCCGCCGTCATCTCGGGCAGGAGGAAGCCCATGCGGTCGGCGTCGAGGTACAGCATGAGGGCAAGGGCGCTCGCCGGTCCATCCTCGTAGTAATTGGTGCGGTCTTCGGTCGTCGAGCCGTTGTTGTCGGCGCCGGCGGCCTCGAGCAGCCGGTCGAACTCGCCGGTCGGCACGTGCTGGGAGCCCATGAACATGATGTGCTCGAACAGGTGGGCGAACCCGGTGCGCCCCGGCTTCTCATCCGACGAGCCCACGTGATACCACGTGTTCACCGCCACCACCGGTACCGAGTGATCCTCGTGCACGATCACCTGGAGGCCGTTCGGGAGCGTGAACGTCTGGTAGGGAACGCGCAGCGACTGAGCGGACAGGGGGACGGGCGGGGGGGCGGACAGGAGTCCGAGCAGCACGGCCGTCGCGGTCGCAATTCGAGGCATCATCACTCCTAGACGCTGGAATCACGCAAACAGTTGCAGCGAATATTACTCGTCCCTCGTCTTCTGGCCCCGTCCGTCGCGGCCCTCACACAACCCGAACACACGCGGCGGGGGAATGGCGGCGGAAACCGTGTTCGCGCAACTTGCGTAGGGGGCGCGACCAAGGAGATCCCATGTTGGGCTTGTTGATCGGAGCGGCGGCGCTGGGCGGAGGGTTCGTGGCCACGCGGGATTTTGTGCGGCGCCGGCTGCGGTTCGTCGATGCGGTCCGGAAGCCCGCCGCGCCGCTCGTCGCGGGGCTGGCCGCCACGGTGGTCGCGCTGCCCGTCGCCGCGCTGCCGCTCGTGACGTTCTGGACGGCGGCGGCCTTCGGGGTGGGCGTGGCCGGTGGAGTCGCCAGCGGGCGGCGCACGCCCGAGCTCCCGCCTGGGTCCTAGACGACCCTCAGGCCCGCCTCGGGCGCCGCGGCCTCCGGCCGGCCCGCCACGCTGCGCAGCGCCCGGACGGCATCCTTCGCGAACGTCTTCCCCGCCCCTTTCTCCACCTCTTCGAGGGCAGTCCACTTGGGAAACGCCGGACGCACCGGCGTCGCCATCTGCAGCGTTTCGAACGCGTCCGCCACCGCGAGGATCTTCACGGTCAGGGGCAGCGGCAGCGCTTCGATGTCCCAGTCCTCGCCCACGATCTCGTAGTAGTGGCCGTACTCTCCGATGATCTCGGCGGCGCCGCGCATGGCGCGCGCCACGCCCACGGAGGAATCGGTCACCGAGCGCGACAGGAGCCGCAGCAGCCGCTGGTCGCGCGTCCCGACTTCATGCAACAACGCCGCCACCCGCAGATTCTCGACGTCGTCCTCGCTGAGCTTCAGCTCCCGTCCGATCGCCGCCGCCACGTCGGCCACCCGGTTTGAGTGGCCTTGTTGATTCCGCTCGGCGGACTCGATGTGATAGGTCAAGAGCTCGAGCGTCGCGAGGTACGCGTTCTTCACTTCGGCCAGCCGTACGGCCCGCTGCTCCGCGAGCCCGCCCACGACGTACCCGGTGAGGATGAGGAAGCCCGCCCAGGGTCCGAGGGCGAGCAACGCGTCGGGGTAGAAACCGGGCAGCATGTCGAGGCCCTGGAAGTACTGGTAGTAGAAGACCAGCGCGACCACCAGCACACCGGCCATCACGGCGAACCGGCGGCCGCCATAGAAGCCAGCGAGCATCATCGGCAGGTAATAAAAGCTCAGGAACGCGAACTTCTGCTCCACGAGGGCGTGGATCGCAATGATCGCGAGCACCAGCAGGAGCACGAAAATCCGCTCGAAGTGGCGGAAGAAGAAGACCTTGGCGCGCTCCAGGGGACGCGGTTGAGCCACGAAAGACCTCGAGCGTAAGCGGTGTCAGGGGACGCAAAAATCAAACTGGGGAACGCGACGCGCCCGCGCAATAGGCGAGCCACTATTCGTGCCTAGCGAGCGTCTCCGGTCCCCCCCGGCTCCGTCTCGTCCTCCGGACGACCCTCCTCGTATCCGACGCAGTTCCGCATCGGCAACGCCGGATAGCGGGCGAAGCGCGGGTCCGTGTCGGCGCGGCCGCAGCGGTAGAAGGTCGAGCCGCGTCGCGTCGTCACCGCCCGCATCCAGCGGCAGCTGAGGCAGAGGCCGATAGAGTCGTCGATGACGGGCAATATCACGCCTTGGTCGACTCGTCGGCTATGGCATTTTCACCGTGCGCTTCCCCATTTTGGTAGTCCATGGCCGGTGACGCGACGTCGCCTCCCCCCGAGCTGCCACCGGGGCTCCTCGCCGAGTATCTCGAGAGCGCGCGCGCCCAGCTGGGTGTGCTCGCGGGGCTCGCCGAGCGGCTGGTGGCCGCCGGCGGCGACCGCGAGGCGCTCGACGCCCTGCGACGCGAGACGCACAAGGTGCACGGCTCGGCCGGCTCCTACGGGTTCATGGAAGCCTCACGCCTCGCCGCCGGGATGGAGGCGACCGTGAAGGATTGGGTCGCTCGACCGGACGAGCCGGACGTGGAGCGCGGCTCGCTCGCCCGCTGGTTCGTCAAGCGGCTATCGGAGCTGCTCGACGTGGACCTGCCGGACGCGAGCCTCGCGCCACTCCCCCCGCCCCCCGTGCGTTCCGGGCCCCTGCCGCGCGTCGGCCCGCCGCCCCGCCCGGCACCGCGACCTCCGACACAGGCCCCGCAGCGTCAGGCGTACCGCCGCGCCGTGGCGCCGCCCGCACGCGCGACTCCTCCCCCGTCACCCGCGAAACCAGTGGAGCTCGCCGTCGCATCGGCCGATGCCGCCCTGGTGCCCGAAGTGATCTACGTGGAGGATGACGCGGCGCTCGCCGAGCTGCTCGAGTACGGGCTGCGCGCGCAGGGGTATCGCTTCCTGGCGTATCGTAACGGGCGGGACGCGTTGCGCGAGCTGCTCGCGCTCGACGTGCGAGGCACGCATCCGCTGCTCCTCCTGGACGTCGATCTTCCCGCCCTGGACGGATATTCGATCCTCGGCGCCCTGGCGCGGGAGCGTCCGGGAACCTACCGCGTCGTTTTCACCACGGTGCACGGCACCGAGGAGGAGCAGCTGCGCGGACTCGAGGCGGGCGCGCTCGACTATCTCGTGAAACCGATCAGCCTGCGGGTGGCCCTCGAGAAGATCAAGCGCTGGGTGGGGGGGGGCGGGGGGGGCCGGTGACGAACCTGCAATTCCTCTGGATCGTCGCCGTCGCGCAGGGCGTGCTGCTCGTCGCGCTGATCATTCTGATCATCCTGAATCGTTGGTTCCGTCTACGTCGCAGCGCCCGGCTGCAGCCGCGCCGCCGCGAGCTGGATGCGGCGATGCAGGGGTGGGCGATGGGACGGGCGCCCGCCGCCGAGGTCGAGCGGGCCCTGGCACGGCTGCCGGTGTCGCTGGCCGTCGATGCGCTCGTCACGTGGTCCGCGCGAGTGCCCGGCGAGCGGTGGCAGGACCTGTCGCGGGTGTTGGCCAACCAGTGGTGGACCCGAGTGGTGCGCACCAATAACCGGTCGGCGCGCTGGTGGAAGCGGCTCGAGTGCGCGCGCTTCCTTTCGGTGGCGGCGACGCCGCACGACATCGGCCGGGTGCTCCGCCTGCTGCACGATGACCATCCCGCCGTGCAGATCGCTGCCGCCAACACGCTCGAGCGCCTCACCAGTCCCATCCTCGTGACCGCAGCGCTCGAGCAGCTGCCGTTGCTCGGGACCACGGTGCAGGCGTACTACGCCAGCGCGCTCAAGAAGGCGCGCCCCGCCGTGGTGCGCCATCTGCAGCAGCTGTTCCGGCGGCCCGACGATCCTCGGCTCCCCCGTGTGGTGGAGTTCGCCGCGCGCCTGGAGCATCCGGACCTGCGCGCCCCGTTCACCGCCCTCGCCACCCATCGGGATCCGGAAGTCCGCAGCCAGGTGGCCCGGGCGCTCGGGAAGTACCCGCACGCGGAGTCCGTTGTCGCGCTGCGACTGCTCGCGCAGGACGGGCTCTGGCCGGTGCGCGCCCAGGCCATTCGCTCGCTCGGCATGATCGCTGATCCGGCCACGGTGCAGTTGGTGCGGGACGCGCTGCGCGACGGCGAGTGGTGGGTGCGGTTGCGCGCGGGCCTCGCCCTCACCCGCTTCGGCGCGGCGGGGCGCAACGTCCTGCTCGCCGTCGAAGTGGGCGCGCACGAGGCGAGCCGCGACATGGCCCGGCTCGTGCTCGGCCTCTCCCCGCAGGCGCTGGCGGAATACGCCGCGTGAGCCCCGTCATTCACGGTGCCGATCTCGCGATCCTCCTCTACTTCCTGGTGTTGAATTCGTTCTACGCGTTGCTGCTCGTGCTCTCGATTCCGGAGATCTGGGAGCAGACACGACTGGCGGAGGACGAAGACTTCCAGCGACTGATGCAGAGCGACGCGCTGCCGCCGATCAGCATTCTCGTGCCCGCCCACAACGAGAGCGCGACCATCGAGGCGAGCGTCACCGCCATCCTGACGCTCGAGTACCGCAATTTCGAGATCATCGTGGTGAACGACGGGTCCAAGGACGACACACTGGAGCGGCTGCGGCACGCGTTCGACCTGTACGAGGTGCCGCGCACCTATCCGGAGACGATCGCCACCAAGCCGCTCCGGGCGCTGTACCGCTCGCGCGCCCGCACACGCCTGATGGTCATCGACAAGGAGAACGGCGGCAAGGCGGATTCCCTCAACGCCGCCGTCAACGCGAGCCGGTTCCCCCTGGTCATCGCGGTGGACGCGGACACGCTGATCGAGCCCGACGCGCTGCTGCGTCTCACGCGGCCGTTCCTGCTCGGCCGCCACATCGCGGCCGTGGGGGGCACGGTCCGCGTCGCGAACGGATGCACCGTGAAGGACGGACGCGTGACCGACGCCCGAGTCCCCGGCCGGTTCCTCCCCGGTGTGCAGGTGGTCGAATATCTCCGCGCCTTCCTGTTCGGGCGACTGGGCTGGAACCGGTTGGGCGGCACCCTGGTCATTTCCGGCGCCTTCGGACTGTTCCGCAAGGAATACCTTCACGCCATCGGCGGGTACCGCACCACCAGCGTGGTCGAGGACCTCGATCTCGTCGTGCGCCTGCACCGCTATCTGCGGCAGCACAAGCAGCACTATGAAATTCCCTTCATTCCGGATCCGGTGGCGTGGACCGAGGTCCCCGAATCCGCGCGGATCCTGTCACGCCAGCGGGAGCGTTGGCACCGCGGCCTGGTCGCCGCGATGTGGCTGTACAAAGGGATGCTCTTCAATCCGCGGTACGGTCGCGTGGGACTGATCGCGATGCCGTTCTTCACGTTCGGTGAGACGCTCGCGCCGTTGGTCGAAGTGGTGGGGTACGTCATCACGCTGGGCGGCCTGCTGCTCGGCGCGGTGAACGTCAACTTCGCGCTGCTGTTTGTGCTCGTGGCGTGGGGCTACGGGATGCTGCTATCGCTGTGGGCCGTGGTGCTCGAGGAGGTGAGCTTCCAGCGGTATCGCCGGTTCGGCGACCTGGGCCGGCTGCTGTTGTTCGCGACGCTCGAGAACTTCGGCTACCGGCAGCGGACGGTATGGTGGCGAGTCAAGGCGTTCTGGTTGGTGTTCCGGCAGAAACAAGCGTGGGGCGAGATGACCAGGAAAGGCTTCGAGTCAGCAGGAAAGCAGGTAACAGAACCGTCAACGGCTAGACGCGCAGACGCACAGCGGTGAACGGGAGACAGATGTTCACCGCTGCGCGTCACCGCAGGCGACGCTCTCAGTGGATCTGGATGTTGCCTCCGACCAGCCGCCACCAACCAAGTTTGGTCATCGTGTTGCCCTGTATCACGGCGTCTCGCTGAAGTCGCTTGAGAACACCTCGTAGGGTGGCGGCGTGCTCGGGTACACGGCGGTGACGCCCGTCTCGAAGAAGCATTCGCCGCCGAACGAAAGACCGACTGTCTGCACGTTCTGAATCGCCTTCTCGAACGCCGCCAACACCTCTGGGCTGCTGCTGGCTCGCTGCCCGTTCCAGTCCGACCACTCATTTGGGTCGCCAACGGGCACGGTGATCGTGACGGTCTGACTGCCCGCGGTGAGTGGCACGTTCGTGGGATTCGACCACCAGAACTGCGTGTAGAAACCCGCCGGAGGCGTACCAACGGTCGAGCGCGATGCCGACGGCGAAACGAAGTAGAACCTCACGGCCGCGGGGAAGTTGCTGACGCAATCTCCACCGTTGTGCTGGGTCATGAACGTTGTGGCGGGGCCGCTGACACTTATCTGGTCCGTGAGCATCTTCGCGGAAAGATCGCCCGTCAAGCTTCGGTCGGTCGTGGTCAGCAGCGCCGTGAACTTCCCGGGCAAGAAGCTGAACATGGTCACTGAGCCGTCGGTCGTGGCGGGCATCTTGTTAGGCGCGTTCCGCGGAGCGAGCGCGTTGTTCGACGGGTTGTAGTCGTAGACCGTCCAAGCGGTCGTCTGGCTGGACGGGTCGAGTGCCGTCGAGTCCAGTGTGCAGGTC
>Ga0075434_100004622_pt1 | contig 12439 bp, 17 predicted proteins | sample RhiMethybrSRZTD3_FD_75298 | JGI IMG/M metagenome (GOLD analysis project Ga0075434, IMG submission 75298) | Populus rhizosphere microbial communities from Tennessee, USA - Rhizosphere MetaG P. TD hybrid SRZTD3 | ecosystem: Host-associated > Plants > Roots > Rhizosphere > Soil | place: USA... | reverse complement strand
TCGGTAGGCCGCATCTGTCACGGCGCGCTTTTCCACCTGTGTGATCTCGGAAGGGATGCTGATAATGATACGGGGGTGCACCAGTCTTTTGCGCTGGTGCGCCTTTTGGATAAAGTAGTTAAGCATCTTCTCGGTCACTTTGAAGTCGGCAATCACGCCGTCTTTCAAAGGTTTGACCACTCTGATATTGCTGGGCGTACGGCCCAACATCTCCTTGGCTTCCTTGCCGACCGCCTGCACTTCGCCGGTACGGTCATCGAGAGCAACGGCCGAGGGCTCGTTGACCACGATGCCCCCGGCCCTGGAATAGACCCGGGTGTTAGTCGTACCCAAGTCAATCGCCAAGTCGGCAGAAAACAAACTCAACAATGGGCGCAGATTGTTGATGGAGATTCGGGTTAACCAGTCGAAGCGCATAACACCAACTGGCTTGATCGGGCAGGTCGGCGAAACGGCCGGTTGGGGCACTGGTTCGTTTTTTTGCCCAACTCGCCAAGGAGACTGGCTGGCGGCACATCACCCAACACCCATCGCGCCGATGATGGGCTGCAATTGATCAGGCGGACAAAAAAGATGTGCCATCTTCGATGGCGATGCGAGATGTATAAGGTATCGCCCACAAAGAATGGCCGATTTCTGCAGCTCAACGCTCCTGATGGGGTACAGGTCTCCGTTGACTCTACTCTGGACCACTACGCGAAGGGCTTGCTAGTTGGCGCGGACATGTCCGTTAGACCCGACAGTACGACTGCCGTCGAGCAGTTCGACACGCCCGCTTTTTCATCAAGCAGCAAGTTCCTCTTGTCGAACGCGATTTTTTCCCGATTCCTTAACCGAGTACATGATCTCGTCGGCTCGCTGGATCATTTCGTGCACGGATTCGGGAGGCGTCAGGAATGTCACTGCACCTATGCTGAAAGTGACTGGCCACTGGTTGCGCTGCATGATCTTGGTGAGCACACTCAAGAGCTTTGCTAGCAGCTTGTTGGCGGCATCTTTATGTGTATTGGGCAAGATGAGCGCAAACTCGTCGCCCCCCATGCGCGCCACCATATCCGTCTGCCGGATACCCTTCTGCATGGTGCGCGCAACCGTGATCAGCACCCTGTCTCCCGCTGCATGCCCACTCCTATCGTTGACTACTTTGAAGCAATCGAGATCCACGTAGGCAAGGGTTGTTGGTAGCCGGGAGCGCCGGGCTCGATTTATCTCGGTTGAGGCGAACTCGTAGAAGGCCAGTCGAGTAGCCACCTGGGTGAGCTGATCTACACGCGAAAGTTCTCGCTCACGAAGGTGCAGTACCTTTAAATGCGCGATTACAAGTGTAATGAGAAGAAAGAAACCCGACCACACAAGCGTGTTCCAGTATGCGACCCGATGATTAATCTCATGCAAGGGCGAGCTGAGATTGACGCCCATAATGATTGCCGCACTGATTACGCAGGCCAGAACTCCTGCCCTGCGGCCAAGGAACCAGGTAAAAAATGCTATTGGAATGAGGAAGAATACGGAAAACTCGACGATTTCGCCGGTTGCGAAATAGTCGCCGACTCCGACCAGCACCAAGGCCATTGCGCCGAAGAAGATCAAGATCGACTTATGCTGCTTGCCCAGAAAGTAGACGACGTTCATGTGCGCCCATTGTCCCGCCTCGAGACAGAGATCACTATTCCCGGGGATACTAATGACCGGCTGGCGCGACGGAGAGTTTTTTACCCTTGGACAGCACGACGTTACGCCGCGCCGAGGCGCAGGGTCAAGTACCCAATAATGGTGTAGTGAACCCTACAGTCATCTTCAACACGTGACGTGGAGGATCGCATTCGTGTCCTTCGGGTTTCGGTTCAGCACCTCGACCGCTTCGATGGTCGGCAAAATCAATAGCTTGATCTTTTTGCGCTCAGCCTTGTCGCGAACCTCTTGCATCACCGGCAATTTGCCGTAGCCACCCGTGCCAATCACGAGCTGTCGGCAGTTCCAAGGTATGTCTTCCTCAACGGACAGCGGCGTGTGGCCGAACTGGTCGCGAAATTGCTTGGATGGTTTTTTCGTGCGCTTGCGGACCTCACCACGATCGACCACAAGGTCGTAGTCGCACGTACTACCGTCAATCTGAACGGACCCGAAGGTAAACTTTTCAAAGTGCATACGTACTCTCCTCTCCTTGTCACGGATGCGTTCACCCCTGGCTAAGGTCGGCATCTCCTTCTTCTCCGCCAAAGAACCTCATCGCTTCCTCATCCTCAATGTCCTGCGGCCGCTCCACGACGGCGACAATCTTCTGTAGGGTGCAAATCGCATCTTCACCCAGCGCCACATGGCGGCCTATTTCTTCGAGATCACTCTCCCCTGGATCCCAATCACACCAGACTTGAATCGCAACTTTGCAATAGGCCATGCGGACCTCCTGACTCGCCAGAGGACATCTCGTCAGGCGCTCCTTTTTGACGTGATGGCGGAAAGGGGGACCAGCGCTGCTCGACGCGTTTGCTGCCGCAGTGCGGGCATAGAACTTCGCCCTCTTCGCAATCTACAAGCCAAAGGATCTGGGCCAAAACTTCTTGCAGTCATGGCAAAAGAATTCGTGGGGCACGTAGACCTCCACACGATGCAGGGTAACCAGAAAATTCTAGACCCCCTGATCGAGGGGTTCAACATGCTCGAGTCAACGATTTCTGTGGGTCTCGCGTTTCTCCGTTACGAACGATCAAGAGTTCCCCGTGATTAAGGTTCCGATTAGCGGCAGCACATTCTGAACCTCTCGCTACCGAAGCTTAAGTCTCGGCGTGGCGATTGCGGCCGGATCGGGCTAACCGGAAGTTGATCGAAAAAGGACTTATCGGCCGTTAGTCGCTCAGTCAAATCCCGAGTTCCTGCGGACCTTTTAGGTTACGAAATTCTCATCAATTATTCTCCAGCTTCGTGGTTGCTTACGGCGCTTGATTTCGAGCACTGGGCGGATTCGATCAATGCGAGTCCGTTATTGTGAAGATCGACGGTAAGCCAGCCATGGCGGTTGTTCCAGCCTCGTTCCATGTTGATCTTAGGCTGCTTAAAAAGGCGGCAGGTGCGAAGAGTGTGGAACTTTGCTTCGGAACAGGAATTCAAAGGTCTTTTCCCAGCGTGCGAAACTGGAGCTATGCCTGCATTTGGGAATCTCTACGGAATGGATGTCTACGCCGATGTGGCGCTGGCTAAGGACAAAGCGATTGCCTTCAATGCCGGATCTCCGAGAGCTGATTAGGCTGGCATGGGAGGATTTCAATCGGTTGGCGAAACCGCAAGTGGTCGAGCTAGTCAGAGAGAAAGCTGAGAGGGGGCGTGACTCGATACGTGGAGATGGATCGGACTTGGGTGGCAGAACACCCCGAAGGTGAAGAACGGCCGTATCGTTTGTTACCTGCCTGAACCCGGCTCATGACGAGATGTCACCAACTCTGAAGGAGTGCCCGTGATGTAGTGCTCCAGATGGCGGATGGTCGCTTCCTGCGCCGAAATGATCCACTTCACCAGGTCACCGATTGAAAGAACGCCAATGACCTCTTGCCCTTTCATTACTGGAAGATGGCGAATTCGATGCGTTGTCATGAGCGCCATACATTCATCCAAGGTGTGCGCTGGAGTTACGCAGATGACTGGGCTCGTCATAATCTCCTTGACTTGAGTGTTCTTCGAGGATCGCCCCATCAAGATGACCTTGCGGGCGTAATCTCGCTCGGAAATTATGCCTGCGAGCACACCATCTGATATGACCAGCAAGGCTCCAACCTCTTTGTCCGCCATCTCTTGAATTGCCTCGTAGACTGACCGGTCGGGAGAAACCGACCAAACATTTCCGGACTTCTGCTTCAAGATCACGTCTACAGAGTCACTGAGTTTCATGTAAATCCTCCTCGAAACCGCCCCCGTGGAATTCGTCAACTGGCCGCTTGGGTACGAGGCGTCTCTGCGCAAGTCTGCCGCAAGAGCTGTACATAATCACCGAACCTTAGATGCAGAAGACTGCAAACCGCTCATCCGAAAATCTGGGTCCCGGCGTGCTGCGAATTGAGGGAAAGAACTGATGATCGCGGATCCGCTCTGGAAACTCACAGATCGCGCCGAGAGAAGTGTCGTATGGCGATCATGAGCGCGACTACCAAGTACAACGCTGCATATAACACCATGGCCGTGCTCGGAACCGAGAGGCTGCTAAAGGGCGAGATGCGCATTGCGTTTGCCAGCGGAGATTGCATCTCAAAAGCAGCGCGCCGCCACAGGGCCTCGCTGGGCATGAGAACACTCGCAATTACCCCGACAGTGACAGCGCTCTGCGTCTGGGTGATGGCTCCAAATTGCTCGATCCAGCCGCCTAGAAATGCCAGTCCGTGGAGCCCGAGGGTGAGCACGCCCGTGGTCAGCGTCGAAAAGTAGGTCGCAAAGGCAAACGTAACCGAGAGCAACACTACGCTTTCCATCCACATCAGTGAGAGGCCATGTATGAGGTGACGTGCAGTCACCCCCGCAATGGCATAGGTTTCGACGTTCACGCCGCCCACCATGATTGCAATGTAGGCAGTCAGCATGCCGCAGAAGCCAAACCATTTGCCCAGGAGCAGTTGCCAACGTGGAAGCGGTTTGGTTGCAATCGCCTGTATTGTTCCAGAAGCGATTTCACCGGAGAGCGTGTCGATGGAAGTAAGGATCGTCATCAGCACCGCTAGGAGGTCGACGGCATAAAGGCCCACCGTCACCATGGTGAAAGAGATCTCTCGGCGCAAGACTGGGCTTATGCCGTGCGCGGCAAAATCTTTGGCCTGGAAATGGAGGCCGGTACCGAACAGGATAAGGAAGGCACCGCCGGCGGCAAGTGCCATCCACAGCATTTTCTTGCGCGCCGCTTCACGCAATGTCACGCCGGCCATGATCCATACGCCCATCACAGCCCTCCATCGGTGCCGACGATTTCGAGAAAACGCTCTTCGAGGGAAGGCCGCTGGGGAGTCACGGCATATACGTTGACGCCGTGTGCGACCAGGTAGCGCACGATCTCCGGCACCACGGCTCCGGATGACAAGGATAGCGTCAGGCGCTCACCCTCTGTGCGAACTGACGGACTCCACTGGGACAGCGCATTGGCGGTCTCCGCAGTCACATTGGCGGCGCGTATAGATATCGTGGTCTGCTCTTCGATCTCAAGATTAAGTTCGTGGGTTTCTATTACCTCTCCATCCTTGATAAACGCAACCCGGTCGCAGGTGACTTCGACTTCTCCAAGCAGATGAGAGTTGAGCAGGACGGTTGCGCCGCGATCACGCTGGGCTTTAATGATGTCGCGAACCAGGCGGCGTCCGACAGGATCTAGCCCCGAGGTTGGCTCGTCGAGAAAGATCAAGTCGGGTTCGTTCAGGAGCGCCTGTGCAAGGCCAATCCGCTGTAACATTCCCTTGGAGAAATCGCGGAGGCGTTTGTCGCGATGGGGCGTGAGCCCTACCTGGTCAAGTAAAAGCGGAATGCGCTCGCGAAGCTTCGCGTGCGACATGCCATAGAGACGAGCGTGCAGTTTGAGAAGCTCTGTGGGTGTGAGCCAATCGTAGAATCGGAAATGTTCTGGAAGAAAGCCAATTTGGCGGCGGGTCTTAACGTCACCGACAGGGCGACCCAGAATCTGCGCCTCGCCACTTGTGGAGAAGACGAGGCCCAGCAGCATTTTCACTGAAGTACTCTTACCTGCTCCATTTGGTCCCAAAAAACCGAAGACCTCACCCCTGGGAACATCGAGGGTGAGGTTTCGGACCGCCACCTTGCCGCCGAAGACTTTCCGCAGCCCACGGGTGCGTATGGCAAGGTCAGAGGATCGGCTCATCTTAGTCTGTGGACTGATCAACGCAGCGAAGCGGCAAGACTCAAGGCGTCGGACGAGTTGCCGTGACCTGCCAAGGAATGGATCACTCCATTCTTGATCCACAACAGACTATAGCGGTTTCCCTGCGAGAGTGTTTCAGTGATCAAGGTGCCTTCCACCCCGTCCACGGTCACGGTCTCGTAGGAGCTCGAATTGCGCGGAATCGGGACCACCAACGTGGAGGACCAGTCCACGGTCTGGCAAAATGAGTGCGCCTCGGCAGGAGTCATGCCCGCCAGTTCCAATGCCGCTTCAGCAATATCTGACATGTTGAGGTCGGGCGGTACACTCACAGTCGGGCTGGGGGCTTGAATAAGGTAGGTGCAGTTTGTGTCCTTTACGTTTGCCATGCGTTCCATCTTGCGCTCGGCCAGAGCCTCAGCCTGGGATTGCGGATTGGAGCTCACATATCTGTGCCGAACTGGGCAGTCTCCATATGTCGAGATGACCGTCTTCGGAATGTGGACGGCGATCAACGCACCGTTTGCGGATTCGGGAATTTGGATGTCGGAACGCCCAATCTCGTCGAGCAGAGTCGCAACACGATCACGATTGATGGTCATCTGGAAAGCGGTTTCGCCGTTGACCTCGACGCTGCGTGGCGCTCCTAAGCTGCCGATCATGCGGATTGGATATCCCGCCAACTGTGTAGCCTTTGTCACGCTCGAAACTAAGTCGGGTTTGCCCGGATCCATGGTGACCACTACGTTGTCCGCAATGAACTGATTGATCAGCTTGTAAGGACGCGAGTCAGGTTCGGAGCTCGACATCAGTGTCGTGGGATCGATCGTAACCACCTGGATTTTCTGAACACGCAGCATAGCCAAGATACGTTGCGCCCACGTGCGAACTGGATTCACGCTCACCAAAATCGCGACAACTATTGCGAGGCCTGCCAAGCCCCATGCGGGCCGCCAGTGCGGGGCGAAAAGGCGAGCGATCAACGTGGCCTTTGGCTCAGGAGCGGTTCCAAATTGCCGATTGAACTGGGCATAAGCGATGGCGGGATTGATTGCAATGCTGTCCGCAGCCGGAGCAAGGGTCGCCAACAAGTTCTCCGTCTGTGTTCTCTCAGCCCGCAGCTTCTCGAAAAGGCCGCGGCAGTGAGCGCAAGAAACGAGGTGTTCAGTAACTCCAGCCAGTTCGGCACCAGAGAATTCACCATCCATATGTGCCCGAAGAATTCCATCGTGAATGCAAGTCATAGTTCCTCCTCGTTGGGATGAAGTGCGAGGTAACGGTTGCGGAATTCCTCCTCGGCACGACTCAACATAGTGCCGATGGCGCTCATCTTCACGTCGAGGGCTTCGGCAAGTTCTTTGTAGGACAACCCGGAGCTGCGCAAGATTAGGAGCTGCGCCTGAGTAGGTTTAATCGAGGCCAACACAGCACGCACCTGCCGGCATTTCTCTTCACGCAGCAAGTCGTCCAGCGGACCACTGATCTCGCGTTCGCCCCCAGCTTTTCCCGCAGCCTCTTCGTATTGATGGCGTCGGCCCGAAACGCGTAAAGCATCGATTCCTAGGTTCGTGGCGGTGCGATAGAGCCAACCACCAACGTTGCCATCAGTCTGCAATGCGGGCTGGCGGTATAGACGCCAGAAAGCATCGTTCGCCACTTCTTCGGAATGCGAGAGATCGCCAAGCAGGCGCACCAGTATCGAGACGATCCGGGCATAGTGCTGGAAAAAAACGCCCCGGAACTCATTCTCCTCCCAATGTTCCGATGAACTCTCCCGGACTGTCATCGAGCGACTCAGTGTCTGTACAGTTCCCACGATAATGCCCGCCTTCCCGGTTCACATACCTAAAACGACGCTCGAGGGCGAATTGTGACAAGGCTGACGCCTACCAAGGGATTTAATCGCTCCTCTCAGGTCTGCCGACCACTCACATCGAATGGAGATAAGAAAAAACGAACTACCATTCAGGATTGTGCGTACCTTCCTGTGACGAGAGATGGGAAATGCAATCCCGGTTGGAGTCAGGTCCATGAAAGCGACGGTTGCTCTCGCCGTTGTCTTGATCTGTCTGCTTGCCGTCTGCACCTCAGTTTGTGTGGAGTCCCAGCAGCCTCGAGCCGGCACACAAGTTCCCACAATTCGAGTGCAGTCTTCTCTGGTGCTCGTCGATGTCATCACCCGAGATCTTAAGAGCGGCCTGCCCGTCCGAGACTTCAAGAGAAAAGACTTTCGTGTGTTCGATAATCGGCATGAAGTCCGCATGAGCGTATTCGATGTTGGAGTGCTGCACGACACGCGGCCGATCACTCTTTGGCTCGTGGTGATTTGCAACGAAAACGGACTACCAGAGTTCGGGGCGTCGGCCGAGTTTCTCGGACGGGAATCGCTCTTTCAGCCCGCACTGGATCATCTCCAGAGTCACGATCGCGTGGGTATCGCTCATTGGTGCGACAACGGTCAGACCCAGCTCGATTTACTTCCCACCGAAGATCGTGATGCTGCGGTTCGCATCTTGGCCGAAACGCTCCAGCCGATTCCTTTCGAAGGCGGTACCTCTGCCAGAGACGAGGCAGGAGAACAGGCTTTCCGAAAACTGATTCGGCTTATCATCCGTGACGCGTATGGGAGAAATCCGAAGCCACTACCTGTGATCGTGTTCCTGCACGGCGATCATACGGGACAGCCCCATGGGGAACTGAACCAGCTCGTCGATAATTTTCTGGAAACGTCCGGTATTGTGTTCGGCGTAAGAGACTCTCGAGCACCAAACGTCCACTTGATCGGTGAGCAGTCTAAAATCATGCACTACATGGCCAAGCACACCGGGGGAGAGTATTTCTCCGTGCCCCCCTCAGGGTACACCGCCGCACTGGATGCGATTCTGACGCAACTGCACTTCCGCTACGAACTCGGGTTTATTCCTTCCGCGATCGATGGCAAACGTCACGAGCTTAAAGTCGAGTTGACGAACGAAGCGAAGAAAAAACACAAAGGAGTCCGCTTAAAGTATCGTCCGGAATACATTCCTGTTCGGGAGCAGCCCGAGTGGACGCACTGATCGCCTGCGGCGTAAGAAGGATGTTCGGGCGACCTAGAGGTCATCGACGGGAGTCACTGTCTGGTTCTTCGGATTAACGGGCAAACCGAAAAATGCCAGGCTAAAGCTCGGTTTGGAGGAAATGTCGCGAAGTCGCGAGAGGAGAACTGCTATAACGACGATTTAGCGCTGGCTTTTGTGGGTGTTTTGGGTCCGCTCACGGTCTTCGGCGCCACGTATGCTGACGAGTCGGGACCGAAGTTCGTACTGAAATAGTCAATCAAAGCATCGCGGTCCTGAGGATTGACTTCAGCGCCCCATTTGATCATCTTGTCCACTTCTCTCGTCCATGCTGCCTTCGACAGCCGCTGCTGCACAATGATGCGCGGCTCGTGACAAGTAGAACAGGCACCCGTGGCTTTCCCCTGCATAGGGCCCGCTGGCAACCGTTCATTCGGGGAGGAGCCGGGGCCGGCAACTGCCGCCAGGCTCAACAGAAAAATAACTAGAACGGTCAAACTAAGCCGCAACATACACCGTCACCTGATCGCAGGCATTGTAAAGGTATCCGCTGGGATTCCAGACGGCCTTATCTGGCTGCACGCGGGCCTGGCTGTCACTGGCGCGAGAGAGAATCACGTAGTCACCGCTCTTCGCGGGCTTCCAGTCATAGCTCCAGCTGCGCCACGCATACTTAGATTGCTCGTTACCCAGGCGCGCGGCCATCCATGAGGAGCCGCCATCGGTCGAAATTTCCACCTTAGTGATGTCAGCCTCGCCAGCCCAGGCCACACCCTTGATCACTTGCGTACCCGGTTTGAGCTTCGACCCGGCACTTGGCGAAGCGATCGCCGATTTCACGGTCAGTCCCGTAACGGAATGTGTGTCTTCGGGCTTCACTGTTTCGCCCGGTTTCACCGGCTGGTTCGGCAAACGGTAACCTGGATTCATGAAGTTTCCTTCTGCCGGCTTATCCAGGACAGTGATCTCGGTGAGCCATTTGCACGAAGCGGCTCCGGCCCATCCGGGTGTGATGATTCGGGCAGGAAAGCCGTGGTGCTGGGTGAGCAGCGCGCCATTCATGCAGGTCGCAATCAAGGTGTCGCCGTCCAACGCCTTTTCGATTGGAATGCTGCGAATGAAGGGTGGCACCTTAAGCGGAACCTGATCCAGTCCGCGGAAGGCGACATGTTGGCCCGTGTCTTTCACGCCTGCTTTTTGCAGCACACTCTTCAAGCTTGGTCCAGAAAATTTCGCGTTTCCAACTGCACCCTTTCCCCATTGAATTCCGGGGACCTTTGGATTATGCAGTCCGCGCCCGTTGCCTGCGCACTCCATCGTGTTGATGACCGAGTGCGCCGGGATCTTCTCCAGATCGCCGGCAGTTAGTGTCAGCGGTCTTTCAACTTCGCCCCCGATTGTCAACCTCCAAGTTTTTACATCCAGCCTCTCGGGCTCAAACATGTGATTGCGCACATAGAAGTGATTGACCGGAGTGATCCAATCGGTCATAAACTCGACCGGCATTTCAAGATCAAGAAAACGGTAGGAACGGACGATCAAATCGGCTTTGCCGGGAATGCTAATCCCCGGCTGGTTCGAAGCCCAACTCAGCAGCGGGCTCGTGGCGGTGACTGCAATCGTCCCCGCGCATGCGGTTTTCAGAAAATCACGACGCGACGTCATTCTCATTGTCCCAGGCCAGAACTTGAATCACGTCACCGGGTGTTAATCATATCACCAGTAAAATCTCGTAGTAGCCGAGTTTTGGTGTCAGACGCAAGATACATGTGCACGCCAATGCCATTTTTCTCTTTACTTCCGCATTCCCGACCATCCACGAACTGGCTTGGTTTGCGGACACTAGGTTGTTTGGCTGTCCTTCCCCGGTTTCAAAAACGATTAAACTTTGATCCTTGATGAATTTCGTGGACGTGAATAACAAAACGCAAAGGCGACGGGGGAAGAAGCGAATGCGCCCGGGGGCAAAGAAACCCACCAAGAACGACCGGGTGCAGGCATGCACGCTAGTGAACCGTCAAGTGCAAGCCTGGGAAAAACGCGATTTTGCCATCGCTGCCGACGATTGGCTACCGAACGGAGAGTTGTTTTCTCCCGCAGGTCACGTGGCCAAGAAGGACATGCAGACCGCGATCCTTGACTATTTCAAGAAATTCACTGATCTAAAGGTCACGGTGAAAGAGATGTTTCTCTCCGAGGACGGAACTAGGCTGGCTATCCAGTGGGATTGGTCCGTCACTCGCAAGAGAGACCGCAAAAGAGCAACGACCCACGACGTAAGCCTTGTGCATTTGGTTGGAGGAAAAATCGCTAGCTGGAACGAATACTTCGGGCGACTGGTCTGAGCGCTGGCGCGCTCCCGGATCAATTTCAGAGTTTTGATTTACGACATAGAGAGCGGAGTCAGATACGCCGGTAGCGCAGGTAAAAGATGCGCACCCTTTTGCTTGACGCTGACGAGTTGAAACCAGGGCGCGGAATCCGGCACAAACTCCACCCCTTGCACGAGCGCGGGTCGAATTGGATCCACGTTGCGACCGGCGATTTGCGGCGACAGCGTCAGAAACCTTTTTTCCGCGTTACCCATTCCCGGAATCCACCTCTCGGGATGGGCGCTTAAGTACGTCTCTGGTATGGAAGATGTCCCTGAAATTGAACCGGGTTACTGGCTTTCTCGTTGGACCGACTCAGCGGACGCCAAAGAAGTGACCTTTAATTTCGAGCCGGGGGCTGCACATGTGTTTTACGGAAGAGGCGGCGGCGCGAGTCGCAGCAGATAACCTGAAAGCGAACACCGGAATTGAAACTGAAATAGTCAAAATCTAACCCGTGTCGTTTCCCGTGCCGTTCGCGTTGAATTACATCTAAAACAGGGTATTACGTGCCGTCTGCTGCGCTGTATGTTGTTGTAATTACGTGACCGCTCGGATTCGAATCCTATAGCGCCCACCAGCAGTCCGACGCGAAACCGGAGTGACGCCTCGAAGCAGGGAACCAAGCGAAGAGAGCGGGCTTTGGTGCCCGCCCTCGAAATTAATAACCTTGGCGAAACTAGCCCTTTAGCTCTACTTGGATGAGCTCGAATGGCTTCTTGCTTTTGCTCTCCGGCAGGTGGGTGAAGGCGTCCATGTGCAGCACCTCTCCAGCCTTCGCACTGATGTCCTCTGTCTTCCCATCCGGGTACGTGAACTTGGCACGCGCGTCTGTCAGGAATACGCCGACCGATTCAGGATGACCGTGCATCACGGATTTCTCGCCGGGCCGATACTTTATGCGCACGACCCGGACTCGTTCATTTTCAAATTCAACCTTGTAGTGCTTCGGATCAACTTTCACCGGGTCGTCCGCGGGCGGTTGGGGTAAGGGTCTCGCTGCCATATTTCCTCCTTAAGTTTTTCCGAAAGTGTTCCGAACGCGCACAGTCTAGTCCCCTCCCGTCGGAAAGTACACCAGCCATCCGTAATCTTCTCGACCGCTTCGCGCATTGGCTATTCTCCTGATTGCAATCCAGCCCGAGTGTCCCAACGATGAATCT
>Ga0075434_100004621_pt1 | contig 12440 bp, 10 predicted proteins | sample RhiMethybrSRZTD3_FD_75298 | JGI IMG/M metagenome (GOLD analysis project Ga0075434, IMG submission 75298) | Populus rhizosphere microbial communities from Tennessee, USA - Rhizosphere MetaG P. TD hybrid SRZTD3 | ecosystem: Host-associated > Plants > Roots > Rhizosphere > Soil | place: USA... | reverse complement strand
GGTCGGAGCCGGCACCGTGAGGCTGTTCTGGAAGCGCCGGAAGTCCGCAAGGAAACTCCGCGCGCTGGCCGTGGTCATCGGCGGCCCGCTCCATCTGTCCTCAGGGCAGGTAGCCGAAGCCGATACGAAGATAAAAACGGAGTAAGCAGCCGGCGGGACGCCGGCGCTCCCAGGGTCCTACCAGCGGGCTCTCCGCGATCTGGACCGAACTTCTTCGCTTTCAAGACCGAGTTGGACCGCCAGAGACAGATTCCCGGCCGTTGCGGCAAAACCGTGGTACCCGCCGGCACGCCTCCAGCGTCGTCCCAAGGTCTTGCGAGGTTGCAACGGCGCGGGAGACGGGACAACGAAGCTCGCTACTCTGCGATGGAGCTGAGAACATTGCGACGAATCCATCGACGTTGCAACGAAGCTGTCGACATCGCGACAGAGTCGATAGACTCTGCGACGAATCTACAGGCTCTGCGATGGAGCTATGGACGTTGCGATGGATCTACAGACTCCGCGACAGAGCTGGCGACGTTGCGACGAATCTATCGACCCTGCGACGAAGCTGGAAACTCTGCGACGAATCTAGCGACGTTGCGACGGATCCACAGACTCTGCGACGAGGCCGTCGACTCTGCGATGGATCTACAGACTCTGCGACGCAGCTACAGACGTTGCGACGAATCCATGGACATCGCGCTGGATCTATAGACTCTGCGACAGAGTCTCCCAACGCTGCGACGGATCTGGCGAGAATCTCCTTCATCGGTTGACTTGACGCCAGCGGCAACGTCGTCTCTCTGGAGCCTTCGCCCGGGAATGAATGCCGGGGCTATCAACAGCGCCCCTTGAAGGGGACTTCAAGCCGGATTCATCCGGCGTCGTTCATAGCCCCGCATTTATGCCCGGGCGGGGCCGGCATTACGGAATCCTTCGCCTGGCCTCACCCGCCGCTCCGCTGAAGCACATACGCGGTGTGCGGCACCGGCGTGGCCGCGATGTCCTGCGGCGTCGTGTTCTTGATCATGACGCCGTGGACGAATTCGATTCCGACCTACCGTCACCGGCCCGGCTTCTTCGCCGCCGGCGCCTTCCGTATCGCCGCCGCCGATTCGATGACGTCCCGGGCCTGGCAGACGAGCTCCGGGGAGACGTGGAACTCGTCGTTGCAGACCTTGTAGCGGATGGTCTTGGCGGTGCTGATCCTCTCGGCTTCGGACCAGGCGATGTCGGCCGTCATGTACTCCACCGTCCTGGCGTTGCTGGCCTCCTGCTGGTACTTCGGCTTGCTCATCACCACCGCCCGGCCGTCGACGGTGAGCGTCAATCCGTTGCAGTGGGCGTAGCGCGCGTGGTCGCTGTTGCCCAGCACGGTGAACAGGACCAGTCCAGGATCGTCCGAGGTCCAGATGAACAGGGGGTCGAAGGTGTTGGGCTCAGGAAAGATCCGGGACTTCAGGACCACGACGCCGGTCGTTTTGTCGTCTTCACGCAGGCTCTGGCCCTTATGGCACGACGGATTCTCCTCGGCAAGCGCAGGGAGTGCGGTAACGAGCAAGGCCAACACGAAAGCGACTCGATTCATCCTGGAGGTCCTCCAGCGGGTCACCCGGACGGCAGCGCCGGGTGTCTGCACTGCCGTAACGCGGCGATGGGGCGGAGGGATTCCGGTCCTTGGCCTCAGTCTTGCTTCATCATATAGCTCGACTTCGATTCTCCCTGAGAGAATCCGCGATGAGCCAGGGACGCTACAGAAGTCTTCACGATCCGGAGACGCTTCGGGGGTTCATTGCCAAGCTGCGCGAGGGGATCTATATCTCCACCCAGGACGGGAGAATCCTGGACGCCAATCCGGCCTGCGTCGAAATCTTCGGCGCTTCGTCGTTGGAGGAGCTGCAGGGGTTTCGGATCCAGGATCTCTACGCCGATCCCAAGAGGCGCGGCGAAGAAGGCGAGCAGCTGGCGCGCGGGGGCCAGGTGCACGAGTCTGAGCTCGTCCTTCGCGGGCCGGATGGCACGGAGCGTCCCGTGCTGCACACCTGCCACTCCGTCGAGGACCCCGAGACGGGCGAGGTGCTCTATCACGGCATTCTGGTCGATATTTCTCACCGCAAGCTGCTGGAGACCCGCTTCCACGAGCAGAACCTGCGCGATCCCCTCACCGGCTGCTTCAACCGGCGGTTCCTCAAGGAGCGCGAGAAGCGGCTCCGCTCCCGGGACACCTGGGGCGTCGTCGTGGTGGACGTGGACAACTTCAAGGAGCTCAACGACGCCTTCGGCCATCAGAAGGGCGACGAGGTGCTCGTCCGCATCAGCCGCTTCCTGATGCAGAACGCCCGCGCCGAGGACGCCGTGGTGCGGATGGGCGGCGACGAGTTCCTTCTTCTGCTGCTCGGCGCCTCGGCGCGCTTCGTGGCCGAGGTGGGCCAGCGGCTGCGGCAGACCGCCAGCGAGCTTGGCATCCCCTCGTTCTCCCTGGGCTGGGCCCACCGTCACGGCACCGAGAGCCTGGAGCAAACCATCGACCACGCCGACCGCGAGCTCCTCCAGATCCGGCTCTTCCAGCGCCGCGACCTCCAGCAGCAGGTCCGCGGCATGCGGCGCCGGCTGGTCGAGAGGTGATCGGCAAATAGGCGCCAGCCTGCTACCATTGAGGGTCCCCAGTGCGTTCGCCAACAAGGAGGGCCCATGGCGCTTCTGCACGGATCTTTCGAGGAGAAGTACGAGGTTCTGGCGCGGCTCCGGCAGGGTGGGATGGGAGCGGTCTACAAGGTGCGGCACCGCCTGCTGGACGAGGTGCGGGCGATCAAGGTGATTCGCTCCTGGGCGGTGGGGAGCGAGGAGGCCGCGGCCCGCTTCCTTCAGGAGGCGAAGGTGGCAAGCCGGCTGCGGCACCCGAACCTGGCGGTGCTCTACGACTTCGCGGTGGATGCGGAGGGCGGCGCGTACCTGGTCAGCGAGTTCATCGAGGGCTGGACTTTCCGCGAGATTCTCCAGCGCCACGGACCGCCGCCTCTGGCGCTGGGCCTGGAGATGGCCCGCCAGTCGCTCAAGGCCCTGGGAGCGCTCCACCGCGGTCGCATCGTCCACCGCGACATCGCGCCGGACAATTTGATGCTCACCCGGGACGGCGACGGCCTTCCTCTCGTCAAGCTCATCGATCTCGGCATCGCCAAGGCGCTGGAGGAGGGCGTCGGCGCCACGGAGTCCGGCTTCTTCCTGGGCAAACCCCGCTACGCCTCGCCCGAGCAGTTCAGCGACGGCCCGGCGGACGAGCGCGGCGACCTCTACTCCTTCGGCGTCGTGCTCTACGAGCTGATGACGGGCCGTTGTCCGATCTCCGGCCACGATCCGCTGTCGCTGATGGCGGGTCACCTCGAACGGCCGCCCGTGAGCTTCGAGGTGAGCGACCCGGAAGAGCGAATTCCAACCGACCTCCGGAAGGTTCTCCTGGACGCTCTGGAAAAGCGGCCGGAGGACCGCATCCCCTCGGCCGCGGAGTTCGCGGCGGCCATCGCCGAGGTCCAGGCGCGGTATCCGGTGACCAAGACGGACGTGGACAGCCTGTTCGCGGTACCCGCCGCGGTGGCATCCGTTCAGGAAGACCAGGAAAGCAAAGATCCCGAGGACACGACGGCGGGCGCCGCTGCCGCCGAGACCACGGACGGGCTCTACCTGCGCGCTTCCGAGTCGGATCGAACCCGCTCCGGTGCGCTTCCCCTGGTCCAGGCAGCCGGTGATCGGAGCGGCGCGACGGTGGACGACATCACCTGGGGCTCGGCCCCGCCGGTGCCGCTCGGCGGGCCGGAAAACTCGCCGCTCCTGTTCCGGCTGGCTTTGGCCACGGCCGCCTTGTTGCTGCTGTTCGTCGTTGCCCGGACGCTCTGGCGGCCGGCCGTCGAACCGCCGGCCAAGGCCCCGGAATGGGCCGCCGCTCCCCACGTCCCCATTCCTCCGTCTCCTCCCGAGCCGAGTCCGGCGCCCGCCGCGACGCCAACGCCGTCGGCCCAGATCGCGGAGAAGGCCGCGGGTCCCGAAACCCCGCAAGAAATCGAGACCACAGAGGCCGTCAGACCCGCTCCGGCAACGGTTCAGAAACCGCAGCCTCGGCCGGCCCTGGAGCCGGCGTCTCGCGAGCTTCGGCGAAATGCCGCCTCTGCAAGACTAGCCGCGACGAAGCGGAAGACGGCGCCGGTTGCCAAGCCGCCAGCCGCGGCGCCGCCCGTGGCCCTGGCCAGGCGTGCTCCCCAACCCTGGGAGGAGGGAGCCCAGCCGCCGGGCCTGCTCAAGCCGGGACCCGGCGTCGAGGAGCCGGTGCCCCTGAGCCTCCCCCGCTTTGCCTATCCGAGCGCGGCCCACGGCACCGGAGTGCGGGCGGACGTGCGCCTCGCCCTTCTGGTGGACGAAAAGGGCCGGGTCATCGACGCCCGAGTCCGCGAGGGAGCGCCTCCGAACCTGGGTTTCGCCGAGACCGCCATCGCCGCCGCGAAGCGCATCTCCTTCCAGCCCGCCACCCGTCACGAGGTGCCGGGCAAGATGTGGACGGAGATGATCCTGGAGTTCGCCGAGTAGCACTACAAGCTCTTTGCTGTTCTCCCTCTTCTCCCGGTCGGGGGGAGGGCGATGGGAGAAGAGGGCCGGGGTGATGAGGGGTCCGGGTGCGTTGCCATCCACTTGTCCCCCGAATAGCCCCGGGATAGCATGCGCCCCGTCGCTCGGCCTGAAGGAGGCTGGAGGAAGGAAACCTGTGGATTTTTCCCTGACCGACGAGCAGCGCGCCATTCAGGAGACCGCGCGGGAGTTCGCCCGCCGCGAGGTCGATCCCATCGTCGAGGAATTTGACGAGCAGCAGAAGTTTCCCCGCGAGGTGATGCGCAAGGCGGGAGAGCTCGGCTTTCTCGGCATTCTCTTCCCCGAGGAGTACGGCGGCGCGGGGCTCGGCTATGTCGAATACGTGATCGTCATCACCGAGCTGTCGCGTGTCGATCCTTCGGTGGGCATCAGCGTCGCCGCGCACAACTCGCTGTGCACCAACCACATCTTCAAGTTCGGCAACGAGGAGCAACGCCGCCGCTGGGTGACGCCGCTCGCCAGCGGCCAGAAAATCGGCGCTTGGAGCCTCACCGAGCCCGGCGCCGGCTCGGACGCCGCCGGCACCCGCACCCGGGCGGAAAAGGTGGACGGCGGCTGGATCCTCAACGGCTCCAAGACCTTCACCACCCATGGCAGCGTCGGCGACGTCTGCGTGGTCTTCGCCGTCACCGATGCCGGCGGCCCGCGCGGCCACAACATCTCCGCCTTCGCTCTCGACAAGGGCATGGAAGGCTTCCGTCCCGGCAAGAAGGAGAACAAGCTGGGCATCCGCGCCTCGGACACCGCCGAGGTGGTGATGGAGAACTGCTTCGTCGCCGAGGACCGGCTGCTCGGCGACGTCGGCGAAGGGTTCGTGCAGGCGCTGCGCGTCCTGGACGGGGGCCGCATCTCGATCGCCGCCCTGGGGCTGGGCACGGCCATAGGGGCGTTCGACACCGCGCTCGCCTACGCCAAGGAGCGGGAGCAGTTCGGCAAGCCCATCGCCACCTTCCAGGCCATCCAGTTCGCCCTGGCGGAGATGGCGGTGCGCGTCGCCGCCGCCGAAGCGCTCACCTTCGCCGCCGCCGAGGCCCTGGATCGCGGCCAGCGGGTGACCCGCCTGGCCTCCGAGGCCAAGCTCTACGCCGGCGAGGCGGCGGTCTTCTGCTCCGAGCGCGGCGTCCAGATCCACGGCGGCTACGGCTTCATCAAGGACTACCGGGCGGAGAAATACTTCCGCGACGCCAAGATCTGCACCATCGGCGAGGGGACGAGCGAGATCCAGCGGCTGGTCATCGCCCGGCAGTTGCTGCAGGGGAACTGATGCGCGCCCGCCACACCGGCGACCTCGCCGCCGCGCTCGACGAGCTGGTGCCGCGGGTCATGGCGCGCCAACCGCGGGCGCTGGGGCGGGCGATCTCCATTCTGGAGGACGGCGGCGAGGGGCAGCGTGAGCTGATCCGCCGGGTCTACGCCGAGACCGGCAAGGCGCGGGTCGTGGGAATTACCGGTCCGCCCGGCGCCGGCAAGAGCACGCTGGTGGACCGCCTCGCCCGCCTCTGCCGCAAACGCGGGCAGACCGTGGCCATCATTGCGGTCGATCCCACCAGCCCGTTCACCGGCGGCGCCCTGCTGGGCGACCGCATCCGCATGCAGGGCCACTACACCGATCCCGGAGTGTTCATCCGCTCGATGGCCACCCGCGGCGCCATGGGCGGGCTGGCGCGCGCCTCCCGCGACGCCGTCGATCTGCTCGACGCCGCGGGCTTCGACTGGGTGCTGGTGGAAACCGTGGGCGTCGGCCAGGACGAGGTGGACGTGGTGCGCACGGTCGACACCGTGGCGGTGGTCACCGTCCCCGGCATGGGGGACGACATTCAGGCGATCAAGGCAGGAATCCTGGAGATCGCCGACGTTTTCGTCATCAACAAGGCCGACCGCGACGGAGTGGAGCGCACCGTGCGGGATCTGGAGATGATGCTGTCGATCGGCGAGCACGGCGCCTGGATACCGCCGATTCTCAAGACGGTGGCCGCGCGCGAGGAGGGGATCGACCGGCTGCTGGAAGCCGTCGAGCGCCACCGTGAGTTTCTCCAGGCGAGCGGCGAGATCGAGCGCCGGCGCCTCTCCCACCTGCGGCTGCGGGTGGAGACCATCCTCAAGGAGCGGGTGGTGGCGGCGGCGGACCGCGTGCTGGGAGTGGACCGCGAGGTGGAGCGGGGGCACCGGCAGCGGCTGGACCCGTACCGGGTGGCGGACCGGCTGTTCTCCGGCGTGCTGGAGGAGGCTCGCGAAGCCGTGGAGGCCGGCGCCGCCGGCCTCACCGAGGAGCGCATGGCATGATCCAACGCATCGGGCACGTTGGCATCGCCGTCCGTTCCATCGCCGAAGCGCGGGGACTGTACGAGGCCCTGGGGCTGGTCGTCGAGGCCATCGAAGAGGTGCCCCACGAGGGGGTACGGGTGGCGCTCCTCGCTTGCGGCGAGTCGCACATCGAGCTGCTGGAGCCGCTGTCGTCCGACTCGCCCATCGCCAAGTTCCTGGACAAACGGGGCCCGGGGATTCACCATCTCTGCCTGGCGAGCAGCGACGTCCGCGCCGACGACGCCCGCCTGCGCAAGGGTGGCTACCAGGTCCTGCGGCCCGAGCCCACACGCGGCGCCGGCGGCTGCTGGGTGCAGTTCGTCCACCCCAAGAGCGCGGGGGGCGTGCTGCTCGAGCTTTCAGAGACGGCTGAAGAGGAGCTCGGCTCGTGATGATCGGTCCCGGCGCCCTGGTGATCGTCCACCTGGTGAACCCCACGGAAAAGTTCTGGGGCGTGCTCCAGGAGCTCGGAGTGGCGGGCGTGATGCTGCGCGGCATCAACGTCTCCAGCTTCGACGACTGGATGGCCCAGGCAATGCGGCCCGGAGAGCAGTCGCTGGGCCTCTCCAGCATGTTCGTTCCCCTCTTCCGGGTGGAGCGAATCTTCCTCGACGAGCCGGTCGGCGAGGTGGAGAGCTATCGCCAGCGCTTCCAGGGCCGGGTGGGTGTGCCGGTCGAGCGGTATCTGGGACTGGAGGGAGGCGAGGAGTCGTCGGAAGTGCCGTCCTGAAGTAGGAGGCGCCTCCACCCAAAGACCCTCATCACCCCGGCCCTCTTCTCCCAGCCTCCCCCCCGTCCGCCGGGAGAAGAGGGAGAACAGCAAGACCGCTCCAACCGCGTTCCCCTCTCCCGGTGTGGGGGGTTGGGCGGGGGCGGGAGTGGGGCAGGGGTGAGGGTCTTGGGCGGGGGGCACTCTGAGCAGCTAGAACTGCACGTTGCGGACGAAGAATCCCGCGAGGTCGGTCTTCTTGGCCGCCAGCTCCGAGGCCTGCTCAGGCGTCAGCACGAACTGACCGGCCCGCTCCCGGCTGGGCATGCTGAGCACCAGCTCGAGCGCGCCCACCTTGTTGGGATAGAGGTCGCGAACGCGCAGCAGGGCGTTGGCGGCGACGCTCAGAGCCTTGAAGACGGAGCCCTCGGAGTTGGTGGTGATGGCGAGCAACGGCCGGTCGCTCTGCGTGCCCTCGAAAATCTCCACGTCGTCGACGCCCTGCCCGTGGAAGGACTGCCGCAATTCCGTCGCGACCTCGGCGCTGGGAAATGGCTTCTGGGGCAGCGTGGAGAGGTCGTTGAAGCCCGCCTTGGTCTTGATCATGCGGCCTGGCGTCGCCGCGTTCTTGTCGCGGCGGGTCGCCGGCAAGTCGCGCGGCACGGCCTCGCGGGACTTGATCAGGTCGCCCAGGGTGCGATCGGTCGGCGCCTTGCCGGCGGGGACGATTTCCTGCGGCGCGCCGGGGAGGACGACGGCGCTGCCGTAGCCGTCACGGTTGGCCTGCTCGGACTTGGCGACGTCGACCTGGGCGAGCGGAATGAACGTCTGCGTGCCGTTGAGAAGAGTGATGATCGCCTTGTCCTTGTCGACCTTGTACTTCTCCTTGGCGACAATCGTGTGGCCATCCTTCAGGTAGACCACATATCCGCTGGCGGCGAAGGTTGCCGAGGCACCTGAAGCCAATATGAGGCTGAGCAACGCCAGACGCAGAGATCGCGATGTCCACATACCGTTTCTCCTCGGGGACTCGAAGCCCAGGTCGCCCATGATACCCTGACGCGCACTTCGCGGCACGCCCTCTCACGGCCGCCGCGAAGAAATCAAGGTAAGTCAATCTTGAAGAACCCCGCTTTTCAGCCCGGCCTGCTGCTGCTCGAAGACGGCACCGTCTTCGAGGCTGAGGCCGTGTCGGCCGGCACGCGCTTCGGCGAGGTGGTGTTCAACACCTCGATGACCGGCTACCAGGAGGTGCTCACCGACCCCTCCTACCGCGGCCAGATCGTGGTGATGACCCAGCCGCACATCGGCAACTACGGCACCACGGCGGAGGTGGCGGAGTCGCTCCGGCCGTGGGTGGAGGGGTTCATCGCCCGCCAGTTTACCGTCCGTCCCTCGGGCGCCTCGCCGGAGGAGAGCCTGGTGACCTACCTGCGGCGCCACGGCGTGCCGGCCCTCCAGGGGCTCGACACGCGAGCGCTGGTGCGGCGGCTGCGGGAGCGGGGCGCGCTGCGCGGCGTGCTCACCTCCGAGCGGTCGGACATCGCCGGCCTTACAGCCGAGCTGGCCGACTTCCCCACCATGGCCGGCCGCGCCCTGGTCGACGAGGTCACCTGCGACGCGCCGTGGGAAATGCCGGCGGTGGGCGAGGAGCGGCGGCATCTCGCGGTCTACGACTTCGGGGTGAAGGCGAACATCCTGCGCTCGCTGGCTGGCAGGGGCGCCCGGCTGACGGTGCTGCCGGCGCGCACGCCGGCGAGCGCGGTAAGGGCCCTGGGAGTCGACGGCGTGGTGCTCTCGAACGGCCCGGGCGATCCCGAGCCGCTGACCGAGATCGTCGGCAACGTCCGCGAGCTGCTGGCGGCGGACCTGCCCATCTTCGGCATCTGCCTGGGGCACCAGCTCCTGGGCCTCGCCTTTGGCGGCCGGACGTTCAAGCTCAAGTTCGGCCACCATGGGGGCAACCAACCGGTGCGCGATCTGCCCACGGGCAAAGTGGCGATCACCAGCCAGAACCACGGCTTCGCCGTCGATCCCGCGTCGCTCCCCGCCTTCTGCAAGGTCACCCAGGTGAACCTGAACGACGGCACGGTGGAAGGCTTCGCCGCCGAGGGCCGGCCCGTCTACTCGGTGCAATATCACCCGGAAGCCGCTCCCGGCCCCCACGAGGCCGCGGTCCTCTTCGACCGTTTCCTGAACGCCGCAACGCATCGGTGAAATCCGCCACTCCTGACCCGCTCCTCTCAGGCCCGCTGCCCTGGCTCATCGCCTGGCGGTTCCTGCGTGGGCGCCGCAGCCGCCTGCTGCACGGCACGGCGCGGGCGGCCCTCCTCTCGACCGCCCTGGGCGTCACCGCCATGGTGATCGCCATGGCGCTGATGACCGGCTACCGCGAGGATCTGCAGAACAAGCTGGTGCGGGGCAACGCGGCGGTGATCGCCTATCCGGTGGGCGGCAACGCCGGCCTCTCGGAGGCGAAACGGCGGGGCCTGCTGGCCATTCGCGGCGTCAAGGGCGTCGGCCGCGTGGCCTATGGGCAGGGCTCGCTCTCCAGCTCCGCCCGGCCGGAGGGCCTGGAGATCGTGTTGCGCGGCATCGATCCCGGCGGCAGCCAGCTCTCGGCCACCGCCCAGCAGCTCCGGCCGGGGCCGGACGGCCTGCCCGGCGCCGTGCTCGGCAAGGTCCTGGCGGACAAGCTCGCCGCCCATCCGGGCGATGTCCTGCGCCTGGTGGCCCTGGGTTTCCAGGAAGGGCGGCCCCGCTTCCACTACCAGAGCCTGCGCGTCTCCAGCACCTTCTCGACCGGCTTCGCCGAGTTCGACCGCAGCTGGGTGCTCCTCGACCGACCCCTGGTGGAGTCGCTGATGGGCGGCCAGGTCTCCGTCGATCTGCTGGAGCTGACGGTGACCGAAGCCGACGAGGCGCCCCGCATCGCCGCCGCTGCGACGCAGGTGCTGGCGCCGGACTTCGTCGTCACCGACTGGCGGCAGCTCAACCGCGAGCTGTTCACCGCCCTCAAGATCCAGAAGCGGGCGCTCTTCCTCGTGCTCTTGCTGATCGTGCTCGTCTCCACCTTCAACATCGCCTCGACGCTGGTGGTGCTGGTGCGGGAGCGCATGCGCGACATCGGCCTGCTGGGCGCGCTGGGCCTGACGCCGGCGGAGCTGCGCTCGGTCTTCCTCATCTACGGCGGCTTCCTGGGAGCGCTGGGCACCCTCCTGGGGGTCGCCACCGGTTCGGCTATCTGCTGGGTGCTCACCACCTTCGAGCTGGTGCGCTTCGACGCCGAGGTGGCGGCGATCTACTTCATCAGCTCGGTGCCCTTCCGGGTCTCGCCCTGGGATCTCCTGGCGGTTGTGGGTAGCGCGCTGCTCGTCACCCTGATCGCCTGCGCGGTGCCCGCCTGGTGGGCGGCGTGGGTGGACCCTTCGGCGGCGTTGCGGTACGAGTAGAAGAAGGGACTTGAGGGACTGCAGGGACACCAGGGACGAACAGGCGATCGTCAGTCCTTGAGGTCCCTGAGGTCTCTGTTGTCTCTTGTGTCCCTTTTTCCCTACGCCGACACGCTCTCGTTCCGCTCCCCCGACATGATTCGCCAGCCGATGACCTTCTCGTCGATCTCCCGCAGGCGGCCGGCGACGAGGCGGCAGAGGAGTTGGAGGAACTCCAGGGCGGCGTGGGGGTCCATGGCCAGGATCTCCCGCACCGTTCCCTGATCGAGCGCCAGCACGGTCAGCGGACCGGCGTGGGCCTTGGCGTCGGCCGAGCGTGGCTCGCCGTCGATCAGCGACATCTCGCCGAAGAAGTCGCCCCTTTCGAGGACGGCGAGGGCCTCCTCGCCGGCGCCGGGGATGAACTTCGAGATCACCACCCGGCCCTCCAGCACGACGTACATCTCCGAGCCCTCGTCCCCTTCCTGGAAGAGGTAGGCTCCGGCGGCGAAGCGCTTCTCCTTGGAGAAGGTGGCGAGCGTCATCAGCTCGCGGCGGGAAAGCCCCTGCTCGCGGAAGAGGCGGATCTTGTCCGACTCTTCGACCTTGACGCTCGCCGCCGCGCCCGTGGGCTGCTTGCGCAGGCGCAGGAAGCTCTCCGGCAGCGACTCGTCGGAGAAGAACGTCTTGAGCTGGTCGTTGGCGGCGCGCAGCTTCCTCGCCAGGCTGTGCCAGAGAGTCCAGTAGATCTGCACGCCCATCTCGGCCGACGCCTCGACGAGGCTGTCCATCGCCGTGGCATCCAGGCGGAGCACCTGGCTGGCCGAGCCCACCAGGGCATCAGAATTCCGCGGGTGGCCGGAGAGGAAGCCCGCCTCGCCGAAGAGCTCGCCCGCGTCCACCGCGCCGAGGGTGAAGGTGCCGTAGGAGGTGGTGCGCTGGAGGTTGATCTCTCCCCGCTCCAGCACGTAGAGATCGCGCCCTTGGCTACGGTGGGCGAAGATCAGGTTGCCGACGTCGTGGATCTCCTCCCGCACCGCCTGGGTGAGGCGGAAGATCTGCTCGTCCGAAAAGTGGGCCAGCGGCTTCAGCCGGCGCAGCCGCGCGGCCAGCTCGATCTGGCCGCCGGACTCGCGGCGCGTTGGCGGCGGCGCCGAAAGGCTGAGATTTGCGCCCGGCAGCCCGCCCTGCTCGAGGAAGCGCTCGCGGTGCCACTCCAGACGGTCGAAGGCGGTGTGAACGATCTCCTCGCGCTCGCGGAAAAGACGGGAGAGCTCGCGGTTGCCCCAGCCGAGGATCTGCTTCAGCGTCTGGATGCGCCGCCGCAGCCGCCGCACTCCTTCCTCGTCGCCGTCGTTGAGCAGCAGGAAGGCCTG
>Ga0075434_100004619_pt1 | contig 12440 bp, 13 predicted proteins | sample RhiMethybrSRZTD3_FD_75298 | JGI IMG/M metagenome (GOLD analysis project Ga0075434, IMG submission 75298) | Populus rhizosphere microbial communities from Tennessee, USA - Rhizosphere MetaG P. TD hybrid SRZTD3 | ecosystem: Host-associated > Plants > Roots > Rhizosphere > Soil | place: USA... | reverse complement strand
CCGGCGAGAAAGTGACGGTCAAGGGCAGCCAGAAGTGCAAGAAGTAGCGAGCTAGCGAAGCATGCGGTACGCGACGGCCCGCCTCACGGCGGGCCGTCGCTTTTGTGACGGTCGCGCTGCTCGCGCGCGCCTTGGCTCGGCCGGGGCAGCGGTTATCTTCTGGCCAATGGCCGTAAAACGGGTCGGAATTCCATCGAGCATGGCCGGGCTGGTCGGCGGCACCCCGCTGGTGCGCTTCAGCCGGCTGGGCGAGGGCCTCGGCGCCGAGGTGATCGGGAAGCTGGAGGCTTTCAACCCGGCCGGGTCCGTGAAGGACCGGATCGGAGTCGCGATGATCGAGGCTGCCGAGGCGGAGGGGCGGATCGAGCCTGGCCGCACCACGGTGGTCGAGTCCACCTCCGGCAACACCGGCATCGCGCTCGCGTTCGTCTGCGCGGCCAAGGGCTACCGCCTGGTCGTCACCATGCCGCAGGGCATGACTCGCGAGCGCGCGTCGCTGCTCCGTCTGTACGGAGCCGAGGTGATCCTGGTCGAGTCGATGGGCGGCATGCACGAGGCGGTGGACCGGGCCGACCGCATCGCGCGCGAGACCGAGAACTCGTTCGTGCCCCAGCAGTTCAAGAACCCCGCGAACCCGGAGATGCACCGGCGCACTACCGCCGAGGAGATCTGGAACGACCTCGAGGGCGATGTCGACGTGTTCGTGGCCGGCGTCGGCACCGGGGGCACCATCACGGGGGTGGGCGAGGTCCTCAAGGACCGCAACCCCGACGTCCACGTGGTGGCGGTCGAGCCGGCCGGCTCGGCGGTGCTCTCCGGCGGTGCGCCGGGCCCGCACCGCATCGACGGGATCGGCGCCGGCTTCGTGCCCGAGATCCTGAACCGCGCCGTGATCGACGAGATCGTGCCCGTCTCCGACGAGGACGCGATCGAGACCGCACGCGCCCTCGCGAGCCGCGAGGGTGTCTCGGCCGGTATCTCGGCCGGGGCGGCGACGTGGGCCGCACTCCAGGTCGCCGGCCGGCCGGAGTGGGAGGGTAAGAGGATCGTCACGATGATCCCCGACAGCGGCGAGCGGTACATCTCGACGCCCTTCTTCGCTCCCTGAGGCCCCTGGCGGACCGGTCGGAAGCGGCGGACCCGTCGCGTAACCTTTGAACGTGACGACTGAGCTGTCACATTCGGAACGGGAACGCTACGCGAGCCAGGTCGAGGGCGGGCTGGGTCTCGAGGGACAGATCCGCCTCAAGCAGGCGCGCGTAATCGTGATCGGAGCCGGCGCGGCCGGCGCGGCCGCCGCCACCGAGCTTGCTTCCCGGGGCGTGGGGTATGTCGGGGTGGTGGACGGTGGATCGGTGACGCTCGGGGACCTCGTCGGCCAGGCGCTCTACTACACGCCCGACGTCGGCCAGAGCAAGGCGGACACGATCGCGGGCAAGCTGGGTCTGTTGAACCCGGAGGTGCAGGTCGACAGCTATCCCGTGAATCTGGAGGCCGCGAACGCCTCCGCGATCGTCGCCGGCCACGACGTGGTGCTCGACTGCACGCACGATCCTGCCGCGGCCGAGGCTCTCGACGCTTCCCGCGGCCGGGTGCTCCGGCTCGCGGACGGTGGCACCGGCGGCGCGCTCGCCGCCGATGCGATCGCCTTGCTCGCAGGCGCAGTCGTGGAGGCCCACCGATGAGGGTCCTGCGCGCGGTCGCCCGCGTGGCCCGCGAGATCCGCGAGGACGTGGCCGCCGCGCGCGACCGCGACCCGGCGGCCCGCGGCATCGGGACGCTCGAGATCGTGGCCACCTACCCCGGCGTCCACGCGCTGCTCAGCCACCGCATCTCGCACGCGTTGCAGAACGCCGCGGTTCCGGTCCTGCCGCGCGCGATCGCTTACACGAGCCGCATGGCGACCGGAATCGAGATCCATCCGGCGGCCCGGATCGGTTCCGAATTCTTCATCGACCACGGAACCGGCGTGGTGATCGGCGAGACGGCCGAGATCGGCGACCGGGTGACGCTCTTCCAGGGCGTGACGCTGGGCGGCACCGGCTTCGCCACGGGGAAGCGCCACCCGACCGTCGAGGACAACGTCACGATCGGCTCGGGCGCGAAACTGCTCGGCCCGATCACGATCGGCCACGGGGCCAAGATCGGCGCGAACTCCGTCGTGATCCACGACGTGCCGGCGCATTCGACGGTGGTGGGGAACCCGGGTCATCCCGTGCGGGTCGAGGGCCGCCTCCCCGAGGGCCCCGATACGGACTGGCTGCACCTGCCCGACCCGGTCGCGGATGCCCTCAAGGGCCTCGCGGACCGCATCACCCAGCTCGAGCACCTGATCGCGGACCTCACCGGCACGGCCACCGAGCAGCCGGCGGACGTGACGCCCCTCCGCCGCGACAAGGGCCGCAACCCCGCGGGCGGTTGATCTCAGGATGCCGGCGCGGACCAGCGAGGCACGCGCACGCCCGGACGCCGAGCGCGCGGAGCGGCTCCTCGAGGGGCTGAACCCGCCGCAGCGCGAGGCGGTCGTGCACGGGGGCGGGCCCCTGCTCGTGCTGGCGGGCGCAGGATCGGGCAAGACTCGCGTCCTGACCCATCGCGTCGCCCACCTGGTGGCGCGTGGAGAGGCAAAGCCCTCCGAGATCCTCGCGATCACTTTCACGAACAAGGCCGCCGAGGAGATGCGGGGGCGTGTCGAAGGCCTGGTGGGGCGGATCGTGCGGCTGATGTGGGTGATGACCTTCCACTCCGCCTGCGCCCGCATCCTGCGCGCCGAGGCCGAACGGCTGGGCTACACGAAGCGGTTCTCGATCTACGACGAGGCGGACTCCGTGCGGCTCGTGCGGCGCTGCCTGGACGAGCTCAGCGTCGACCCGAAGCGCTTTGCGCCGCGCGCGATCAAGGCGCAGATCTCGCGCGCCAAGAACCAGCTGCTGGACGCCACCGCCTACCGGCAGCAGGTGAGCTCGTTCTTCGAGCAGACCGCCGCCGACGCCTACGAGCTGTACGAGCAGCGCATCCACGAGATGAACGCGGTCGACTTCGACGACCTGCTGTTCCGCACGGTCAACCTGCTCGAGCTGTTCCCCGACGTCGCGGAGCGGTACCGCAACACGTTCCGCTGGATCCTGGTGGACGAGTACCAGGACACCAATCACGCCCAGTACCGGCTGCTGCAGCTGCTTGCCGGCGAGGAGCGCAACGTGTGTGTGGTAGGCGACGACGACCAGTCGATCTACGGCTTCCGCGGCGCCGACATCAACAACATCCTCGACTTCGAGCGCGACTTCCCCGGCGCCGCGGTCGTCAAGCTGGAGCAGAACTACCGCTCCACCCAGACCATCCTCTCGGCCGCCAATGCGGTCGTCTCGCACAACGTGGGGCGCAAGCCGAAGGAACTGTGGAGCGACGTGGGGGAGGGCGACCCGGTGCACGTCGCCGAGCTCGATGACGAGCACGCCGAGGCGCGGTTCGTGGCCGCCGAGATCGAGCGCCTGCAGGACGAGGAAGGCATCTCTCCCTGCGACGTAGCGGTCTTCTACCGGACCAACGCCCAGAGCCGCGTCCTCGAGGACACGCTGGTGCGGTTTGGAGTCGGGTATCAGGTGATCGGCGGCACGAAGTTCTACGAGCGCGCCGAGATCAAGGACGCGCTCGCCTACCTGACGCTGCTGGTCAATCCCTCGGACGCCGTGTCGTTTGCCCGCGTCGTGAACTCGCCCAAGCGAGGGATCGGCCAGACGACGGTCGCGCGGGTCGTGGGGCATGCGAACACGATGGGCGAGCCGGTGACCGAGATCGCCGCGGTGCCGGAGCTCGTGCCGGGCCTTGGGCCGCCCGCGGTGAAGGCGCTCGACCGCTTCGCCTCGATCCTCGAGCGCCTGCGCGAGCTGTCTGAGCGCACCACCATAGGCGACCTGCTCGAGAGCACGCTGCAGGAGACGGGCTACTTCGAGGCACTCGAGGCCGAGCGCACGATCGAGGCGCAGGGGAGGCTCGAGAACCTGCACGAGCTGATCGGCGTGGGGCGCGAGTTCGACGCCAACTGGCAGGGCGAGCACGGGCAGCCCGCACTCGCGGAGTTCCTGCAGCAGCTGTCGTTGTACTCGGAACAGGACGGTCTGCGCGAGCGGGAGGAGCTCGTCACGCTGATGACGCTTCACAACGCGAAGGGCCTCGAGTACCCGGTCGTGTTCATGATCGGCTGCGAGGAGGGCGTCTTCCCGCATTCGCGGTCGATCGAGGAGGGGAACCTGGAGGAGGAGCGCCGGCTCTGCTACGTGGGCATCACGCGTGCGGAGCGCAAGCTCTACATCACGTATGCCCAGACGCGCACGCTCTACGGGGCCCGGTCCTACAACATGCCGTCACGCTTCATCGACGAGCTCCCGGCGGAACTCACTGACGCCGAAGAGGCCGCGCCGCCCGACGTATGGGACAGGGGGGACGCGGGTGAGAGCTCGAGCGCACCGCTTCCATTCCGCGTCGGTGACGACGTCGTACACGCAACCTTCGGCGAGGGCGTGGTGACGGGCATCCAGCGCGGCGGCATCGTCACCGTGCATTTTGCGGCCGAGGGTGGAGAGCGCCAGCTGATGGCCGACTACGCGCCGTTGCGCCGCCGCTAGGGTCCAGGGTCGAACCCCCATGTCGGCCGAGATCATCGACGGGAAGGCGATCGCAGCGGAGGTCCGCGCCCAGGTTGCGCGGGAGGTCTCCGAGCATCGCGAGCGCTACGGCGAGTCTCCCGGGCTCGCGACGGTGCTCGTCGGCGACGACCCGGCCTCGAAGATCTACGTCAGCGGCAAGCATCGCGCGTCCGAGGAGGTGGGCATCCGCTCGATCGCCCACGAGCTGCCCGGCGACACGTCCGAGGAGGAGCTGGTCGAGCTCGTCGAGGAGCTGAACGCGGACGACGCGGTGACCGGGTACATCGTCCAGCTGCCGCTGCCGGACCACATCGATCCGGCACGCGTGCTCGGCGCGATCGACCCGCGCAAGGACGTCGACGGGCTCACGCCGACGAACGCGGGCCTGCTGGTCCAGGGTCGCGAGGCACTCGTGCCCGCCACACCGTCCGGGGTGATCGAGCTCTTGCGCCGCTCGGGCGTGAGCATCGAGGGCGCGGAGGCCGTGGTAGTCGGCCGCTCCGACCTCGTGGGCCGCCCCGTCAGCTCGCTGCTGCTCGCCGAGAATGCGACCGTCACGATCTGCCATTCGCGCACGCGGGACCTGCCAGGCGTGTGCCGCCGCGGCGACATCCTGGTGGCGGCGGTCGGCCGACCTCGCCTGATCACAGGTGACATGGTGAAGCAGGGCGCGACGGTGATCGACGTCGGCACGACGCGGACCGACGCGGGCCTCGTGGGGGACGTCGACTTCGAGGCGGCGGCCGCACGCGCGCGCGCGATCACGCCTGTCCCCGGGGGCGTCGGTCCGATGACGGTCGCGATGCTGCTGCGCAACACGCTGCTGGCTGCACGGGCGCAGGTATCGGTCCGGTCGGTGTAGGAGCATTCGGCCGCCGATGGATCTCGGAAAGCTGAGGCGCGGAGAGTTGATCGCGGCAGCGGGCGGGCTCCTGCTGCTGATCGCGCTATTCCTCTTCGACTGGTACTCGGCGGGCACGTCCGTGACGCTTCCGCTAGGCACCACCGTGAGCGTGTCCGGCGATTTCGGCGCCTGGGACGGCGAGGGCTTCTTCGGCTTCATCGCGAATCTGGTGATCCTGGCCGCGGCTCTGTCCGCGGTGGGGCTCGCGGTGCTGACCGCAACCGCGCGCACGATCGCGTTGCCGGTCGCAGCCAGCGCCGTGACCGCCGCGCTCGGCATCGGGGCGGTCGTGATGGTCCTGCTTCGGATGCTGTTCCAACCCGGTCCCAATGAGCTGGTGAGCCTCAAGTTCGGGATCCTGCTGGCGCTGATCGCCGCCGTGATCGTGGCCTACGGCGGCTGGATCAGCATGCGCGAGGAGGGCACCACCTTCGAGTCCGCGCGTGACCAGCTGCGCGCGCGCTACGGTCAGCGCCCTGCGCCCGCGCCCAGGCCGGCGCCCGAGCCTTCCTCGGCGCCCGAGCCGGAGGCTTTCGAAGAGGAGGACCGCCCCGGCAGCCCTCCGCCCACAGCCTGAACAGGGCCTGAACGCGAACCGGCGGGATCGCCGCCGACCCCACCGAGTGGCCCCATTCATGTAGGCTTGCGCCGTTGTTCGGAGAGACCCGCGGGCGCGCGCCTTGTCGCCCGCGGTTGCATGTTAGGAGGAGCGGTGCCAGAGGGCACAGTCAAGTGGTTCAGCAACGAGAAGGGCTACGGATTCATCGAGCGTGAAGAGGGCGACGACGTGTTCGTTCACTTCTCGCAGATCGAGCAGGATGGTTACAAGTCACTCGAGCAGGGCCAGCGCGTCTCGTTCGAGATTACGGAAGGCCCTAAGGGGCTTCAGGCGTCGGAGGTCCGACTGGCGTAGCAAGGGGGAGGATCAGACAGCCACTTCGGGGCCCCTCCATGTGAGGGGCTCTTTGTTTAAGGGGCCCACGACGCCGTTCAGATGCACGGCTTCGCCATATATAAGCCGGCTTCGCCGGCTCGCATGTCCGAGCGTCGTCCTACGGACGCCGCTTAGGCCATATATAGCCGGCTTCGCCGGCTCGCATGTCCGAGCGTCGTCCTACGGACGCCGCTTAGGCCATATATAAGCCGGCTTCGCCGGCTCGCATGTCCGAGCGTCGTCCTACGGACGCCGCTTAGAATTTCCTTTGGTGATCGATCGCGAACAGGTTCTGCACGTCGCGCGTCTTGCGCGGCTCCGTCTCGCCGAGGAGGAGATCGACAGGATGTCGCGCGAGCTCTCCACCGTGCTCGATCACATCGAGAAGATCTCCGAGCTGGACCTGGACGGGGTCGCGCCAACCTCGCATGTGGTGGAGCTGGAGAACGTTCTGCGGCCGGACGAGCCGCGTCCCAGCTGGCCGCGCGACCGCGTGCTGGCGGAGGCGCCCGATGCGGCCGGCGGCGGCTTTCGCGTACCCACGCCCGGCCGGTGACGGACGCGCTGCTCTCGCTGTCGGCGTCCGAGGCGGTCGAGCAACTGCGCGCCGGCGACATCTCGGCCGCCGAGCTGTTCGAGCTCTATGCAGGCCGGATCGAGAAGTTCGACGGTGAGCTCGGCTCCTTCCTGTGGAAGGCAGGGGATCCGCCCGAAGCCAGGCGGGATACGCCCTTGGCGGGCGTGCCGCTCGCGGTGAAGGACCTTTTCTGCACCGAGGGTGTGCCCACCACGGCCGGCTCGCGGATCCTCGAAGGCCACCGGCCGCTCTATACAGCGACCGCGGTCCGCAGGCTACTCGCCGCCGGCGCCTCGATGCTGGGAAAGACGAACATGGATGAGTTCGCGATGGGATCCTCCAACGAGAACTCGGGCTACAGGCCCGTGCACAACCCGTGGGACAGCGAGCGAGTGCCGGGCGGCTCGAGTGGCGGCTCGGCGGCGGCGGTCGCGGCCGGCCTCGCACCCTGGGCGATTGGCACCGACACGGGCGGTTCGATCCGGCAGCCCGCCGCGCTGTGCGGGATCGTCGGCTTGAAGCCGACCTACGGCGCGGTCTCGCGCTACGGCATGGTCGCGTTCGCGTCGTCGCTCGACCAGTGCGGCCCGTTGACCCGGAACGTGACGGACGCCGCCCTCCTGCTGCGCCACCTCGTCGGCCGCGACCCGTGCGACTCGACCTCGCTCGGGCTGCCCGAGGACGTGACGCTGCCGAGCCGTACCGATCTGAAGGGGATCCGGTTCGGCGTTCCGCGCGAGCTCGGGCCTGAGGCCGAGGGCATCGAGAGTGGCGTGGCCGATGTGTTCAATGGCACGCTTGACCTGATCGCCGAGCTGGGCGGCGAGGTCGACGAAGTGACGCTGCCGCACGCTCCCCACGGCATCTCCGCTTACTACGTGATCGCGCCCGCCGAGGCGTCCTCGAACCTCGCGCGCTATGACGGGGTGCGCTACGGCCATCGGGCCGGCAACGGCACGCTGCTCGACCTGTACGAGCGCACGCGGGCGGAGGGATTCGGCACGGAGGTGAAGCGCCGCATCATGCTCGGCACCTTCGCGCTGTCCGCCGGCTATTACGAGGCTTACTACGGCCGCGCGCAGCGCGTGCGAACCAAGATCGCGGACGACTTCCGCGAGGCCTTCGGCCGTTGCGACTTCATCGTCACGCCGACGTCGCCCACGGTCGCCTTCAAGCTGGGCGAGCGCACCGGCGATCCGCTCGCGATGTACATGTCGGACTACTGCACCGTGCCGATGCCGCTCGCGGGCATCCCGGCGATCTCGATTCCCGCCGGGCTCTCCGAGGGCCTACCGGTCGGCTTCCAGATCGCGGGGCCGGCGTTCTCCGAGAACCGGATGCTCGATACCGCCTACGCGCTCGAGCAGCGCATCGGCTTTGACACCACGCGAGCGTTCGTTCAATGAGCACTGAGTTCGAGCCGGTCATCGGCCTCGAGATCCACGTGCAGCTGCAGACGCGCACGAAGATGTTCTGCGGATGCGCGCTGTCGTTCGGCGATGAGCCGAACACCCTCACCTGCCCCGTGTGCCTCGGACACCCGGGCACCCTCCCGACTCTGAACGCCCAGGCGGTGCACTTCGGACTGATGATCGCCCTCGCATTCGAGTGCGAGGTCGCGCCGCGGTCCATCTTCCACCGAAAGAACTACTTCTATCCCGACCTCCCGAAGGGCTACCAGATCAGCCAGTACGACCTCCCGCTCGCAACCAGCGGCCGGCTCGCGGTGCCCGGCGGCCCGAGCGTCCGGATCCATCGCGCGCATCTCGAAGAGGACGCCGCCAAGCTGATCCATCAGGGAGAGTCGGGGCGCATCCACGGCGCCGGCTCGTCGATCGTCGACTTCAACCGCGGCGGCACGCCGCTGGTCGAGATCGTGACCGAGCCCGACCTGCGTTCGGCCGCCGACGCGCGCGACTTCCTGCAGCTGCTGCGTACCACGCTGAAGCAGATCGGCGTCTCGGACGTGAACATGGAGGAGGGATCGCTGCGCTGCGACGCGAACGTGTCGGTGCGAGAGGTGGGCGAGCAGGGCTTCCGGACGAAGACCGAGCTGAAGAACATGAACAGCTTCCGGTTCCTGGAGCGGGGGATCGAGGCCGAGATCGAACGGCAGATCGAGATCTGGTCGTCGGGCGGCACCGTGCAGCAGGAGACGCTCCACTTCGATCCGGTGAGCGGCTCGCTGACTGCGCTGCGCTCGAAGGAGGAAGTGCACGACTACCGCTACTTCCCGGAGCCCGACCTCGTGCCGCTGGTGCCCACCGAGCAGATGCTCGACGCGGCCCGCGCGGCGCTGCCCGAGCTGCCCGCGGCCAGGCTCGGTCGCTACGAGCGCGAGTACGGCCTCGGCAGCGACACGGCGGCTGTGCTGGTCGGCTGGGCCGAGCTCGGCAGCTTCTTCGAAGAGAGCCTGGGCGCGGTCTCGGGCAACGGGGTCGACGCGGGCGCGCTGGCGCGATGGACGACCGGCGAGCTGGTCGCGCGACTGCGTGAGCAGGGCCTCGACGACCCGCGCGAGTCGCAGCTCTCACCACGGGCGCTGGCGGAGCTCGTCCTGATGGTGCAGAGCCGGGAGCTTTCGCAATCGGCCGCCAAGGAGGTGCTCACCGAGCTCACGCAGTCGGGGGGCGAGCCGGGCGCGATCGTCGAGGCGAAGGGCCTGAAGCCGATCGCGGACAGCGGCGAGCTCGAGGGTATCGTGGAGCGCGCGATCGAGCAGAACCCGGCTGCCGTCGAGCAGATCCGCAACGGCAAGGTTCAGGCGGCGGGCGCGATCGTGGGCGCGGTCATGAAGGAGACCAAGGGCCGGGCGGACGGCGCCGAGGTCAACCGCTTGATCCGGCAGAAGCTCGGGATCGGTTAGACCCGATGCCGGTGCACATACGGCGACTGTCGCTGGCGATCGCGGCGACCGCGCTGCTGGCGGCGCTCTTCCCCACGGGCGCCGGGGCCGCGATCCAGTCGTTCGATCCCTTCCGGCCGTGCTTCTCCGGATCCCCGATCGACTGCGCGATCGTGCGGGTGCCGCTCGACCGCAGCGGCCGCGTGCCGGGAACCGTCGCGCTCCACGTCGTGCGCGTGCCGGCGCTGCGCCCGCCACCGCCCGGCACCCAGCGCAGCGCAGTGGTCGGGCTCGCGGGCGGTCCGGGGCAGGCGGCGATCCCGCTGCTGGACAGCTTTTACACGACCATCGCCCCGGCGCTCACGACCCGTGATCTGATCGTCTTCGACCAGCGTGGAACCGGCGCTTCGGGGCTGCTCCGCTGCCCGGCGCTCGAGCGGCATCCGATCGGGGACGTCCGTGCGGCGATCCGGAGCTGCGGCGCGTCGCTCGGGAATCGGTCCGCTGCCTACACGACGTCGGCGTCGGCCGACGACATCGAGGCCGTGCGGCGGGCTGCGGGCGTCGACAAGGTGATTCCGTTCGGCACCTCGTACGGGACCAAGGTCGCGCTCGACTACGCGCAGCGCTATCCGCAGCAGACAGAGCGCCTCGTGCTCGACTCGCTCGTGGACTTCGACGGGCCCGACCCCTTCTATCGCGACACGTTCCAGGCGATCCCGCGGATCCTCGCCGACCTGTGTGCGAGGGGCGCCTGCGACGGCATCACGCCGAACGCCACCGCCGATCTGGCCGAGCTCGTAAAGCGACTCGGCACCCGGTCCATGGCGGGATACGTCGTGGGCGGGGACGGGAAGCGCCGTGCGCGACGGTTTGGGCGTACGGCGGTCTTCATGGTGCTGCTCGAGGGCGATTTCGACCCCGGGCTGCGGGCCGGCTTCCCCGCCGCCGTGCGAGCGGCGCTCGCGGGTGACGCAGCGCCGATGCTGCGCATGGCGAAGACGGCGCAGGTCAACAACCCGTTCCCGGACCGACCATCGGTCTTCAGCCCGGCTCTGTACACAGCGACCAGCTGCGAGGACGGCCCGCTGCCGTGGAGCCCGTCGCTTTCCTTCGGTGACCGCTGGAAGCTCGTGTCGTCCGTGGTGGCCGGCCTGCCCGACAACGTCTTCGCGCCATTCGATCGCGCCCTGGCGCGCGCCAGCGACACGCTCCGTCTGTGCGCGCCCTGGCCCGCGGTTGGGACACTCGCACCGCCCGACTTGCGGCCTTTGCCGGACGTCCCGACGCTCATCCTCGGTGGCGCCGCCGACCTGCGTACGCCGATCGAGAACGACAAGGCCCTGGTGGCGCGGCTGCCGCACGCGAGCTCAGTCGTGATCCCGCACGTGGGGCACTCGGTCCTCGACAGCGACCTGTCCGGATGCGCCGACGACGCCGTGCGGGCCTTCTTCGCGGACAAGCCGGTGCCGGGGGTGTGCTCGGGCGCCAGCCGCAACCTCCAGGACCTGCTTGCGGCCTTCTACCCGCCGACGCCGGTCCCGCCGCGCTCGCTCTCCGATCTCGCCACGCCACGGCACCTGCCGGGCCTTCCCGGGCGCACGGTGCGCGCGGCCGAGCTGAGCTTCTTCGACTCGGTCGTGGTGACCCTCGGCAGCACCTTCGAGGACAGCCGGCGCGTCGTCAGGATCGGCGGCCTGCGGGGCGGCCGGCTGGTGGCGCGCTCGCGGCCCAAGGTGAGCCTGCGCCTCGACAGGTACTCGTACGTCCCGGGCGTATGGGTCTCGGCGTCGCTCGGAGACCTGTCGAAGGGCAGCCTTCACCTGCGCGTGGGCGGCCGGCGGGCGGCCCCGGGCCGCGTCACCTTCCGGATCGCGCGGGACCTGATCACCGGGCGCCTGGGCGGCCACCGCGTGCGCCTGCGCCTTAGCACCGACATCCGAGACGCCGTCGGAGGCCTGTACGAGCTGCGCCGCGCGCTGCGCGGGCACCCACCCGCCCTGGGGCGCTGCTGCTACTCGTCGCAGGTGCTCCCGCCGCGCTAAGTTAGGTCACGTGGACCATCCCGGGCTGTATCTGGCGATCGCAGTGCTCGCGCTGATCGTTGCCTTCTGGCTTGCGCTGCAGATCATCGGGTTCGTCTTCAAGCTGATCTTCTTTGCGCTGATCGTGCTGATCGGCTTCGCCGCGTATCAGGCGTGGCAGGCCGGCCGGCCCAGCGCCCGGTGAGCGAGTGGCGTTTCTCGTCCTGCTCTTCTTCTTCGGCCTGGCGACGGGCGTCGTCGCGAGGATCAAGGGCAGCTCGTTCTTCATCTGGTTCCTGGTCGGGTTCTGCCTGCCGATCGTGGGGCTGATCGCAGCGCTGCTGTACCGGTGGGAGCGGACCGAGCCACGCCGCCGGTGCCCGCGCTGCGGCTCCGTGCGGCCGCTCTCGGACCAGGTCTGCATGAACTGCGGCGAGGACATGGACTGGCCGGAGCGCGAAGAGGTGGTGGCGGCGCGGAGCTCGCGCTAGAGTCGCGCGTCCGGCGCCA
>Ga0075434_100004613_pt1 | contig 12444 bp, 8 predicted proteins | sample RhiMethybrSRZTD3_FD_75298 | JGI IMG/M metagenome (GOLD analysis project Ga0075434, IMG submission 75298) | Populus rhizosphere microbial communities from Tennessee, USA - Rhizosphere MetaG P. TD hybrid SRZTD3 | ecosystem: Host-associated > Plants > Roots > Rhizosphere > Soil | place: USA... | reverse complement strand
CCGCCGACGACGCAGGGCCGGCGGCCGGCGAGCAGGCCGTTCTCGGCCAGGTGGCACGCGACCGGGGCGGGGACGACGCCGGCCGGACGGCCGCCCGCGAGGCCGAGCTCGGCCCGGGTCCGCGGCCGCGTCCCCGCCGCCACGACGAGGGCAGCGGCGGTCAGGCGGTACACGCCGTCCGGCCCGACAGCCAGCAGCTGCCCGCCCTCCCAGCGGATGGCGGTGACGCCGAGCCGGAGGGCCGCGCCGGCCCGGACGGCGGCCCGCTGGAGCGACACCGTCTCGGAGGCTCGCCAGCCGTGGACGCCGCCGGCGACGGGGATGCGGTCGAACACCTCGACCCGCTCTCCCGGCGCGAGCTCGGCCGCGCACGCAAGGCCGGAGATGCCGGCGCCGACGATCGCGACCGTCACGACGCCACCCCGAGCGTCGCCTCGGGCTCACCCACCGGGATCTCCCCGGGCTGCATGCCCATGTGCAGGCTGAGCAGGAACGAGACGCCGGCGAGGCAGACGGTGCCCTGGCAGCGGCCGCCGGCGGCGCGGGTGCGCTTGCGCAGTGCGTCGAGGGACCGGGGCGGCACGCGCATCGCGCAGGCGGCCGCGATCTCGGCCGCGGTCACCTGCTCACAGGCGCAGACCACCTGGCCGTAGCGGGGATCGAGATCGAGCAGCCGCTCGGGGGCCGGGTTGCCGAGCAGACGCGGCAGCGGCGGCAGCGAACGCTCGGCCGACGCGTCCTCGTCCTCCACCGGCGCGCCGGCGTCCGCGAGCAGCGAGTGGACGAGGTCGGCCGTCGCCGGCGACGAGGAGACGCCCGTCGAGCGGATGCCGGCCGCATGCACGAGGTTTGCGACGCGCGCGTCGCGGCCGACGCGGTAGACCGGGTCGGACGCCGGCCGGTTGGCGGCGAAGAGCTTGATCGCCTGGTCGCGGCGGACGGACGGCACGAGCCGGTGCGCCGCCGCGAAGACGGCGTCGAGGGTGTCGGCGTCGACGGCTTTCTCGCCCGGGTACTCGGCGTCGACCGCGGTCGGCCCCAGGAGCAGCGAGCCGTTCGTCGTCGGCACGCAGTAGATGCCGCGCGTCACCTCGGTCGGGACGCCGCCGACGATCTTCGCGAAGCGGCCGCCCAGCTCCCGGTCGAGCAGCCAGTACTGGCCCTGGCGCGGCCACATCCGGAACTCGTCGCCGCCCGCCAGCGCGGAGATCCGGCCCGCCTCGAGGCCGGCCGCGTTCACGACGAACCGTGTCGTCAGGCGGCCGCGCGGCGTCCGCACGGCGGAGATCCGATCGTCCTCGAGCTCGAGGTCCGTCACCGGCGCCCCGGTCAGCACCGCGACGCCGTTTCGGGCGGCGAGCTCGGCGTAGCCGATCGTCAGCCGCAGCGAGTCGACGATGCCGTCGTCGGGGATGTGCACCGCGGCCCGCGCGCCCGGCGCGATCATCGGCTCGAGGGCGCGGGCCTCGTCGCCCGAGACGATGTCGGCGCGGCAGCCGTTCTCGTGGGCCTGGTCGCGCAGGTGGGCGAGGCCGCGCTCCTCCTTGGCCGTCATCGCCACCGCCAGGGTGCCGATGCGCCGCCAGGGCGTGTCGAGCGACGTGCACAGCTCCTCCCAGCGGGGGCTCGATCGGGTGACGAGGTCGGCCTCGAGCGTGCCCGGCGCGCAGTCCGCGCCGCACGTCGCGATCCCGGTGTTCCCCTTGGACGCGCCCTCGCCGACGTCGTGGGCCGCCTCGACGAGCGCGACCCGGGCCGTCGTGAATCCCAGCCGCCAGGCGATCGCACACCCGACCACGCCTCCGCCCACGACGACGACGTCGTAGTCCCGCCGGCCGTGTCCGTCGTCGGGCGGCATGTGCGCAGAGGAATAGACCTTTCACAGAGTGATGTCAAGGATCTGGCTGCCTCGGATGTGATTGGTCTATCGAACCGGGGACTGTCCCCGGCCATCGGGGACAGTCCCCACCCACATCCCGTAGAACTCCTTGAGGCGTGATCGAGCTCGCCACAGGAGCGGAGACCCAGCACTATCTGCTGGAGGCACGGCAGATGCAGGCGCTCTCGTTCGCCGTGCACATCCCGCTTGTCTGCTTCGGGATCGCCTTCCCGGTGATGGTGCTCCTGGCGGAGTGGCTCCACCACCGCACCGGCAACCCGGTTTACCGCACGCTGGCGCGGCGCTGGAGCCGGGTGATGCTCGCCCTCTTCGCGGCGGGCGTCGTCACGGGCACCGTGCTCTCGTTCGAGATGGGACTCCTGTGGCCGCAGTTCACGGCGGTGTTCGGGAGCGTCTTCGGCCTCGGCTTCGCGGTCGAGGGCTTCTCGTTCTTCATGGAGGCGATCTTCATCGGGATCTACGCCTACGGCTGGGACCGGCTGCCGCCCCGGGTGCACCTGGCGAGCGGCATCCCCATCGTGATCGCCGGCGTCACCGGGTCGCTCATGGTGATCTCGGTCAACGGCTGGATGAACCACCCCGAGGGCTTCCGGCTGGTGCACGGCCGCGCGGTCGACGTCCACCCGGTGCGCGCGCTCTTCCTGAACTCGAACTTCTGGCACGAGCTCGTGCACATGTACGTCGCCGGGTACATGGTCACGGGCTTCCTGGTCGCCGCCTGTTACGCGGTGCGGCGGCTGCGCGGCAGCTTCGGCATGTACGAGCGGACGGCGCTTGCGATCTCGCTCTCGATCGCCGTCGTCGCCTCGATCGTGCAGGCGCCGGTGGGCGACTGGGCCGGCCGCGTCGTCGCCCAGAACCAGCCTGTGAAGCTGGCGGCGTTCGAGGGCGTCGGCCACACGGAACACGGCGCGGACGAGCACATCCTCGGCTACTACGAGGACGGCCGGGTGAGGTTCGGGATTCCGGTTCCCGACCTGCTCTCGCTGCTCGCCTTCCACAACCCGCACGCGGTCGTCCGTGGCCTGGACACGGTGCCGCCGGACGACCGGCCGCCCGTGAACGTGGTGCGGTTCGCGTTCCAGACGATGGCGGGGATCGGGACGCTGCTCTTCGCGCTCGCGATCGTCGTGGTCTACGTGCGCATCCGCCGTCGCCGGCTGCCGGAGTCGCCGTGGTTCTACCGGGCGCTCGTCCTGGCGGGGCCGCTCTCGGTGGTGGCGCTGATCGCGGGATGGGTGACGACCGAGGTGGGCCGGCAGCCGTGGGTCGTCTACCACATCATGCGCACCAGCCAGGCGGTCACCGGCGCCGGCGGGATCCCGGTCGGCTACGCGACGCTGGCCGCCGTCTACGTAGCGCTCGCGGTCGCGGTCGGCTGGGTGCTCGTACGCCTGTCCCGGATCCCGATGGAGGACGCCTGACCGTGCTCGACACGCTCCCCATCGTCTTCGTGCTGGCCGGGCTCGTGTTCTACGTCGTGCTCGGCGGCGCGGACTTCGGCGCGGGCCTGTGGCAGCTGGTGGCCGGACGCGGCGCGCCGGCGAAGCGCATCCGCGACCACGCCCATCACGCCATGGGGCCGGTATGGGAGGCGAACCACGTCTGGCTGATCTTCGTGCTCACCGTGCTCTGGACGGCGTATCCGACGGTGTTCGCGTCGATCGCCTCGACGCTCTCGATCCCGTTCTTCGTCGCGGCGATCGGGATCATCCTGCGCGGCGGCGCCTACGCGCTGCGGTCGGGTACGAAGACGGCACGCGAGCAGCGCACGGTCGAGACCGTGCTGTCGGTCTCGTCGATCCTGACGCCGTTTGCGCTCGGCCTGATCGTGGGGGCGATCGCCGGCGAACGGGTCCCGGAGGGGAACGCCGCCGGCGACCTGGTGACGAGCTGGTGGAACCCGCTCTCGGTCACCGTCGGGCTGATCTCGGTGGCGTTCAGCGCCTACCTGGCCGCGGTGTTCCTGAGCGGCGACGCCGTCCGCCGCGGCGAGGCCGGCCTGGCCGAGCGCTTCCGGGCGCGCGCGCTCGTCTCCGGTGCGCTCGCGGGCGTGGCCGCCGTCGCCGGCCTGGTCGCGCTGCGAAGCGACGCCCACCGGCTCTACCACGAGCTCGTCTTCGGCCGCGGCCTGCCGGCGCTCGTCGTGTCGGTCGTGGCCGGCCTGGCGACGCTCGGCCTGGTGCGCCGGCGCCGGTACGAGCCGGCCCGCTACACGGCGGCGCTCGCAGTCGCCGCGGTCATCGCCGGCTGGGCGCTGGCGCAGGAGCCCTACCTGCTCGAGGGGGTCACGATCAGCCAGGCCGCGGCTCCGCGCGACACCATGATCGCGGTGATCGTCGCCGTGGTCGCGGGCGGCATCATCCTGTTCCCGGCGCTCGCGGTGCTCTTCCGGCTGACGCTCGCAGGCCACCTGTCGCCGGGAGAGGCGGCCGCGGACGCGCCCCGCGAGGGCGGGCCGCCGTCGGCCGGTGGGACGCTGGTGGCGCGCCTCGCCGTCGCCTGCCTGGTCGCCGGCCTCGGCTTCCTCACGGCCGCCGACGCCGCCTGGGCGCACGCGATCGGGGTCGCGGCGCTGTTCGCGTTCGCGATCCTGGGCGCGGCGGCGCTGATCGCGCCGGAGGTGGGTGACGCGCGCGACTAGCGCCGCCCGGGAGGACCATGCCGAAGCCGCGTTTTGGGGCGCAGGCGGATTCCTGCGCCCCACCATCCCGGCTGCTACAGCTCGCGCCGGCTGAACCCGGCGATCACCTCGGGCGTCGAGGTGTCGAAGCCGACGACGTCGAGCATGCCCGCGTCGTTCGGATCGGCGATGCTGAAGCGATTCGCGACCATGCCCACGACGATCAGCCGCGCGGCGAACCCGGTCGCCGCCCGGTAGCGCCGAAGCGCCTCGACCGGGTGGATGCCACCGGCCCAGGTCTCGGAGTCGGTGTAGATCACGAACGTGTCGACCGACCGCCCCCGCTCCAGTGCGTACAGCATCGGAAGGGCGCAGTCGGTGCCGCCGAACGGCAGGCCCGAGATGCGTGCGACCGCATCGTCGAGCCGCAGCCGCGGCGACAGGTCGAGCGGCGTCAGGCCGTCTGCGCGGCCGGCGAACCGGCCGTGCTTCCGCGCCGTCCACCCTCCGCGCCCGGCGTGAAAGCCGACCACTTCGGTCTTGGCCTCCGCCGCCAGCGTGACGAGCGCCATCGCCGCCGACGCCTCCCGCGCGGAGAGGTCCGGCACGCCGGCGATCGGGCTGAACGCCATCGAGCCCGACACGTCGAGCGCGAGCAGCGTGCGCGCGCCGCTCGGCGTGACGTTGCCGAACGCCCGATAGAAGGCGCCGTCGAGCGCGTCGACGACGGCCGTCACCGGGTTCCAGATGCCGCGTCCGCGAACGCCGTGCCCGGCCGCGTACGTGCGGGCGGCGATCAGGACCGCGATCGGGTGGATCCGGGCCCGGACGAGCCGCTCGCCGTCCGCCAGACGGGCGACGACCAGGTCGCTCGCCTCCGAGCCGGGGGTGAGCAGGCCCACCCGCGTCATCGTCGCGAGGTTGCGGATCATCGCCGTCATCGGCATCCGCTCGAGGAGCGCCCCCCACACCGCCGCATCCGCCAGGTGCTGCGAGGGCAGCGCCTCCCGCGGCAGGTCGTACGCCCGCACGAGCGCCGCCGCCTCCGCGGCCGTCGCCGCCGCCTGCGCCCTCAGGTAGCCCTCGACGATCCGCGGGAGGCCGTCCGCCTCCCCGCCGCGGACGATCCACTCGAACAGGCGCGCCTGCTCGCCGGAGACGTCCACTGTCGGATTGCCGGCCGTGACCGCGGCGCCCGGGTGTGCCAGGCGGAGCACATCGCGGTGGGTCATGCCCTCACGGTTGCGGTACTTGACCGCCTGGTAGGCCAGCCGGTCGATCGGGCGATTCGCGTACCACGCACCAACCGCCCGCCGCAGGGCCCGACCCCAGCCACGCCACGCCGTCGCGAAGACGATGAGCTGGAAGAGATGCGTCGACGTCCGGCAAACCTGCGGCAGCGCAGCGAGCGCGGCGCGGCGCGTTGCCTGGTCGTCGGCCGCCGCGGCGCGGGCGAGCGCGAACACAGCAGGGTCGTTCTTCGCGGCCCGGCCCGCCTCGGAGATCGCCACGATCTCGGCGACCACGCGGGCGCCATCGAGCGCAATGCACTCGTCGAGCGCCGCGGTGCTCTCCGCCGTCAGGTCGCGCTCGCCGGCGTAGAACGAGCCGCCCTCAGAGCCGAGGATCAGGAAGCGCCGAAGCCGCGTCCACGGATCGACCGGGAACACGTAGCCGCCCTCCGAGTTTGCGACCTGGTCCGGGCGCAGCTGCTCGAGCTGGCCGGCCGGGCGCCGGACGATACGGGTGAGATAGGACATCGGAACCTCCTTTCAAAGGCTCGTCAGGGGGGTGACGCGGTCATGTTGGTGCGGCCCGGACCTGCTCTACCGTTGAGCTACCGGCCCGAGGTGGGCCGAGCGGGATTCGAACCCGCAACCTGGCGATTCAGAGTCGATAACCGGAGCACGCTTCGGCCCGCGTCATGGATGGAAGACTCGCGGTCATGGGGTGTCGGCCGGACTACCGGGCCCCGCAGGGCCCGGCGGAGGATTCGAACCTCGATACCCGATAACCAGCCGACGTCGGCCCGCGAGGGAGGGCGACCGTTCGAGGAGCTGCAGGGTTAGTCCTTGAACGGATCGACGATGTTCGCGCCCGCCATCACCACGACGACGGGGAGCAGGCGATGCGCCACCCTGATCGTGCCCGTCTCCTCGTGGGCACGGACGACGTCCGCGAGCTTGCGGTAGACGAACGGCGACTCGTCGACGTCGCCGCCCCGCACCTCGAGCGGGTAGCCGGTCTCGGCGCGGAACTCGTTCAGGCGCTCGGCCATCATCTGGCGCGTGATCAGGCCCTTGCGAGTGCCCTTGCGGTTGCCCTTGGCCTTCGATCGGCTCATCACGCGGCCGGCGCCGTGCACCGTCGAGCGGAGCGACCGCCGGGCGAGCTCGGAGTCGACTCCCTCGACGACGACCGCCCAGTCGCCCATCGAGCCGCCGATGAACCCGGTCTGCCCCGGAAACGCCGGAGTCGCGCCCTTCCGCACCACCCGCACGGGCTCGCCGCCGTGCGTCTCGGTGAACGAGTAGTTGTGGTGGTTGTGGACCGTCTCGAGCGCGGTCGTGCCGAGCAGCGTGAGCACCTCGCCGATCACGTGCTCGCGGCCGGCGTAGGCGTACTCACCGGCGAGCTCCATCGCCCGCTCGTAGCGGCGGCCGATCTCGGCGCGAGCCTCGGCGTCCTGCGGCCGGGCGCCCAGCTCCTTCGCGGCATCCGCCGTGAGCGGCAGCAGCGACGGGGCGGCGTGCATCGACTCGCCGCCGGGCATCTGCGAGAAGAAGGCCCGGTGCGCCGCCAGGTTCAGGAACCCGGTCGCGATCCCGTGGCCGAAGCCGCGGCTGCCGAAGTGGCAGGCCGCCCAGACGGAGCCGTCGGCGGGCTCGACCAGCAGGTCGACGTAGTGGTTGCCGCTGCCGACCGTGCCCAGCTGCGCCTCCGCGCGGGCGCGCAGCGACCAGCTGTGCTTGCGGCCCGCGACCGTCTCGGTCAGCTCGGGGATCTCGCCCCAGATCGGCGAATCGAACAGCTCGTGGTCGACCGGCGTCTCGTTCTTGCGGCCGAGGCCGAAGCTGATGCGGGTGCCGATCGCGTCCGCCAGCCGGCCCAGGTCGGGGCGGATGTCGTCCAGCGAGAGCGGGGTGCGCACCGCCATCACCCCGCAGCCGATGTCGTAGCCGACGCCGCTCGGCGAGACCATGTCGCGGTAGGCGGCGACGCCGCCGATCGGCATCGAGTACCCGACGTGGTTGTCGGCCATCAGCGCCGCGTCGCTGACCCAGCCACGGCCCGCCACCGTCTTGATCTGGGAGACGGCCATGACGTCGTAGCTGTATCCGAACACGCGGATCCGGCCGTCGTCGAACTCGCGGTAGGGCTCGCTCTCGCGCACCGTCGTCTCGTCGTCTGGGAACTCGCTCATATCGTCGCCTCTCGGGGTGTGGATGGAGTGATAGCTCCACGGAGAGTCGAACTCCGGTTTCCAGGTTGAGGGCCTGGCGGCCTGCCGTTAGCCGATGGAGCCGCGAAGGTCGGAAGCCGTGGTATCGAGCGCCCCGTGACGGAAGTCGAACCGTCGTCTCCTCGCAGACAACGAGGTGTCCTTGCCATTGAACGAACGGGGCCGGCGGAAAGGTAGAGGGTCGCACCACGCCCCTTCGCGAAGTGACCGGTCGGAGTTGAACCGACATCAGCCGGCTCACAACCGGCGGCTCTGCCGTTGAGCTACGGCCACGCTTGTCGGCGAGACGTCTCGCCGCCCGAAGAGCGAGCACCGGAATCGAACGAGCTCGACGCAGCCGTATCGGTTCCCGTGAAGATCGGAGTCGGGACGGCAGGATTCGAACCTGCGAGCTCCTGCTCCCAAAGCAGGCGGGGTGGCCAGACTCCCCTACATCCCGTGGCGCCCCCGGAGAGATTCAAACTCCCGACCTCCTGGTTCGAAGCCAGGCGCTCTCATTCGCTGAACTACGAGGGCAATGAACGCGTGCGATACCGGGAAGGTGGAGATGGAGGGAGTCGAACCCTCTCGAGCGACCGTGCAAGGATCGCCGGCTGCCCGCAGCACAACCCCGTGTGAGCATCCCGAGCGAAAGAATCGTCGTGTGCGTTCCAACTGCTCCGGTTACCTTCCAGCCGTCGGCCGCTCCGGCCCGGCGGGGATTTCTCGTCCCGCTCGGCCCGGTGGCCACCGGTCGCCTCGCCTGAGGCTCCCGGCCCCGCACGGATTGCTCCACTGTGCGGATCCTCCCAAGCAGCGCCTGGGTTCCCGGAGTGCCCCGAGGAGGATTCGAACCCCCTCGCCCCAACCAGGAGGGCGGGTCGTGCGGCGGGCCACGAAAAAGGGCGGCCCGCCGGGCCGCCCTCAACTCGAACGTCCGTCGATCGTCATGACGTCGTTACGTCAATTGGACCTCGGGTGTCGAGCTGAGGGAAGCATAAACGGCATGCTGACGCACAAGTGACACAACGCTTCAGCTACGAGGCGATGCCTCGCCGATACGCGACGGGTATCTGGATGTTTCATATGTCTCCGAAGAGTCCTTAACGACTGAGGGCGACCCGGTATTCCTGGTCGCCCTCGGCAAGAACCGTATGAAGAGCGGCCTAGCCGAGGACGGGCAGATCCTTCCGATCGCGCTGCATGGGGTTGGAGGCATGCGTCGGGACCACCGGTACGAGACCGGCTTCCGGCGACGACGGGGGTGTGATGACACTGAACACGTTACTAACATAGCGCGTCTTGACGGAATGCACAACCCCGATCGCGAATTTCGTAGCGTAAGGTCTTGGCCCGCCCGGTTCGCACCCCTGCGAACGGCAGAGTCGACGAGGCGCTGGGCGACTTGACAATGCGGCTCGGTAAGTCTAGCGTGACCGTTCGTGGCGACTTACGAAGGCGAGGCGCTGCGGGCGCTCGGCGATCCGCACAGGCGGGAGATCTTCGAGCGCCTCAGCCAGAGCCCGCTCGCCGTCGGCGAGCTCGCGGACGAGCTCCCGATCAGCCGCCCGGCGGTCTCCCAGCATCTGAAGGTGCTGAAGGAGGTCGGGCTCGTGTTCGACCGCCCGGCGGGCACCCGCCGGGTCTACCACGTCGACCCGCAGGCGGTCGCCGCGCTGCGCGAGTACTTCGACGCGTTCTGGGGCCAGGCGTTGAAGAGCTTCCGGGATGCCGCCGAGGCACTCCACCCCGAAGAGGAGGAGACGCCCGAATGAGCACCGAACACGGCGCGGCCGTCCGTCACTCGATCACCCTCGACGTGTCCCAGGAGCGCGCGTTCGCGACGTTCACGGATGGACACAACCGCTGGTGGCCGCGCGAGTTCCACATCGGCGGGGCCGAGATGGAGGAGGCGGTGATGGAGCCGCGCCAGGGTGGTCGCTGGTACGAGCGCGGCGTCGACGGGAGCGAGTGCAGCTGGGGCAAGGTGCTCGTCTGGGAGCCGCCGTCTCGGCTGGTGCTCGCCTGGCAGATCACCGGCGAGTGGGCCTACGACGAGGACATCCTCACCGAGGTCGAGGTCCGGTTCGTGCCCGAGGGCAAGAACCGCACGCGGGTCGAGCTCGAGCATCGCGGCCTCGATGCCTACGGCGACGCGATGGAGCAGATGCGCGACAACTTCGACTCGGGCTGGCCCGGGATCCTGCAGGGGTTCGGCGCGGCGGCGACGAGCGGGTAGCCGGAGACGCACATGGACGCCTCTCACATCGCGCTCTCCCTCCATCTTCTGTCGCTGCTCGTCCTGGCCGGCGGCATCGTCGCCTTCGGTCTCTCCTTCTGGCGGCTGCGATCGGCGCAGTCGGGCGAGCAGGCCGTGCCCTGGGTGAGGCTCATCGAGCGGGCGGGCTGGGCCTTCCCGGTCTCGATCCTCGGGCTCGTCGCGACCGGCGCGTACCTCACGGCCCACTCGTGGACGTGGAGCACGGCGTGGATCGACGTGTCCATCGCCGGGCTGATCGTCGTGACGCTTCAGGGGCCGCTGCTCGGCGGCCCGCGCACGACCGCGCTCGCAGAGGCCGTGGATGCAAACGGGCCGGGCGCGCTCGGCGAGCGACCCCGGCGGCTCGCCCGCGACCCGGTGCTCTGGCTCGTGCTCCTTGCGAATCCCGGCGTCGTGCTCGCGATCGTGTGGTGCATGAGCGCGAAGCCCGGGATGGCGGGCTCCCTCGCAGCCCTCATCCTCGGGTACGCGGCCGGAGCGATCGCCGCCTTCGCGGTGACGAGACCGCCGGCCGGCCGGCCGGACGAGGCGCGGCGCTAGATGGGCGGCCGCCGGAGGGGAGGCGGCCGCCCACCATGTGCGGGCTAGTCGGTGACGTGCACCGGTTCGCCGGTCGCGATCGGCGGCCGATCGGGCCGATGTTCCTCCGGCGGCTCGATCGTGATGTTGGGCAGGGCCCGGTCGAGCCAGGCGGGGATCGTCCACGACCGGTCGCCGAGCAGCGAGAGCAGCGCCGGCACGAGCGTCAGCCGGATGATCAACGCGTCGGTCAGGATCGCGACGCCCAGCAGAAGACCGAACTCCTTCGAGACGCGGTCGGGGTTGAGCAGGAAGGCGAAGAACACCGCCGACATGATCAGGGCCGCAGCCACGATCACGCGGCCGACGCCGGCCATGCCGTCCCGCACGGACTGGAACGTGCTGCTGCCGTGCACGTGCTCCTCGCGGATGCGGCTCATGAGGAACACCTCGTAGTCCATCGACAGGCCGAACAGGATCGCGAAGGCGATCGGAGGCACGAAGCTCTCGATCGGCCCGGTTCGGTCGAGCCCGATGACGCCCATGCCGTGACCGAGCTGGATCACGACGGTGAGCACCGCGAAGCCGATGACCGCCGAGGCGAGCGTCGTGACGGCTGCCTTGACGGCGACCACGAGCGAGCGGAACGCCATCGCCAGCACCAGGAAGGTCACGCCCAGGATGTAGAGCAGGAACCACGGCGCCCGGGAGAAGATCCGGTTGCCGATGTCCGTGAAGGCCGCGTTCGACCCCGAGACGTAGGCGTGCGCCGTCGATCCCCGGAGCGTGTTCGGGATCACGGTGTTCCGCAGCGTGGACACGATGTCGTCGGTCTGCGAGTCCTGCGGCTTGTACTTCGAGTAGGTGTTGACGATCGCCACTGACGCCTGGTCGGGCGTCTTGCCGTTGTAGATCGGCGGGACGACCTCGGCGATGCCGGGCACGCGCTTGAACGCGGCGTCGAGCTTCGCCGCCGCCTGATGGTCGGACTGCAGGTCGACGACGACCGGGATCGGCTCGGTGAAGCCGGGGCCGAAGCCGGCCGACAGCAGGTCGTACGCCTGCCGCGTCGTCTGGCTCTTGGGCGCGGTACCCGCGTCGGCCAGGCCCAGGCGCGCCTTCGCGACGGGCGAGGCCACGACGAGCAGGACGGCCACGGCGACCGGGAGGACGTACCTGGCCCGGCCGGTGACGAACCGGCCCCATCCGGCGACGGGCGTCTTCGCCTGACCCTCGCGGGAGTCGTCCGAGGCGCGCATCCCGAGCCGGCCGCGATCGATCTTGTGACCGAGCAGCGAGAGCACCGCCGGCAGCAGCGACTGCGCCAGGAGCACGGCCGTCAGCACGCCGAGGGCGCTGCCCAGGCCGAGCTTCGTGATGAAGTCGATCCCGATGAACGCGAGGCCCGTGATCGAGATCGCCACGGTGGCGCCGGCGAAGAGCACCGCGCGACCGGCAGTCGCACCCGCGGCCGCGGCGGCGTCCTGAGGCGAGAGGCCGTCGTGCAGGTATTGCCGGAATCTGGTGACGATGAACAGCGTGTAGTCGATACCGACGCCGAGGCCGATCATCGGCACCAGGATCTCGGTGACCGTGTTGAAATTGGTGAACCGGGCGGCCAGGTAGAGGAGCATGAAGGCCCCGGCCACCGCCGTGATGGCGAAGAGCAGCGGGATGAC
>Ga0075434_100004612_pt1 | contig 12444 bp, 8 predicted proteins | sample RhiMethybrSRZTD3_FD_75298 | JGI IMG/M metagenome (GOLD analysis project Ga0075434, IMG submission 75298) | Populus rhizosphere microbial communities from Tennessee, USA - Rhizosphere MetaG P. TD hybrid SRZTD3 | ecosystem: Host-associated > Plants > Roots > Rhizosphere > Soil | place: USA... | reverse complement strand
TCGTGCTGTATCTGCTGATTGAAGCGCGCCAGACCTACCGGTGGGTGCGCGGTTTCCTGCCCGCCGAGCTGCGTCCGCGTTTCGATCGCACGGCATCGGAAGCGCGCGACGTCGCGTCGGCCTACATCGTCGCCAACTTCGTGACGTCGGTGCTCGCCGCCCTCTACACCTTCGCGTGGCTCGTGGTGCTTGGCGTTCCCGCCGCGCTCGTCCTCGCGCTGATCGCGTTTGTCTGTGACTTCATTCCGATCGTCGGCTTCTTCATCGCCTGCGCGCCGGCGATGGTGATGGCGGCGAGCAAGTCAGCTCCGCTGGCGTTGGCGATGATTCCCATGTACGGCGCGTACCATGTCATCGAGAACTATCTGATTGGCCCGCGGATCTACGGCGGCCGCCTGCGATTGAGCAACGTGGCGGTGCTGGTCGCCTTTGCCATCGGCGCGGAGCTGGGTGGCGTGGTGGGCGCACTCCTCGCGATGCCTATCGCGGCGACGTATCCGACGATCGAAAAACTGTGGCTGCGGGATCAGCTTGGCGACGATGTCGTCGCGGAGCACGAGGCGGTCAGGCGGAAGGCGTCGTAGCGGAGCTCTAGGAATCTTCGTCGACCTGCCACTCTGCAGGAGGCTGTGGCCCGAGCTTGATACCGGCGATGTCGGGATCGCCCTCATCGGCCGAGCGCGGCGCGGAAGCCTTGCGCTCTTTTTCGGCTCTGCGGCGCGCGGCTTTCTGTTCGCGCCGCTCGATCAGCCCTTTCTCGCGCTCTCGCTTCGCCGCGGTCGGTCTGGAATTTCGGGCCATGCTCGTTCATCAGCATACACCCACCTCAACCATCTCGTCACGTCCCGCATGCTACGATTTCCGCCTCAAACCTCATCCCGATGATTCATCTGCCTGATCGCATCTCGCGTCTGAACGAATTGGCCTACGACCTCTGGTGGAGCTGGACAACCGACGCGAGAAATGTGTTCCGTCGCCTCGACTATCCGTTGTGGCGGCTGACAGCGCACAACCCCGTGCGCATGCTCAAGCTCGTCACGCCCGACGCACTCGACCGTGCGATCGACGACGCGGAATGGCTTGCCAACTACGACCGCGCGACGGCGCGGCTCGACGGCGCGCGCGCGGCGCACAACACATGGGTTGAAACGCACTTCCCCGAGATTGGCGCGCGCTCGATCGCCTATTTTTCGGCGGAGTTCGCGCTCCATCAGTCGTTACCGATCTATGCGGGCGGTCTTGGCGTACTCGCCGGCGATCACTGCAAGGAAGCGAGCGACCTCGGCGTGCCGCTCATAGGCGTCGGGTTCATGTATCCGCAGGGATATTTCCGCCAGAGTGTCACGTCCGACGGATGGCAGGAAGAGGTCTACGAGAAGCTGAATTGGACCGACGCGCCAATCGAGCCTGCGGTGACGCCGGACGGCAAGCCGTGCGTGACCGCAGTGCCGCTCGGCAATCGCACGGTGCTGGTCGCGGTATGGCGCGTGCGGCTCGGCCGCGTGAAGCTCTATCTGCTCGACACGGATCTCGAAGAGAACGCTCCGTGGGACCGCGAGCTCTCGGCGCGGCTGTACGGCGGCGATCGCGAGACGCGCGTGCAGCAGGAGATCGTGCTCGGCATCGGCGGCGTCCGGGCGCTGAAGGCCATGGGGTCCGACCCGGCGGTATATCACCTGAACGAAGGCCACGCCGCGTTTGTCGTCCTGCAGCGCATTCGCGATCTCTGCGAGAAGGGATGGAGCTTCGACTCGGCCCTCGACGAGGTGCGCCGAACGACGGTGTTCACGACGCACACGCCCGTTGCCGCCGGGCATGACGCGTTTCCGTTCCATCTCGTGGAGACCCATCTCGCCGGCGCCTGGGGCGATCTCGGCAGCCATCGCGAGCGGTTTCTCGCACTCGGCCACTATGACAACGGCGGCGGACCGATGTTCAACATGACGGCGCTCGCGCTGCGCGCATCGGGATCCGTCAACGGCGTCAGCAAGCTGCACGGCGAAGTGACCAAGCAGATGTGGCAGTCGATCTGGCCGGGGACGTCGTACGAGGCGCTGCCGGTGAAGTCGGTGACCAACGGCGTGCATGTGCCCACGTGGATTTCCGCCGAGGTCGAGAGGCTCTTCGAGGAGTACCTCGCGCCGGACTGGGTCGAGCGTCACGACGATCCGGACTTTGTCGATCGCGTCCTGCAGATCCCGGACGACAAGCTGTGGGCCGCGCGGCAGACGCTGCGGTCGTATCTGTTCAACTTCGTGCGCGAGCGCGCACGGCAGAAGTGGAGCGCGCAGGGCGCCGCCTCACGGGTCGTCGCCTCGGGCACGATGTTCGATCAGAACACGCTGACCATCGGCTTCGCGCGGCGGTTCACGAGCTACAAGCGGCCCGAGTTGATTTTCTCGGATCCCGATCGCCTCGCGCGGATTCTCAACGCGGCCGGCCGTCCCGTGCAGATGGTGTTCGCCGGCAAAGCGCACCCCGCCGACGAAGTCGGCAAGCATCACCTGCAGCGGATCTACCGCAGCACGCTCGACCCGAAGTTCGGCGGCCGCATCGCCTTCGTGGAGGATTACGACCTTCACGTCGCGCACTTCCTCGTTCAGGGGTGCGACGTCTGGTTGAACAACCCGCGCAAGCCGCTCGAGGCCAGCGGGACGAGCGGCATGAAGGCCGCCATCAACGGCGCACCCCATTTCTCGATCGGCGATGGCTGGTGGGCCGAAGGCTATACCGGCGACAACGGATGGCTGATCGAAGGGGCTGCGGACCCGGGCGATTACGGCGCCCAGGACTGGGCCGATTCGCAGGCGCTGTATACGATTCTCGAGCAGCAGATCGTCCCGGCGTTCTACGAGCGCGACCGCGACGGCATCCCGCGCCGATGGCTGCAGATCGTCAAGCAGGCCATGCGGACCGTGCTACCTCGATTCAGCGCGCGGCGAATGGTGAAGGAATACGTCCGCGACATGTATTTGCCCGCATTGAAAGATCAGCCCGTCGCCAAGTAGCGGAAGCCGGGTCCTTTTGGACCCGGCAGATCGGACCCGATCCCGTTGGGCCGGCCTCCACGATCGGAGGTGACGCGACAACTCCGGCGGCCTGGGATTCGTCCAATCTGCTAGCTATGAACCGCTTTACAGCATTGCTCTTCGCCGCCGCGTTGGCCGTTGTTCCGGCGGCTCAGCTCGGCGCAACCGGATCCCGGATTCCGGATTCCGGATCCCGCCCGTCGACACGCTCAGAGCGCGCCGAGGCCCTCGAGAGAGACGACGCGGCCATCACGCACGTGCTCAACCGCTTGACGTTTGGGGCGCGTCCGGGCGAGGTGGACCGCGTGAGGACACTGGGACTGAGCACCTGGTTCGATCAGCAGCTTCATCCATCGCGCATTGACGACCAGGCGGCGGAAGCGATGCTGGCGCCGCTCGACGAGCCGCCGAACAATGGCGATCCGCAGGAGCTGCGCCGCTTCGCGCGGCGACAGATCGAGACGCTCGCCTCCACGAAGATTCTGCGCGCGATGTACAGCGAGCGGCAGCTTCAGGAAGTGCTGGTCGATTTCTGGTTCAACCACTTCAACGTCTACGCGGCGAAGGGTCGGACGGCCGAGTACCTGCCCGACTACGAGCGCGATGTCATTCGTCCGCACGTGTTCGATCGTTTCCGCGATCTCCTCGAGGCGGATGCGAAGAGCCCGGCGATGCTGTTCTATCTGGACAACTGGTTGAGCGCGGGACCCGATCAGGGATCGGGGATCAGGGATCGGGGATCGAGAGCTTTTCTCCGTCGCCGCCCAAGAGCCGTGTTTCCGAATCCCCGACCCCCGATGCCCGATCCCCGCCAGGCCGCACAGAGCGCGAAGCGCAAGCGCGGCCTGAATGAGAACTACGGCCGTGAGCTGCTCGAGCTGCACACGCTCGGCGTCGACGGCGGCTACACGCAGCAGGACGTCATCAACGTCGCGCGCGCGTTCACGGGATGGACCATCGATCGGCGCGACAACCGCTTCCGCTTCGTTCCCGCGCTGCATGACTCGGGCGAGAAGGTTGTGCTCGGCCACACGATCAAAGCGGGCGGCGGCATCGAGGATGGCGAGCAGGTGCTGGACATTCTCGCATCGCATCCGGCGACCGCGCATCACATCGCATTCGAGCTCGTGCAACGGCTGGTTGCCGACGAACCGCCGCCCGCGCTCGTCGAGCGTGCGGCCGCACGGTTCCGGGAGACGAAGGGCGATCTGCGCGAGGTTGTGAAGGCGATTGTCACCTCACCCGAATTCCTCTCGCCCTCGGCTCGCAACGCGAAGTTCAAGACGCCCTTCGAGCTCGTGGTCAGCGCCGTGCGGACGACCGGCGTGAGCGTCAGCGATGCACGCGCGTTCGTGCAGACGCTGCAGCAGTTGGGCGAGCCGCTCTACATGTGCCAGCCGCCGACCGGATATCACGACACCGCCGACGCGTGGGTCTCGGCAGGCGGGCTCGTCACGCGCATGAATTTCGCGACGCGACTCGCATCGGGCAACATGCCCGGCGTGGCGCTGCCGGCCAACGCGCCGCCAGCCCAGGAGCTCGCGCTGCGAATCGGATCGCCGGAGTTCCAACGGCATTAGCCACGCAGGTCACGAAGACGTGGCTGCAGGAGCACGCATGAATCGCAGGGTCTTTCTCAAATCGGGCGCGATGGCGATGCTGTCGCTCGGCTTCGCACCCTCCTTCCTCGGCCGCGCGGCCGCGGCGGCCAACGGGCGGCGCAAGCTGCTGATCGCGATTTTCCAGCGGGGCGCCGTGGACGGTCTCAACATGATCGTCCCGCATGGTGAAGCGGACTATTACCGCCTTCGACCCACGATCGCCATTCCCCGTCCCGGTCGGGACCCGATGGGATCGGCAATCGACCTGGACGGGTTCTTCGGCCTGCATCCCTCGATGGCGCCGCTGAAAGCGCTCTGGGACAACCATTCGCTCGCAATCGTGCACGCCTGCGGATCGCCGGACAACACGCGGTCGCACTTCGACGCGCAGGACTACATGGAATCGGCGACGCCGGGCGTGAAGGCGACCCGAGACGGCTGGCTCAATCGCTACCTGCAGGTGTCGTCGGATCAGCGTAATCCGCTTCGCGGCGTCGCGCTCGCCCGAACAATGCCGCGATCGCTCGAGGGAACGGCGCCGGCTCTCGCCATCGGCAGCGTGGACGAGTTCGGCGTGCGCGGCGCGGCGGCGGCGTTCGAGGGCCAGTACGAAGCGTCCGCGGATCGCATCCTCAGCGCAGCCGGCAACGACGCGTTTGCGGCGATGCGGACATTGCGGCAGGCGGCGGGCGTGCCGTACCGGCCTGCGGCGGGTGTGGAATATCCAAATACGGCGTTCGGAAAGGCGTTGACCGAAATCGCCCGGCTTGCGAAGGCCGACGTCGGACTCGAGGTCGCCTTCACCGAGCTGGGCAACTGGGATCATCACGTCAACGAAGGCGCGGTCACGGGACAGATCGCGACACGCCTTGACGAGTTCTCGCGTGGCCTCGGGGCGCTGGCCGCGGATCTCGGCGACCGGCTTGCCGACACCGTCATCGTCACGATGTCGGAATTCGGCCGTGCGGTCGCGGAAAACGGCAACGGCGGCACCGATCACGGCCACGGCAACGCGATGATGGTGATCGGCGGCAGCGTGCGCGGGGGCGTCCACGGCACATGGCCGGGGCTCGGCGACGCGCACCGTTTCGAAGGGCGCGATCTGGCGGTCACGACCGACTTCCGGGACGTGTTCAGCGAAATCGTGGCGGCGCACATGGGCATCTCGCGCGACGCCCTGCCGCGGGTTTTCCCGGGCTACACCGCGGCGTCGAAGCTCGGACTCGTCGCCTAGCTCGTTGCGAGGACAGGTCTTACTCGGCTGAACGCGGGACAGAGTCGGGTGAGGCGGCGACTCACGCCGGTGCCCCATTGTGAGTCGACGCATCACCCGACTCTGTCCCCTTATAATTCGTTCGTGGCTACCCGGAAGTCCAATCTCACCAAAACGAAGTGCGCGCTCTGCGGGGCAAAGGAGGTCTCCGAACCTCGCGGTGAGGAGCGCTACTGCCGCGACTGCTGGGAAAAGAAGATTGCCGTCGAGGAGATCGTCGCGCGCGAGTTCGCGCTCAAGCGATATATCCGCGCGCACAGCGCGGAGAAGTACCTGATCTATCACTCGACCATCAAGCGTCCCTGCGGCCAGATCATCGTCGTCGACGATGGCTACGACTTGTTCCTGACGATGGTCCTCTATCCGAACTTCGGATGGGACGAGCCGGCCTATCATCTGGATGGCGATCCCGAAGGACGCACGTTCGCCGAAATCCTCGTGGATGTCGTCGCCACCGAAGTGATCGAGCCGTGGGGCGGCGGCAAATGGCACCTCGAAATCTTCCGGTCGGCGAACCCTGAGGCGGAGGATTGGAACGGCGAAATGTGAGCGTATAATGCGCGACTGTGGGACCGGCCCTCTTCGGTCCGGCCGCGTCTGACTGCCTGGGGAGAATCAGATCATGACTATGAAATTCAACACGCTGCTGGCACTCGGTGCCTCTGTTCTGTTGGCGACAAGCGCGCTTGCGGGGCAGGCCAAGCCTGCGGCCAAACCGGCGGCACCTGCGGCCCAGGCTCCGCCGGCGGCGCCCGCCAAGTTCGTCCCGCCGATTCGCGGCGAGGCGCAGGTGAGCATGACCAAGCCGGTCACCAGCCGCACGAAGGACGAAATCATCACGAAGTTCAAGGTGAAGAATCCGTCGGCGACCGGCTCGATCGCGGGGCTCAAGATCAGTGAGTTCTGGTACGACAAGGGCGGCAATCCCGTGAGCGGCGATGAATTCCGCTACCGCAAGCCACTGATGCCGGGCGAGGTGATTGACGTCGAGCTGCGCTCGCCCGTCAATGCGAAGATGGCGAGCAGCCAGTACAAGTTCGAGCAGTCCAACGGCGCCGTGAAGCCGACCGTCGTCGCAAAGTTCTAGTCAGCGGATTCTGATCTGCACATCGCGCGAGACGGCGGGCACGTTGCCGTCTCGCCGCTTCCCTTCGACGTGCACCACGTACAGTCCTGGTCCGAAATCCTTCAACGGAATCTGCACGGTGTAGCCGTATCCGCCTCTGCCTCCCGCCAAGTCGGTCGATGAGCGTGTCTCGCTGTTTCTGAAGACCACCTGCCCGCCCTCGGCGCGTACCTCGGTTCCAATGTCGATCATGTGCGCCTGGGCATTCTGCTGGTTCTCGTACACCTCCGCGAACAGCAGGAGCTGATCGTCGCGCGTGAACTCGCGCGCCGTCGTGGGCGGCCGCATCAACAGCAACCCGACCGGATCGTCCTTGACACGCGCGGTCGGAGCGAGCAAGCCCGACGCCGACAGCACAGTAAGGCCGCTCATCGTCAGTGGCTGCTTGTAGAAGTCGGGCACGACGAGCGTGCGGGCGACACTGCCGGCGATGCCGGCGGCATCGGCGGCGGACATGCGCAGTTGATAACGGCCGGGCGGCAGGTTGACCGCCGACGTCACACGGAAGCCGCGCTCGTGCGCCCGGGCAAAAGTGGCCGGCATCAGCGTGAGATCCACGGACGCCTTTTCGTTGACGCGCGTCTTGCCGCTGTCGTCGGTGACATAGGTGATCAGGGTCAGCGCGTCGTTGTACGTCCCGTTCTTCTGCGTGAACTTCAACGCGTCGATATTCAGCTCCACCGCCAGTGCGACCGCGGCGTTGGGCGGCGTACCTTTGTACGGCGCTGCGAACAGGCGCATCGGAATGCCCGTCGTCGGCAGTGGGCTTTCAACCGCGGCCTTCAGCGCGTCCGCCGCCGGATCGTTCGACGCTCTCGCCGCCGCCGCCGCGCGGCCACGTGGCGCCACGTAGCCGCGCCGCGCGCGGACGGTCACGCCGGGCCGCGTGATGCGGACGTCGATCTTGCGGAACCGCCCGTCGCGCCTGTCGTTCGCGGGAACGTAGCCGAGGACGTAATAGCTGCTGCTCTCCTGGACGATGCGATCGAAGGCTTCGTCCACGTTGTTGCGGTTGACCGCGGCGAACCCGCCGGTCTCGTCCGCGAGCTCGCGCAGGCTGTCCTGCGAGAGTCGAAGCTCGTTCATCGCGGACTGGATGCCGAGCCCCAGGTTCGGATCGTCGACCACGCCGCCCGACGCTTCGATCAGTTCGCTGCCGGGAACGGCGAGGCCGCGCGGATCGATCGCGTAGATGCTCACGTTGGCGCGCGTGGACGAGGCAATCGCATCGCGCGTGGCGTCAACGACGGTCGACGCGGAGCCGTTGTTGCCGAACAGATCGTAGATGTCGTAGTCGATCCCTTCGCTGACGAGCACCATCGCCTTGCGGCGGCCGTGCAGACCCGCCATGAAATCCGCGAGCTTCTGGACCGACTGCAGCATGTTCCGCGCGTTCTGCACGCGCTCGAACGCGACAGGATCGTTGACCGGATCGCCGGCGTTGCGCAGGCCGGCGGTCTGTTGCCGGTTGTATTCGTCGAGCCGCTCGAGCGTCGGCGAGCGGAGCTTTCGCCCCGTGAACTTGTCCACCGCCGCCAGCAGCAGCCGCGGGTTATTCGTGAACTCCTGGCCGTCCTGCGAACGACCGCCGGTAAAGACGACCGCCGCGAGATCGTTGGCACCGAAGTTCCGCTCGAAGAACCGATGCAGCGCTTCCTTCACCCTGGGGCCGCGCGTCAGGTCGATGTGCAAGTCGTCCAGCACGAAGAGGTAGATCCGTCCGTCCATGCCGACGTTGGTATCCACGTCCGGTTCAATGGCCGTCGGCGAAAACAGCGGACGTTCCGGACGCGTAATGGGGATGTTCACAAACGAGAACGCGCTCACCGTCTGCGGCTTGCCGTCCTCGAGCAGCTGGAAGTCGCCGGCGCGCAGGCCGGGCACCGGCTTGCCGTTCGCGTCGCTGACGAAGGCGTCGACTTCAACGAAGTTCGCCTCGACGCGGAACGTGAGGGGCGGCTGCTCGGCCTGCTGGGCTACAGCAACAGGCCCCATCGAAACCACGGCGATGAGAAGGTATAGGAGCCGGCGCGTCATACCCGTCATACCCCGCATTATGCTCCCCCCAACCATTGAACGAAGACCTGCGTCATACCGATACAAAGGGGAAGTTCCAAGCGTAATGACAGCCGTATACTCAGACGTCATGCCGCTCGACGTGGCTGCCGTTCAGGAAAGCCTTCGCGCCGATGGCCTGGACGGCTGGCTGCTCTACGATTTTCACGGGTCCAATCCGATTGCCGCCCGGCTGGCCGGCCTTACCAACGGCGCACATATGACGACGCGCCGCTGGTACTACCTGATTCCAGCTTCGGGGTCGCCGCGCGCGCTGGTGCACGCCATCGAGCGGCACAATCTGGATGCGCTCCCCGGCACAAAGCAGATCTATGCCGGACGCGAGCAACTTGACGCGGGGCTCGACGACCTGCTGCGCGGCGTCAAACGCGTGGCAATGGAGTACTCGCCTCGTGCCGCAATCCCGTATCTCTCTCGAGTCGATGCGGGCACGGCGGAAACGGTGCGGGCGCGCGGCGTCGAGATTGTATCGTCCGGCGATCTCGTCCAGCGCTTCGAGGCGGCGTGGACGCCCGCGCAGCTCGAGACGCATATGCGCGCGTCCGATGCGCTCTATCGCATCAAGGACCGCGCGTTCGAGAGGGCGCGCCGCGCGTTGCGCAATCGCGAGCGCTTCACCGAGTACGACCTGCAGCAGGAGATGGTGCGGTGGTTCGAAGACGAGGGCCTCGTCAGCGATTCCGCGCCGGATGTTGCGCTTGGAGCGAACGCCGGCAATCCGCATTACTTACCGGGACCGGAGCACGCGGCTCCGATTACGCCCGACCAGGTTCTGCTGCTCGACCTGTGGGGCAAGGTGAGGGACCCGGGCGCGGTGTTTGCTGATATCACATGGGTCGGCTTCACCGGCTCGAGCGCGCCGGACGAGACGGTTCGCGCCTTTGACGCAATTGTTCGCGCACGCGACGTGGCCGTGGCGCTCGTGGAAGAGGCGGCGATGACGGGACGGGAACTGCACGGCTGGGAGGTGGACCGGGCCGCGCGCGGTGTGCTCGAGCAGTCGGGCTATCGCGAGCACATCCTTCACCGCACCGGCCACAGCCTCGGCGAGACCGTGCATGGAAACGGCGTGCACCTGGATGATTACGAGACGCACGACGACCGGCGTATTCTGCCGGGCACTGGCTTCACGATTGAGCCCGGCCTTTATTTCGACACCTTCGGGGTTCGCACGGAAATCAACCTGTTTCGGCGAGATCGCGATGCGGTCATCAGCGGACCCCGCCAGATGGCGTTGGTGGCCCTTGGAATCTGAGGCAATGGCACGCAAGTTTTCACAATTTCGTCAAACGTGAATTCGTAGAGTCGTAAAGAGGCCCAGCGGGCGACAATAACAGCAGTGGCTGGGACCGAGGATCGAAACGAGGAATTGAAGATGTCGAATCGCAGAACCACTCTTTTTTACGCATTGCTCATCGCTATTGCGTCGCTTGCGGTCGGGATGGTCATTGCGTCGCGTCTGGACCTGACACCACAGTCAGCCGCCCAGGCAGTCGCGGCGCCGCCGTATAACGGCGCGCCCATCACCGGCTCGATTTCCGCAACGACGTTTCGTGACGTGGCGAAGACTGTCACGCCGGCGGTCGTCAACATCCGCACCGAGTCGCGCCAGCGGACACAGGATCTGAGCGACTTCTTCGGGGGCGGAGGCGACGATTTGTTCGACCGCTTCTTCGGCCAGGGCGGCCAGGGCGGCCAGGGCGGTGGCGGGCAGGGGCCACAGCGGCAGCGTCCGCGCGACCAGGTCGTGCAGGCAGCCGGCACGGGGTTCATCATCGACAAGGCCGGCTTCATTCTGACCAACAATCACGTCGTCGAAGGCGCGAACAAGATTGAAGTGTCGCTCTACGGCGAAGACGATGATCAGGAATACGCGGCGAAGGTCGTCGGGCGCGACCCGTTGACCGACAGCGCGCTGATCGAGCTCACCGAAAAGCCGAATCACCCGCTTCCGGAAGTGAAGTTCGGCGACTCGAGCCAGATGCAGCCTGGCGACTGGGTAATGGCCATCGGCAACCCGTTCGGCCTCGCGCACACCGTCAGCGTCGGTGTCATCAGCGCGCTCGAGCGCCCGTTCCCGACGACGGAAGGTCGCAGCACGCAGGTGCTGCAGACCGATGCGGCTATCAATCCGGGCAACTCGGGTGGCCCGCTGCTCAACGTCCGCGGTGAAGTGATCGGGATCAACTCCGCGATCTACACGGATGCGCGGCAGGCTGGCAACATCGGCATCGGCTTCGCGATTCCGATCAACACCGTCCGCGAGCTGCTGCCGCAGCTGCGCACGGGCAAGATTACGCGCGGCATGATCGGCGTGTCGATCGGCGTCATTCCGCAGAATGCCGTCGGCGAGCTGGGCCTCAAGAACCGGCAGGGCGCGCTCGTCTCGTCGGTCGTCCCCAGCGGGCCGTCGGCGAAGGCGGGCATCGAGCCTGGCGACGTCATCGTCCAGTTCAACGGCAAGCCGGTGAAGGACCGCGACGCGCTCGTGTCGATGGTCGTCGCCACGCCGCCGAACACCACGGTCCCGGTGCGAGTCGTGCGTGACAAGGAAGAGAAGACGATCAACGTCAGGGTGGGCGAGCTCGATCTCGAGGCCGAACAGGCGGCGCTCACCGGCGGGCGCGGCGGCCGCGACAACGGCAGCCCGCAGCAGGAAACCAGCAGCGGCTTCGGCATGTCGCTGAGCAATATCACTCCTGATGTCGCGCGGCGGCTGCGGCTCGATGACAACACGCGCGGAGCGGTGGTCGTGGACGTCGATCAGGCCAGCCCCGCGGCGCGCGCCGGCATCATGCAGGGTGATGTCATCACCCGCGTCGGCCGTGCCAGCATCAGCAGCGTTGCTGAGGCGAGCCGCGAGCTTGGGCGCATCCCGTCGGGCGGGACCGCGATCCTCCGGATCCTTCGCAACGGCACGGACATGGCCGTGGTCATCACGAAGGAATAAGGTTCCGGTTCCGTGCACTCCAGGGGCGGGTCTTCGGGCCCGCCCCTCTTTTTTTGTGATAGAACTTGCGCTTCTTATACGGAGGCGCCGACGTGACGCTGATGATCGAGCGTGAAGTCAAACTCCGGTTCGCCAGCCCAGACGAAGCCCGGACGACGATAGTTGCGACCGGCGCGACGCCGCTTCGATCGCGTCGTCTGCAGGAAGACGCGCTGCTCGACACCGAAGATGAGTCGCTGCGGCGGCGGCGGTGCGTTCTTCGCATCCGCACCGAGTCTGGCAAGAGTCTGCTGACCTTCAAAGGCCCCGTCCTTCCCGGATCGATGAAAGTCCGCGACGAGTACGAGACGGTGATTGGCGACGGCGAGGTCGTGCAGCGCGTGCTCGAG
>Ga0075434_100004611_pt1 | contig 12444 bp, 12 predicted proteins | sample RhiMethybrSRZTD3_FD_75298 | JGI IMG/M metagenome (GOLD analysis project Ga0075434, IMG submission 75298) | Populus rhizosphere microbial communities from Tennessee, USA - Rhizosphere MetaG P. TD hybrid SRZTD3 | ecosystem: Host-associated > Plants > Roots > Rhizosphere > Soil | place: USA... | reverse complement strand
ACTCCCGCAGGCTCGGCCGGGAAACTCTGCTCCGGCCGGTTGCTTCGTAGATGGTCGATCGCCAAGTTGGTAGCTATGCGGCGTGCCCAGGCACCGAAGTTGCCATCCGGGCGAAACTGGTGCCGCGCGCGGTAAACCCGCCAAAGAGTCTCCACGGTTAAATCCTCGGCAACGCCTGGGTCACGCACAATACGCACGGTCCAGGCGTAGATGTCGCCCTGAAACTGACGTACCAACGTCTCGAACGCATCGATCTCGCCATGCGCGAACCGCTGGAGCAGATCCATGAGCTTCTCTACCCTGCATTACGGGATACGAACACGCAGGTTACAAGTTTTTTGGTGACACCACAGCCTTAAGCGCTGATGATGCGACACACTCAAACCGTGGTATTCAGCAGGAAGGTATTGCGCCCCTGAAGGGGAAGTGTTAGGCTAGGCGAACAAAAAGCGAACACGCTCGGAGTCCGTTATGCCTCCCTCCCAATCCTTAGCCCCGCGCCAGCCAGCCAGTCTTGAGACCGTCCACAACATTCTTGGATCGCTGGTTGCGTGTTATCGCCAGGAGGAAGTGTTGACTGCCGTGCGGCAGATTCCTGCCCGAGATGCCAAGTTTCGGCCAGTGCCGGGATGGGTGACAAGTGCCTTGTCTGAGGCGTACCGAGCCAAAGGAATCCAGGAGTTGTACTCACATCAGGCCGACACCGCTGAGCTGGTGCGCGACGGCAAGAACGTCGTCGTGGTGACGCCAACGGCATCGGGCAAGACACTCTGCTACAACCTGCCGGTCCTGAATGCGCTGCTCGAGAATCCCGACACTCGCGCTCTCTACTTGTTTCCAACGAAAGCGCTTGCCCAGGATCAGTTGGCTGAATTGCAGGACCTCGCCAGACGCCTCGACGACAGCTTTGGGGTGTTCACGTATGACGGCGATACGCCGAGCGATGCGCGAAAAGCGATCCGGGAACGCGGACACATTGTCCTGACGAATCCGGACATGCTGCACACCGGAATCCTTCCGCACCACTCAAAATGGATGCGGCTGTTCGAGAACCTGCGCTACATTGTGCTGGACGAATTGCATACGTACCGCGGGGTGTTTGGCAGCCACTTGGCAAACGTGCTGCGGCGACTGAAGCGCATCGCTAAGTTCTATGGTTCCAACCCGCAGTTCGTCTGCTGTTCCGCGACGATTGCGAATCCCGGCGAACTGGCTTCGCAACTGATCGAGAAAGATGTGGAAGTTGTCGAAGAGAACGGAGCACCCGCGGGCGAGAAGCTTTTCGTGTTTTACAACCCGCCAATGGTGAATCGAAATCTTGGGATTCGCCGCAGCTACATCAACGAAGCAACACGAGTGGCGAAAGAGACTCTTGCGCGGAAGCTGCAGACCATTGTCTTCGCAAACAGCCGATTGCACACCGAAGTTATTCTGACTTATTTGCAGCAGGCGAATCCTCCGAAGCCGGGCCAGCCAGAACCGATTCGCGGCTACCGGGGCGGTTATCTGCCGGGAGAACGGCGCGAAATTGAACGCGGTTTGCGCGACGGCCACATTCTGGGAGTGGTCGCCACCAACGCACTCGAACTTGGGATCGACGTTGGTTCGCTGGACGCGTGCGTCATGGCCGGCTATCCGGGAACGATTGCATCCACTTGGCAGAGGGCGGGGCGTGCAGGACGACGCACGGGAAGTTCGTGCTCCGTATTTGTCGCTTCGTCGGCTCCGTTAGATCAGTTCATCGTTCAACACCCCGACTATTTTTTCGGAAGTTCACCCGAACACGCGCACATTCAGCCGGACAATCTCGAAATCCTCGTTAATCATTTGAAATGTGCGGCGTTTGAGCTGCCCATCTCTCCCGACGAGAGATTTGGAAGCGTCGACCTACCCGAACTCTGTGAACGGCTGGGCGACGCCGGTTTCCTGCATCAGAGCGGGGGAGACTGGCACTGGATCGACGAAGCCTATCCTGCCGATACGATTAGCTTGCGATCCGTAACATCAGACAATTTCGTCATCATCGATACGACCGGCGAAGAGAGAGGAAAACCTGAGGTGATCGGCGAAGTCGATTTCTCTTCAGCGCTCACGACCGTCCATCCGAAGGCGATCTACATCCACCAGGGGCAGCAATACCACGTCGACCATCTGGATTTCGACAAACGCAAGGCCTATGTGAAACCGGTCAACGTGGATTACTTCACGGACGCGGTTCGCTACACACAGGTTCGCGTGCTCGAAGTCGCTCAGGAAGAAGCGATCGCTGGGCCAGCCGCTCGCGTACATGGCGATGTGCTCGTGCGGTCGCAGGTGGTGGGCTTCAAGAAGATCAAATTCTTTACCAACGAGAACGTAGGCTCGGGAAAACTTGAATTGCGCGAGAACGAAATGCACACGACATCGTTCTGGCTAACGCTCGGGCACAGCCTGCTCGCCGAATTGCCGTTCAGTCTTTCTGAGCGCCAAAGCGGAATCTTCGGATTGCTCTATGCGCTTGGGTCAATGGCAACGCTGCTGATGATGTGCGACCGCCGCGATCTGGGCACCGCTGTCGGCGAACGGTCGCCGAGCGCGGCGAGCGAGATCAACTGGGAAGATTTCGCAGGACCGACGAACTCGCCCGAGGCGAAAGAATTCTTCGAACCGAATCTTTACATTTACGACGCTTACCCAGGCGGAATTGGCTTCAGCGAGCCACTGTACCGAAGTTGCACCACTCTACTGAACCGCACCCTCGAACTGATTAACGCGTGTCCATGTGAGAACGGATGTCCATCGTGCGTCGGGCCTACGGCTGATCACGGTGAGAGAACCAAAGATGTGGCGCTTCAGATTCTTGGGCGGCTGTGTGGAGACAACCAGTTCATGGCCACCAGGACAGCAGAAACCGCATGAGCATGCGCTACGTCAGCTTGAGCGCCCTACAGCGCTCTCCTTTGGTACGGTCCGGAACGCAGGAGAGCAGATGGCGTGCGCTTTTGCCAAACGATGACGGGGGATTGTTGTCCCCGACGAGGACAATCCGGATTGATCCGGAGCGTTTGGCCCAGATTCTGGGAGCCACAGCGAAGACCAACCAATACGGTGATTTCCTGTCAGTTCGCTGTTGGTGCGCTCAGCCGCCTAGATATTCTCCAGATAGCCGCGCCCTGACACTATTGTCGCCAGAGGCGCCAGACGAGATCGCTGACCCCGACCAGTGGCTCTTTCTCGATACGGAAACCACCGGTCTTGCCGGCGGCAGCGGCACGTATGCATTTCTCGTCGGCATTGCCTGGTGGGAAGGTGGCGGCCTGGAGATCGAACAGTTCTTCCTGCGCGAGTACAGCGAGGAACGCTCAATGCTGTTCGCCTTACGAGAGCGGATGGCTGAACACCCTGTACTCGTAACGTTCAACGGCAAATCATTCGATTGGCCGCTGCTCGAAACCCGCTATCGCATGAGTCGCAAGATCTCTGTCCCGACTTTTCGGGCACATCTCGACTTCCTTCACCCGGCACAAAATCTCTGGCGGCTGCGCCTAGGGTCGGTACGGCTGTCAGAACTAGAACAGCATGTATTGGGCTGGGACCGAGGAGCCGACCTGCTCTCCGGGCTGATCCCGCAAATCTACTTCGATTACCTGCGCGGAGGCCCACCCGAACGGCTGGTTCCGATACTCAACCACAATCAAATGGACCTACGTGGGCTGGCGGCACTATCCAGCCGGATTCTCTCGTTGCTCGGTGACGCTGAAAACCTCGGACAAGACGGACTGGAACTGTTCGGTGTGTCCCGTCTCTGCGAGAAGCGCGGGCAGCACGCGCGTGCCCGCAAGCTTTACGAAAAATCGATTGCTTCCTTTCTGCCAACCGAAACAGATCGAGCGGCGCGGCGCTCCCTTGCCAAGCTCGCAAAGCGCGAAGGCGATATCGAGCTGGCATGCGAGCTGTGGAAAGAGGCACTCGGAAATTCACGCCATGGTTATGAAGCGTACGAGCAGTTGGCGATCTACTACGAACATAAGGTCCGCAACCCTGACCAAGCGCGACAAATCGTGCAGCAAGCACTCAATGAACTTCGGCGCGCAATTCGAGTCGGCGACATCGCACCAGGTCCATATCGTGAGATCAAGGCGAGGTTCGACTACCGAATGGAGCGGCTGGAACGGAAGAGCCGGAGGCCGCTTTGGGATGCTCTGGCTTTGCAACCTCAAGCCTGACGGTGAAGGAGATGGTGGAAGGGCGCAAACGCGTATTGGGAATCATGGCTAGCATCTTGGTCTCGCGTCATCTAAAGACGACGGAGGATCTGCATGACAGCCGACCCAGTCCGCGGACTGAGGCACTGGTCGGCTCAGCCGTGCAGTGGGCCGAGAGAATCATGAGAAGGATCGATGGAGCGTTTGGAGATTCCAATAGTGACAGGAACCGTCGTTAAACATACGGTGACAGGGTTGATGCACAAGGGATGAGATTGAGCGACAAACCGCTAAAATCACTTTAGGCTTCTGTGAGGTTCTGTGATGAATGGTTCTGGTGTCGTGGGTTCTCGGGAGCGAGCTCAGGTTCTGAATGCTGTTCCGCTGCAAAACGCTGTCCTCTGCGCGGAATGTGATGTCGTTAGCGATAGTCCACACGATGTCTGCCTGGTCTGCGGCAGCCATTCATTGTTCAATGTTGCTCGAGTTTTTGGCGGGAAGCTTCCGAAGAAGAGGGCAACCCTGATTACCCAGCAACCGGCCGAAGCGCCACGTGAAACCGTATTGGTCTTTCCCAAATCTCATAGGCCCAGGAGGAGGGCGATGGGCTCACGCCAGCTCTCCGCCGTTGCGTTCGACGATCATCAGGCTCAACTGGAGCATGGAATGCTGGTCGGACCGCAAGGCGATTAACCGTTCCGTCTCCTGCACTGCGTCGAATTGTCCAATGTGCTTGTCGGGCAGTACAGGATCGAACGCTTACAACATCTTTCTCGGATATTCCTAGGCAGGACACCAGAGCCAATCATGTTCACCAAGACTGGAATCATCGACCTGCATACCGCAACCTATGAGCGGCTGAGCCTTCTGCTGCGACATATTGCAACCGTGCCTGATGACCTCTATCACAAACCGATTTCGGGATTCGGACATGCGTCCATTTGGAAGCAACTTGTGCACATCCTGACCTGTGAGGAAGGCTGGGTCCACGATTTGCAGAACAAGACTTTTCCCGGTTGGGACGAAGAAGATTGCCCAACCATGACGGTCTTGCTGGCTGCGAAAGACCGGATACGAGAAGAGACTCGCGCCTATGTCAGCGATCTCACGGAAGAGCAGCTTAATACCACCCTTTCACAGCGCCCTGTGGATTGGGGCGGCGAACTCCGGAGTCCTGCGTTTATCCTGCTGCACGTCATAACCCACGCATTTCACCACAAAGGCCAGATTGTTGCGATGCTGCGTATTTTGGGCTACCCAGCGCCCGATACAGATCTGCAGCAGGTCTAGTTTTGTCGGCTCAGAAATCGCGCGAAGGCGGCCAGGAGAGACGGTCCGGAAATTAGCCAGCGCATTGGGAGCCCGCTGAGACCGATGAGCTTGAGCGTGGAGCTCTGCTTGGGCCAAAGGGTCGATGAATGCCCTTCATTTTCTTTACGTCCTTGAGTCAAACACCACAGGCCGCGATGCGCTGACCGAAGAATTGCCGCTCGAACGGGCTTCGGCTGAGCGCCAGAGCTGCAGAAAAGTGTTGACGCGCGAACTGGCCCAGCCACTCTGCAGCTCAAACTCGCCAAACGCCGCCTCATAAAAAGGATATTTCGCCAGGCGCTCTGCATCCGCAATTCTTCGCAACGCTTCGAGCCCGCGTTTCGGCCCATCCAGTTGTCCGATGGCGATTGCGCGATTGAGTGCCACTATCGGAGTCGGGCGAATGGTCATCAATGTGTTATAGAGCGACACGATCTCTTCCCAGTTCGTAGATTGCACGCTCGGAGCCGTGGCATGGACTGCAACAATGCCCGCTTCTACGTGGTATTCGCTCAACTCTGAACCGTTCGCCAACAGGTCCAGAAGCTGCAATCCCTCACTCACCTGCTTCTGGTCCCACAATGATCGATCCTGATCGAAGAGAGAATTCAATCTCCCGGAAGCGTCGAGGCGCGCTGGCAATCTTGCCTTGTTGAGGCACATGAGGGCCGAGAGAGCGTATGTAGCGGGAGTCGCTCCAAGCGGATGGCCCAGAAGCAATGCGGCAAGGCGCATCGCTTCTTCGCACAGCTCAGCGCGAACTGCGAGCTCAGCGGATGCGCCGTGATAGCCCTCATTAAAGAGCAAATAGAGAGCCCGCTGGACCGCGGGAAGGCGCGTGGCGAAGTCGGACGGATGTCGTTGGACAAAATGCTGTGCAGCTCTGAAATCAACAACTTGCAAAATTTCCTCTGTCGCTTGTTTGGTTGACATACAATCCGCGAGCAAAAGGCTCCAAATTCTCTTTCAGCTTGGTGACCCAGGTCAAACAAGGGTCACCGTGCTCGTGACGCACAGTATTCATGCGGCTTCGTGGGTTGTCATCTGCGCCGCAAAGTAGTTGAATTTGCAGTTTCCCCACGAGCTCATAACCCAAAGGTCGGTGGTTCAAATCCACCCCCCGCAACCAATGGGATTGCTGACCTAAACGGTCTGTAATCCCTTCAGTTTTATGTGGGTTGTAAGCAGTGAAATCCACAACAAGTTCTCCTCAATTCACCAACATCTGTTGTCCATCAGGCCCCGTTTTGAGCACAGTTGAGCACAATTCACTGAAAAATGTCTCTTCCAGCTTCTTCATGGACTCAACTGCTGAATCGGGTTGCAGGTGAACGTAAACGTCGCTTGTAATCCCGATACTGCTGTGCCCGAGAAAGCTTTGCGTCTGCTTCAAATCGCCCGTGACTTGCTGCATCTGTGAACCGGCTGAATGTCGGAATAGATGGAAACCGTAGAACCGCGCAACTTTGCGCTCGATTCCAGCCTTGTCAATTGCCGGGTAGAGCACCCGCCTGCGCAAGTCGTCGGGATCGTATGATCGCCCCGCACCATTTGCGAACAGGTAGTCCTGGGCTTGTGCGCCTACGCATAGCTGAAAGTGGTCCTGAAGTACCCTCTTCAACCCATCCAACATCTGTTTTGCGCGAAGGCTACTTCGGCTTTTTGGCGATTGTTCTCTGCCACGCCAGACCGAACGTCGGATGTAAAGTTTTGACTGATTGAAGTCCACGTCCGACCACTTTAATGCCAGAGCTTCTCCGACTCGCAGCCCGGTCAGGTACAGCAGAACAATCAGGGCTCTGAGATTCTGAGGCATATTGTCCGCAATGGACTTGACTTCAGCTGGGGAGAGAGCAGGCTTCTCGATTCGCTCCACTTTGGGTTTCGGAACCCGTTGCATAGGATTCGAGTTCAGAAGCTCCAAGGCAACCGCGAGGTTGAGCATCTTCTGCAACAAAACGTACAAGTTCAGCAGAGACTTTGGTTTAAGGCCAGCCGCCGACTTCTCCTTCAGGAGATCCATTATTTGGAGCGGGCTGATCTCAGAGAGCCGAAGTTTACCGAACATTGGCAAAAGGTGCGCCTTCATGTTGGAGCGATGTGATGCCTGAGTTGATGGTTTAAGGTTTTGAGAGATGTACGTCTCCCATTGATTGGCGGCATAGTCTGCAAAAGTAATCTCAACCGGAAGTCTCATTCCGCTGTTAACCTCTCGCAAGCGCTCAGCCAAGATCCGTTCCGCATCCTTGCGTCGCGGGCTATTTACCGTCTCAGCTTTGTGCCGCCATTTTCCATCTGCCGAACGCACTCGATAACGAATAACGTGGACCTTGCCACGTTCCGTCAGGCGAGTGAAGATATATCCCTTCTGGAACGTACTGCGAGCCATGTACGGCCTCCTTATCCGCGTGACTCGCTCTTTCCTTTCTCCTTTTCCCAACGAGCACTGGCTGCTTGGCGGGCTAGTTTGGTCCGTTCCTTGGCTGTCATCCCTTTCATCCGAGAACGGCCTCCCTTCCGTCCGAGTGCCACTGCTGCTGGGTCTTTGCGCTTCATGTGGAGATACATATGCCAAGCGGTTGGCATTTGTCAATGACATTGCGCTCATTTGCTGCGCTCCGCCAGCCATGATTCCACTTGCGCAAGATCGAACCGCACGTATTTGCCCAATTTGAAATGCGGGATGGGGTCCAATGCGTTAAACCGGGTGCGGTCGTAGACGAACGAGATAGGAACACCCAGCAGGTCAGCTAACTGCTGAGGCTTTAAGAGCTGGTTTACTGGCACACAGTCCTCTGCTTCCGAGGGGTTTTGGATGGCGGGCAGGTGGAATCGTGCTCAAAATGTGCTCAGCGGCCTTCAACCGTTAGAGAACTGAGCAGCTTGGCAATGCCCGTTGGGTTTGAAACCCAAAGTTTTGCTTCTATATTGATTAGTTGCCGGACGAGGCCAAAAACCGTCGCCGACACTCACTTTTCTTGCGGTCTCGTGCCTCGTGCTTTCCCTAGTCAGGCGGAGGAGTGGTCGCTTTCGGAATTTGCAGAAGTATTAACATTAGCCAAGGGGGTGGGGTTTTTGTGAGATAGGACCCGTAGCTCTGACACACAGCCCGAAATTCAGGATGCACCTCCACCACAAAACCCCTTTGTCAGATGGAACCAAATCTCAGAAACGCCGCGTGCCTCGATGAAGATTCTCCGGATTGGGACTCTCCGGATTGGAGAGTTCGGGTCGATGAGTAAAATTGCCTGATTACGACAGGTTTGGCTTGGAGTTCTGGCGCGTTCAAGCGACGAGTACCGTCAGGACACCGTGTCTCTGCCTCACTTCTCCCATGCAAAGCGGCGATTTTCGAAATCGAATGAAATAACGCGGAATCGAGGACCTCTCACCCCTAAAACTCCGTCGAAAGCGTCTCCTTCATTTTTGTGGTCTTCCATGATGAACGCAATCTGCGGATCGATTTCCTGCTGTCCAATGTACGAGGTTGGAATCCTTATCTTCCTTCGCTGCAATCTGCCGCTTGCATCTTCGACGTTCTCAGTCCCAAGTTGCTCAACGCCGCTGAGCGGCGACACCCTGCTTTGAAACAGCATCAAATCGGGTCCGCCGGTATCGACAACCAGCCGTAAGCGCCGGCCTCGCAGTTGCATTCCGACTGTCACCACCGGTTCGAGTGTGTCGAACGGGGCAGACGACCTCAGATTGTCGGGCCGACCAAACCGCAATTTTTTGGTTCGATAGTTGATGCTGAAGCTGCTCTTCCGCAGGATGTCCATACCAATGATCGCGTCCACTCGGCGTCCGAGAGCTCTTTCGAAAAAGGAGAGGTCTTGGGTAAGCACGGTTAGGGATTCGACGCGAACCGGGCCCAGGTCCACTGACGGCAACTTAACCAATTGGCTGGAAATTGTTTTCTGGGACAAATTTACTATCCCTGGCAGCTCGCCCAGGTGAAGAGCCTGCACAATTTTCCTATCAACGACGCTCGGATAGGCGCCCGTATCAATCAGAAAACAGAGTCTTTGTAGGCCAGCAATCGAGCCATCCACAACCACCAGATAATCCCAATACAGGTGGAAGGATACTATGGCTGCTTTGTCGGGAGTGGGCTGCGTATGATCAACAGCAGGTCTCGTCTGTGACCAACTGTCCGACAAGCTTTGTACAAGCAACAAGCAAACGAAAACCAAGCATTTCATGACGTCACTCCAACTCGCGGGGGTGACGCCAAAGGTGGGACTAGGCCCGATTACCGTTCAATCGACCGGGCATAACTTGTTTAGCGATTTCTTCTCCACAGCGGAAACTGCATACTACGCAGTCGTACAACTTGACCGGTGGATTAGAATTTCCCCAAGCGCAACGGTGGGGCTTTGCAGCATGGAGGATAGCGATCATTCTGGCCGCATTCTCCGATTCGGTCCTTTCGAGGCCGATTTGAAGACTGGGGAACTACGAAAGGAAGGCGCCAGGGTTTCTCTGCAAGTACAACCGTTTCAGGTCTTGGCCTATTTGTTGGGCTATGCCGGCGAACTGGTGACCCGGGATCAACTCAGGTCGCAAATTTGGCCGCAAGACACATTTGTCGATTTTGATCACGCTCTCAACACCGCAATTACAAAAATCCGCTTAGCACTGGGCGACAATGCTGAGCGGCCGATTTTCATCGAGACCCTGCCTCGTCGTGGCTATCGCTTCATCGGCGTAGTCCAAACGCCGGACACAAACGCAGCTAGGCAGGATGATGCGAAGGCGGGGCTAGGCCGACGCAAGGCGCTCTGGATTGTGGCGGGAGCGGTTGTTCTTCTTTTCGCAACCGTCGTGCTCTGGCGAACTCGTCACCGTCACGGCGATCCGTCATTGGCGCCTCTCGAGGTAGTGCCATTCACCTCTCTTCGCGGCTTCCAAGGCTATCCCGCCTTCTCGCCCGACGGTAATCAAGTTGCGTTCACACGGTATGAGGGTGAGGATTCGGCAATCTACACCGCTCTCATTGGTGACGACACTCCGCTGCGACTCACCGCAAAATCCGGCGTCTGCTGTCCAACGTGGTTTCCGGACGGTCGGCAGATTGCGTTTATGCGGTTCTCAAAAAATGGATTCAGCATCAACGTGATTTCAGCACTCGGAGGTGCCGAGAAGACTCTCTACACATCGCAGTTCTCGGAGCAGGCGGGATTTCCAGGAAGAATGTGTGATCACATGGATTGGTCTCCGGATGGGAAATGGTTAGCGTTCGGGGGACCTATTGACCCGGATAACAACCGGCTTACCTTGCTTTCCGTCGAGGATCTAAAGGTAAAGTCGCTGACCTCACCGGAAATGGCGGATTATGACTGTGAACCGACTTTCTCGCCTGACGGCCTGAAGATTGCCTTTGAGCGAGGGAGCGCTGGCGGAATGGGTAGGGACCTATTTGTCATACCCATTACAGGCGGTGAGCCTCGCCGTCTCACCTTCGAAAATGCTTGGGGCGGCGTTCCCGCTTGGACCCCGGACGGCAGCGAAATCGTTTTTCCCTCTTCCCGGGGAGGCTTGCTCAATTTATGGCGCATTCCTGCCAATGGAGGATCGCCGCAGCCGGTTGCCGGTATAGGGCCTGTAGCTTTCGCACCCTCCATTCCACGCCGAGGCAATCTGCTGGCCTATGTACACCCCAACGTTAACAGTAGTATTTGGCAGATCCGGTTGAGCGACGAAACGCACCCTCTTGGTCCTGCCACTCGTCTGATCACGTCCAGGGGACACGTGAATTGGCGCCCGAGCTTTTCGCCTGACGGGAAAAAAGTTGTATTTGAATCCGATCGCCTGGGATATTCCGATATCTGGTATTGCGATAGCGACGGGTCCAATTGCGCTCAACTGACTTCCTTGCACGGTACAGCGGGAACCGCGCGTTGGTCGCCGGACGGACAGCACGTTGTATTCGAATTTCAGTCACAACATTATTACGAGATTTACGTGGTTGATGTGCCTGATGGCCGGCCTCGCCTTCTGACCACTTTCCCTAAGTCAGATAATGGTGCGCCCAACTGGTCTCGTGATGGCAAGTGGATCTATTTTTATTCCACAGAAGATGGACTCTTTCAGTTATGGAAAGTTCCTTTCCAAGGCGGCTCGCCGGTGCAAGTAACAAAAAACGGCGGCGTCTATGCGATCGAGTCCGAGGATGGACGCATTCTTTATTATGCGAAAATTGATCACTCGGGCATATGGAAGATGCCCCTGAACGGTGGCGAAGAAGAGCGTGCTTTGGATCAAACCGTAGGATGGCCCAATTGGGCACTCTCACGCCGAGGCATCTATTTTCTTGATCGCACTCAGAACGAAAAGGGGAGAATCGAATTCTTCGACTTTGCGACAGACAAGAGAACTCTCATCGTCGATGTGGATAAGCTTAACCCCGGTCTGGCTTTATCTCCCGATGGGAGATCCCTTCTGTACAGCCGAAACGAGTTTGAGGATTACGAGATCATGTTGGTAAAAAACTTTCGTTGAACCACGTTATGGTTACTTGGGAAAAATTGACCGCTGGGGGATGTTTGAATTCCTACTCTCATTTTTCATTGCCGTTTAGCGAATGTGATCGGCGACCCGAAAATGTTTACCCACCTACTAATTGGCGTTAAATCCCCATTCCACCAACTACGGGGTGTTTCCACATGCGAGTAGGTGGATCTTCGCGGAATAAGCTTCATGCAATCAGCCAACGACAATCACGGAAGGGTAGGCTGAAGGGGTTTTAGTGGTGGAATGGCACTCTCTTTTTCATTGCGTACCGTACAACGACGGCCCTGATATGCCCTCAGCGGGAGATTTGCAGAAGTATTAACTTCCGCAGTAAGCGTACGCCTCAGGCCGTCTGGACAAGCGTGTAATCGCAAGTCAAGCTCGCAATGTGGACAGCAACGATAGTGTCCACGTGGAGCGATGATGGACACTTACA
>Ga0075434_100004608_pt1 | contig 12447 bp, 12 predicted proteins | sample RhiMethybrSRZTD3_FD_75298 | JGI IMG/M metagenome (GOLD analysis project Ga0075434, IMG submission 75298) | Populus rhizosphere microbial communities from Tennessee, USA - Rhizosphere MetaG P. TD hybrid SRZTD3 | ecosystem: Host-associated > Plants > Roots > Rhizosphere > Soil | place: USA... | reverse complement strand
GAGAATCAGATCGCCGACGACGACCACGTGCCGTCCGGCGAACGAATCGATCGCGCCACGTATGGCCTTCAGCGCTTCGTTCACCGCGCGAGCTCCTTGATCACCCAGTCGGCCGCGCCGAGCAGGTCGGCGGCCACGTGATCGGGCTGGACGGGCAGCGCGCTGCGCCGGTACTCCCATTCGCCGAGCCCGTAGCCCGTGAGCACCAGGACCGCGCGCGCTCCGACGGCTCGGGCGGCGACGAGATCGGAGCCCTTGTCGCCGACGAGCGTCGAGCGTCCGAGATCGAGCCCGAGATCCGAGGCGGCGCGCAGCAACAGGCCGGGCTTGGGCTTTCGGCAGTCGCACACCAGCCGATAGGGGGCCTCGCCCTCGGTCGGATGGTGCGGGCACACGTAGACGCCGTCCAGGTGCGCGCCCTCGTCCTTGAGCTGGGACACCAGGCTCGCGTTCACCGCGGCGAGCACCTCCGGCGAGAAATAGCCGCGCGCGATACCCGCCTGATTCGTGACGACGACGACGGCGATGCCGGCCTGGTTCAGACGGCGGACGGCGGCACCCGACTGCGGGAGCAGCCGAAGTCGGCTCGGATGGTTGACGTACCCCACTTCCTCGGTGAGCGTCCCGTCACGATCCATGAAGACCGCGGGCCTGGGAGCCACGTGCGAAAGTCTACGTCCTGGCGCCGGATTTCTCAAGGAAAATCGCACGTTGCGCGCGCCACCCGAGCATACACTCGAGCAAACCCTTCGACCTGTGCCGCGTAGGTGTGGGGTTCCGCGGATCGTCGGGCCGCCTCCATGAGCTCGGCCGGGGAGCACTCGCGAAATCGCTCGAGCGCGGACGTGATCGCGCTCGTGTCGGTCGGGCGCACGACCGCGCCGTTGACGCCTTCGGTGATCACCTCGGCCCCGCCGGCGCACGAGCTCGCCACGACGGGCAGTCCCGCCGCGAGCGCCTCGAGGTGGACGTTCCCGAACGGCTCGTATCGGCTCGGCAGCACGACGATGTCGGCTCCGGCGTACCAGCGCTCCGGATCGTCACGCGCGCCGAGCCAGACGACTCGCTCGCCGACTCCGAGCCGCAGCGCGAGATCCTGGTACTCGCGCGCGTCCCCCTTGCCGAGCACGACGAGCCGGCTGCCCCGGTCGGAGAACGCTGCGAACGCCTCGACGGCGGTCGCGAGGCCCTTGCGCGCGAAGCCGCTGCCCACGAAGAGGACGGTGAACGCGCCCGCCGGAATTCCGGCCTCGGCCCGCACACCGCCTCGGTACATCACGCGATTCTTCGGGTGGAAGCGCTCCAGATCGACGCCGTTGTAGACCACCGACAGGCGATCCGGCTCGACGTGATAGAGCGAGGCGATCTCGCGCCGTCCCGCCTCGGCGATCGCGACGATACGCGGCGTCCGCTCGAAGACGCGCCGCTCGAGCGCCAGAACGATCCGGTGATAGAGCCCTCGGGCGCGCGGCCGCGTTTCGCTGGCGAGATACGCCTGATGGCATCCTTCACCCGCACGGTAGACGTCTTGATCGATCGTCCGCTCGTGGCTCTGGACCACGTCCCAGCTCCCGCCGGCGACCGCACGCCGGGCGCTCAGAGCGAGCGCCAGCACGCGCGCCGCCGAGGGCAGCGGCGGCAGGAACAAGGTGTGCAGCGTCACACCGCGCAGCGGCCCCTGCCCGCGTGGGCTCAGCAGATGTACGTCGTGGCCGTGATCGACGAGCGCGCCGACCAGACCCGCCGTCGCTCGCTCGACGCCCCCGTGGAAGACGAACGGGCGCGCGATGATCAGGAGCTTCATTGGAGCGGGTGCCTCGAGGCCGGCTTGGACCGAGGGTGGCCTGAGATAGATGGGACCTGGCTCCGCACGGCGATATCCATCGCTGAGTGATCTGCGAGCCCTGGTCGGCGTTCACGAGCTGTGTCCGGCGCGACCTGGCTCCGCAGGACGATATCCGTCGCCGAATGGTCTGCGAGCCCCGGTCGGAGTTCTCGCATCAGCGGGGTTCTAGCAGCTTCTCGAGTAGCGGGAACAAGGTGGCGCGGGCGACGCGAAAGCTGTAGCGGGCTTCGCAGCGGTCGCGTGCGCGGCGGCCGAGGGTCGCGGCTTCGTCTGGATTGTCGAGCAGGCGCTTGATCGCGCCCGCGAGCGCCGAAACATCGCCGGGATCGACCACGACGCCGCAGCCCTCGAGAATCTCCGGAATCATCGAGACCGACGTCGAGACGATGGGACGACCGAGCGCCATCGCGTCGAAAAGCTTCGCGGGAACCTGTCCGACCGTGTCCGTCGTGTCGCGCTGGGGCACGGCGACGACGTCGGCGGCCACGAGATAGCGCGGCACGTCGTCGAAGGGAATCTCGCCGATGACCCGGACGTGCGAGGCCGCCGACCAGCGCGGGGCGCCGCTCCGGGCGGGATCGACACCCACCAGCGCCAGCACCACGCCCGGTCCGAGCGAGCCGACCGCCTCGACCAGATCGTCGACGCCCTTGTGGCCACGCGGCGTCCCGAGAAACATGACGACCTTGCCGGTGCCCACTCCCAGCCGCTGGCGCGCCGCGGCGCGATCATACCGGGCGGGATCCCACGCGTCCGTGTCGCGTACGTGCGGCAGAAGCGTTCCGCCGAAGCGCTGCTCCAGGAAACGTGAGGCCACCGTGATCGCGTCCGCGCGAGGGACGAGCCGCTCGGCGAGCCAGGTCCACGGAAGCCCGTTGGGATTGGCCAGGTTGAAGGCTCGACCGACGCGGCCCCAGAAGCCCGAGCGGGAGAAGAAGCCGACCTCCCAGTCGTCGATGTCGAGCACCAGGGGGCGCCGACGCCGGGCACGGGCGAGCAGGCCCAGCCCGAAGCTCGTCGGACGTGGCTTGGAGGCGATGAGCACATCGCCGTCGACGAGCTCGAGCAGGCCGGGAACACGCTGGGCGAACCCGGGGTAGCGACCGACTCTCACGCTACGCTGTGGAATCGTCCCCTCCCGCGCGGGCATCCAGACATCCGCGCCGAAGCGAGGCCCAACGACCTCGACATCGTACCGCGGGGACAGAAGCCGCGCGAGCAGGTCCGCGCGACCCGTCGCGTTGTCCGACAGGTCGGCGGCGAGGACGGAAACCTTCACGCGGCCCCGGCGGCGACGAGGCTCGTGTAGCGCGCCTCGAGCGCCGCCGCGACACGAGCTCCCGAGTATCGCGCCTCGACGAGCCGCCGGCCGCCCTCGCCGAGCCGGGCCGCCAGCGCCGGATCGCCCACGAGCCGCTCGAGTGCCGCGGCAAGGGCCGGGGCGTCACCGCCCGGCACCAGGGCCGCGTGCTCGCCATCGATCAGCACCTCGGGCACGACGCCGACGCGCGCCGCGACCAGTGGCCGTCCCGCCGCCAGGTACTCGAAGATCACGCGCGACATCCCGTCGGAGTCGAGCGGGGTGTAGAGCACGACGTCGAGTGCCGCGAGGGCCACCGGCAGATCGTCGACGAAGCCGGCGAACGTGAACTGGGCATCGAGCCCGGCGCGTTCGATCGCGTCACGAACGGCGTGCTCCATGGGCCCGCGTCCGATGAAGACGAAATGCGGCCGCACGCCGCGGGCGGCCAGCCGCGCCGCGGCGGCGACGACGACCTCGTGGCCTTTCATGATGCGAAGCCCCGCGATCATCCCGACCAGCGGACGATCCGGCCGCCCGCCGAGCCGTGCATAGGTCTCGGGATCGCGCGGGAGCGGATGATAACGCTCGGTGTCGGCGCCGCCCGGCAGCGCGGCGACACGGTCCGGATCGACGAGCCCCGCGGCGACGTACTGACGGCGAATGGCGTCGGTCACGGTCACGACGAACGCGGTGGCTCGACGATAGAGCCATCGATTCGCCGCGTGAGGCCGCACCGACTGCGCGATGTGGCGGGTCCTCACGATGGGTCGCGGGGTCGCGATCAGCCGGTTCGCCATCGCGGCCAGCCAGTGCTCCTTGCCGCGATGCACGTGCACCACGTCCGCCTCGGGCATGAGAGCGCGCAGACGGCGAAGATCACCGCCGTCGGCCAGGGGCCGCGCGCCGCTCGCCATCGCCAGGGTCGTCACCCGCTCGACCCCCTCGCGCCGCGCGCGGTCGATCACGCGAGCTTCGGTTCCGGCCCGGCAGCCGAGAGTTACCACGTGGCCGCGCCGCGCGAGCTCTCGCGTCATCCGGGCCGCCCAGTAGGCATCGGACGACCACCCGCGACAGGACATCAGCTGGAGAATCTTCACCAGATGCTCTGATAGACGCGCTCGACCGTCTCGACCGAGCGCTCGGCGCTGAACCGCTCCTCGGCGCTGGCGCGCCCGGCGTTGCCCATCGCGCGGCCGCGCGCCGGTTCACCGAGGATCGTCTCGAGCGCGCGCGCGACACTCTCCGGAGTGTCGTCATCGATCAGGAGCCCGGTCTCGTCGTGCACCACCGTCTCCGGCAGGGCGCCGACCCGCCGCGCGATGACGGGCCGCGCGGCGGCCATCGCCTCGAGTGCGGCCCGGCACGATTCGTCGGAGCCCGCGGCCATGAGTGCGAAGCAATCCGACGCGGCCAGCACCGACGGCAGGTCGGCATCCCGGTAGCCCGTGAAGATCACGTGGCCACCGAGCCCGAGCTCGGCGACCATCTGCTCGAGTCGCGCTCGCGTCTCGCCTTTGCCGACGAGCAGGAGTCGCGCGCGGGGCATGCGGTCGATCAGGAGGCGAAAGCCGGAGAGCAGAAGCTCGTGACCACGGTTGGTCGCCAGCCGCGAGACCGAGACGACGACCGGCGCGTCACCGAGCTTGAACTCGTCGCGGATCGGCGCGCCGTCCGCGTTCGCGGTGAACCGGGTCAGATCGACCGAGCCCGGGATCCAGGAAATCTTCTCCGGCGGGATGCCGACCTCGCGGCAGCGTGACTCGATCATCCGCGACACCGCGAACACCGCCGCGGTCCGGCGATAAAGCGTGGCGCCGAGCCGGTCGCGTCGCACCGATCGCAGGTTGTGGAAGGTCCGCACGACGGGCGTCCGGCCGCCCTGGGCCCGCTTGGGCCGCGTGAGCACCGCCAGCCAGTGATCGTGCGAGTGGTGCGTGTGCACGATGTCCACGCTCTCGTCGCGAATGAGCGCCCGCACCTTCAGCACGTCGCCCGCGAGCGCGCGCGGGCCGCGGCGCGCGTCCATCCGGAGCCCCTCGACCAGCTCGAGCCCCGCCTGCTTCGCTTTGACCTCGAACCGGTCGCCGGGAATGACACCGAGCAGGACCCGGTGGCCGCGCGCGCGAAGACCGGACACGAGCTGGATGACCGGATCGGCGCTTCCGGTCCACCAGCGATTGGCGGCCAGGTGCAGGATCGTCAGCGGCGGCACGAGACTCCCGCCAGGAGCGCGGCAACCCGGGTGCCGACCTCGTCGGCCGAGATCCCGCGCATGCAGGGATGATCGATCGGGCACGCCCGGTAGAAGCACGGCGCGCACGGCACCACGTGCCGTACGACCGCGACTCGACCGAGCGGCGCGCTCAGCGCCGGGTCGGTCGGCCCGAAGAGCGTGACGACCGGTGTGCCGAGCGCGGCCGCCAGATGCGCGACCCCCGTGTCGCCGCATACCAGCGCCGCCATCTCCGCAAGCACCGACGGGAGGAGCTCCGGACTGTCTCGCCCGACGAGGCTCACTGTCGGCGCCGCTCCCTGCACGGCCGTGGCCTCCGCCTCATCGGAGGGCGCACCGAGCAGCACGGGCACGAGACCCAGCGAAGGCCCGAGCCGACAAAACTCGACGATCCGCTCGCGAACCCAGACCTTCGCCGGCCCGTAGGCGGCGCCCAGATGGACGCCGACCATGGGCTTTCCCTCCGGCGCGCCGCTCCGGAGCAGAAGATCACGGACGCGCTGCCGCGCGTCGGCATACGGCTCGGGCGGTATCAGGCGTGGCTCGCGCGCCGTCGCGACGGCGTCGAGCACGCCCACCAGTCGCAGGTATTCGTCCACTTGATGGAGCCGCGGCTCCGGGACCGACGGCGCGTCGGTGAGGAGCCAGCGCCGCGCATCGCCGGCGAACCCGATGCGCCGCCGGCCGCCCCAGTAGATCGCGCTCGCCGCGGCCTCGAACGAGGTCGGCAAGAGCACCACCGTGTCGGCGCCGAAGGCCCGCACCGTGTCGGCGGCGCGGAGCCGCGCGCTCCACGCCCGCGGGTACGACACCAGCACGTCGCCGAGCCCCTGCCCCGCGAAAAGCTGAACCCAGGGACCGGCGAGCAGCATGGGGGCTCCGGGAAACGTCTCGCGCAGCGAGCGGATCGCGGGCACGGCCATCACGGTGTCGCCGAGCCAGTTCGGGAGGCGTACGGCGATCTTCACGGGCACGCGCGTCGGAACGCTTGCCGCCACGCGGTCTCGCCCGTCTGGACGACGAGCCGCACGCTCAAGACGTAGAGCGGGCGGCGCGGCAGGCGCAGCCGCCGCAGGCGAACCCAGTCCTTCTCGGTCGTGATGAGCACATCGACGCCGAGCTCGGCGGCGCGCGCGTCGAGCCGTGAGAGGTCGTCGCTCGAGTACCAGTGGTGGTCGGCGAAGGCTGACATCTCCTCGACCACCGCCCCGGCGTTCCCCAGCGTCTCCGCGAACGCCGCGGGCGCGGCGATGCCGGCGAACGCGGCGAGACGCTTGCCGGCAAGGTCGGCGATCCGGACCGACCGCATGCGGCCCGCCTCCCAGCATTCGGCGGGTGCCAGGGTCGCGGTGACGACCGGCACCCGCGGCGCGTGCTCGTCCACCGCGTCGACGACTTCGCGCGCGTCGCCCAGATCGAGGGCACCCGTGGCGACGACGAGATCGGCCCGGGAGAGCGCGTCGAGTGGCTCGCGCAGCGGGCCGGCCGGGAGCAGATGTCCGTTGCCCCACGGGCGGCGCGCGCGCGCCATCACGATCTCCAGATCCTTCTTGAGCGTGCGGTGCTGGAATCCATCGTCGAGCACGATCGCGGTCACGCCGAACCGCTCGATCGCCACGCGCGCGGCGTCGTGCCGATTCGAGCCGACCACGACGGGAATACCCGGCAGGCGGCGCGCGAGCAGAAACGGCTCGTCACCCGACTCTTCCGGATCGAGCCGGATCGAGGCGGCGTCGGCGACGACCTGGACGCCGCGCGTGCTCCGCCCGTAGCCGCGGCTGACGACCGCCGGACGATGACCAAGCGCGGTCAGCGACTGGACAGCCACCTCCACCGCGGGCGTCTTCCCGGTGCCGCCAACGGTCAGGTTGCCGATCGAGACCACGCGGCAGGGCAACGCGCGCGACTTCAGGACACCCCGGCCGTAGAGGAAGTCCCGCGCGCCGAGCAGCCCGCGGTAGCCGCCGCCGGCGACCGCGAGCATGCGCGCCGGTCCGGTCTTGAAGCCCTGTTCCCAGCCGCGCACGAAGCGCTCTCGCGAGTTCACGCGCTGGGCCCTGGATAGAGATAGCGGCCGATCAGATCGAGCGTCTCGCGAACCGCGCCGTGACGCGAGGCCACCGCCTCGTGTCCAGCGTCCCCCAGCTTCGAGCGGAGCTCCGGATCGGCGAGGAGCCGCCGGAGCTCGCGAGACAGCTCGGGCGCGTCGCGGACGACGAGCGCCGCACCGGCGGACTCGAGCAGGCCGACCGACTCGCGGAAGTTGCCGGTGTGTGGACCGATCAGCACGGGCTTTCGCCGCTGAGCGGCCTCGAGCACGTTGTGGCCTCCCATCGGCACCAGGCTTCCGCCGACGAATACGACGTCGGCGATCGCGTAGAGCATCGCAAGCTCGCCGATCGTGTCGAGGATGACGACCGGCGGCACCGGCGCGTCCGTGGTCGTCACGGCGGCCGGAAGCTCGCTGCGGCGCACCGATGGCCAGCCGCGACGATCCACGAGCGCCAGCACCTCGCGCGTTCGCTCCGGGTGTCGGGGCGCGATCACGAGGACCAGCTCCGGAAACTCGGTGAGCGCGGTGCGGTGGGCGTCGAGCACGAGCGCTTCCTCACCCTGGTGCGTGCTTCCGGCGACCCACACCCGCTGCCCGGGGGCGAGGCCCAGTAGCCGGCGCCAGAGATCGACCGAGCCCGCCGGATCGGGCACGGATGCGTCGACCTTGATGTTGCCGGTCACCACCACACGCTCCGGCTGGGCGCCCAGCGCGATGATGCGCCGTGCGTCCTCGTCCGATTGCATGCCGAAGACGCGAACGTTGGCGAGGACCGACGTCATGAAGCTCCGGATGAGACGGTACCGGCGATACGACCGGTCGGAGATCCGGCCGTTGGCGATCATCACCGGCACACCCCGCGCGGCCAGGGTGCGCAGCGTATTCGGCCACAGCTCGGTTTCCATGCAGATCAGGAACGCGGGATTGATGGCCGCCACCGCGCGGCGAGTGACCGAGGGAAAGTCGAGCGGAAAGAACCGATGGGTCGCGAGCCCGGCGAACCGTTCGCGAACGATCTGGGCGCCGGTGCTCGTCACGGTCGTCATCACCAGCGGCAGCTCGGGGTGCAGCCGGCGCAGCCCCTCGACCAGCGGCGCGGCGGCAATCGCCTCACCCACCGACACCGCATGCACCCAGCCCGCGGTGCGGTCCGCGTCACTCGGCGCCCCTCGCGCCAGTCGCGCCCGCGCGTTGAGCGGAACGCCGCGCGTCACACGCCGGACGAGCGCCACCGGCAGCCAGAGCACGACCAGTCCGACCAGGGCGAGGGCCGTATAGAGGGCATACATCAGGCGTTCACCAGTCGATCGGCCGCAGCCGTCGCCTCGTCGAGGCTTCGCTGGATCTCCTTGCGGGCCTGCTCGCGATCGCCGTCGCGGTCGATCGACGTCATTGCCCCGAATACGAGCGCCGCGCGCGCGAACGGCACCGGAATCTGGAACGCATCCCAGCTCGACAGATGCCACGCCGGGCTCGCCGCGAATCCGAGGGGCACGACGGGAGCCCCGGTGAGCGCCGCCAGCGCGACGACGCCGGATCCGAGCTGACCGCGCGGCCCGCGCGGCCCATCGGGCGCCAGCGCCACGTCACGCCCCGCGTCGACGGCCGTCTTGAGCGCGCGTAGCGCCTCGGCGCCGCCCCGCGACGACGAGCCGCGAATCACGTCGAGCCCGAAGCGGCGCACGTAGTCTCCCATGAGGCTGCCGTCCCGCGAACGGCTCGCGAGCACGCTCACCGCGCGCGCGCCGTGGCTGCGCCGCAGGCGCGCGTTGAGCCAGGGCACCATGAGGATCCGGCCGTGCCAGACGCAGTAGATGAGCGGGCGCGCGGCCGTCCAGCTCGGGGCCAGCGCGTCGACGCCCTCGGCGCGCAGGCGCAAGGTCGCGCCGACGACACGAACGAGCCCGGCGGCGAGCGGCGGCACGAGCGCGAGCAGCGGTTCCATCAGGCGCTCCGGCGGGGCGACATCATCACGCCGCCCCCGCCTGCGCGAGCACGAGCCGCGCCGCGCGCGCTCCCACGCCCGGCTCGCCGAGCTGGCCGGCGAGCTCGCTGAACGCGGCGCGCTGCGTCTCGCGGGCGCCGGTATCGGTCAAGAGCCTCAGCGCCTCGCGCGCGAGCCGGGCGCCCGTCGTCGTCCGACGATAGAGCTCGGGCACGACCGCGCGCCCGAGCGTGAGGTTGGCCAGACTGACCCACGGCACGCGGATCAACAAGCGAACCATGAGCTCGCTCACCAATGACATACGGTAGCAGACGACCATCGGCGTGCCGAGCAGCGCCGCCTCGAGCGTCACCGTCCCCGACGTGACGAGCGCCAGGTCGGCCGCGCGGATGACGGCGTGCGTCTGGCTCTCGACGATCTCCACGGCCGGCCCGCCCGCGAGATGCTGAGCGACCAGGTCTCGCTCGATCGTCGGCGCCAGGCCGAGCACGAACCGGGTCCCCGGCGCCGACCTCATGATCTCTGCCGCGGCATCACGCATCGCCGGCAGCACGCCGACGACTTCCTGATGCCGGCTGCCCGGCAGCAGCCCGACGACAGCCGTGCGCTCGTCGATGCCGAGCCGACGACGGGCCGCCTCGCGCGTCGGCGCCGCTTGCAGCTGATCGAGCAGCGGATGCCCGACGAACTCCACCGGCACACCCGCCCGCCGATAGAGCGGCGCTTCGAAGGGAAAGACCGCGAGCACGAGCGAGACGAGCTGCCGGATCGTCTTCACCCGTCCGCCGCGCCACGCCCACACCTGCGGCGGAATGAAATACACCACCGGAACGTTCGCCCGCCGAGCCGCGCGCGCCAGACGCAGATTGAACTCCGGGAAATCGATCAGCACCAGGACCGCCGGCCTGTCGGCGCCCTCGAGGACCGCGCGAAGCTGACGGTAGGCGCGGTACAGGCGCGGCACCTGCCCGAACGCCTCGCTGCCGCCGGTGACGGCCTTCGCCGTCACGTCCACCAGCACCTTCATGCCTTCGGCAGCCATTCGCGCCCCGCCCATTCCGAAGAGCCGGCAGCCCGGATTCAGCTCGCGCAGCGCGCGGCACAGCGCGGCACCGTGCAGATCGCCGGACGCTTCGCCGGCGACGAGCATGACCGCCGGCGAGTCCGATGAGGTCAATCGACACCGACCAGAGCCATGCCGGCTCGGTTCGCGATGCGGAGGCACTCGTCGCGATCCAGCACGAGCACGCGTTCCGCTTCGACCGCGATGACGGCGGCGCCGCCGGCCGCCGCCGCCTCGATCGTCTCCGGCCCGACGCCGGGTGTGTCGAAGCGATAGTCGTGCTCGCGCGCCGCCGCCTTGATCACAACGGCGCCGGGTCCGGCCTGCGCGAGGCCGCGCCGGATCGTCTCGGTCGTCCCTTCGGTCGCCTCGACGGCGGTCACAGCGCCCAACTTGACCACGACGGCCTGGCCAACGCCCGCGTCGGCAACGAGACGCGCGACCTTGAGGCCCCGCTGGACGTCCGCCCATTCGGTATCGGTCGGGGCTCGGCTCGACCAGCAGCCGCTTCGTCCGATCCAGTCGCCGAGGAAGCGTCGCTGATCGAGAACTTCGATGCCCATCTGGCCGAGCGTCGCCACGACGATCTGGACGAGATTCGCGTCGGTCAGCGCGGCTCCCGCCTTCAGCTCGGCGAGCACGCCGTCCGGCCGGCGCTCGTGGAGCACGTCCTTCATCCAGAACTTGCCGGAGAAGGCGACGGCACCGATGCGCTCGGCCTGAAGGCCCGCCAGCACCGCGCCCGTGTCGTTGAGCCGGCTCGGGAACGTGCGGTCGGCGTGATCGGCCACGCCGGGCGCCTCGCCGAAGGTAAACGCGACCACGCGCCATCCGTGGCGCCGCGCTTCGCCGGCCATGCGCGCCGGCAGCACGCCGGCGCCGCATATCAAGCCGAGGGAGCGCTCCACGGGGGATCGGTCGAGTAGGCCGCCTCGCAGCGGCCCTCTCGGATCATGCGCTCGATCTCGAGCGCCATGGCCAGCGAGCGCACGTCCTCGGTCTCGGCCAGGACGACCTTCTCGCCCCCGCGCGACCGCCGGACGGCCCGGACCAGATGGAGGACCTCGAGCTTGAGGGGATTGTCCTTGTGTACCTGCACGTGCTCCACGAACGACGCGCGCCGGTAGCGGATCGACTCGCGGTTGAGCGTGTACTCCTGCGCAGCGCGACGGTGGATGCGGATGTCTTGCTCGGAGTAGTCGAGAACGACGTATGCCTCCGGCTGCGTGACCGCCAGCACACGGATCTTCTCCTCGGTGGCGCGACTCGCGGTGATGAGGGCGATCGTGCCGGACTCGAAGCCGATCTGTACGTTGGCGATGTCCGTCGTGGCGGAGTGGACCGTCGACCCCATCGCGGTGAGCCGCCGCGGCGGCGAGTCGACCAGGCCCAGCACGATGTCGAGGTCGTGAATCATCAGATCCATCACCACGCTGTCCTTCTGCACCCGGGGGGCGAAAGGTCCCAGACGCCGCGATTCGATGAGGATCGGGCGCTCCACGATCTTCTTCAGCTCCTGCACCGCGCCGTTGAACCGCTCGACGTGCCCGACGTGCAGCACGGCGCCGCTCCGGCGGGCGATCGCGAAGAGCTCGCGCGCCTCCTCGAGGGTCGGGGTGATCGGCTTCTCGACGAGCACGCCGACGCCGGCCTCCAGCAGGTCGGCGGCGACCTGGAAGTGCTGCTCGGTCGGCACGGCGACGCTCGCGAGATCCACCTGTCCGATCAGCTCGTGGTGGTCGGACAGCGGCTGGGTGTCGTAGTAGGCGGCGACCTGCTTGGCGCGATCGCGATCGATATCGACGACCCCGATCAGGTCGATGTCCCACAGCTCCGCGTAGGCGAGCATGTGGTACTGCCCCATGTGGCCGGCGCCCACGACACCCGCGCGTAGCCTGCGCTCGTCCCTGGCTCGTACCGCCATCACACCGGCTCGCTCTCGGCGCTCGGCACCCCGTCCGCCACCGTGCTCCCGGGCTCCGCGGCGCCGCAGATACCACGCCG
>Ga0075434_100004607_pt1 | contig 12447 bp, 9 predicted proteins | sample RhiMethybrSRZTD3_FD_75298 | JGI IMG/M metagenome (GOLD analysis project Ga0075434, IMG submission 75298) | Populus rhizosphere microbial communities from Tennessee, USA - Rhizosphere MetaG P. TD hybrid SRZTD3 | ecosystem: Host-associated > Plants > Roots > Rhizosphere > Soil | place: USA... | reverse complement strand
CTGATCTTTCAGATCCTGAAAGCGCAGACCGAGCAGAGCGGCTTCATCTTCTCGGAAGGGGTGCTCGAGGTGCTGCCCGACGGGTTCGGGTTCCTGCGCGCGCCGGATTACAACTACCTGCCGGGCCCCGACGACATCTACGTCTCACCCTCGCAGATTCGCAAGTTCGACCTGCAAACCGGCGACACGGTGTCGGGGCAGATTCGGCCGCCGAAGGAAGGGGAGCGCTACTTCGCGCTGATCAAAGTCGAAGCGGTCAACTTCGAGTCGCCCGAACAGGCACGCGACAAACTGTTCTTCGAGAACCTCACGCCGCTCTATCCGCAGGAACGCTTCATCCTCGAGACCACGTCCGATGCGCTGTCGGGACGCGTCATGGACCTGATGGCGCCGATCGGCAAAGGGCAGCGCGGCCTCATCGTCGCGCCGCCGCGCACCGGCAAGACGATGCTGCTGCAGAGCATCGCCCAGTCGGTCGCGAAGAATCATCCGGAAGTGTTCCTCATCGTGCTGCTGATCGACGAGCGCCCCGAAGAAGTCACCGACATGCAGCGGTCGGTCAACGGCGAGGTGATCTCGTCGACGTTCGACGAGCCCGCACAGCGCCACGTGCAGGTCGCCGAGATGGTGATCGAGAAGGCGAAGCGCCTCGTCGAGCACAAGAAGGACGTGCTGATCCTTCTGGATTCGATCACGCGTCTCGCGCGCGCCTATAACTCGGTGATTCCGCCTTCAGGAAAAGTGCTGTCGGGCGGTCTCGATTCCAACGCACTGCAGAAGCCGAAGCGCTTCTTCGGCGCCGCGCGCAACATCGAGGAAGGCGGCTCGCTGACGATCATCGCGACCGCGCTCATCGACACCGGATCGCGCATGGACGACGTGATCTTCGAAGAGTTCAAGGGGACCGGCAACATGGAAATCCACCTTGACCGGAAGCTCACCGACAAGCGCGTGTTCCCGTCGATCGACATGCAGAAGAGCGGCACGCGAAAAGAGGAGCTGCTGCTCCCGCGTGAGGATCTCAACCGCGTGTGGGTACTGCGGAAGGTGCTCGCCCCCCTCTCCGCAGTCGAGGCGATGGAGCTGCTGCTCGACAAGATGGGGAAGACGAAGTCCAACCAGGACTTCCTCTCGTCGATGCAGAAGATGGGGTGATGCCGGGGTGCCGGGGTCTGAAGACCCCGGCCTACCGCGGAAAGGTTGGTTACCGTTTAAGGGTGAGCGCGATCGCCGAGGGAGCCGCGCCTTCCGTCACGCTGACTTTCGTGGCCTCGTCGAGCAACCCTTTCAGAAACTCCGGATCGTCAACCGCGCCTGGCTGCACGTAGTCGACGGCGGCGATCAGGTAGTCGCCGGCCGGCACCGTGCGCACCTCGAACGTGCCAGACGCATCCGGCCGGGTCGTTCTGAGCAGACGCGATCCCTCTCCCCATTTCGCGGAATCCTCCGGGAAGAGCACGACGGTGCCGAATGCCGGCTTGCCCTCGCGGTCGACGAGACGTCCCTGCAGCGTCGGCAGCTTCTTCGAGATGACGATCGTCACACCCTCGAGCCGCTGCCCTCCGCGGACCTCGATCGGAAGATCCGAAAAGTCCTTGCCCTCGTACTCGATTGACCTGATTCCCCAGCCAGAGGTCAGCGGCCCTACGGATATCTTGTTCGCGCCGAACACGTCGATCACTTCGAACGTGCCGTCGTCGCGCACGCGGCCGTTATCCTGGTTGAACGACGAGTAGGTCGTATCGGGATCGACGGGACGCGTCGAGACGCGCAGCCGGAGATCGTTCCTGCCGGTGGACACCGTGCCCAGCACCGGCGTGCCGTCGTCGGTCACGACTCGACCGATCAGCGTGCCGCCCGATGCCGTCGTGACCAGCACTCCCTCGACGTCGGCGCCATTCACGCTGACGACCATCGAGGCCCCCTCGGCCGGATGATCCTTGTCGCCGGGATAGCGGATCGACAACTTGTAGTCGCCCGGCCCGAGATCCTTGATTCTGAACGAGCCGTCGGCGTTGACCTTGCCGCCAGCCATGCCGAACATCGAGGAGAAGGTCGGACCGGTGAACTCCTGGGACAGCGACACCGACTCGCCAGCGAGCGGCAGACCGGACGATGTCGTCGCGGTGCCGCTGATTGAGGCAACGCGCCCCGGGACCATGCCGAAATCGGTGCCGGACGCCTCCTGTCCGAGCTTGAGCTTGACCGCCTGCGCGCTCGCGGCGAGCACGGTGCCACTGAAATACGTGACGCCGAATCCCACGCGCTTGGTCGGATCTTCCTCGAGCGTCCACGTGTCCCGCGTCATCCCCATCACGTAGTAGTCGCCCGGGTCGAGGCCAATCAGACGATACTCGCCCGTGTCGTCCGTGCGCGCGTTGCTGCCGAGCGGCACCAGGCGCCGCCGTCCGCGGAAATATCGTACCTGCATCGGGAAGACCGTCACGCCTGCGAGCGGCTCGCCGATTTCGTCGGTGATGCGGCCGCTGATCACCGACATCCGCGGCAACGCGAAATCGATCTTGTCCGCGACTTGTCCATCCGACAGCTGCAGCGGCTGTCCTGGCTCTCCGGGACGCCGCTGACCGTACTGCAGACGGAGAAACCCCGCGCGCGCCGCCGTGATCATGTAACGTCCCGCGGGCAGATCCTTCACCTCGTACCCGCCCTGCGAGTTCGTACTGATGCTGCGCGGCTCACTCAGCTCGGCGGAGGTCACCGAGATCTGCACGCGCCGCAGCGGGCGGCCGCCGTCCGCCGTCACCGCTCTGCCCTTGATGACGGCCGTCCCTTTCTGGTCCGGCGGCCTGGTTGCGTCCCGTGGCGGTGCGCCTGGCTGCTGGGCGCTTTGTTGTGTTTGGATTTGAGGAACGACCTGCGCGAAAAGCACCGGCGCGCTGAAGACCACGGCGAACGCTGTCCGTAGACATCGACGAAACAGCCTCTCCATGAGGCGGTTTTATACCACGTTCTGCTCGGCGGCGGTCTCTGCTAGCGGCGGGGGATCTTCCATGAACCAGCACCACCGCTGCCCATCCGGCATGCGCGTTCCACGCACTGATACGCTCCGTGGTTTGCGCTCGCGGGGCCGGACGACGATCACGTGCTCGAAACCCGCGTCAGGGGAGGAGTTGAGTGTCTGGATCAACACGTCGCGATTCGTGAAGAACAGCAGCAGCGGCTTTCCAACGAGGTGCTGGCGTCCGACGTTGAGGAGACGAGCGGCGCAGGGGTTCGCGTCGAGGATTGTCCCTGCAGCATCGGTAAAGACACACGCCAGTGGCATCGCGTTGAAGAGCGCCGCGTAGTCGCGGCGGCCCTCGCCGTACTGATGCCGGGCCTCAGCGAGGTGAGCGGCCTGTTCGACCACGTGCTCGTTCGCGGCGCGCAGTTGGTCAAGGGCTGCGCTCAGTTCTTCGAGCGCGTCGCGAACGATGGACGGGGTCGCGGTAGACGCATCGGCGCGGCGTTGCAATTGCGTGAGCCGGCCGATCGCCTTCGTCGTACGAATCGTCAGATTATCGATTCTGTTCATGACCTCCCTCCCTTTCACGCCCTCCGAATTCCAAGTTAGACGGGGAGGAAGCGGCTCGTCTGTCAGATTTCTACGGTCCCGCGGCGGCGCGCGATGGTGGTCTTATCCTTGGGATTCCGGCAAGAAGGTCCGCCACGGTGCGATAGCACTCGCAGGCGGCCGTTTCGAGCTGTTCGCGGTCAACGATTGTTACGTGGCCACGATGGTACTTGATCAGACCGGCTTTCTGGAGCTTGCCGGCCACTATGGCAACCGTCGGCCGCGCCACGCCGAGCATCATCGCCACGAACTCCTGCGTCAATGGAAAGCTGTCTTTCCGCATCTGGTCATGGGCCGTCAGCAGCCACCGCGCCAGCCGCTGTTCCACATTGTGGACGGCGTTGCATGCGGTGGACTGCATCACGAGTCTCGTCAGCACCTGCGTGTAATTCGACACGGCCGCGTAGAACGTTTCGCGCCGTTCCATTTCCTCGCGAAACGCCACTGCCGTCATGCGATAGCACGTCGTCATCGGGCCCTGGACCATCGTGGCCGTCGACGCCATCGGCCCTCCGTTGCTCATGTTCAGCAGACCGGCCACCCCTTCGCGACCGACGATCGCCGCTTCCACCATCGTGCCGTCTTCGAGGACGGCCAGCTCCGAGCAGAACCCGTCTCCAGGGAAATACATGTGTTGAACCATTTCCCCCGGCTTCTGAAGAAGCTGTTTGACCGTCACGAAAACACGATCGAGTGTGGGGCTGAGACGCGCGTATTCGCTATCGGCAAGGGCAGCAAGCAGTAAGTTGGGATTAGAGCCGCGGGAGGGCAGCCCGTTCGTCGGAGAAGGCGGAGGCCGGTTGGCCGAATCGTTGAGTCTTCGGACGGGCGGCGGACGATTAGGCGCATTTGTCGCGCGAAGACGGCGTTTGGCCATGCTGGCACCCCTTGCGGCGTCGATGGTGACGCCGATCTAAGAGGCTGTCGCGGGCCAGGCTCATCCCGCGCACGGGCGAGGCAGGCGGTAGTCCCTTAACTCCCTCCCAGTATAACAGGTTTCCGGAACTTTGGTAGAAATCTGACAGATCGACACCATGTTCATGTTCAGCGCGAATCGTCGCCTTATTCCGGGCCGCCCGCCGCGTTCGTCACCGACTGTAGCAGCGCCGTGCCGACGCGATAGCACTCGCAGGACGCAGCTTCGAGTTTCTCCCGCTCGAGGATGGAGACGGTGCCACGGCGATAGCTAATCAATCCGGCTTTTTGCAGCGTTCCCGCTACGATCGTCACCGTCGGCCGCGCAGCACCAAGCATCATCGTGACGAACTCCTGCGTCAGCGGGAATTCGTCCTTACCGACACGATCGTGAGCCATCAGGAGCCATCGAGCGAGTCGCTGCTCGACGCTATGAACCGCGTTGCATGCGGTCGACTGCATGATGAACGCAACGTGTGCGTGCGTGTAACGCGTGACGAGTTCGGCAAACCGACCGCCGCGATCGAGCTCGCGCCGAAACACATCGGCTGGCAGCCGGTAGCAGGTGTCCATTACGGCCTGCACCATGGCCACGGAGGGCGCCACGTGGCCGTCGTTCGCTGCAAAAATCCCCACCATCCCTTCGCGGCCGATTGTCGCGACCTCCACCATGTCGCCGTTTTCGAGGACGGCGAGTTCGGAGCAGAATCCCCCGCCGGGAAAGTACACGTAGTCGATCACATCGCCCGGCCGGTGAAGAAACTGTTTGAGAGACAGCGGGACGACGTCGAGCGCACGACCGAACCTCTCCGCATCCTCCGGAGCTAAAGCCGCCAATATCAGATTGGAGAACCCTGTCGCGGGACGTATCTCTTGCCGTCGGGATGTCCGGGGAATTGGGCGTTTTCGGCGCATGGCTCCTTCGTACGCAGAGCCGAGGGCCAAAAGTAGCCGCTCGAAACTCAACCCTAACGTACACGCGCCGCATGCGCCTGTCTGTCACGGACCTGACACGCCGTTTCGGTGGCAATGTGCCATCGGTCGGTAGTGCGCTACCTGCAAGTCGTCGATCGGTGATGCCTCGCCGTCACCGTGAGCGCGCCGCGGTAGAACGCACCGGTGGCGGACGCACCGCCCGCCGAGCCGTCTCTTCGTCACGCAGTTTGAGAACGGCACGACGGAGGTCTTGAAGGACCGCGCGCTGATCCCGCACGGACGTAAGAAGGTTCTTGACGTGGTCAACGAGAGAGCGGAGCAGGGGCGCGCTCAGGAAGCCGTTGCTGTTCGCGGTGTCGCCGTCAAGTTTGTTCGCCGCGCGGGAACACGCTTCGAGGCCGGCCTGAAGATCGTCGAGGTTGGCCTCGATGCCCTCCATGCGCTCGCTGAAATTCACACCAGCACCCCCAATGCAGCATACGCCGGGCATTTGTCAGTCGCAAGGAAACAGAGCAGGTCATGAGGAAGAAGCCACCTCGACCAGACACCTCGGCCACCTCATCACGCTCGGCCGGCGCGCAACCGGCCACCGAGTTGTGCAAGCACACCGTGTTGCTGGTGGACGGCTCAGAGGAGGAGCGAGCGATGTACGCGGAATTCCTGCGCTCGAACGGCGAAGGCGGAGCTGGAACCAGGCGCGCAAACCGCCAAGTCGAAGCACGTCTAGCCCGCTTGGCGCAACAGAGTCAGGCGGTAATGCCGGCGTCTGGCACGGGTGCGGGAACCGTGCCCTGGGGATCTTTCGGCGGAAGCGGGCCCATGATCGCCTTGAGCTCGTCGGCTTCGATGACTTCTTTTTCGAGCAGGCGTGCAGAAAGCGTGTCGAGCGTCGCGCGCCGATCGTGGAGGAGGCGACGCGCAGTGTCGTGCGCCTCGGACAGAATGCGCTTCACTTCCGCATCTATCTTCAGCGCCGTCTCTTCAGAATAGTTGCCGCGTTCCTGCGCGAACGGGTTCTCGAGGAACGCCGGGCGCTGATGTCCGTTGTAGCTCACCGCCCCGAGCACGTCGCTCATCCCGTATTCGGTGACCATCGCGCGTGCGATGTCGGTGGCGCGCTGCAAATCGTTCTGAGCGCCGGTGGAAATCCTGCCGAATGCAATCTCTTCGGCGCTCCGGCCGCCGAGCAGCACCGCGAGCTGACTGAGGAGATCCTCGCGCGTCAGAAGATACCGATCTTCCAGCGGAAGCTGCATCGTGTACCCGAGCGCGCCGAAGCCGCGCTGCACGATCGAGATCTTGTGCACGGGATCGAGCCCCGGCAGGACGGTTGCGACGATCGCATGCCCGGACTCGTGATAGGCGACGATGCGGCGCTCCTTGTCGCTCATCACGCGCTTCTTCTCGAGGCCGGCGATCAGCCGATCGATCGCTTCGTCGAAGTCCTTCATCTCGACCGCGGTCTTGTCCTTGCGCGCGGCCAGCAGCGCCGCCTCGTTGACGAGGTTCGCCAGGTCCGCGCCGGCGAAACCGGCGGTGCGCGCCGCGATCACGCGGAGATCGACGCCTTCCGCAAGCTTGACGCTCTTCACGTGGATGCGGAGGATCTCCTCGCGGCCGCGCACGTCGGGCTTGTCCACGAGCACCTGGCGATCGAAGCGTCCGGGCCGCAGCAGGGCGGGGTCGAGGACTTCCGGGCGGTTGGTCGCGCCCATGATGATGACCCCCTTGCGCGCGTCGAAGCCGTCCATTTCGGCGAGCAGCTGATTGAGCGTCTGTTCACGCTCTTCGTGGCTGCCCATCGGCGTCTGGATGCGCACCTTTCCGAGCGCGTCCAGCTCGTCGATGAACACGATGCACGGCGCCTTGGCCTCTGCCTGCGCGAACAGATCCCGTACGCGCGCCGCGCCGACGCCGACGAACATCTCGACGAACTCGGAGCCGCTGAGGCTGAAGAACGGCACCTTCGCTTCGCCCGCGACCGCGCGCGCGAGCAGGGTCTTGCCGGTTCCGGGCGGTCCAACGAGCAGCACGCCCTTCGGGATGCGGCCGCCGATACTGGTGTACTTCCTCGGGTTCTTCAGGAACTCGACGATTTCGCGCAGCTCCTCTTCCGCCTCGTCGACGCCCGCGACGTCGCCGAACCGCACCTTCACGTCGTCGTCGGCGTAGATCTTCGCGCGGCTGCGCGCGAACGACATCACGCCCCCTTCGGCGCTGCCCATGCGGCGGAAGAAGATCCCCCACAACGCGATCAGGAAGATGAGCGGAAGGATCCAGCTGACAATCTCGGCGATCCAGCGGTTCGCCGGCTCGCCCGTGTACTTGATGCCCGCTTTGTCGAGATCCTCGACGAGCTTCGGATCTTCGATGCGAACCGCCGTGAACGGATGCGTGCCCTTTTCATCGCGCAGCGTGCCGCGCACACGATCCTGGCCGACGATCACGTCCTGCATGCGCCCGGCACGCAGCTGCTGCTTGAAGTCGCTGTAGGAGAGGGTCTGGCCGCCCTGGTACGAAAAGTACGCGTATTGCCCCAGCCCCAACAGGAGAAAGACGGCCAGTACATACCAGACCGCCGAGAACGGCCCACCGCGCGGCGTGAGCCGCCGATCGTTCGCGCGGCGGCCGCGCGCTGGACGCGACGATGTGTCGTCCGCCATCGTTCGATCTTACGCGTGTACGGTCTCGTCGGCGCGAGTGAATTCGAGCTCGCCCTGCCGCGCGTCGATGCGCACGCGCGCCCCTTCGCGGAACTCCCCTTGGAGGACGCGCATCGCGAGCGGATCGAGGACCCGCCGCTGGATGACGCGCTTGAGCGGACGCGCGCCGTAGGTCGGATCGTAGCCCTCGGCGATGAGCAGGTCTTTCGCGCGATCGGTCAGCTCGACGTGGATCTTGCGATCCTCGAGCCGCTTCATCAGGGCGCGCAGCTGGATGTCGATGATCTTCCGCATCTGCTGCGGCGACAGCGCGTGGAAGATGATGATCTCGTCGACGCGGTTCAGGAACTCGGGCCTGAAGTGCGCGCGCAGCGCATCGATCACCTGCCGCTTGACTCCTTCATCGAGCGCGGCCCCATGCGAGGCGTCGAGGGTCAGGCGCGCCGCGGTCTCGGCGATGAAGTGGCTCCCGATGTTCGACGTCATGATGACGACGGTGTTCTTGAAATCCACCGTCCGTCCCTTGCCGTCCGTGAGGCGCCCGTCGTCGAGGAGCTGCAGCATCACGTTGAGCACCTCGGGGTGCGCCTTCTCGATCTCGTCGAACAGCACGACGGAGTACGGGCGGCGGCGGACCGCCTCGGTCAGCTGGCCGGCCTCCTCGTACCCAACGTACCCGGGAGGCGCGCCGAGCAACCGCGAGACCGTGTGCTTCTCCTGATATTCCGACATGTCGATGCGGATCATCGCCTGCTCGTCATCGAACAGGAACTCCGCGAGCGCGCGGGCCAGCTCGGTCTTCCCGACGCCCGTCGGCCCGAGGAAGATGAAGCTTCCAAGCGGACGGTTCGGATCCTGCAGACCCGCGCGTGCGCGGCGCATCGCGTTGGCCACCGCGGTGATCGCTTCTTCCTGGCCGACCACGCGCTCGTGCAGCCGATCTTCCATGCGGAGGAGCTTCTGGATTTCCCCTTCCATCAGACGGCTGACCGGAATGTGCGTCCAGCGGCTCACGACCTCGGCGATGTCTTCCTCGTCGACTTCTTCCTTCAGCATCCGCTGGCCCTTCTGCAGCTCGGCGAGCCGGGCTTCCTCCTCGCGAATGCGGCGCTCGACCTCCGGCAGCTTTCCGTACTGCAGCTCTGACGCCTTCGCGTAGTCGCCGGCCTGCTGCGCGCGCTGCATCTCGAGCCGTACCTGTTCCAGTTCCTCTTTGAGCTTGCGCCCGTTCTGGATCGTCTCCTTCTCCTGCTGCCAGTGCGCGGCGAGCCGGTTCTTTTCCTCCTTCAGGTTCGCGAGCTCTTTCTCGAGCTTCTGCAGACGCTCCTGCGACGCCGCATCCTTCTCTTTGCGCAGCGCCTCGCGCTCGATCTCGAGCTGCATGATCCTGCGCGCCACTTCGTCGAGCTCCGCGGGCATCGAGTCGATCTCCATCCGCAGCCGCGACGCGGCTTCGTCGATGAGGTCGATCGCCTTGTCCGGCAGGAACCGGTCGGAGATGTAGCGGTGCGACAGCACGGCCGCCGCGACCAGCGCCGAGTCCTTGAACTTCACGCCGTGGTGGATCTCGTAGCGTTCACGCAGGCCGCGCAGGATGCTGATCGTGTCCTCGACCGTCGGCTCGCCGATCATCACCGGCTGGAAGCGCCGTTCGAGCGCCGCATCTTTTTCGATGTACTTTCTGTATTCGTCGAGCGTCGTCGCGCCGACGGTGTGCAGCTCGCCGCGCGCGAGCATCGGCTTGAGCATGTTCGATGCATCCATCGACCCTTCCGCCGCGCCCGCGCCAACGACCGTATGGAGCTCGTCGATGAAGAGGATGACCTGGCCCGCCGAGTCGGCGACTTCCTTCAGCACCGCCTTGAGCCGCTCCTCGAACTCGCCGCGATACTTCGCGCCGGCAACGAGCGCGCCCATGTCGAGCGCGACGATGCGCTTGTTCTTGAGCCCTTCGGGGACGTCCTGACGCACGATCCGCTGCGCGAGCCCTTCGACGACGGCGGTCTTGCCGACGCCCGGCTCGCCGATGAGCACCGGGTTGTTCTTCGTGCGCCGCGACAGCACCTGGATCACACGCCGGATCTCGTCATCGCGGCCGATGACCGGATCGAGCTTGCCCTTGCGCGCGAGGTCGGTCAGGTCGCGTCCGTAGCGCTCGAGCGACTGATAGGTGCCCTCGGGATTCTGGCTGGTGACGCGCTGCGACCCGCGCACCGCGGTCATGGCCTGGAGGATGGCGTCCTTCGTAATGCCGCGCTGCTCGAGCAGGCGCACCGCCGCCGATTTCGATCCTTCACCCGCGATCGCGATGAAGAGGTGTTCCGTGCTGACGTACTCGTCCTTCAGCCGCTCGGCCTCGGACTCGGCCGCGTCGGTCACCTTGCGCAGCCGCGCGGACAGCCCGGGCTGCGATCCGCCATGCGCACGCGGCTGGCGATCGAGCTCCGCCCCCACCGCCGCGGCGAGCGCCGCCGGATCAGCGTTCATCTTGCGGACGATCTCCGGGACGATTCCTTCGCGCTGCTCGAGCAGTGTGAGCAGCAGATGCTCGGGCAGTATCTCGGGATGTCCCTCGCGGTCAGCCATCTGCTGCGCCGCGACGATCGCTTCCTGTGCTTTCTCGGTGTACTTGTTGATGTTCATCGGTCCATACCGTAGTGTCCGCCTTTAGGCGGACCATCCCCGCCTTTAGGCGGACCATCCCCGCCTTTAGGCGGACCATTATTTTTCGAGCTTCGTCAGCGCTTCCCAGTACTCGCGCTGTTCCTTCGTGAGCGAGCGCGGGAGCTGCACCTCCACCGTCGCGTACAGATCGCCGCGTTGATCCGGCGTACCGATCGACGGCATCCCGTGTCCCTTCAACCTGAACACCTGGCCGCTCTGCGTCGTCTCGGGAATCTTCAGCCGCACGGATCCCGTGACCGTCGGCACCTGCGCTTCGCCTCCGAGAACCGCCGTCGTCACCGGCACGGCGACCTTCGTCCGCAGGTCGTTGCCGTCGCGCTCGAAGATCGGATGCGGGCGGATGCGCACGCGCAGGTACAAGTCACCGGCCGCGCCGCCGTTCGAGCCGGATTCCCCTTCGCCCGCCGCGCGCACGCGGGAGCCGTCCTTCACGCCGGGCGGAATCCGCACGTCGACGCTGCGGGCGTGCCCACCCTGCTTGATCGAGATGCGGCGGGTCGCGCCGTGAAACGCCTCCTCGAGCGTGAGCTCGACCTCGTGCTCGATGTCGCGTCCCTTCTGCGTACGCGGGGCGCGCGCCTGACGGCCGCGGGTGCCTGTCTCACGCGCGCCGCCGCCACCGAAGAACGTCTTGAAGAAATCCGAGAACGGATCCTCGTTGCCGAAGAGATCGCGCATCTCCTCTTCGGTCATCGTGCGGTAGCCGCCAGGCCCGCCCATGTTGATATTCCAGGCCCCGCCGCCGGCGCCCCCGAACGGGTTGCCTGCGTAGCCGCCGAATCCCTGTCCGGCCTGCTGCGCCTGCTCGTACATCCGCCAGTTCGCTCCGAGCTCGTCGTACTTCTTCCGCTTCTCGGGATCGCCGAGCACCTCGTAGGCCTCGTTGATCTCCTTGAACTTCGCTTCGGCGGACTTGTCGCCCGGATTGACGTCCGGATGGTGCTTGCGGGCGAGCTTCCGGTACGCCTGCTTGATCTCCTTGTCAGAGGCAGACTTCGCCACGCCGAGCGTCTGGTAGTAGTCCTTGAATTCCATCAATCGCTGGTGGCCCTGAAGGGCCGCCCTACAACGTACCGCGTAGGCCAGGCCTTCACGCCCGGCATCACAATCCGACCATCTCGGAAATGCGCTTCAGCTCCTGCGCGATGCGCCGCCGCGCGTCCCCGCGCCCCGAGTCCTGGGTCATCAACGGGCGGATCCGCTGGATCGACTCCGCGATCGAGAGGAGGCGCTGCACGCCGGCCAGATTGATCCCCGCTTCCTCGACCAGGTGTTTGATCAGGCGCAGCCGCTCGAGCTCCTCGCGCGTGTAGATCCGCATGCTGCCGATCGTACGCGTCGGATTGACGAGGCCGAGGCGCTCGTACTTGCGCAGCGTCTGCGGGTGCATGTCCAGCAGTCGCGCCGCCGTGCTGATAAAGTAAAGGTCCGGATCCATACGCAAAGTTGCGTCGATCCAAATGTAGGCCTTGATACGGGTCGCGTCAAGGTCTTGGCGGCGAGATGGACATCCAGCTCAGCGATTTACTCACGGTCGGTCTTCTCGTCGTTCTCGAAGGGTTGCTGAGCGCGGACAATGCGCTCGTCGTGGCCGTCATGATTCTCGGCCTGCCCCGCCGGCAGCAGAAGAAGGCGCTCAGGTACGGCCTGATCGGCGCCTTCGCGTTCCGCATC
>Ga0075434_100004606_pt1 | contig 12448 bp, 9 predicted proteins | sample RhiMethybrSRZTD3_FD_75298 | JGI IMG/M metagenome (GOLD analysis project Ga0075434, IMG submission 75298) | Populus rhizosphere microbial communities from Tennessee, USA - Rhizosphere MetaG P. TD hybrid SRZTD3 | ecosystem: Host-associated > Plants > Roots > Rhizosphere > Soil | place: USA... | reverse complement strand
GAATGGCTACTCATACCCGGGGGTGCTTAGCTGTGCCGGAAACGCAAATGCGGGACAGCAGCCAGTTGCCCATAACGGACGCTAAGGCGACTGGCATCGATCCCTGGGGTTGGTGATCTGATTGCCGATCAGCAACCGAGTGGCCACGGGATGGGTGGCTCCGGACATCGCGCAGTGCACGAGAACGATACGAAGGAGAAGTGGCGCGGTGGCACGGCGCTTCGCGCGGGTCGGCGCCCCTCCCGGTCTGATCGATGTCGCGGACCGCCTACCAACGCATCAACCCCGCAGCCCCCCGTGCAATCAAGCCGGTCTTGGTCGATGATCCGAACATCAAGCAGATATCGGCTCGCCGCATCCGTTCAGGGCCGCAGCGTGTGGCGTCAGCCGCTCGACCATTCCTCGTTGGGAGCCGTGGCAGAGATATCACCTCACCCTGGGCAATCACAGGTCGTCGGGGTGCACGCTCCAAGATGTCGCCAATGGTCGAGTCGCTCGCTCAAAGAAGGCGGGCGTGAAGGTGCTCGGCTTCGAAAAGGACGAACCCGCGACGATCCTCCAGGCCGCCCGGCAGACCAACAACACAGTCGCTTGACATCGCGCCGTTCTCGTAAAATATGAATTTGGAATTCTAAATGCGGTATGCGCAAAAATGACGCCTTTAGAAGCCCCTCGCCTCATCGATCAGGTCTACCGGCGCTTGCTGGAGGCCATCAGCGACCACTCGCTGCCGCCCGGTTTCCGAATCCGCCAGGGTGAGCTCGCCGACAGGCTGCGTGTGTCGCGCCAGCCCATCAGCCACGCTCTCCACCTCCTGCACCGGCAGGGGCTCGTCGTTGAGGCCGGCCGCAAAGGCTTCCGCGTCACGCCCGTCGATCCGGGCCACATCCGGCGTCTGTACGAAGTGCGCGGCGCCCTTGACGGCCTCGCCGCACGCCTCGCTGCTTCGCGGGTTCGCGAAGACAAGCCCGGCGCTCGCAACCTGGAAAGCGCGACGCGCGAGGGCCGAGGGATCACGGAGAATACCCCGCTCCCGGAGCTGATCCGCCTCGATGTCGCCTTCCATCAAGCGCTTTACGAACTCTCGGGCAACCCCGTCATCGAGGGCACGATCGGTCCGCAGTGGCCGCACATGCGCCGAGCGATGGCGTGCGTGCTGTCCACGCCCCGCTATCCCCTGATCGTGTGGGAGGAGCACGCCCAGATCACCCGGCGCGTTCTCGCCGCAGATCCGGACAAGGCTGAGCGCGCGGCAAGGTCGCATGCCCTCGGCGCCGGCCGAACCATCGAGGAGCGCCTGAAGGCCATATGCGAAGCGGCCTGAGCCACCAATCATGCAAGAAGGAGGAACACACATGAAACTGATCACCAAGCAGATCGAACAGTTCCAGACCGAAGGTTGGCTGTTCCTGCCCGAAGTGTTCGATGCCGAGGAAGTCGGGCTGCTGAAGGCGGAGGCGGAGGCGATTTACCGCCAACAGCGTCCAGAGGTATGACGCGAAAAGAGCGGAGCGCCCCGCACCGCTTTTGCGGCTCACACCTACAGCGAGCCGTTTCGCGTTCTTGGTTCGCATCCGCGATTGATCGGGCCGGTGGAGCAGATCTTCGGCGAGAAGCTCTACATGCACCAGTTCAAGATCAACGCCAAGTCGGCGTTCACCGGCGAGGTCTGGCAATGGCATCAGGACTACGGCACGTGGAAGCGCGATGACGGCATGCCTGAGCCGCGCGCTATGAACATTTCAGTCTTCCTAGACGAGGTGATGCATATCAACGGCCCGCTGCTCCTTGTTCCCAAAAGTCAGACGGCCGGGGATCTCAAGGCGTCGCACGACAAGGAGACGACCTCCTATCCGCTGTGGACGCTCGATGAGGAGACTGTAACGCGACTGGTACGTGTGGGCGGCATCGTCGCCCCGACCGGCAAGCCGGGTGGCGTCCTGATGTTCCACGCCAACCTGGTTCACGGCTCGGCGGGGAACATCACGCCCTATCCGCGCAAGATCGTGTACCTAACGCTCAACGCGGTATCGAACTACATTCGCACGCCGACCCGGCCGGAGTTCATCGCGCATCGCGACTTCACCCCGATCGAGCCGGTGGCGGACGACGCCTTGGCACAACTGGCCCGGAGCACACGCCAAGCCGCCGAGTAGCGGACATGAGCCTCTACCAGGCGCTGCTCAAGCGCCACGATGAGGGCCGGCCGATACGCGTGGGCCTCATCGGTGCCGGCAAGTTCGGGTCGATGTTCCTGTCACAGGTCCCACATACTCCGGGGCTCGAGGTGCCGGTCGTTTGTGATCTGTCGCCAGATCGTGCCAAAGCGGCCTGCCGTCAGGTCGGTTGGGACGAGGCGCGCATATCGGCGACGCGATTCTCCGATGATGCGATCACCGCCATCGACCGCTTCGATATCGATGTCGTCGTCGAAGCGACCGGTAATCCGGCAGCCGGCCTCAGGCACGCGCGCGCAGGTATAAAGAAGGGTAAGCACGTCGTCATGGTCAACGTGGAAGCCGACGTCCTCGTTGGCCCGCTGCTTGCGGAGGAGGCGCGCAGCATGGGCGTGGTTTACTCGCTCGCCTATGGCGATCAGCCCGCCTTGACGGCCGAGATCGTCGATTGGGCGCGCGCTTCCGGCTTTGGCATCGTCGCTGCCGGCAAGGGCACAAAGTATCTTCCGGCCTATCATCAAGTCACTCCGGACAACGTGTGGGAGCACTACGGGTTCTCCAATCAAGAGGCGGTGGCTGCCGGTCTCAATCCGCAAATGTTCAACTCGTTTCTCGATGGCACGAAGTCGGCAATCGAGATGGCAGCCATCGCCAACGCAACGGGTCTAGATGTGCCGAGCGGGGGCCTGACGTTTCCCCCTTGCGGGGCCGACGATCTGCCTCACGTCCTGCGCCCCAAAAGCGTTGGAGGCACGCTCGAGCAATCTGGCATCGTTGAGGTCGTTTCCTCGCTTGAGAGGGATGGACGTCCCGTCCATCGCGACCTGCGTTGGGGCGTCTATGCGGTGTTCGAGGCCCCAAACGACTACGCCGCGGCTTGCTTTCGTCAATATGGGTTAAAGACTGATGCAAGCGGTCGCTACGCGGCCATGTTCAAGCCGTATCACCTGATTGGCTTGGAGCTGAATATCTCCATCCTGTCGGCGGCGCTGCGTGGCGAGCCCACGGGACAGGCCCGCTCCTTCCGTGCCGATGTTGCAGCCGTGGCCAAACGCGATTTGCGCCCCGGCGAGAAGCTCGATGGCGAGGGCGGCTTTATGGTTTGGGGCCGCGCCATGCGCGCTGCCGATAGCTTGCGGATTGGTGCATTGCCGATCGGCCTCGCGCACAACATCCGCCTCAAGACGAACGTGGCGGCCGGCTCTACCTTGCGATGGTCGGACGTCGACATACCCGAGGGAGATGAGACTATCGCCGCGCGCCGGGAGATGGAGAGACTTCCCCACGGCGCGGTAGCAATGCTACGGGAAGGATCGCGCTAGCCCCCCGCGGTACGAACTGCCCCACCAACACCTCGGGGTGTCAATGGTGCCCACCACCCCGGACTTTTTGCCCAAGGGCCTGATCCCGGCAATCCTGCTAGCGTTCAATGGCGATTTTGCCGGCGCTTTTTCCGAGACGCCCGGCTAAGGTCAGCTGCTGGCCCAACTTCACCGGTCGCACGAAGCAAGTCACTGTCGGTGTACTGCGGGTTCGCGACGCCGCATGCTCGGAGAGGGGTTGCAGCCAGGCTTTCTAGGGCAACCCCTGACTATCTATTGATGCCCTCTACCCATTTGGGGCCCAGGAAAGGGTTCACCCAGGATGGGCGAAGTCTACACCGCGAATGGTGCGAAGTCGCGCCGGGAAAATTCCCATGGCTCCCGCCTTCGCGGTCAATCGCTTCGCAGTCGAAGAAACGCGGCACCATGCGGGCACGCGCTCCTAAACAAAGTTGCTATTGCGCCTTCTGTAGCTTGCTTTCCGGGACATAACCCAACACCTTGCCTTCGCGCGCAATCTGCGCCCAGCCTCGTTCGCTCTTGACGAGCGCGACCAGAGTGAAGCGGTTCAGTTGCTGTGCGACGCCGCCCCTGCCGCCAGCATCCCTGAACACCTTGAGCGCTTGCTTTGTGATGTGGGTGGGTGAGGGTGGTATGAAGGCCGGCAAATCTTTGAGCACCGTTTGGCGCACCCCGAGAGAAAAGTCATCACCAGTCGGGATGAATCGCGGCTGCTGACGAATACCGAACGTTCGCTGGCTGATAGCCGGCACCTCCAGACTGACATGCGCGGCCATGCCATAGACCGTCACGGGTTGAGTGGGCGCACCTTCCGGCCGGTTCAAAGCCTCCAGCAGCGCGTAGGTCAGCACGCCGTGGCCGTTGTAGCCTTCGTAGGCGGCCTTCCCTGGCGGCGCCGCAGCAATGGTGTTGCGCCCGGTCGCGTGCTCGAGCTGAGCCATCACGGTCTCGTGCGCGCGGTCGCCGCCGCGGAACATTTCGTTAGCGCCCGACTCGCAGGCGTCGAGAATGATGAGGCTCTTTTCCGCAGGGATCTTCGCTTGCCAGTCGCGCCACTTGTCCGACCCGATGCCGTTCTTTTCGATGGTGTGGCCCTTCTCCAGGTTGAAATCCTGTGGAAGATAGAACCAGCCCTCGCCGGCAATCGAGCGGCCGTGCCCGCCCAGGAACAAGACGAACACGTCTCTTGCCTTGATGATCAAGGACAGCCGGTCAAACTCGGCGGCGATGTTGCGCTCGGTCACCTCCGCATCCAGCAGCGTCTTCACCTGGATATCAGAAAACAGCGGCTCGCCCGCGCCTTGCGCGCTGCCAACCGCCTTAAGCGCGGTGGCGAACGCGCTCGCGTCCTTGACGGCATAGCGCAGCTGCCAGTCCGGCCTAAGATAGGCGTCGACGCCGATCGCCAGTACGAACAGGCGCGGGCGCTCGCGGAGAGCCACGCCCCAGGCATCCACTTGGAAGCGCAGCGGCGCCGCTGCCAGCAGGCCAGAGCCATTGTAGGCGAGGATTTCGACCTCGTTGGTCTTGCTCGGGTCGACAGCGAGCGTTTGCTCCATGATCGCATAACGGCCCGGCGCAGGTGACCCACTGAGCCCCGGCGCGGTGGTGGCGCCCTGGGTCTTACCGTTGACCCGCCAGATTACCTTGGAGCCGATGCCACCCCCCGTGTCGCTCAGCCGCGCAGCGAGTTTAACGGTCTCTCCAGTCCTTTCCGTTCGTTTGGGAAGCAGCTCGATTTGGGGAGCGGGACCGGAGTCCAAGATCCTCTCGAGGTTGATCCTGCGCGCTGCATCCTTGTACTTGCTCTCCGGGTCGCCTTTGAGCCGCTCCTCGACCAGGTCTGGGCGATGCAGGTGGTCGTAGAACTGCATGACCGAGTAGGGCTCTAAACCGCGCACGATGCTCAACGCCTCCGTGCCATGGGGCGGGGCGGCGAAGAAGCCCGCCGGTGTGATTGCGAGCCATTCGTCCTTCGGCGCGTCCAGCAGCGTCACGAGCAGCTCGCCAGTAGCCTCGCTCCAAATTCTGACAGCGTCACCGCCGGTGATGACGCGGTTACGCCCGGGTAAGAACTTGAGCGACCAGATGTCGCCGGAGTGACCCTCGAACGAGCGGACAAGCTGCCCGGTCGCGGCGTCTCAGATCGCCAACGTCTTGTCCCGAGTTTGCACCAACAGGTGGCGGCCATCCGGCGAGAACTCGGCAGCACCCGACGAGCCGCGGAACGTCGCGATGAGCTGTCCGGTCGCTGTGTCCCACAGCTTCAGCGTCCAGTCCCCACTGCCAGGGTTCTGGCTGCTCGATAGTGCACGCTTGCCACCGGCTGCGAACTCGACCTCGTCGATCGCGGCCTCGTGCCCTTCAAAGGTGCGGACGAGCCGCCCGGAGGCCGCGCCCCACAGCTTGAGCGTCTTGTCCTTGCTGCCGGAGAGAATGAGCGCCCCGTCGGATGAGAAAGCGACGGAATTCACCGCATCCATGTGTCCTTCGAACGTGCGAATAACTCGCCCCGTGGCCGCGTCTTGAAGCTCGAAGGCATGGCCCCGACCAATGGTGACCAATCGGGTACCGTCCGGCGACAAATCCAAGCCGAACCTCTCGTAAGCGTCCCAACTGCGAATGAGCAACCCAGTCGTCGCGTCCCAGAGCTTGAGCGTGATGGCCGAAGAGTTATTGTTTGGGTCCGACCCGCCTGATAGCACCCGATTGCCGTCGGTGGAGAACCTGACGAGCCAGACCTGACCGGAGTGCCCCTCGAAGGTGCGAATAAGCTCGCCCGTTGCCGTGTCCCACAGCCTGAGCGTCTTGTCGTCGCTGCCAGATAGCACTCGGGCGCCGTCGCGGGAAAATGCGCTTGCTATCACCCTATCCGTATGCCCCTTGAATGTTCGGATCGGACTGCCGATATCCGCGTCCCACAACTTCAACACGCCGTCGCGGCCTCCCGTCAGCACGTAGGCGCCGTTCGGCGACACCCCGACCGGGCCGATTGAGCTGGCGTGGCCTGCGAAACTGCGGATGACCCGTCCCGTTGCCGCGTCCCATAGTGTCAACGTGTCAAAGCCGGCTGACAGCACGCTTGTCCCGTCGGCAGAGAACGCCGCCGGAACCCCGGCCGGAGTGTTTTTGCCTAAGTTGCCCTCGACCAGGGTGTACACGAGCTGTCCGCTCGCGGTGTCCCATACTTTCGATGTCTTGTCCCAGCTCCCCGACAGCACCCGGTTGCCATCGGGTGAAAACGTGACCGACCACACCAAGTCGGAGTGTCCCTCGAAGGTGCGGATGAGTTGACCCGTGGCCGCATCCCACATCCTCAAGGTCTTGTCGCCGCCCCCCGACAGCGCGCGCGTCCCGTCGGGCGAGAACGCCACCGACCTGATCTCGGCGGTGTGTCCTTCGAACGTGCGGATGAGTTGGCCTGTTGCCGCATCCCACATCCTCAGCGTCTTGTCGCTGCCCCCTGACAGCGCACGCGTCCCGTCGGGCGAGAACGCCACCGACCTGACCTCGGCGGTGTGCCCTTTGAACGCGCGGATGAGTTGGCCCGTTGCCGCATCCCACATCCTCAGCGTCTTGTCGCCGCTCCCTGACAGAATACGCGTACCGTCGCGCGAGAAAACGGCCGACCAGACGGAGCCAGAGTGCCCCTCGAAAGTGCGGATGAGTTGCCCCGTTGCGGTGTCCCAGAGCTTCAACGTCTTGTCGAAGCTGGCCGAGAGCACGCTGGCCCCGTCGGGGGAGAACGCCACTGACCAGATCGGGTTGGTGTGCCCATAGGAGATGCGAAGCACTCGCGCCGTCGCCACCTCCCAAAGCCTCAGCGTGTTGTCCCAGCCGCCCGACAGGGCGTAAGTACCGTCCGGGGAGAAAGCGACGGAGGTAATCATGCGGGAGTGTCTGATGGACGGCACAATCTCGATCTTGGGCCGGTCCTGTGCGCTCGCGCCTTCGGCGAACAACAACAGCGACACAAACAGCGCAGATGCGCAATGCAGAAGCTTGGAGTCCGTCCACATGATAGCTGACCTCTCGTTCGCCCCATCCGGAAGCGGATAGGGAGGCAAGCTCATTTCTTCGGGATCGAGCGCGGGGTGCGAAAAATAATCCCGACCCGCTATCGGGATCCCTTCTCGTCGGAAGTGATGACCTTTGTAAGCCAGTCACGGTAGGGGTTGACGCGGGTGTAGACGCCGTATTTCAGCTTGCGCGCGCAGCCTTCCCCCCAAGACACCACGCCAACCAACACTGGACCGTCCGGGCCCCTTAGGATAAGGGGGCCTCCGCTGTCACCCTCACAAGAGTCGACCCCGCCATCGCGAAGGCCCGCGCACATCATGCCGGGGAGAATCCGGCCAGCATAAGCGCCCCGTTCATTGCACGTAGCATTGTCGACATAAGGCACCATCGCCTTTTGAAGCCTCTCTGACGTTGTGCCGCCCTCAGTCATGCGGCCCCAGCCCGTCACCTCCAGGAGTTCGCAAGGCCTCAATTGCTGCTCGGGCGGGGCGAGGGGAATACTCTGGCCGGTGGGCCGCAGCTTGAGTTTCACGAGCGCCAGATCATTCTCGTTTGTAGCTGGATCGTATTTGTCATGCAGAAAAACACGGTCGACCGCTATCCAAGCACCGCCGATATTGCGATTGGTAACACCTGCTTTGACACGCACGTTGGCGGCTTGCTTGGAGGAAGCAAAGCAGTGCGCTGCCGTCAGAACCCAGTTCTGGGCAATGATCGACCCGCCGCAGAGGCTTCCATCGATGCTGAGCGCCACCTGCCAGGGATGATCCTTGATGTCGGTTTCCTCGCCTCCCACGATGCGGCGGGGGTCTTTACAATCCTTATCGGCCCAGGCGGGCCGCGTGAGCCCCACCAAGCAGAGCATTGATAGGAGCCACAGCAATTTGAAATAGCGCTTTCGCATGACTTGCCTTCGTCCTAACGACCTCTGGATTTTCGTTTCCAACAAGCGCGACAACTCCATGGGCACCCATCGCCTCGAGGTCATCGAGCCTTATCGAGTAGTGCGATCATTGGTACGAATTGCCTTGGCAGGGTTGTCGCTTGTGCATGAAATCGCCCCATCGATTCGTTTCGGTGGGGTGCTCGCTGCCAAGATCATCGAAGATCAACTGCCGAGCGGTTCCCTACGAAACAGACTTGGCGAAAGTCATGTGCCTCGCAGCTGTTCCCGGCGGCGCAGGTCTCCTCATCGCCTTGCTGAGCAGCGGCCGAGCCCATCACGTTCTCCAGACGTTGACAGAGCAATTCACGGAAAGTGGTGGTCGGATAGCCGCGTCTTCGCCTATGGTGGCTCAGGCTTAGAATCTCGGCAGATATTGCGGCTTTTGGGAGAGAAACATCGAATACGGGCCGACCCCAACATCCCCAAGGACTTGGGCGGTATCTACTCAGTCTACGGTAAGGGGACCGCGCGCTCAAAGCGGATGTAGCGCATCACGTTGCTGGTCTTGGAAGGATGCCGCATACGTTCGAAGAGGCCGGACGTTATTCCCTCTTTGCGGATGTTATGCGGCGCGACTCTAGTCCACTCGGATTTGAATACGACAAGGCAAGATTGACCGCCATTGTCCACCATCTTTTCCAAGCCCATTACGTCGAACCTGGCGCTGCGCAACCAAAATTTGCGCGGCAAGTTGCTAAGCGCTAAGCCCGGCCAATTGCTAAGTATTCGCTATGCGTCCGTTGTCCCAGGTTTCTTTGACGTGTGCGATTCCACGACCTCGACGAACTGGAAACTGAGATCTCGCGTACTTGTACGCCTACAGTTTAATGGCGCCGGACAACGTCAGTGGCGGGTCTGTACCAACACGGGCAGCCCGCAAAGGCCTCGCCGGCGTGTCACGCCAGCGATGACCGCACCGACGTGTGGTGCGTCAATCTGGGTGAGACGGAGTTTCATCCTGATTGTTGCGCGCCATCCATGTATGCATCCCGCGCACTACCGCCAAACCTCGCCATCTTCGTTGCCCACATATCCATGAATTGGCGGCTGGTGATGCTGTTTACACCTCCTGGGAACTGCGCACGCTGGTCGGCCGGCACGTTGCCCCAAATCGCCAGGCACGCCCATTCCGGCCCCTTCCGGCGGCCCTCGTCAGTTAGGTACATGTTTAGCCACGCTGGCCAGTCCGGGTTTGCCATGTGCATAGCGGCGCCGCCGACACCCTGTTGGTGGACCATATATAGCTCGGTGGCAGTTGGTGCGCGGCCGTACTGTCGAGAAAATGCATCGCTCTCCGAACGCAGCTTGCGCGCCGCTATGTCCGTGTTCGCCTTTGGATCAAAGATATTCCCGCGGCCGCCGTACTTCCGAAACTCGCTATGGCTGAGTTGATAAACACCGTAATAACTCCCAGTTTTTGCTCGAGAGTTCCCTCCGCTCTCGATGGCCGCAAACGCCCGCAAAGTGGACTGTGGCATGCTGTAGCGCTCAGATGCCCTCTGGATGGCGCCCTCAAGTTGTGGGGAAAACTGCACTGAGGCCTGCGCGATCTGAGGTTCAGCGCCAATACATAGCAAGGCTCCGGCAATCGCTGCTGCACATGAGTGCATGGCGCCCGACCGCTTGCGCCTTACCCCGGTAGCGCGGTCCCTGCAGATTTCGGCAAAGCTTCCCGACACGGTTGTCTCCTTGCGCAGATGCAACAGCTGCATTGCGTCAGCCGTACGGGCCGACGGACATGCTGGCTGATTTTGATAGAGCTGGCGGGCGGGCGTTCGACGGGCCTCACCCAGCTCGCCTCACCTCACTTGGAGGAAAAGGAGGCGCTCTCGGCACGACAGGTGGGGATGAGAAACTGGTAGTTGATCCCCAACTAGGGGGAGACTTCCCGTCCGCCAAAATTGGCCGACTGGACCTCGATGTCAATCGTCTGGCCGGCGCAGCATACGATGAACGTTGGGCCGGCAGAATAACCACCGAAACGGCTATCGCGAACGGCCGTGGCACACTGGCGGTTGGTCCACTGCTCCACGGCAGGTGTCTATGGAACTACGGACAAGGTTTGTGAGGCGGCGGGAAGGGTTGCGTAGCTCGGCCTTTGGAGCCATAGCTGTCCTTTTTTCAATAGAGGCGCGTAGCGCCGTCGTTGTCGATGATGGCCTGAATTTCGCCTATGGGTTCTGTGAGCGCGCCGTGAGCCACCACGGCTTCGGCAAGGCTGGGAACATTCGTGCGATCCGGCCATTGATCCTGCTTCCACAATCTCGATCTAACCATGCACTTCGGACAATGCATGAAGGCTTCATCGACACTAACGACCAGAACAAGATTCGGCGCTTTTCCATTGACCGCCAACCTGTTCTGTAGTGCGCCGTCGCGGACGATGTGACCCTTGCCGCTAGCGCGAAGCGTGTCTCCATTTCCTGGGATCATAAAGAACAGCCCGATGTCGGGTTGGGCGAGCAAGTTCTCGAAGGTATCCAGTCGGTTATTCCCCAGTCGGTCCGGTATTGCGAGGGTCTTCTTGTCCAGGACAGCAACGAAACCAGGGGGATCACCCTTTGGAGATAGATCGAGCCGGCCATCCGCGCCGCGCGAAGCCACCATGACGAACGGGCACGCCGCAATAAACCGCCGGCAGATATCATCGATGTGATCGATGACTTTGTTGCTTGCGCGATAACTGGGCAAGTTATGCAACTCCCGCAAACGCCCAGGGGATGTGATCACTTCCTCGAAACGGTCAGTCATGGCGGCCTGCTGCGTTGCCGCCGGAATCTGTGACGTCGGAATAGCCGTTGCACTTCTCTTTGATCGCCATAATCTCAACATCAGCGTGGTCCTGTTTCGGATTTTTGATTCACTCAGCATCGCGGTAGACGCCTACGGGCTCGTCTACCGCGGGCTGACCTTCCGGCTTTCAGACCGCCGGCCTGATGTTCTGGTTCACCCTGAAGATGTTGGCCGGGTCATATTTCTTCTTCACGTCGGCAAGACGTGCATAGTTGCCGCCATAGGTTACCGCGAGCCTGGCCTCACCCTCATCGTCCATCATGAAGTTCGGATAGGCGCCACCAAGATCGAAGGGATGCACGGCCTCCCAGTAGGCCTTGGTCCACTGGGTGATCGCCTCCGCCTTCTGCGGGCTCGGATCAATGCCAGCAATCACCATGGACCAGGTCGCATCGCGACAGTTCCAGGCCGTGTCGCCCTTCCCGACGCGATGGACAGCCCCGTCGATCGGGTAAAGGTGCATGAGCGACAATTCGCTCGGAGTCTTCGCCGCCTGCTCAAGATGAGTGTCGATTGCTGCATCCGGCAAGGCTTTGACGAAGTCGCCCCGCCAATACCATTGCATGCCCTTGGGATAGAGGCCGTCGAACATGCTCTGTACCGCCGGATAAGGCATCATACCCATCCAGTTCAACCACGGCTCAGGAAGTTCCTCGAGGAGCGGTGCGAGCGCTTTTCTGCCCGCTTCTTCCGGGCCGTTGTAGCAGGACATCAGCAGGCAAATGCGCTTGCCCCACAGCTCCTGCGGGAATGGCGCGCCGGAGACGATTTTTTTCAACCCCACGAAGGCACCGAGATCTTGCGGGGCGTGAGGCAGAAATTCGCGATAGCGCTGCATGATGGTGCGAGCGTGCTTCTGATCCCACGCCATCGGCCCGGCAAACACCGTGGTGACCGGATGCAACTGAAATAGGAAGCTTGTGACCACGCCGAAATTGCCTCCGCCGCCGCGCAGCGCCCAGAAGAGGTCAGCGTTCTTTTCCGTGCTGGCAGTAACAAAGCTGCCGTCGGCGAGCACCACATCGGCCTCCAGCAGATTGTCGATCGTAAGGCCGAATTTGCGTGACAGGTGGCCATGTCCCCCGCTCAAGGTCAGGCCGGCGATCCCAGTCGTCGAAATGATGCCCGATGGCACGGCCAGCCCGAATGCATGGGTGGCGTGGTCGACG
>Ga0075434_100004605_pt1 | contig 12449 bp, 6 predicted proteins | sample RhiMethybrSRZTD3_FD_75298 | JGI IMG/M metagenome (GOLD analysis project Ga0075434, IMG submission 75298) | Populus rhizosphere microbial communities from Tennessee, USA - Rhizosphere MetaG P. TD hybrid SRZTD3 | ecosystem: Host-associated > Plants > Roots > Rhizosphere > Soil | place: USA... | reverse complement strand
CATCGTAGTACCAGCCTGTATTTGCTACGTGATTGTTGGTGCTGTCGAATCCCTGATCTGACAAGCCATCACGCGGCACAGTTGCTCCACCCGGAGGTGAATATGGACTGGTGCCACCTACCTTGATGTTGTATTCCAGACTCCAATCAAATCCCGCGCGGACTGCGGCGCGGCCGTTCTGCGCACATCCCTGTTCCCAGAATGTCCAACCGCTCGCATCCGGATCACGGAAGAGGTACGCCTTGTACAAATCGTAAACGTAATCGTGATCGGAACGATTACGATTGATGTACTCCTGCGAAGTAAAGATCGATCCACCAAGGTTCTGCATCGCAGTAAGGAACTGTGTCGGTCCCTGCACATAAGCCGTTTGCAGCGTGCTCAACCAACTATTCAACTCGGTCGAGTTTGGCTGGCGCGCAAGTGCCATCTGGTAGAAGTTACGAACGTACTGGTCGGCGGTGAAGGAATAGACGTTGTTGCGATTCCCGTAACGATCGTAGTAGTAACGCTGCGCCCAGTTGACGTTCTGTCCGCTCGTTGCACGTTTCAATCGTCCCAACGAATCATATTCGTAACCGCGATCTTTATTGTGGTCCAGGTTGTTGCTGATGGAGACCAGTTGGCCCGAGCGTTTCCCGTTTCCATCAGCGAAGTTGTAACCGAGATTCAGCAGCGTGCTGGCGCCACGAGTCACGGTCTGACTTTCGAGGAGCCCGGTCACCGAGTTGTAACCATAGCTCTCAGTGATCTGGTTTGCTCCGCTTGCACCGACATTCAACGAGGTCGCCTGACTCGAAGCGTTGTAGGTAATGTTCGAGGCATGACTCGCGCCGTCAACTGTCAGTGAACTCAATCTGCTCGCAACGTCGTAATTGTTATGCACGAGCTTGCGCAGTTGAGAACCATTCCCGTATTCAGCCGGATAGCGAACATCTGTAGTGCGATCCAGCGCGTCGTAAATGTAATCAGTTACGAACGGGTATGAAGGCCGGCTGGTCAACGTTGACGTCTTGCTGCTCACGCGGCCTTCGGTATCGTATGAGAGACTCTCCGTGCTGATTCCTGACGTAGTCGTAGTGGCAAGCTGCGTGATGTCCTTCAGTTCCGAGCCAGTGGATTTTGTTCGGTAAGTGTAGGTGACGCTTGCTGCCGACAGGATAGGATTCGCCGTATCGCCAAAACCAGTCGTGTCGTAGCTGATTGACTGGAGGCGATTGAACGGATCGTTGTTGTACGTGTAGACGGTTTTGACTCCGCGTGCATCTGTACGCGACGTCAGATTCGATCGAGTGTCGTATGCGAAAACATCGCTCCACGTTCCCGATCCGACGTAAGTTCCGGCATCGTTCAGCGTCGCATTTGCTTCCGCGAGCTTTTGCGCTACCAGCCGGCCCAGCGAGTCGTATTTGAACGAGCGAGTCTGTGATCCCTGTGTAACGGAGGTCAGGTTTCCGAGTGTGTCGTAACCATAAGTCGTTGCCATTCCGTTGCTGGCGACTGAACCGGATCCGTTCTGATCGGGTTCAACGACTTCAACTAATCTTCCGAGTGCGTCGGTCCGGCCCCATCGTTCCCGGCCCCACGGATCGACAACTCGTGCCGTGTCGCCCGCAGTTGAAGAAGCAGCACTGGGCCTGTTGCTTTCGTTATAGAAAGTTTGGACCACGCTGCCATCCGGAGCCGTCGTGCTGGTTACACGACTAAGCCCATCGTAGACGGACGTGTTCCAACGAATGGTGTCGCCGCTGCGATATGGACGGCTCTGTTGGGTAACGCGGCCGGATGAGTCGAAAACAGTGTCCACGTAATCCCAGACTCCACCTACACCCAACGCTTGCTCCTGACGAATCTGGCCTCGACCGTTCAGCACTTTCACATTCTGATTGGCGATCGTCGTGTGAGTGGGATGCGATTCGAGATAGGTCGTCTCGGTAAGAGTCAAATTTGCGTCATCATACGAATAATCCGTATGCGCGCCGGAAGCCGCACTCGCCGTCACGGGACGCAAAGAGGTTGTGTCATAGGTCGTTTGCGAAACTCGACCGTTTGGATCAGTCGAGCTGAGCATTAGACCAGTGTTGAAGTCGTAAGTGCTGCTGGTCGTTATTTGATTGAGCGCGTCCGTCGGCGAACCACGCGTTTGCGACACTGGATAAGCATATTGGTTGGATACGCTGAAAGTGTTGGTGCTCTGCTGGCAGCATGAATTTGAACTGACAACCATGTTTCCAGTGACGTCGTATTGCCTGGTCTCAGTCACTGCGCCGGTTAGACCTGCGGCGTCAGCATATGTGGTTACCTGTGTCACGTTGCCGCGATAATCAGTCGTTCCGTTGTAGGGACAGACGTAGTACTGCGGACAATAACCATCGCAGTTATAGTCCCAGCAACCGCCAGTGCAGTCAGGATCGTTCCAGTCGAAATCCCAGTAACAAAATCCTTCGGCGTCCGCGTACGGGTTGTACGACTGATCGTGCTGGACCACTCCGGGAGCGGCAACCATCGCTTGACCGTCGTATTGATAATCAGTACGCGACACTCTCGTAACGTTATCGCCGGCGTAGACTTCAACCGTTAGCGGAAGATTGAAGATGTGCCGGCTGCTGGTATAGAGGGAGCTGTTCTGATATGTCGTGCGTGTTGATTTCAGCAGTGCGCCGCTGTAATCGTAATTACGAACGTCAGTGACCTGGTTGTAAACCGATCCATAGCTGTACTGCGTGTTGGTCGATTGTCCCAGCTCATTGGTGGTGGTGATGGAAGTCGGACGCACTGATTCATATGCTCCCTGCGCCCATTGGGAGGAGCTGCTTTGGAGTACAGTGGTGCCCAATTTCGTTTCATCGAGATAGACCAGGCCATCAAGATAACTACCTGGCGAGTTGTAAGACGACTGGGTGGTCGAAGTCCCATTCGGCAAAGTGATCTTCACCGTGCGCGGCGATGTATTCAGATGCACTTCGTAAGTAGTGGTGGCGGAATCGAAGTTCGTGCCGTCACGTGTCCACGTTTCAGTGGCTGAAGTGTATGTCGGTGCGTCGGTGAGACCACTTGCCTGCGTACCGCTGGTGTCCCCGGTGTTGAGTGGATAGTTATAAACTTCTTCGCGTGTAGCTTGTCCGGCGGTGATAGTTCCCTGATCGGTTGACTGACCTGGCGGCACCGGAGCTGGACCACTAAAGGTCATGCCGCGCCGCTCGCTAATCTTCTTGAGCATGCCGTAGGTCGAGTAAGTATCAAACCAATAGCCACTTCCGGACGACGGAAAGTAAATGGCATCGATTACATAGGGATACGAGTCGCGGACGTTCGCGGTTAGTCCGCTGAACGAGTAACTGAGTGCCAGTTGAGTGTAATGAAGTCTGACCAGAGTGCGCGTTCCACTGCTCAAAGCTGGCGCACAGATAGCGGTCAAACGGTTGAGCGAGTCGTAATGGAAAGTGATCGCGCGGCCCGTGGTATCCACGATCGTATGAATACGCGGTCCCTGGTTGTTGACATACGAGATCGTGATGTAGTTGCCGTTTGCGTCGAGAATCATGCTCGGGTAGACGGCGCCTGTTCCCTGCACGTTGTAATAGATCGTGGTGCCGTTCGGATAGGTAGCCGTGGCGGAGGTTATTGCGCCGCCGGTGCCGCTCCAATAGGTGTAATCGATGAACGATCCATCAGTCGTGTGCCCGGTAAAGTATGTTCCCCAGTTGTAAATCGTGATGTTGCCCGTGTAGGAGTGACGCGTGCCATCGGCTTCGATGATCATGCCGCCGATATAAACACCAAGACCGACGAGCTTCCCGAAACCTAACGACCAACCCGGGGCTGGCCAGTCGCGGTCGATGTCGTAGGTGATGTTGCTGCCCGCCTTATTCCAAAGACGCGAGTTGTATGAGAGCGCCAGTGGAATATCCATACCTCGACCGGCCAGAGCCAACACTGGCGCTGACAACTGAAAGTTTCCGCTGCCGGCGCCGCCGTCTGACGGCGTTCCCGGCGGATCGCCAGTCGTGTTCCCGGGGTCGTCTGCCGACCAGTAGTTATCAGGGCCCCACTCGGGAGCGATGAAATAGGGCGCTGCGGGCGCGCTCTTGCTCGGCGCTTTTGCGGCGTGGGCCAACTTCATTCCTGACGCACGACCGGCACCGGAAGAACCTGACTTGCTTTTCTCTTTCTTTGCCTGTTCTTCCGGTGGTAGATCGCGACTTGAAGATGTTCTTACTTCGATTGGCTTGTCGTCCTTTTTAGGGTGTTTTCCTTCAACAACCTTCACCTTGACGCTTGTAGTTTGGCCCGCAGCTTCAGCAATGACCTTGAAGTTGCCGTGTTTATGGGCGGTGAAGGTGCCGCGGGGCGCAGCTCCTGCGTCCGCATTATTACGGTCCTCATCCTGGGTTTTCCAGTCGATCTTCACTCCGCCGACCGAGTTATTTTCTGCGTCATAGGCCACGGCCGTGAAGTTCACTTGTTGACCTTCCTGAACTGTCACATCTCCCGGAAGGATTTCGATACGCCTCACTTTCGCGTCGCGGTCGGACTGGGATTGCTCAGGTTTGGGTTTCTTGTTCTGTTGGGTTATCAGGTTCCACAATTTAGGTAGAACGTAATTGGCCTTTAGCCAAAAACTTATGTCGGTGCCGACTTGTTGAGACGTCTCGACAACAGCACGCGGCGCGCCCGGTGTCGACGCAGTTAAAATAGAAAGCACGAGCAGCACACTCAGAACGCGACAAACAGTTCCGCGTCTGAAGTATGCAGGTGCGCGAGTGGCGTATTGTTTGCGCCTGGATTGCGGCTTCGAATCGATGATGCGTGGCAGGTGCAGCATGGCAAAACTCCTTTAGGTTAAGCCTCTGCCGCAGCGCGTACTTCTCCCTTCCCCTGAACGCATTCTTTGCACAAGCCGCAGAGGTGATGTTGAGTGATCCTGTTTATGTAAACTTCGCTGGTCGTGTGCTCTGTTGAGAGAGGGGAACTTTAGTCCGTCGACGAGATTCTTTCTCTACTCAACATGTTTCGAATCGCTTGCTCCCTGGTCCGGTTAACTCTGTAGGTGACACGGGAATCTGGGCCAACGTGTTCGACGACCAACTCTTCAGCGACAAGCCTCTCTACTGCTTCGGAGACGTTGCGCGTTTCGTACTTGATCCTTTGTTCGAGTAACCACCATTCCACGATCCCATCGAAAGTGTCGCCTGCGTCGGGATGCCGAGTGAGATATGACAGAATGAAGTAACAAACATCTCGTTGTTCTTTCTGATCGGATTGCATCATCACCTCGAACATTCCTTATGCATTCCCCGTGCACAACCGTTAATCTGGAAGATCTCGACTAAACCCATCTGCGATGCGGGTGTTTCTACCCTTGACGATCGCATCGCGTTAACTAATTCCTTTGAGCCGCAAGCACTTATCACTATGGCAATCTTGCCCATGTTGGTCCTTTGATTACCCGCACGTCTCACTGAAACTGGTGGACCTTGAATCTCTGAACATCGATCTTGTGCTTGCGGATCAGTCCCCAAAAAGTCCGTCTCTCTTTCTGTGCCGCCTGGGCCGCCCTTGTTATGTTTCCCTTGTAGAGAATGAGAAGACTCTCCACATAGTTCATCTCGAATTGAGCAATGACGTTTGCCTTCATTTCACTGAACGACAAGCGACTATGATTGTTGGTCTCACCGGGAAGAACTATGTGATCTTCCTCAATCGTTTCTTTCGTGCAGAGAACCACCACACGTTCGATCACGTGTTCCAACTCCCGCACGTTACCGGGCCAACCGTAGAGCAGTAACTTGCGCTCTGCCTCAGCCGAGAACGCAACCGCAGGGCTATTCAGCTTGGCAGCGTATTCAGCGAGAAAATGACGGGCGAGGACTACTATGTCGCCCGATCGTTGGCGTAACGGCGGGAGGACAATTGGGACAACGTTCAACCGGTAGTAGAGATCTCGACGAAGAGTTCCGGCGGCGACTGCCTCTTCGAGGTTCGCGTTGGAGGCAGCGATGATTCGTACGTCACCCTTGAGCGACTTCGTACTTCCGAGTGGACGAAATTCTTTGTCCTGTAGAAAGCGCAGTAATTTAATTTGCGCCAACATTGGCAGACTATCGACTTCGTCAAGGAAGAGTGTGCCCTTCTCTGCTTCCTGAATCAGACCACTGTGTGAGCCCATGGCTCCAGTGAAAGCACCGCGCTCGTGACCAAACAATTCGTTTTCGAGAAGTTCGATGGGAATGGCGCCGCAGTTGACGGGAACAAAAGGCTTGCCTGCTCTAGGGCTCAGGTAGTGAACAGCGCGTCCGACCATTTCCTTGCCGGTTCCGGTTTCGCCGGTAATCAGAACGGAGATGTCAGACTTTGCAACGAGCGGGATCTTGCTTATTTCGGCAATGAACACCGGGCTCGTGCCAATCAGTTGCTGCAAGAACAGCTTCTCGGTGAGCCGTCGCTCTGTCTCTGCTAGCTGCCTCTGTTCCATATCGTGGAGATTACAGAAGCTTGGAGGTAGGAATCTTTAACTGGTTCCTAAATAATTGCTAATCGTTTGCTAAAGCAGGTCGCGCAAAGGCGCAAAGACGCAAAGCGCTACCGCGTTCTGAGACTTGCTTTGCGTCTTTGCACCTTTGCGCGAGAAGTATTTCGGTATAAAGGTTTTGGATTATTCAGGGAAGCCGACGCGCTTCATCAAGTCTTTGAATCGTGCGTCGTTGCGTAAGCCTTTGAGCTCGGGGCTGACCTTGAGCCAAACCAACCAATCGTTGCGCTCCTCGTAAAGCTGTTCGAGTATTTCAAAAACACGTTCTTCCGGTCCGAGCGCGAGGTGGATTACCAGCATGCTATAAGGTGAAACGTATTTGCGCTGCGAGATGTCCTGCAATACAAAAAGGAGTGTCTCGGCCTCAGCACGTTGCCCGCCGAGCGCATGCGCATAACCCATGAATCCCAACGCGAGATACGCCTCAGCATCGAGTTTATAGATCAGTTGAAACTCCGCGATCGCTTCGGCCAATCGGTTCTGTTGAATATAAACACAACCCAAAACGAAATGGGTCGGCATGTAATTGGGCTCCAGCTCGATCGTCTTAATCAGATGATTGACTGCTCTGTCGTACTCACCACGCAGATAGTAAGTCGTAGCCAGATTCATGTTGATCTGGAGTGAGAACGGATCAAGTTCGAGAGCAGTCTCATAGTGCCTTATGGATTCCTCAAAGCGACCCATGAACGTCAGGTAAGATCCGTATCGCTGATGCGCGGAGATGAGGTACGGATCCAACTCAAGCGCTCTTCTAAACTCTTTTTCAGCCCGGCCCCAGTCGTGATCGTAGTACACGCTGACGAGCGCCAGCGATGAGTGAGCCTCCGCGAGATTGTCGTCGATTTCCACGGCTCTCAAGGCAGCCTCTTTGGCTTTGGGCAGCACTTCGCGCGGCATAAAGTGAAGATTTGACAGCCTGAAGTAGGCGTCAGCCATTCCGCAGTAAGCCAGTGCGTAGTTGTTATCAATCGCGATTGCCTGCTTGAAAGCCTCGATCGCTTTCAACACCCATTCCTTGTTGTACTTGTTCCAAAAATAACGACCTCTGAGATAGAGATTGTAAGCCTCGATATTGTCGGTCGGCTGTTTGGCGAGACGTTTTTGATCCTGGCTCGTAAGCTTGAACTTCAGACTCTCCCAGATGGCTTTCGCGATCTCGTCCTGAATGACAAGCAGGTCCGAAGGGCTGCGATTGTATTGCTCGCCCCAGAGTTGCGAGCCGTCCGCAACCTTAACCAGCTCACTCCTGATAATGAGTTTTTCTTCCAGCCGGATCACTCGAATCATCATCACGGCTCGCACTTTCAGCTGTAGACCAACTGTCTGCGGATCGACGTCCTTGCCCTTAAAACGAAGCACCGTGCTGCATGCGAGAACGCGCAGCCTGGGAAGCCTCGAGAGCATATTGATAATGCTCTCGGTAATACCCTCCGAGAGATACTCGACATTCGGATCGCTGCCGGAACTCTGCATCGGTATGACTGCAAGAGAATCAATCGGCTCTTGTTGTAAGGCTGCTTCAGCGTCTAGCCGGCCAACTGCAACCGTTGCTGTTTGATTCGGAGATATCTCCGTCACTTCAGCGAAAAAGCGATACCCGCGTCTCGGTACGGTTTCAATGAACTGGCGTTCATCATGATCACCAAGCGTCTTGCGCAGTATGGACATGCTGACGGTGATGTTGTTCTCTTCAACAATCGCGTCTGGCCAGATCTCTCTCATCAAGTCTTCCTTCACAACGAGTTGACCGCGCATCTCTACGAGGAAGAGTAGTAGATCTAAGATTTTTGGCTTGAGCGGGACAGGCTGTCCCTCATACAGGAGACGCCGTTGAGCCGCCTCCAGACGGAATCCGTTGAACTCATAGACCTTTAACTCAACGTTTCGTGACATAACAAGACGGCATTGACCAGGTGGCAGGTGCTGGGTTGAAAGATCAGTTGTCGGATGTCAGCACTTTCATGCGATATGACCTTCAGCGGTTGTTGCTGATAATACGAGGAAGGTTTCGCGGAAGCAAATGAAAAGACACTGTAAAAGATATGGTAAATTCTGCGATCCGTGCGAAGGCTTACAGAATTTAATAACGTTTACTATGCATCCACAAAAGTTGGACCATGTCACACAGTCAGAACCTTAAACAGGTCAATCATTAATCCCGTTAAGGCTCTGACTCATCGTCTCCGCGGCGAGAATCGCCAAAACCCAGGACGTCCTTGCAGAACTCTTTCCAGGCGTCGGTCACATCGTCAAAAATGATGTTTTCATCTATAAAGATGCCGTCAGTTACAGTGAAATTCCTTTGCACGTACAGGTAGTCCGCGTCGGTTAATTCCCTGGGTTTTTCGACAGTCTCACCGTCGACTTCCGTTCTGATCTTCCTCGCGTTCTCTGCTTTCTCATTCCAGCCGGGAAACTGACGAAGTCGCTCTAACGGATAAGCTCTACAGTATTTTCCGAGTTTGGTCATAACGCTCCTATGAGGTCGCGATTTTAGAGTTAGTAAATCTCAGCAGGATCAATCACCCCAGATAATTCCATCGGCGAAGATGATTTCATCACCGAAGATGATCCCGTCACCAAAGATGATCCCGTCGCCGAAAATTATTCCGTCACCGAAAATGATTCCATCGCCGAAGATAATGCCGTCGCCAAAGATGATTCCGTCGGAGACCATTACCGAATCGGAAATAACCACATCGTTTGCAGCACTCAGTTCTCCCTGGCCCATCAGGATTCCGTCACCCATCAACTGGCTGGAGTTGATTGAGGCGCCAGTTGTGATTGTTCCCCCGGTAGACAGCAGGATGTTTGAAGGCAACAGTATCCCGTCATAGTTCTGAGGCGTTGAAACACTGCGCGCTCCTCTGAGTACGGGATCCGCGAGGATCTGGCCGTCTAAGGTCAGAAACTGGCTTGAAATATCAACGGCATCTGTAATCAGGACGTCGTTCGAAACTGTCACGCCATCGACAACAAAGCCTCCGTTGCTCCAAAGGACGTCGCCATTCGAAACCGGCTGTCCGCCGACCGTAAGGAAACCTCTGTTAATGATTAGCCCGTCAGCCAGCAGGAAACCGTCACCGAGGAGTTCGCCCGAGAAGTACGGTCCCTGAAAGCGATTGATCAATCCGGTTCCTGACATAGTGTTGAACTTACGGACGATGGTGCCGCTCCAGTCGAAATTGCTGCTGCAAAAAGACGAAGCAGGCGTGACTGATCCAGTCAACAGTGGCAAGCCCACCTGGGCTGGTGATGAAAGATCCTGTCGCACCATCAGCGTTAACTTAATAGCGCCTTCAATGTTCAATTGACCGGCTCCCTGCTCCAAAACTCCGAACCCGTTCAACGTCTGGGCCGTGTATTCCATAAAGGCTTTGACCATGTTTGGTGTCAGCTTTGGATTGGCCTGGAGCATCAGGGCAGCGGCGCCCGCTGCAACTGGAGTGGCAACGGAAGTCCCGCTCATGCGCATTGTTTTCATAGTCGGGTCAGTGCCACCGGGGGACTCGTTCAAGCTGGGATTGTTCGCCACCAGAAGACTATTGTGGGCCTGCGCAAACACGAGTTTATTACCGGGAGCTACTAAATCAGGTTTTAATAAGTTGTCGTGATGATTTGTCCCAAGGTTGTCGACCCAATAACTGCGGGTTGGACCACGTGAACTGAAAGTGGTGACCGCGTCATCGCCGCGCCCGTCAGTTTGAAAACTATTTGACGCGCCGATAGTGAAAGCGGACGGTTCATTTCCGGGCGAATGAATGGCGCCGTAGACTTTCTGGCCCGACGCATCCCTTCCCTCGTTTCCGGCAGCCGCAAACACCAGAATTCCCGAATTCACCAGACCGCGAACCGCACGACACAGGGTGTCATACTTGTAAGAATCTATGGCTCGCGTCCCAATACTCATGTTGACGATGCGGATGTTGTACTGGCGCGCGTGTGCTGCGACCCAGTCAAGTCCGGCAAGAACACTCTCGATCGTTCCCACACCCTCGCTATTCAGGACACGAACGTTTAGCAATGAGACTCCGGGTGCGATCCCCGTGTATGAAGTTCCGGCACCTGGGCCACCCGCTGCCGCCGCCGCCACAAAAGTGCCGTGTCCAAAAGGATCGTCGGTACGATTCTCACCAGTGAGATCGACACTTGCGACAATTCGAGAGCCGCCCCCCGCAGCCTCGAATTGCTTGTGATTGGCGTCGATGCCGGAATCCAAAATTGCAAGGCCAACGCCGGTGCCATTGACTAGCCCGCGCCCTGCGTTAGTAGCCGCCGTTTGTCCGGCTTCTGTACCGCTCGTGCGTGAAACGTGTCCGAGAGTCTGCACGGCTTCATTCGATGAAACCTGGGCGATTTCCGGGAAAGAGGCCAGTTTGGCAACCATTCTGAAAGGCAGGCTCAGCGAGAAACTGCCGAAACTTTTCATCTCTTTGCGCCGGTGAATTTCGTTTTGGGCCAGGAAAGCATTGAGGCGACCACTTACAGGACCATTGAGCGTAATAATTACAACTACTCTTTCGTCCGGTTGGTGGTTACCGCCTTTCAAAAGTACGGAAAGATTATCTGCTCTTTGCGCTTCAGAAGGTCTGTCGAGAGACTCCGCATGGACCACCTCACCGAAGTTGGTCCATCCAAGTTTGTTCAGGGAGATTGTTATTGCGAGAAGGACTAAAAGCACCACCGTACTTTTAACTCTGGGCATTGTCGGGACTCCTTCAACCAGGGCTTGTACTGCGGGTGGGACTATAGAAGAGGGTTAAAAGGAGGGTCTTTAACGTATTCCTAATTGTTTGCTAACTATAAATAAATGTCCGAAGGTTGGACCACTTAGACAGCAAAAAGTCTGATCGGCACCGTACCGATGATTGAGTTAGCCACCAAAAAGCACATAAGGCCCAAATGCTTTAATTACTGGTAAAGCATTTGTGCCTTATGTGCCTTTTTGTGGCTACTAACTAATTACGAATTGTCGTACGAGCGTTTTGCCTTCACGTTGACGAACTCATCGTCGTCGATAATGTAGGCCGTGAGGTTGTAGCCGTAGACGCAACCGGTGTCGAGCCCTATCGCTTTTTTGCCGCGCCGTGGTTCGGGGGCGGGCCAGTGACCGAAGAGAACGATCTTGTCACCGTGATAGACGTGATACCACGGCGTACCTTCGTCGCTTTCGCGATCGGCGCCGAGAGTTCGTATCAGCGTCATGTCGTCAGTAGTTTGTGAGTGGAGCTCGACGTTCGGACGCAAACCGGCATGCACCACCAGATGAGTGTCGAGATCGATTGTGAACGGCATGCGGTTGAAGAAACTGGCGTAAGCATCCTTCTCGCCTTTCAGGTCTTTGTGCGCTTCTTTTTGTGCCGCCTTTAACTCGATGTCCTCGCCATTCCATTTGCGACGCAGCGCCAGGTCGTGATTACCAATCACGGCGCTGAAGCGCACATCGGTCATGAATAGCTCCAGCACTTCCTTGTTCTTCGGACCCTTGGTAATCAAGTCTCCCACTGAAAAAATATGATCGTCATCGCCGACACCAATCTTTTCAAGCAACTCCATCAACTCGTCGTAACAACCGTGAATGTCTCCGACTACTATTCTGCGACCCGTCATCCGCCCCTCCGCACAACTTTAACGTGATTCGAGTCTATTGCATCGGAGTCATTCAATCAATTCACTAGCGATAGTTGTAGGTCTTGCTCTCCTTCTGATCCCATTCAACACTGTCGACATTGTCGCGATCCCCGGAAAGTATCTCCTCGCTCAACTCACTGGTGCTCACGACCGGATCGAGGTTTACGAGGTAAACGATCGTGCCCATCGGTTCGTCCGCATCCTCACGATTGAGCTCGCGCAACTCATACTCAAACCCATAACGCTTGAAAAGCTTTTTGAGTATGTCGTCTGTGCGATCCAC
>Ga0075434_100004604_pt1 | contig 12452 bp, 18 predicted proteins | sample RhiMethybrSRZTD3_FD_75298 | JGI IMG/M metagenome (GOLD analysis project Ga0075434, IMG submission 75298) | Populus rhizosphere microbial communities from Tennessee, USA - Rhizosphere MetaG P. TD hybrid SRZTD3 | ecosystem: Host-associated > Plants > Roots > Rhizosphere > Soil | place: USA... | reverse complement strand
CCTGCGGCAAGCAGCCGTCGGCCCTGCGGCAGGCAGCCGTCGGCCGGCTCCTGTGCCGTGGCCTGTCGGTGTCTCCGCCTAGCATCGCCGCCATGCAGGCATCCGCGGCGGCGCGCTCCCCGTCTGCGGCCGGGAGCTGGGACGGCCTGCGCGCCATGTGCCGCGCAGTCCCGCCGGTGCCCGGCTCGGTGGCGCCCGGGCTGTGCCAGGTGTGCAAGGGCCCGGCACGCCGGGGCTGCGCGCGCTGCTACCAGTGCGAGCTGCACGTGCAGAGCGCACCGGGGCTGCTCGCCGACGCGAACAGCCTTTAGCCGTAGGTCGGTACGTGTTGAGATACCGCAGGTCAGCGGGTTCCCGGCTCAGACCCAGTAGTCGCCGTCCGGATCCTCATCCTGCAAGTGCCTGGGCGTGCCCCAGATGGCCGCCTGCCGCTCACCGGCCCAGTACACCGTGCAGTAGGTCGTGCCGTCGGTGCGGTCGGCATAGAACACGTCGAGGTCGGCATCAGCGGCCAGGCTGTCACGCACCTGCCGTAGTAGCCGTCGCTGCCGTCCGTTGGATGTCTCTGCGGCGAACTGCGCCACGCCGTCACGGTCCAGCCGGGACCGGGCCATGCGCTCAAGCGCCCCAGGCCGCAGACGCGTCGTCACCGTGATCACAGAGCCCATTCCAGCCATCGCCTCACTATGCTAGCTTTCTGTAGCAGACCCCGCGTCTTGGTTCGCGCGGCAACCCGCGCCGATGGTGCCGGCGGGGCATGACTTCCACGGAGTTCTGTCATGCCCTTGCGCCTACTGTCGCTGATGTTGCTCGCGCTACTAGCGGCGCTGAACCCGGAAGCCCGCCGGGCACGTGCCCGTCTCGCCGCACACCGCCGCTGGCACCCAGGTGACGACCTCGATCAGCTCACCGAGGAGTGCTACCGCGAGCTTGAGCTGTCCCGCATCGACGAGGGCATCGACGACCTTACGGCCGCGGCGCCGAAGATGACCGCCGAGCAGCTCGGCCGGCTGCGCCGGCTGGCGGCCCCACGGTGATCGGCAAGGATCGGCCCCCAGGCTGCGACTCCTGGGGGCCGGCAGACACGCGGCTGGGCGGCGGCGAGTCCGTTGTCATCGTAGGCCATCGCGCTGACCTTCCCTGGGCATGTGACCCATCATTGCGCTGGGAGGTGGGCCAGGCCGGCGCGTGCCTGGCCGCGGTCGGCATCCTGCGGGAACTCCTCGGCGGCGACCTGGACCCCGCCTACTGGCGGGTGCGGATAGAACATGCGCTCGAAGCGCTCGATGCGGCAGTGGGCGACTGACCAGCATCCTCGGCCAGGCCCTCGCCTACGCCGGCGCCGGCTGGCCGGTACTCCCCTGCCGCCCCGACGCGGATCCGTGCCCCCAGCCGGGCAGGTGCGAGTGCAAGGCGCCGCTCACCCGCAACGGGTTCAAGGACGCCACCACCGGCCCCGAGATAATCCGCAGCTGGTGGCGTCGCTGGCCTGACGCCAACGTGGCGATCGCCACCGGAGCACCGGGGCCCGATGTCCTCGACGTCGACGTCTCCACCGTGGGCAGCGGCTGGGCCGCGTTCAACCGGCTCAAGCGCGCCGGGCTGCTGACCGGCGCCCGGACGCTCGTCCGCACACCACGCGGCGGCCTGCACGTCTACTACCGGGGCACTGCCCAGCCGTGCGGCAGCCTGACCCGCGCCGGGCATTTCATCGACTTCAAAACGGCTGGCGGCTATGTGCTCGCCCCACCCAGCCGGGTACACGGCAAGCGGTATGAGCTGCTCGACCACCGGGGCGCCGATGGCCAACTCGACTGGCAGGCCGTCCGGCGCCTGCTCGACCCGCCGAACCCGACGCCGCACGGGTTGTTCCCGCCCCGTGATCCTGGCTGGCTGGCCGCATGGGTCGCCCGGCAACCCGAGGGCAACCGCAACGCCGGGCTGTACTGGGCCGCCCGCCGGGCGATCGACTCCGGCATCGACCCCGCCGAGCTCGTGGCCGCCGCCGTGCAGGCCGGGCTCAGCGAAATCGAAGCACACCGGACCATCGACTCAGCCCGGAGGGCCCGCCAGTGAAACTGGACGACCTCGACGCCCAGGCGGACGGCGCCGCTGTGCTCGCCGACGTGCACGCGGCCTATACCCGGTATGTGATCTTCCCGAGCGCGGAGGCGGCCGACGCGGTGACGCTATACACGGCCGCCACCCATGCGCAGACATCGTGGGAGCACGCCAGTCGGCTGGTCGTGAAGTCGCCGATCAAGCGCTGCGGCAAGACCCGCTTGCAGGAGGTAGCGCGCGAGCTGGTGCACAACCCGCTGCCCACGACGAACATCTCCCCGGCCGCGCTCGCCCGCTCAATCAGTGAGGACAACCCGCCGACGCTGATCCTCGATGAGGCCGACACCGTGTGGGGCAAGAAAGACCAGCGGTCCGAGGGCGCCGAAGACCTGCGCGGCATCCTGAACGCCGGGCATTCCCGCGGCTGGCCCTACGTCCGGTGGGACGCGTCCAGCCGCAAGCGTGAGTTGTGCCCGACGTTCGCCATGGCCATCATCGGCGGCATCGGGGACATGCCCGACACGATCGAGGACCGCGCTGTCGTGCTGTCGATGCGGCGCCGGGCGCCGGGCGAGCACGTCACCCCGTGGCGCACCCGGCGCGTCGTGCCCCAGCTGCGGGCGCTGCGCGACCGCTTGCACGACTGGGTTACCGCCCAGTGCGACGCGCTCGCCGAGGCCGAGCCCGACCTGCCCGCCGAGGACCGCGCGGCCGACGTGTGGGAACCGCTCGCCGCGATCGCCGACGCGGCCGGTGGCGACTGGCCCAGGCGAGCCCGCAAAGCCTGCCAGGCGCTCGCCAGCGAGGAGGACTCACGAGACGGAACGGCCGGCGAGCGGCTGCTGGCCGACCTGCAAGACATCTTCGGCGGCGCCTCGTTCCTGTACTCGGCCACGCTCACCGCGGCGCTGGCGAAGATCGAGGAGGCGCCCTGGGCTGAGTGGCGCCGGACCGGCATGGGACGGGAGCCCATCAACGCCCGTGGACTGGCCGACCTGCTCAGGGCATGGCGCATCAAGTCACGCAACGGCCGCGAGGACGGCACCGGGAACGTAGCCAAGGGCTACTACGCCGAAGACCTCGCGGACGCATGGGAGCGCTACAGCCGCTACACCGCTACAGATGACCAATCGCCGCAGGCCAGCCATGTAGCGGATCGTGTAGCGGATGACGACAACCCGTCCGCTACATCGGCTGACCAGCCACAACCGCCCAATGTAGCGGATGTAGCGGACGTAGCCGCTGGGCACCTGAACCATGCCTGCCCGCGGCATCAGACCCGGTTCGGGGCGCGCAAGAACTGCCCTGACTGTGAAGCGCTCACCAACCCAACCCGACCGGAGGAGTCAGCATGACCCAGCACTACGATGTTCGGCGAGCTGCCCGACAAGCACCAGGGGGCGCACATCCATCACTCGGGCGGCTCAGCCTCTGGACTGGGCTCCTCATCCTCGCCCTCGATGGTCACCTTCGCGTGCTTCACCCTGGCGCGGAACTTGTTCACCGCAGCGGTGATGCCGAGCACCCCGCCAGTCGCCACCATCTGAATGACCACCTGGGCGGCGTCCGCGCCGAGGCCTCGCTCCTCAGTCGGCCGCGCCCACTCGACGTCGAGGCCCTCCTCTTCGAGCATCTGTGCAAGCTGGGAAGCCCGCGCCGGGTCGCCCCGGTACGTGATTGTTCTGGTTACTTCTGGCGGCGGAGGAGAGGACCTAGTCTGAAACTCGGTGTTTGCCAGCTCTTTCCCATCGACCTCGATCGACCACGTGTAGGAGTGGCCTGGCGGCAACAGAAGCATCAGCAGGTTGACGGAGAAGACGGCCTCAAGTTCGGTGGAATGGTCCCATCCCTCGGGCTCCCGGATTACGACCTGCCCTGTGATTTCCAGGCGCTGCGGAGCGCCCAGGTTGCCCGGGACCTCCACCACTCGGTGTGCCCTGTCGAGTAGCCGAAGGATGACTGGGATCGGTTCGCCAACCCGGTCCGGCGGAACCTGGAGGAACGCGACAACGGCCTGGGTGCTGGGCCCAGGACCCGTCATCGACCAGCCGGCACCCAGTATGTGGACCTTGCCGCTAGCAGAGTCGACCTCAGCGAAGTCGCCAAGGACAATGGCCGCGCGCATCAGGAGGGCACCCGAGCGCTGCGGGATGAAACAAATGCACGACTGCCGCTGCGGCTATGTGGCTCGAAGATCAAATTGGGTGAATCGGTTCCGATTGAGCTACGGCTCACACCGGCAGTCTCGATCGGGGGATCCGGGAAGCGCTCCACCACCTCAACAACAGGGTCCAGATACGCCGCAAGGGCATCCCTCGCCTGCCGCCTGGCCTCATGCAAGCTTGAACCGGTGACCTCGAAACCTGCCAGGGCAGGCGAGGTGGCCACGAATGAGCCATCGGTGTAGCAGTAGATGACGACGATCTTCCGTGCGGAGCGGACGAGCTCGACAGGCTCGACAGCCTCAAACGCGGCGACAGCTTCATCCCACGTCGGCTCGCGCTCGAAGTCGCCCTCGTTCATACCCACGTTCTCCACAACGTTCATAATGCCCATGGTTAGTTCCACCGTGCTAGCCTGCCGGTTCGGCGATCGCGGTCTTCAGGACGAACGTGCCTTCTTCTGGGTCGCCCTCATTGGCCGGCATCAGGTAGGCGATAAGTCGGCGGCCAGCATAGGTCTGACCCTTGACTACCAGCCGAAGCCCGTGCTTCGGGTGGTCCTCCCATCCTGCCTCGGCCTTGCCGTTGTACAGCACCACCTCGCGTACCTCGTCCCCGGTCAGCGCATGCTTGGCGCGGATCTTGGCCTCCACGGACGGGTCGATGATCAGCACCGCCACATCGATCTCCGCCATGGCAGGAGAGGCTAGTCGCCCTCGCCTGGCAGCAGATGATTGATCCATCCCCTGGAGCAACAACCGGGAATCCCGGCGCCGGTCAAACGCCACCTACAACGCGCAGTACCGCCGCGACCACTCAGGCGAGCAAGGCGCACGCCACCTCCTCGACGGCTTCGGCCTCGGCGGCATAAGTGGACGTGCCAGCCATCCAGCGCAGCGCCATAGACGGTGGCGATGGTGGATCCGCCAGCACGGAGGGCCACCCAGTCCCCATAGCCTGACCACCCAACCGGTCACCCCGGCCCTCCACCCTCCGGCCATCCGCAAGCCTGTGACCTGCGACAATGACCCCCCGGCGAATCGCCGGTCACTCAGCATCACCGGCCATGACCCCGCAGTCCGGGCGTACACACATACGGTTGCGCGATCATGGGAGCGTGGCGTGTGAACCGCGCTGGGCGACGCCGCGGACCAGGCGGCGGACGCTGGGCCCGCAGGTGACGGCCGCCGCTAAGCAGATCGGCCTCGACTTGCTGCCGTGGCAAAGGCTGGTTCTCAACGCCGCGCTGGAGCAGGCGCGCGGCAGGCCCGCGTACAGGGACGTGCTCGTCAGCGTGCCGAGGCAGTCGGGGAAGAGCACGCTTCTGCTGGCGCTGATCCTGTGGCAGATGGCGGAGCGTCCGGGGTCGCGGATCCTGTATGGGGCGCAGACGAGGGTGGCGGCGCGGCAGAAGATGCTGGAGGGCTGGTGGCCGAGGCTGGTGGGCTCGCCGCTCGCTGGTGACGTGAAGCTGTTCCGTGGGTTCGGCAACGAGACGATCAGCCACGTCAACGGGAGCGTGCTGGGCTTGTTGTCGGCGAATGAGTCCGCCGGGCACGGCGAGACGACCGACCTGGTCCTGGTGGACGAAAGCTGGGTTCACGTTGATTCCAGGGTGGAGCAGGCGGTGCGGCCGACGATGGCCACCCGTAAGGACGCGCAACTGTGGGCGGTCAGCACGGCGGGGACGTGGCGGTCTACGTGGTGGAAGGCGAAGCTGTCCGCCGGCCGGGCGGCGGCGGAGATGGGCGTCGCGGACGGCATGGCGTGCTTCGAGTGGAGCGCCACCGATACCGCGAACCCGGCGGATGAGGAGACGTGGCGGGCGTGCATGCCAGCTTTGGGGCATCTGGTGGATGTCCGCACAGTCCGCGCTGATCTTGCGAACATGGGTGTAGCCGAATTCAAGCGGGCGTACCTCAACATCTGGCCGGACCCGTCGGGTGAGGGCTGGCAGGTGTTCGAACGGCAAGCATGGGAGCGGGCACGTGGCGCGGACTTCTGACGTGAAATGGGTGACGGCGGGCGTAGAAGTAGCTGCTTCGCGCAGGTGCACCTGGGTGGCCCTGTGCGGCGTGTCAGGGAAGACCAAGCGGGTGCACGTCCAGGTGGGTGACCCCTTCGACGGGACCGCTGTCACCGGGCAGCTGGTGGCGTTGTGGGAGCAGCATGGGCTGGACGGTTTCGCGCTGGACCCGCGGTCCCCGTCCTCGACGCTGGTGGAGCCGTTGAAGGCGGAGGGCATGACGGTGCGGCTGGCCGACGCGATCGGCGTGGCCACGGCGCATGGCATGTTCGCCGACTACCTGTTCGCGGACCGGCTGCGCGCCTCCGGCCACCCGGATCTGGATGCGGCGGTGCGGGCGGCGGTGGCGCGCAGGCTGGCGGGCAGCGACGCGGTGGACCGGTACCCGGCTGGGGCGGTGGAGATGGCGCCGCTGCTCGCCGCCGAGCTGTCGGTGTGGATGCTGGGCGACCCGGACGAGGCGGACGGCATCGAGGCCGGCGTGTGGGTTCTGTAGACCAGTCGCCTGTTTTCCCTGGCTGAACACGGGTGCCTTTAGGCCCATTGGTCTACACCTTTCGCTAGACTTGACCGCATGAACGATACGCAGGCGAGTGAGGCCGCGCGTTCGCTGGCGCAGCGCCGGTGGGGTGACAGCAAGATCCGGACCGCCATCAGCCTGCTCGCTGAGCGCCAGGACCAGCTGGACAGCGAGCAGCGGCGGGCGCTGGCGTTCCTGGCGCAGGCCCCGGAGGGACAGCGCGATGACTAGGACCGGATGGATCGGCTCCGAGCCGGACGCAGGGCCCCCGGCTTTGCCGGTGACGGAGATGCTGCTGGCCCACCGGGAAAACAGGGCGGGCCCGCTGGAGACCGCCCTGGCCAGGAGCGACGCCGACGACGCCCGCGCGGCCCGCGACGAGCTGGCTTTTGCGCCCGATCCTGACGAGCGGGCCGCCGGCCTGGTCAGCCGGGGTTATTCGCCGGGGATGGCCTCGCTGCTGGCGCAGCGGCTTGCGGACGTCATGACGGAGATCGAGGCCGAGAACGCGAAGATCGAGCGGAGTGCGCGGCGGCAGGAGCGGATCGCGCGGGATCATGCCGCGGGCCGGATCACCGCGTTCGACATCGCCCGGATGCAGGCCGGCGACGACGAGGGCGACCCCGGGCGCGTTGCCCAGCTGGAGCGGCGCGCGGCCGGTTTGCGGCGGCAGATCGAGGACGCGCAGGCGGCGATCGCCCCGCAGCAGCAGCGGGAGGCCGACCCGGTGGAGGCGGCGAGCCGCCACGCTCACCAGGTGTTCGTGGAGGCGACCCGCGCGATGATGGCCGAGGCGCAGGCAGGCACACCGGGGCCGCGCCCTTTCGCTGGCCGCGGCGGCGTCGCCGTCCGTAACGAGGACGTGACGTGTGAGGCGTGTATCGCGGTCGGCGCGAGCCCGGAGGAGTCGTTCCTGATTCACCACTGCGACGCTGACGGCAACCTGCTTTCGGGGTCACCTGACGTGCCAGTTCCGGTGCCGCGCGATGATGATCGCCGGTCGGCTACCGGGTTCGGGCGGGAGCTCACGCGGATCACGTCCGCTGATGGCATGGGCCAGCCATCGACGTTGACAGGGGTGGCGGTCCGGTCCCTGGCAGGCGGCTGACCGATGGCCGCCCGCTGGGCCACCGACACGTTTACGATCACGATCGGCGGCGCGTCGCATCTGGTGATCGTCGGCTCCCACCGCGATTCCGCGCATGGGGCGGTCACCGGCAACCCGGGCGCGTTCACCACCGCGCCGCTGGCGGTCCCGCAGATCTCGCCGCGGCTGGCGGCTTATCTGGCGGCCTACCCGGACGGGCCGCAGGTGTGACGTAGCACACCCGGCCGCCGTGGCGCGGCCCATGGCCGCCGCGGTGGGCTAGTTGTACACGTGTTCTAATCTGGTTATGGGGGTGCGGCGTCCCGCGTGCTGGTGTTACCCCGAACGCTGCCAGAACGGGCACGAATGGGGCCCGGGCACCCACATCTCCACAAGCGGGTCGAGGGCGATGGCGCACGCCAGGGCACGGACGGCGGCGGTCTTGCTCTGGCGCGGGATCGCCCCAATCAGCCAGTTGCCATAGACGAGCGGCGCCTTGACGGTGCGGCCGCGCACAACTGGCCGAACCGGCAGTTCCAGCTGACCGAGCAGCCAAGGACGGCATGGCCCCGGCCGCGGGCGCCAGGCTAGCTCGCTCACCGCCTCAGCCTTCATCGCAGGTCGTCGTCCCGCGACCGCGGCTGCTTTGAACCAGCGCGAGGTGAAGGTGATTCTGCTGTTTTGACCCCCCAGGCGGGGGGTAGACGCCCGCTTCCGCAAAGGCCTCAGTAACGGGGGGCCAAGAAGGAGGGACGATGAAGTATCGGATCACATTGCTGGGGGCTCTAGCCGCGGTGGCCGGCTTGCTTGCCTTCAGCGCGCCCGCCACCGCCGCGACCAAGGCGCCGGCCGCACCACCGACCGGATCGATCACCTCGAGCATTCCCTGCACGGTAGGCGGGGTGGCCCAGACCTGCCAGCTGAGGGTGACCAGCTTCCAAGTCGTTAACGGCACGCTCACCGCGGTCGGCACCGTCACCGGCGGAGGGGTCACCGTGCCGTTCCAGGCCCCGGTGCAGGCCACCGGGTCGTGCCGGATCCTCGACCTGACACTGGGCCCGCTGCACCTGGATCTGCTCGGGCTGGTGGTCGACCTGAACCAGGTGCACCTGACCATCACCGCGCAACAGGGACCGGGCAACCTGCTCGGCAACTTGCTCTGCGCGCTCGCGCACCTGCTCGATAACACGGGCAACCCCACGACCGGCTTGCAGCAGATCGTGAACCAGCTGAACCAGATCCTCGCCCGGCTGTAGCCGCTAGCTGACGGTTCTGGCCCCCGCGGGACTCCCGGGGGCCAGAACCGTCAAAGGCCGTCGTGAACGGGCACACGAGCGACAGCGGACCGCAAGGTCATTCTTACCTGTGTCACGGCCGACGGCGCGCCGCCGCCGCCTAACACCGTGTCGTGGGTGCTGTGCGACTGCCCGCCCGCCCAAGCCGCGCGGGAGCGGGCCGGGGGCGGCCCGGCGGGGCACATGGCTGTGTTCTGCAACGCGGCGCCGGGCTGCCGGCCGGTGTGGTACCGGCCGCGGCACGAGCGGCGGTAGCGGGGCCGCGGGAGCCGGGCGATGCTGCCATGCCGAGCCGTGTCACGAGCTGGCGCCCGTGCATGTCCCCGGGTTGCCCGGGGCGGCAGCGTCATCGTTAATCCCGGCTCCCGCGCATGCCTACAAGGACGCGCAGGCCGCCCGCCGGGTTCACCTGCCCTCCTCCTGGTGGCGGAGGATCGCGGCGACATCCTCGGCTGTGACGCCGTGCAGGTGCAGGTGCAGTTCGCCGGGCGCTCGATCGCGGGCCGGCGGCTGCTCGGCCGGGCGAGCAGCCTCGCGCGGGGCCAGTCCCGTGATGCGGCACAAGACTGCGAACCCATCGTTGGTTCCCGGCCACTGGCGGCGAAGAGCTTGGACGCCCGCCTGCCGGACGACCCAGCGGAGCACAGCGGCAACGATGATGGCATCGTCGGCATATCCCAGCACGGGGATGAAGTCGGGCACCAGGTCAAAGGGGAATGCAAGGTAGGCCAGCAGCAGCGCGAGCCCCACCCGGACCCGGCGTGGCAGGCTCCGGTCGGCGGCCAGCCGCGGCAGCAGCCGCAGCAGGTCCGGCAACAGCCGCAGCGCCTCACGCAACAGCCCGCCGCGCGGCCGCGCGATCACCAGCACGGCGATCAGTGCCACCCATGCCAGCAGCAACCCGGCGGCCAGCCCGAGCAGCAGATCCTGCCACCACGATCCCCACATGCCTATTCCTTGTGCCCCTCGGTCACCGGCGCGGCGATCACCGCCGCGATGGCGGTCGCCTCACGCGAACCCCGAATGCGGCCGCCGGTGGGCGGGGCGTGCTCGGGCGGCGCCTCCGCGCTGAGCGCCGCCTGCTCGAACGCGGCCAGCTCCGCGGCGGCCGCCGCCACCGCCGCCCGCGCCTCCTCCCCACGGGGCGCGCCGAAGTAGTCCCGCGCGGCGATCTTGGCCAGCCAGGACCGGTACCGCTCCAGGTCGGCCTCACTCTCCTCTACCTCCGCATACGTGGTCCGGCCCTTGGCGCGCTCGTTGTCCAGCTCCGCCGAAAACTCCGGCAGCCGCTCCAGCACCTCGCTGTACTCCTCGTCGCGGGCCGCGTTCATCTCAGCGACTACCTGCGCCCGCTCCGCCGCACCGGTGATGCCCACGTGCAGCAGTCGGCAGCTGCCGCCCTGGTGGCGCACCCGGTCGGCCAGCCGCCGCACTTCCCGCACCACGTCCTCGCGGGCGGGCAGCAGGCACACCGACTGCTGCAGATACAGCGCCCCCAGCGAGCGCAGCTTGCGCCACACCTGCACCCGCAGTGCCGCCGCGCCCGCGGTCGACACGCTGACCAGCAGCCAGCCAGCAGATGAATCAGATGTCACATTCACATGTTACATCCGTAACACACCCACTACGAACCCGCTGCTGGGGAAATCCGCCCACCCCGCCCGAGGCAGACGTCGCCGTCTGCGCGCAGATCAGCTGATCTTCACCCGATCAGGCAGAGAGTTGCGCATCGACTGGGTAGGCCAGATCGGCGACGGGGCAAAGGTTAGCGGTCACGGTGTTCTGTACGCGGCGCCGGGCTGCTGGCCGGTGTGGTGCCGGCTGCGGTGCTCGGCGTGACCGGTTTAGCCGCTCTGCAGGCCGACGTAAGCGAACATCAGCCACAGTGCGCCAACCAGCGCGGCAGCGGCAACGAGGGCCCACCCGGCGCGCGCCAGCCACCACGACGGGGAGCGACTCAGGTCCCTTGCCCAGGCCATACGTGGGGGACGCACGGGCGGCTGCTCGAGATGACGCGGCGTGTAACGCAACGGGGGTCCCTGTCGGTTTCGCTAGGGCGGCCCGCGGGCGGGCGCACGCTGGCCGTCGGGTTGGCCGCACGGGTTCCGTGTCTTCGCCCGCGCGGCCTGGGGAGCCCGTGGTGCCGGCCCCCCCAAGCGGGCCACGGGCTCCCCTCAATTTGCCGTTGTTATGTGACGCGCGGGCAGTCCGGCGGGTTTACCCGCCGTGGCGGTGGCGCTCGACGATGGCGGCGACGTCCTCGGCACTGACGCCATGAAAGTGCAAGTGAAGGCCACCGGGAAGTTCACGCGCGGGCGTGGCGGGTAGCCCGGGCGCCTGCCGCTCTTGCGGGAGCGGCTGGGCGGCCCGCACCGGTACGCGGGTATGCGGGTCAGACGCGCGGGCCGCATCCAGCCGCCTGCGGTGCCACCGCCATGCCCAGCCGCCTAGAAGAGCGACGGCGGCGCCGCCTGCGATGACCGCTACCACGATCCCCAGCATCCAAACGAGTTCGGGCGGCGGCAGCCGCGACGGGCCCGGCGACCTTCACCACCAGCGCAGCGGCGTTGGCTCGCCTCCGCGGGTGCCCATCCCGGGTGTTGCTTGTCCCTTCGAGGTACTCGACCAGTTCGTCGGCGGCGGGCTGCCGGTCGGTCTGGTACCGGCCGCGGTGCGAGCAGCGTTAACCGCCGGTCGGCGTGGCGTGATAGATGGCGTAGGCGCCGATCAGCAGAAACAGTGCCAGCACGGCGAGCGCGCTCACCCACCAGAGAGCGGTGCGCCACCACCTGGCACGCACCCACTCGTCGATTGCCGATCGCTCACTCATCTGCATCAAGACGCGCGGAGGGCGTGAGGGGTTCACCCGCCGCGGGGTCGATCACGGTTACTCCCCTCAGGGGCCAAATGATGCTACCGGAGCCGTGCCAGACCATCGCGCAGGCGCGCCGGCATGGTGTCAGGCCCGGGGCCGAGGTATGCCTGGTAACGCTGCCCATGCGATCCGTGATACCCACGGGCCGCGTGTGGCTTATCGGCTGGACGCCGCTTCAAGGTACTCGGCCAGCTCGTCCGCGCTGGCGGCGTTGAGCACCCCGCCGGTGCCATCCCAGCGCCTCGCACACCAGATGGTGCCACCGGCCGGGCACATGGCGGTGTTCTGCCACGCGGCGCCGCGCTGCCGGTCGGTGTGCTACCGGCCGCGGCACAAGCCGGGCTCCTGAGTGCTCGGCTGGTTTAGCAGGCGGCACGGAGGCAAGTTGGACGGCTGAGGGACCCCGCTGCCCTAGTAGACCCCCCC
>Ga0075434_100004602_pt1 | contig 12455 bp, 9 predicted proteins | sample RhiMethybrSRZTD3_FD_75298 | JGI IMG/M metagenome (GOLD analysis project Ga0075434, IMG submission 75298) | Populus rhizosphere microbial communities from Tennessee, USA - Rhizosphere MetaG P. TD hybrid SRZTD3 | ecosystem: Host-associated > Plants > Roots > Rhizosphere > Soil | place: USA... | reverse complement strand
CTGACACGAATTCTCAGCCCGTGTATATTCACCTCATGTTGGGGCAGACCCTGGCGATTGCTCGCAACACGTTTCGCGAAGCGGTTCGCGATCGCGTTCTTTACAACCTGATTCTTTTCGCGCTGCTTCTGATTGGCAGCGCAATCTTCATCGGCGAACTGTCGGCCGGCCAAGAAGCAAAAATCGTTGTCGATTTGGGCCTGAGCGCGATGTTGCTCTTTGGAGTTTTCATCGCGATTTTTGTTGGGGTGGGTCTGGTTTACAAAGAGATCGAGCGGCGCACGTTGTACGCAATCCTTTCGAAGCCGATTGGCCGCGGCCAGTTCCTGCTCGGAAAATATCTCGGTCTGAATCTTACGTTACTCGTCAACGTCGTAGTGATGGGCTTCGGCGTGATGCTCGCGCTGCTGTACACGCGGCGCGGCTGGGATCCGCTCGCGTTGAAAATCTGGCCCGCGATACTCCTGATTTATTTCGAGCTTTTGATCATCACGGCGGTAGCGATCGTCTTCTCATCGTTTTCCTCGCCGGCACTTTCAGCGCTGCTTAGTTTTTTCATCTTTGTCATCGGCCATTTCAGCAACGATCTCAGAGGATTGAGCGATTCTGCCGCCAGCCCCCCGGCACGTTGGTTGTTTCGGGCCCTTTATTATCTGCTGCCGAACCTTTCGAACTTCAGTTCGATCACAACAACAGCCCACGGCGTGATTCCTGACGCCCGCGCGATCGCCGGCGCAATGGTTTACGGAATTTTATACGTGGCGGTGCTTGTCTCGGGGGCGGCTCTCATTTTCCGCCGGCGAAATTTCAAATGAAGACGGATCTCCTCCTCGCACTCGTGCTGATCGTCTGCCTCACCGGCGCTGTCGGCTTGAGTCGAGGTTTCAATCAGCATCGCCGCGATGAGAGCAACGCGTCAGGCGAAGAACACCTCTACTTGAATGGTCGCGGTGCGCGACGAATGTCGCTCGCGTTCAATGGCCTGGCGGCTGATTGGTACTGGATGCGTTCGTTGCAGTACGTCGGGGCGAAGGTCGTCGATTATGAAGACGCCCACAACGGACAGTTCGGTCTGACGGATTTGTCGGTGCTTGACCTGCGTTTCCTTCCTTCTCTCCTCGACGTGACAACGACTCTTGATCCGCAATTCATCCCTGCGTATGAATACGGCGCGGTGATCCTGCCGGAGATTAATCCGGACGCAGCCATTGCGCTCTTGAGTAAAGGCATCGCTGCGAATCCTTCGTCGTGGCGATTACATCAAGATCTCGGTTACATCTATTGGCAGCGGAAGGATTACGCGCGTGCCAGCCAGGTGTACGAGGCAGGAGCAAAACTGCCAGGCGCGCCAGCGTGGGTGACCGCGATGGCTGCGCGAATGAAGGCGGAAGGAGGCTCATCCGCAGCCGCGCGAGAAATGTATCAGCGCTTGTATGAATCGTCAGATGATGAACGGGTCCGACAGATGGTCGTCGCGCAACTGATGCGGATGCAATGGCTCGAAGATCGTTATGAGATTCAGCACGTCCTTGATTATTTTCAGTTCTATCGCCGAGAAGGTCGTTGTGCCTGGCAGCCTGTCGCGGACGAATTTAGGGAACCTCGATGGCACATTGACCCGCAGACTGGCGCGCCTCTCGATCCATCAGGAGTACCTTATCGACTGATCGATGGCTGTAAAGTCGATCTCGATCCCAATTCGAAAGTGCCGCGCTGACTATGATGCCGATTATTGAAATCAACAATTTGACCAAAGACTACGAGGTCGGTTTCTGGCGCAAACGAAAGGTACGCGCGCTCGACGCTCTGTCGTTGAATGTTGAGGCTGGCCAGATCTTCGGCTTTCTCGGTGCGAACGGCGCCGGCAAGACGACGACGTTGAAACTTCTGATGCGCTTGATCTTTCCCACCACCGGCTCCGCTCGAATTCTGGGAAAAGATATCAGCGAGGTCTCCATGCACGCCCGCATCGGTTACCTGCCAGAGAACCCATACTTCTACGACTATCTGAGTCCGCGCGAGTTTCTTGATTACTGCGGCCAGTTGTTTGGCCTCGACCAGGCGGAAAGGAAACGTCGCACAGAAAGCTTACTGACGCGCGTAAATCTCGATAGCAAGAGCTGGAATCGGCAAATGCGAAAGCTCTCGAAGGGGATGCTTCAGCGCGTGGGATTGGCTCAGGCGTTGGTCAACCATCCGGAAATCGTTTTTCTCGATGAGCCAATGAGCGGACTCGATCCCGTCGGCCGCCGCGAAGTGCGCGATTTGATCGCGGCGCTCCGCGTTGAGGGCAAAACCGTGTTCATGTGCTCACACATCCTTTCGGACATTGAAGTGCTGTGCGACAACATTGCGATTCTGAAAAAAGGAAAGCTGGCCCACGCGGGCTCGCTCGATGACTTACGTGCTCGCGAAGGAAATCTCATCGAGATCATCGCTGCCGGCGCCGACGAAGCAATCTTAAAAGCTAATTTGAGAGACGGCGCGCAGATTATCCGTGATTCGAGCGGATTGCGGATTCATATTCAGCATGAAAACGAACTCGACAGCGTGATTGCCGCCTTGCGAAAAGCAAATGGAAAAGTTGTTTCAGTTCAGCCGGTGAGGCAGTCGCTTGAGGATCTGTTTGTTGACTAGTTTACAGAACCGCGAGCAGTAGCGAGCGGGACAAGGACTCAACTCGGGATCGACACGAGAGTGTTTATCCCGCTCGCTACTGCTCGCGGTTCTGTAATTACTGCAACTTAAAGCCTGTCACATCCATAAACAGGCCCTTCCGATCGTCACTTTCCTTCAAGCCGGTAATGGCGATCGTCACACGCATCGTTTTTGTCGGCAGAAGCTCGGCCTGCTTCGTCGGAATCACCACGACGTTGCGATCCTTGATTGCGAGTCCCTGACCGTTCAGGACTGCGGCGCGCATCTCGAGGCCGGTAATCGTCTTCCCGGTAAAGTTGCGGACCGTAGTCTCGAGGGTCATTTGAAACCCACCTAAGGCAGTTGTTGCCTGCGTGGCCTCAGGCTTATCGATGAGAATTTTTGATTTGTACTGGTCCCAATCCGGCGAGCCCTGCCGAATCGCCCCTTGTAGTGTCGCCGGCGCACCGGGCGCCGAGGTAGTGCGCAGCAAAAGATAAAAGAATCCGCCGATTAGCACCGCCGCAATGACAGCAACGACGATAATCAGACCGCGACGAGGTTTCTCTTCCGGAAAGCTGTGCTCAGTTGCCATGTGAATTTAGACCGCATTTTAGCCCACGAGTTCCCCAACGAGCGAATTCACTTATCCGCTAGCCCGGCGCGATACACCGCTTCGGTCTCGGCCACCATCCGCTCCAAAGAAAAGCGACTGATAACCGTCTGCCGTGCGTTATCTGACAACCGCTGACGCTCGTCGCGATTCCGCAGCAAACGACTAATTGTCGCCGCCATCTCGTTCACATCACCGATTGGGACCAAACGACCTGTTTCATTATCCGCAATGATTTCGCGTGCTCCATCTGTGGCGGTTGCCACTACCGGAATTCCCGCAGCCATCGCTTCGACAATCGACAAACCAAACGCTTCTGACCGCGATGCCGAAACTACCAAATCGAGTGTCGTCAGAAATTGGGCAACGTCGATCTTCGATTCAACCATTTGAATCCGATCATGAAACTCGCTCGCTTCGATCAGCGTCCGCAATTCCCGCCCGTAATCGACGTCGCTGGAGTTATCGCGCCCTGCGACGAGGAATTCGATGTTCTCGTTTTCTTTCGCCACAACTTCGGCTGCGTGCACGAACTCTACTTGCCCTTTGTTTGGTGTGAGCTCACCAAGGATTCCGACACGCAAGCGACCAGGGGAGCTGTCTGCTACGCGCGGTCTGAACCTCACCAGGTCGATACCGTTCGGCACAATGGCAATCTGATCGTCGCGGAAAATTTTCTGCGCACGAACGCCGGCGGCGACGGCCTCGGAAACGGCAACGATGCGTGTCACACGCCCGCGAGTGATGCGATGCAATTTATTCATTGGGAACAGAACATGACGCGTGATGACTAACCGCGCATACGATTTATTTCCGACAGCGAGCGCCGCCAGGGCGTAATCGCGCGCCACGTGCGCATGCACGATTTCGATTCCGTGCTCGCGCACAAAGCGCCGCAGAGCAAAAGCCCTGGCGATGTTCAGAGGATTTGAACTCGATAGCGCGAAGAGTGTCTTAGTCGCGGATGGCGACAGCTCGGTGAGAATTGCGGAATCGGGAACAGCCGCGACGAAGATTTCATGGCCGCGCTGAACGAGAGCGTTCGTCAGATCGACAAAGTGTCGCTCACCTCCACCGAAATGGCGCGCCGAAGATAGCTGCAGAATACGCATTGCGGACGCGCTTCAGTTTACGATCTGGAAATCCATCCACTGTGTGGCAACGCTTTGTTTCTTGTCGGCCAGAAGGTCTCTTACGATCACTTGAAGCACGTACTCACCCGGTTCCATGGCACTGCCGAGCTGGATGGCTCCACCCAGCGCTAACCTTTGCGGGTCGCTTTGTCCAGTGGTGTCAAACGGAATCTCTTTTCCGGTGAAGACTGCTTTTCCATCGCGGAATAGTTTGAGCTGAGTAGTAACTTGAGGCCGTGATGTGACCTTATCGATTCGCGCGTTGTAAATGAAATAGCCAAAACTCGCGACCATGCCAGGCCTTAGTCGTCGGATTGCGGGACTAGCTTCAGCGTTCCCCTGTTCGACACCCTCGGCTTTCGCTGCGGCCGTTTGTGTGAGCGCGGCAGCGTTCTCACCACGAATGATCAAGCCCGACAGGAAGAGACGCTTTTTCTTGATGTCCGGAGCATCGATGTACTGACTTGCTGATCCAGTCCTTTCACTGCCGGAATCGCGCAATGACATTCGCAACTGATAAGCGCCCGGCTTTTTGATTGGGACTGTCCCATAATAAACCAGCCCTTCGCGCATCGCGCGTTTAAAGTCGTCATTGGCTAATACGACCGTGTAAGTCCTGTCGACGTGATCGATTGGGATTCCGTTGTCGCCAAATGTTACCGCCAGCAGATCGAAGACGCATTTCCACTTATCGTTCGGCTCTTCCGTAAACGTCAAATCTCGCCGATCGATATACAGAATAGAGCGCACTAAGGAACCCTGCTGAGGATCGTTTGCAAACAACGACGTCAATTGCAGGTGCACACCTGGCGACGTTTCGATAATCTGGTACGAAAGATTCGTAATCTTCTGTTTGCGAGCGTCTTCGAAAAGTTCGAGCTCATCAGCCTTGAGATCCGGAACCGGTTTCCCCTGTTTGTCGAGAACGACGGCATCGACCTGAACCAGATTAGTCGTAATGCGAACTACGTCGCCGGTCGCTGGCTGCGGCTTTTCCTGCGTCGGTGGTTTTGGAGTCGGCGTGGTTGTCGGCTGTTGAGCAAATCCGGCCGCCGTCAGTTGCGAGGCGAGCAGAATGGCGAGGAGCAGTCGCGTTTTCATGAGGCCCGATAATACCTGACGAGATTGGTAACGGGAAACATCATTGCGACTCCCAGGCGCTTCTACGCTGAGTGCCATCTTCGACGGTGCTAGCGCCGACGCGTCTTAGGTGGGATTGAACGAGCACGCTGACGATTTTGAAATGCGCATGCGCCGCCGGAGTTACTTTGTGATCTGAAAATCCATCCATTGCGTCGCGACGTGATGCTTTTTATCGGCAAGCTGGTCTGTCACCACGACCTGGATTACATAGTCTCCGGGAGGAATGTTCGTGCCGAGTTGGATTGCTCCACCTACCGGCATCCGCAACATGTCACCGATTTGGCCGGGAGTGAACTGCGTCTCTTTTCCGGTGAACACCTCCGCACCATCGCGAAACAGTTTCACTTGAATCGTCAGCTGTGGATGGGATGTCGGGTCGAGCTTTGCGTTGTAAATATAAAACGCGTACGCCACAAGGTTTCCAGCCTTGAAATGCCGAACCGCCGCGCTTGTTTCAGCGTCACCTTCTTCGCGTCCTTCCGCCTGATTAGGCATCGCGGCGTTCACCGACTTGGCGTTCGCCTCTCCGCGAACGACGAGTCCAGAAAGCGCCAGCCTTTTCTTCTTGATGTCCGGTGCGTCGATAAATTGGCTCGCTGATCCCATTCTATCGCTCGCGGAATCACGCAACGAGACCCGTAATTGGTAAGCTCCCGGCTTCTTAATAGGCACCGTGAGGTTATAGACGATGCCCTCTTTCATGATGCGCTTGTATTCCTCGTCCCGCAGCTTGATCTGGTAAGTGCGACCCAATTGATCGATCGGCGCGCCGTTATCACCGAAGGTTATCGCCATCACGTCAATGCTGGTTCGGTGAAAGCCCGCCTCTTCGGTGAATGTCAGGTCGTCTGGATCGATGAACAAGAGCGAACGCATGATGGCCCCGGTGCTCGCGTCGTTCGCGAACAGCGAAGTCAACTGCAAATGAACGCCCGTCGCTCCAAACGGCGAAGCCAACGCGTTGAACAGTTCCTGGCCAAGCGTTTTCGGCTTCGGCTTTTCTTCGTCACTCACTCCATAAAAGCCATGGCGCATTCGCACGTTGAATTTGCCGGGCCGCTTGACCTTCACGGTGAGATGGTGAAAGACGCGCCGGCCCGTGCGCGGATCGAAGGTCGATGCTTCAGGTCTGTAACCGATCAGGTAGTAACCCTTCTGATCTGCCAGGACTCGGCGAATCCCGCCACTCAAATCGTTCGTATTTTTGATCGGCATGCCGCCGGTTTCGTACGCCAGGTAATCAAGGCCTTCCTGCGTTTCAAATGCGGCATTGCGTCGACTCGCCATTGCATCCTGCATCTGCTGAAAATCACGGCCTGACATATCGTCGGCTGCGGTAGGCATCAAGGTTTGCAACCCGGTCGCGTTCATCGTGTAGATCACTACCGAAGCGCGCCCTGCTTCGTCGATCAGTCGCTGCAGTTTTTGCAACGTGCGAAAGTTTCGCGTGGGATCATCCTGACTGAAGATTCTGAATCCATCCGAAATAAGCAGGATCGATTTTCGGCCTGGCAGATCGCGCAAACCTCTGACGACATAATTGACTGCGCCTAACGTACCGACTGAGTAAACGTCTTCACGAAATTGATTGAATTCTTCCTGGGCCGCATCGATCTCAGCGCCATGTTCGCCGGGCGTCGGAGGCGTGATCGGCGCAAACGCTGAAATGCCGCCACGTCCGCTCGCGTACCACTTGACGCGATCAATCGCCGCATAAAGCTGGCGCTTGTCGGAAGTGAATTGCTGCAAAGCGCCCATGCCGCCACTCGTGCGAATGATGGCGACGAGATCGCCCGGTTGCATCTGACGATCGACGAATTTCTTCAGCGCCTCCCGCACAAAGTGTGTGCTTTCAAAAGACAAGCCGAGGTCATCAACGACCACAGCGATGGTGCGTCTTACGTCTTCAGGTCGCAGTCGTGTGGGCGGTAACGGCGGTGCATTCTTGTCTGCCGGCGCGGGCTTTGTGTCTTTCTCCGGTTGCTCAGCCGTCGTCGCATTGAACGAGAAGTTAGTAATCTTCTGCTTTCGGCCGTCCTCGTAGATCTCAACTTCCTCAGGTTTCAGATCCGTGACGAGCTTTTTATCCTTGTCAGTAATAACCGCATCGACCTGGACGAGGTTCGTCGTGATGCGAACGACGTCTTCGCTCTCGGTTTTCTGCTTTTGCTGTTCGATTGGCGGTGGTGTCGGTGACGGTTGCGGCTGTTGCGCAAACGCGCCGCTGGCAAGCTGGGCGACTAATGTAAGCACGACGGGGAGTCGCGACTTCATGGCGCTGATCTTACTCGACTGGGGAGACATACGGAAACGCTTTCACGCAAGTTGTCGGTGCGTTTCTTACGCACTTAACCTTGCGCCAGTATCTTTTGGTAGAACTCGATGTACTGCGGAATGATTTTATGCGTGCTGTACCGTTCGATCGCCGAGGCGCGCGCCCGTTTTCCCATTTCCTTTCGAAATCTTGCGTCGCTCAATAGCCGGACCGCATCGTCGGCCATTTTGTCCACGTCTCCAACCGGACTGAGGTAGCCGGTTGCGCCGTCGTCAACCAGCTCCGGCAAACCACCGACGCGAGACGCTATTACCGGCACCTGCACCGCCATGGCTTCCAGGGCCGCCAGTCCAAACGACTCCTGCTCAGACGGCAGCAGCAAGATGTCCGACGCGCAAAGATAATCGACGATGTTAGGCTGCTTTCCGACGAACGAGCAATAATCCGAGATCCCAAGGCACTTGGCCCGGTGAACGCAGTTCGTGCGCTCGCTGCCATCACCCACCATCACCAACCGGGCTTTTGTCTGCTTCAGCACGCGAGCAAGAATCTCGACGCAATCGACCGGTCGCTTCACCGGACGGAAATTTGAAACGTGCACCATCACCGGCGCGCCATCGGGCGAAAGCGCTGCGCGCAAGTCGCAATCAATCTTTGGTTTGTATTCTTCCGGACAGACGAAGTTCGGAATGACTTCGATGCGATCGAATCCAAAGTGTTCAATCGTGGCTTGCTTCAGATAGTTCGAAATCGCGGTGACGCCGTCGGATTGCTCGAGGCCATACTTCGTAATCGGCAGATAAGATCTATCCGCGCCCACGAGCGTGATGTCCGTGCCGTGCAGCGTGGTGATCACCGGCAGGCGACGATGGTCCCTGATCGACTCGCGCGCGAGGATGGCGCTGATCGAATGTGGAATCGCGTAATGCACATGCAGCAGATCGAGATTTTCATTCTCAGCAACCGATGCCATTTTCGTCGCGAGCGCGAGGTCGTAAGGCTGATGCTCGAACAAGGGATACGACATCATCTCGACTTCATGAAAGCGCACGCGCTCGTTCAACTCAGTGAGACGGGTGGGCAAAGCCGAAGCGATGAAGTGCACCGTATGTCCGCGCTCCGCGAGTTCCTTCCCTAACTCTGAACCGACGATGCCGCTGCCGCCGTAACTTGGATAGACAGTTATGCCGATGTTCATGAATTAGTTAGCAGTATGCAGTGAGCAGTGAGCAGCAGGCAAACCATGAGTATTGCGGTGGCAAAACGAGTTGGGCGTCGCCACTTGCTTTGGCCGAAATTTCGGCATATATACGAACAGGCTGAGGTCTTTCCAATGGTGATCCTGCTGCTCGTACCATTGATGATGCCCTTTCTTTTCCTCGGCCAAAACTCTGACATTTCCTACGGCGAAAATTCGACGGTCATTGTTAGTTTCAAGTGGTCGCCCATTCGACGCATTCCGAAAAGACAAGAAGTTCCGAACATGGCGCCGCCACCCGAGATGACGGCGGGCAACAAAAACGCCGGTCGCATTGCGCGAATCAATAACCCCCAAATACCCGATCCAAACGAACAAACCATTGACGGCCGCAGCGCCGCGATAGAGAAGATCGTTCAGGAGTCGCGCGTCGCAAATCCCAAGCCGATCGATGGTTTCTTGTACGAAACCCGCATTCGCAACGCCGGCACAAAGCAGATCGAAATCGTATTTTGGGAATACCAGTTTATCGATCAATCAAACACAGTAATCGCGCGGCACCAATTTCTGTGTGGCGTCAAAGTCAAACCGGAAAAGGAGAAAGATCTCAGCGTGTTCAGCCTGTTGCGACCGAGCGATGTAGTAAACGCCGCGAGTGCCAGCGACAAATCACCAACCGGGCTGCGTGAAAGAGCGTTGCTTAATCGCATAGAGTACGCGGACGGCTCAATCTGGCAACGGCGCGACTGGAACTTCGGCGAAATCAAGATGAGCTACAAACGCGTGATAGAAACACCTTGGGAAGGCGAAATGTGCCGAAGTTTGTAGTTCTCATCGGATCCGAATAACAACCTGCGGAAAGAAAGAGAGGCGGGCGACCCTCGCAATCGCCCACCTCGTCTCAACTTGTCTCACCTTTTGAGAAAAAGGGGGGCCAAGTGAGGCTGGCGAGTATATGCCCATGGCTCAGATGCCGCAAGCGAATTATGTACTGAATTGAGGCGTACCGAGTTGGGTAGCTTAGCGCCGAGTATTTCAATTCGGGCGACCATCGAACGCCGGTTAGAAAACTTTGCGGTGAGCGCCTATAATGGAGGCATCTTAAGAAGTCCGAAATGGAAGTAAATGCCAAAGATTAGCGATATCCAGGAAACTCCGAATCCAAACGCCGTCAAGTTTATTCTCCGCGAGCCCGTGACAAGCGGTGTGGGTCGTCAATTCGCCTCAAACGATCAGGCGCAGAGCGATCCGCTGGCGAAGTCACTGTTCGATATCGGCAATGTCGTTTCAGTGTTCTACATGGACAACATGATCACAGTCGAGAAAGAAGACACTGCCGATTGGGACGAACTGCTTCCGACGCTGGCAGTACCGATTCGCGCGGCGCAGTCGGCCGCGCCCGCGCCGGGTAATGGCGCGGCCGCTGTCGGTGGCGCAATCGCAGCCGTAACGAGCGACGATCCGCGACTTCTCAAAATCAACGAGATACTCGATGACAAGGTGCGTCCTTACTTAATGGGCGACGGTGGTTATCTCGAGATTATCGACTTAAAAGATCACACCCTAAGCATTCGTTATCAGGGCGCGTGTGGGAGCTGTCCCAGCTCATTGACAGGCACGTTGATGGCGATCGAGAGCATGCTGAAGACGGAAGTTGATCCCGAACTAGAGGTCGTTCCGGTGTGAAGCACGGCCCGCATTCCGCGTGCGGAGCGCGGGCATCCTGCTCGCTCTAACACGCGAGACTCCGCGCCCGGATGACGGCGAACCGCAGGCAAGACGCCTGCGCTCCTTTATTTCCGGAACCACCGCTCTTTCCGCCGCGTTCTAATCATCGCCACACGTTTGTCCAAGCCCGGAGGAATTCACAATGCGCCGACTCTGCCTTATTTCCCTACTGATTCTTCCTGTTCTCAGTTCGTCAACTATCGCTCAACCGAACGACGCGCGAAAACCCGCGTCTGCGGAAATCGCCAAGGCTAAAGACGACAAAGATCTCGAAGCTGAACGCATTCTGCGCGAGCGGCGCGCGAACGCTCAGTCGCTCCTGATTTCTCTGGCCTCAGACGCCGATCGGTACAACGACTCTAAGCTGCGCGCGCGCACCCTGGCGCGCATCGCGTCTGCGCTGTGGGACGCCGATGCTGAACGCGCACGTTCATTGTTTCGCAAAGCCTGGGACGCCGCGGAGAGCGTCGATCAAGAAGCTCAGCGCAAACTTCAGGAAGAGATAAGGGAGCAACAAGCGAAAAAAGGAAGCTATGCCGTGACCAATCCGCCTAGCATTCGTGGCGAAGTTCTGCGGCTCGCGGCGCGGCGCGATCGCAGGTTAGGCGAAGAGTTTCTCGCCAAGCTGAAGACCGAAAGACAACAGGAGGCTACGGAAGCTGCGGACAAGCTTCGGAATTTACAGTCCGCTTCGGAAGCCGCCAGCCAGAGACTGAGTCTGGCCAGACAACTCCTGGACGCCGATGTCGAACGCGCGCTTCAATTTGCGGATCCGGCACTCGGCAGTATCAACCAGGAGACGCTCGATTTTCTGTCCTACCTGCGCGAGAAGGATGCGGCCGCCGCAGATCAAAGGTACGCAGCGATGTTGGCTTTGGCTGACAGCAATCTGCAATCCGACGCGAACACCGTGTCACTGCTGGCATCCTATCTTTTTACGCCGCACACCTTCGTAACTTTCGATAACAATGGCTCGTCTGTTTCCTCGACGTCACGCAACAACACGCCTCCGGTAGTCCCAATCCAAGTGCGCGACGCTTTCTTCCGCACGGCGGCGAACATTCTTCTCAGGCCCTTGCCACCAAATGGATTGGATCAGAGTACTTCAGGCGTGCAGGGAAAATACTTAATGCTGAAACGGCTGATGCCACTGTTCGAGCAATACACTCCGCGAGAAATGGCAGAAGCTGTGCGCACACAAATGGAAGCCATGACGAATTTGGTCCCTGAGGACGCTCGCCAACGGGACGACAACACCTTACGCGAGGGAATTCGTCCACCAGTCAACAATGAGGATCGCGAGAAGCGGCTGCTCGATCGAATCGACCGCGCAAAGACTGCCGATGAGCGAGATCAACTCTACCTGGAGTTGGCGCGCATCTTTACCGATAGCGACGACAATCGCGCGCGCGATTATGTCGCCAAGATCGAAGATAGTGATCTCCGCCAAAAAGCGCGGGCCTATATTGACGCGAGTCTCGTAATGAATGCGGTCGGTAAGAAAAATGCGGATCGAGTAATCGAATTAGTGCGCACCGGAGAGCTCACGCACGTGCAAAAGTCCTGGGCATTTGGCCAGGCCGCCAGACTTCTGGGCAAGACCGATCGCGACCGAGCACTTTCCGTACTTGAGGATGCGGCGGATGAAGCCCGACGCATTGAGCCTGCCGACCCTGATCGACCCCGCGCCTTCGTTTCAGTTGTTAACGCGCTCCTGACGATCGATCG
>Ga0075434_100004601_pt1 | contig 12458 bp, 6 predicted proteins | sample RhiMethybrSRZTD3_FD_75298 | JGI IMG/M metagenome (GOLD analysis project Ga0075434, IMG submission 75298) | Populus rhizosphere microbial communities from Tennessee, USA - Rhizosphere MetaG P. TD hybrid SRZTD3 | ecosystem: Host-associated > Plants > Roots > Rhizosphere > Soil | place: USA... | reverse complement strand
GCCGCGCTTCAAGACGATCGAAGAGGGCGTTCCGGTCGCGGTACGCGATTACAAGCGGGCGCGGGTCGCCCAGCTCGCCGCCGCGCGGTAGCCCGCGCGACCGGCCCGCCCGGTCGATCCGATCGCGCCCCGCGTCCCCGCGCGGAGGAATCGCCGTCATGATCCGAACGAATCGCGTTCTTCGCTACCTCCTCCACTCTCTCGTGTTCACCGCGACCGCGCTGGCGTCCTTGCTACCGATCTCCTGTGCTCGCCCTCGCTTTCCCGCACCCGATCCCTGGTGGGCCCACGTCCGCTGGCTGGCCGACGACGCACGTCAAGGCCGGGGAACCGGCACGCCGGGCTATCAGGCAGCCGCCGACTACGTCGCCCAGGAATTTCGGACCGCCGGAGCCCGCCCGGCGGGAACCGACGGCTACTTCCAGCCGGTGCGGTTCATCGGGCGCCGCATTCGCGAGCCCCAGTGCCTCCTCGCCCTCGTCGATGGCGGCCGCGCCGACACGCTTGCCTTGGGCGAGGACGCCATCCTATCGACCGCCAACGATCCCCCCGATTCGCTCGAGGCCGACGCGGTTTTCGCGGGATTCGGGCTTCAGGTTCCGGGGTACGACGACCTTGCTGGAATGAATCTCCGCGGCAAGATCGTTCTCTTCCTCCGCGGGGGGCCGGCCTCTCTGCCCGAGAACGTGCGCGCGTACGGGCAGAACTCGGGGGTGCGCTGGGCGCGCCTTCGCGCGGCGGGCGCGATCGGCTTCGCGACGCTGGGCGATCCGACCGTGGTCTCGATTCCGTGGGCGCGCGCGGCCGGGAATCGATTCACGTGGGGTTACGGGCTGGCCGACACGTCCTTGGACGAGCAATACGGCCAGAAATTCAGGATCTACGTGAATCCGGTCCACGCGCAGAAGTTCTTCGAGGGGAGCGGACACACGTTCGAGGAGATCCTCGCGAAGGCGCACAAGGGCGAAGCGCTGCCGCATTTCCCGCTGAAGCGCAGGATTCGCGCGCGCGTTCGCATGGATCGCCGGGAGGCGACGAGCCCGAACGTGGTCGGGATCATCGAGGGCAGCGATCCCACCCTTCGAGGCGAGTCGATCGTGCTCTCCGCCCACCTCGACCACCTGGGAATCGGGGCGCCGGTCCAGGGCGACTCCATCTACAACGGCGCGATGGACAACGCGAGCGGCGTGGCGACCCTCCTCGAGATCGCGCGCGCCCTCGGTGCGCCGGGGGCGAGGCCGAGACGATCGGTCGTGCTCCTGGCGCTCGCGGGGGAGGAGGAAGGGCTTCTGGGATCCTATGCGTTCGCGAAGCGCCCGCCCCCGGCGACCGGGGCGCTGGTCGCGAACCTGAACCTCGACATGTTCCTACCGATCATTCCCCTCCGGGCGACGGTAGCCTACGGCATCGAGGAATCCACGCTCGGCGAACGGTATCGCGCGGTCGCGGAGTCCTCGGGCGTCGCGATCGCGCCCGATCCGGCGCCGGCGCAGACGTACTTCATTCGAAGCGACCAGTTCAATTTCGTGCGCGCGGGGGTTCCGGCGCTTTTCGTCGAGTTCGGCACGCCTCCGGGGGATTCGGCGGAGGCGAAAAAGCTCAAGGAATGGACCGACACCCGGTACCACGCGCCGTCCGACGATGGACGGCAGCCCCTGAACCTCGTGGCGGCCCGCGCGTTCAACCGCCTGCTCCTCCGATTCACGAAGGACGTCGCGAACGATCGGGAGCGGCCGGTATGGCACCAGGATTCGTTTTTCGCGGGATTCGCGCGGGGCGAGGGAAAGCTGGCGAAGCGCTAGAAGCCGTCCGCGTCGGCGAGCTTGAGGGTCGACTTGGCCGGGGACACGTAGATGAATGCCGCGTTCGCGAGCATCCCGCGCGCGGCGGCCATCAGCTCCGGATCGGTCGAGATGAGCGACACGCCGACCAGGATGCCGGTCTGCGGGAACTTGGACCTCGCCTTGCCCTGCCCCTTCCCGTTGCCCGCCGCCTTGTCCCAGACCATCCAGTTGTCCCAGTCGATCTTGTAGTACGGGTTCATCAACTCGACGTTCTCGCGCAGATACGGCACGAGTCCGGGCGGAACGGCGCCGGCTTGGACTTCTCCCGGCCACTCGGCGTGGTCACCGAAATAGAGATACGCGGCCGCTCGAAGGCACTGCAGGTCGGCGACCGCCTGGGACGCTCGGACCTGCCGAACCATGTTCGAGTAGCTGGGGATGGCCACCGCCAGGATGAGTCCGACGATGGTCAGGACGACCATCAGCTCCAGTACGGTGAATCCGCGCGAAGCGCGACCGGTCACGCAAGAGCCTCCATGGATCGCTCGAAGGCCCGGTCCCATCGACCCAGGGGGAAGGCGCTCCGTTCTCGGAGTTATCGGCGCCTCAGCCGCTTTGTTAAGGTCCCTGGCAACGAATTGAATCGCGGCCCATTACGCGGCGATGCCACCGCGGTGCGCCCCCTCAGTCCGCCCAGCCCGAGAGCTTTGCGTCCCCCAGGGCCTCCAACGCGCCCCGAGCGCGCTCCTGGTGCACGATCTCGGCGCGCCCGAGCGCCTCGCTCAGGCTCGCGCACAGGTTCTCCCGGCCCACGTGCCGGAAGAATTCGGCCTGCCGCATCAGGCGCGACGGCTGCTCCCGCGCGCCGCACAGGATCAGCACTCGCCCGTGCGCGTGGAGCAGCTCGGCCGCCTCCTCCAACGCGCTCAATCCCGTCGCGTCGATGGCGCTCATCTCGTGAAGCCGAAGGATGACGACGGGCGGAAGGTCTTCCACGCCGTCCGTGATCTCGCGGACTTTTTCCGCCGATCCGAAGAGGAGGGGCCCGTGGACCCGGAAGAGCGCGACGTAGTCGGGGATCGCGCGCTCGGGAAGGATCACGTGTTCCATCCCACCGTCCCGCTCCTCGTCGGACACCTCGGTCACCGTGGTCGTCGCCGCGATTTTCCGAATGAAGAGGAGGCCGGCGAGGATCATGCCCACCTCCACGGCGAGCGTCAGGTCCGCGAACACGGTCAGGGCGAACGTGATAAGCCACACGCTGATGTCACCCTTGCTGAGGCGCAGGATTTCGGGGATCTCCTCCCAGTCGCCCATGTTGTACGCGGTGACGAACAGGATCGCGGCGAGCGCCGCCAGCGGTACGAATCGGGCGAGCGGTGCCGCGGCGACCAGGATCACGAGGAGCGTCGCGGCATGGATCATTCCTGCGACCGGCGTGCGCGCTCCGCTTCGGATGTTCGTCGCCGTGCGCGCGATGGCGCCTGTGGCGGGCAATCCCCCGACCAGCGGGGACGCGACGTTCGCTACGCCCTGGGCGAATAGCTCGACGTTCGGATTGTGCCGATCCCCGCCCATCTTGTCGGCCACGACCGCCGACATGAGCGACTCGATGGCGCCGAGCATGGCCACGGTGACCGCGGAGGAGAGGAGCGGAGGCATCAGATCGAGCCGGAGCGGCGGGATCCGAAACGGCGGTAGCCCGGACGGGATGCCGCCGAAGCGCGACCCGATGGTCTCCACCGGGAGCGACGCGAGCGCGACGGCGACGGTGGCGGCGAACAGCGCGACGATGGCTCCCGGCACGCGTCGCACGGTGCGCGCGAACAGCACGATCACCGCGAGCGTGGCGACGCCGAGGGCCGTCGCGACCGCCGACACTCCCCCCAGGTGCTCGCCGATCTCACGAAGACGGGGCACGAACGCGCCGGCCGGATGATCGATTCGAAGGCCGAGGAAATCCTTGATCTGCGTGCTCGCGATCAGGACCGCAATCCCGTTCGTGAATCCCACCACGATGGGGCGCGGGATGAACTTCACCGCGGCGCCCAAGCCGGTGAGCCCGAGCACCACCAGGATGATCCCGGCCATCAGCGTGCAGACGTACAGGCCCTCCACGCCATGCGTGGCCACGATCCCCGAGATGACGATGACGAACGCGCCGGTCGGGCCGCCGATCTGGAACCGCGAGCCGCCCAGCGCCGAGACGATGAACCCCGCGACGATCGCGCCGTAGATTCCGGACTGAGGGGGCATGCCGGAGGAAATGGCGAAGGCCATCGCGAGCGGTAGGGCCACGAGCCCGACGGTGACGCCGGCGAGCAGGTCGTGGAGGAACGTTCGGAGTGAATAACCGCCCCGGAGGGCTTCGATGGATTTTGGAATTCCGGGCTTCATCGCTGGCACGAGAAGCCCGGAATGTAGCACAACTGGAGAGGGGGCGCCCCGTCGCCGACCCGAAGATCGGCTCCGTCGGGGGGACCGGTCTAGAGTGGCAGCCAGTAGGTGATCTTGGCCAGGACGGTATTCTCCGGTTCGTTTCCGAACAGCGGCTCGGTGCGGACCCCGTTGTCGAAGCCGTTGCCGCTGGGGTGGTAGTCGCGCTCGTCGTAGTTCGACCGGCTCTGCCGCCAGACCAGGAAGAACGTGCTCCCCGGCCGATACTCCCACCGGTAGACGACGTTCACGTTCACCGACGCGTACGAGAAGTCGAAATCGCTCGCCTTGTAGCCGGCCTCCACGTAGGGCCGGAACTCGTACGTGTCGGGGTATTTCAGCTCCCGGACGCGGGAGTAGTCGCCGACCGTGAGGAACGGCTGGGCGTAGACCTCGAGCGACTGATTCCGGCTGAAGAGGAAGTTCGACCGAAGCGTCAGGTCCACCGTCTTCTGGTCGATGTCCCCGTAGACGTACGCGATCCCGCCGATGCCGACTCCGCCGGGCCGTTGGGTCACGTTCACGCTCTCGAGGTATTGCGTGTCGTCCGATCGGCTATTGAACGAGAGCGACAGCTCGTGATTCACCGCGCTGCTCTGCTTCCAGACGACGGTCGCGCTCGCGTCCACCGATAGGTTGTTGGAGGTGTCCTGCGACCACGTTCCGTTGTGGCGGAACTGGAAGTCCTTCCGGGTATCGGTGGTGAGCCCCCACCATCCGGTGTACGTGAGAGGCTCGCGGATCAGCGGCCCGCCTCGTGTCTCGAATCGGTGGATGCCGGTCCCGTTGAGCGAGATGCCGCCGTTGATCTCCCGATAGTTCCGGAATTGCATCCATCCGTTGATGTTTCCGCCGTCGTATTGGGGGTGCCCCCTGCCGTAGGACCAGGCGGGCAGTCCCGTCGTCACGTCGTAGCCGGTCCGCCCCGCGTACATCCAGGATCGCCACGCGTTCAGGTTCAGGTTCGCGCGGTTGTAGATCTTGCTCTTCCCTTCCGGGTTGAAATTCCGCTGCAGCCAGTAGTTCGTATTGATTTCGTCCGGCGCCTGAAGGTATCCGATGTCGTTGATGTCGAGCTTGTCGCCCTCCCAACGTCCGTTCAGGGTGCTCCGCCACTTGCCTCCCAAGCGGCGGAATCCGAACTCGCCGCCCGTGCCGAAGATCGGCTTGTCGCTCAGCGCCGGCGCGGACCCGAGGTGCTCCGGGTTGATCACCGAACCCACGACGGAGCCGTAGGCGCTGTACGTGCGCTTGGGGGAGGAGACCTCGAAATCGAGGCCCGTCGTGTAGGCTTCGCGGGACTGGAAGTCCGCCTCACCGCTCGCGTCGAAGCGGGGTGCCGTGTTCAGCACCGCGGTCTGCATGACGTTGATGCGATGACGCCCCTGCGAGAACTCCTTGCCGAATCGGCCCACGAAGTAGCGGGAGAGTCGCTGCCCGTTCTTGAAGATGTTGTGGGCCTGCCCGTCGCCCGTGATGTCGCTCGACGCCGCCAGCGCCGCCACCGAAATGCCGCCCACGACCTTTCCGGTCAGCTTCGCCGCGTACCGGATGCGCGCGTTCGGGTCCCCGGTGCCGATGCGTCTCGAGTAGAACATGTTGAACGTCGGGAACTGGAAGAATCGGCTCCCCTCGATGAAGAACGGGCGCTTCTCGTCGTAGAACGTCTCGAACGGCGACAGGTTGAGCACGGCCGGATCGGCCTCGACCTGTCCGAAGTCGGGTTGGATGGTCGCGTTCAAGGTCAGGTCCGACGTGATCCCGTACTTGAGGTCCGCGCCGACGTTCTGGAAGCCGTCGATCTTGTCGCCGCTCCCGAGCATGGAGTAGTCCGTCCCGCGCTGCACGACGTAGGGGAGGACCTCGATCTGGCGCGGCGCGCGGATTCCCGAGAGCCCGGTCAATTCCCCGAACTGACTCACGAATCCGGCTGTCTCCCGGGGCCACGTCTTCCACGCCGTGTCCTGCCCCCGACCGTGCATGTACCTCCAGACGTTGAGCCCCCACGTCATGGTGTCCCCGGAGCGATACCGGATGGCGCTGTACGGGATCCGGATCTCAGCGTACCAACCGTTCGCGTCGCGCGACGTCTCCGCCTCCCACACCGCGTTCCAGTCGTCGTCCGTGTCGCCGTTGTTATAGATGTAGGTGTCGAGCTGCACGCCGAGTGGATTCACCTTGAAGGCGTATCCGGTGGTGTGGTCGTGGTAGGGATCGATGTAGATCGCCACCACGTCGGAGTTCGTGAAATTGTCCCGTCGGGAGAGTGCCGCCTGGATCTTCGAGGCGTCTTTCTCGAGGCACGCGACGCCGAAGTAGATCGCGTTCTCGTCGTAGGCGACCTTGAACACGGTCTCCTCGCTCGCCGGCTGGCCGCGGTCGGGATCCCAGATCTTGAAGCCGCGCGCGGCGGGTGCCGCCTGCCAGGCGGTGTCGTCCAGGCGCCCGTCGACGCGCACGTCGTGCCCGTCCAGGCGGATCGCCTGGATCGACGGGGATTCCGTCACCCGTCCGTTCGAGGCGTCGGGATAGAGCGGGCCCTCGCCTTGGGCCGAGAATCCCTCGTACCCGAAAGCGGTGCCAACTAGGAAGACGGCGGCGAACGCTGCGATCGACAGGGCGAATCGGGCAGGAACGGACCGCATGACGGTTCTCCTCGTTCGGGCGACCACGAGCCACGAAAAACCTGGGGGGATTGTCGCGGCCGGGGGCCGGGAGCCTTGCCCGGACGGCAAGTCTACTACCGGGGCCGAGCCGCAAAGGTTTCGACAGACCGACCTTCGAATTCGTTGGAGGGCGTGACCGGACCGGCCGGTGCCGGGCGCCCCAACACGGTTCCGCCGCCGCCGCAATGCGACGATAAGTTACGTGCCGATCCTGCCGAAGGATACCGGGAACTGGGAGGCCCCGGGGCGCCAGGTGCGCTAGGATCAGGGGGGAGCCAAATCTCGAACCGAAGGGGGCAGTTCGTCGTGATCGTCGCGCTCGTGATCCTCGCCATCCTGGTCGTCGTCCTCGCCGTTCCCGCCTTCCGGCGTCCGCTCGTCACCTCGTGGGTCATGCCGATCGTGGCCACCGCGCTTCCGCGGATGGGGGATACCGAGCGGATCGCGCTCGAAGCGGGCACCGTGTGGTGGGACGCGGACCTCTTCTCCGGCCGCCCCGCCTGGAAGAAGCTCCTCGGCTTCCGCGCGAAGGAACTGACCGACAGCGAACGCGCCTTCCTCGCCGGCCCGGTGGAATCGCTCTGCAAGATGGTGGACGAGTGGGACGTTCTGGAACGCCGGGATCTCCCGCCCGAGGTCTGGGAATTCCTGAAGAAGGAGCGATTCTTCGGAATGATCATTCCCGAGTCGTACGGAGGCCGGGGCTTTTCGGCCATCGCCCACTCGGCCGTGATCACCAAGATCTCGAGCCGCAGCGTCACGGCGGCGGTGACCGCGATGGTCCCGAATTCGCTCGGGCCCGCGGAACTCCTGCTGCACTACGGCACCGACGAGCAGAAGAGCCACTACCTGCCCCGACTCGCCCGCGGCGAGGAGATTCCCTGCTTCGCGCTCACGGAGCCGGAGGCGGGTAGCGACGCCACGGCGCAAAAGAGCGTCGGCATCGTGGAGAAGGGTATCTTCGAGGGGCGGGAGACGCTGGGGATGCGTCTCAACTGGTCGAAGCGGTACATCACGCTCGCCCCGGTGGCGACGGTGCTGGGGCTCGCCTTCGTCCTTCGCGACCCGGAGCGACTCCTGGGCGGCGAGGAGGAGATCGGCATCACGTGCGCCCTCCTTCCCACGACCCTGCCCGGCATCACGCTCGGCCAGCGCCACGATCCCCTCGGCATTCCATTCCTGAACGGCCCGACCGTCGGGCGCGACGTCTTCGTGCCGCTGACGATGATCATCGGCGGTCGCGCCATGGCGGGGAAGGGGTGGCGCATGCTGATGGACTGCCTCGCGGCGGGCCGCGGCATCTCGCTGCCCTCGCTCGCGGTCGGCTCGGCGGAACTCGCCACGCGCGTCACGACCGCCTACGCCAACGTGCGCGAGCAGTTCGGCCTGCCGATCGGCCGGTTCGAGGGAATCGAGGAGCCGCTCGCCCGCATCGCGGGGAAGACCTACCTCATGGACGCGGCGCGGCGGCTGACGGCCGGAGCGATCGACGACGGCCAGAAGCCCGCCGTGATCTCGGCGATCGTGAAGCGCTATCTGACCGAGGGGATGCGGCAGGTTATCAACGACGCCATGGACGTGCAGGCGGGCGCCGGGATCTCGCGCGGGCCACGGAACATGCTCGCCGCGGCCTACAGCGCCGTCCCGATCGGGATCACCGTGGAGGGGGCCAACATCCTGACCCGCACGCTGATCATCTACGGGCAGGGAGCCATCCGCTGCCACCCGTTCGTTCAGTTGGAAATGCGCGCGATCGCGGAGCGGAACCTGCCCGCGTTCGATCGCGCGTTCTTCGGGCACGTGGGACACGTGCTGGGCACCTCGGTCCGCACGCTTCTGCACGGGGTGACGGGGGCGACCTTCGCCGCGGCGCCGCTCGCGGGACCGACGGGTCCCTGGTTCCGCCGCCTCACCCGACTCAGCGCCGCCTTCGCCCTCACGTCCGAATTCGCGATGGCCACCCTCGGCGGGACGCTCAAGCGGCGCGAGCGGCTGAGCGGACGCCTGGCCGACGCGTTTGCCTGGCTGTACATCGGCTCGGCGACGCTCAAACGCTTCGTGGACGAGGGGCAGCCGAAGCGGGACCAGGCGCTCCTCCGCTGGGGGATGGCGCACGCGTGCCACGAGATCGAAACCGCCTTGGTCGGCGTGATGGACAACCTCCCGAACCGGCCGATCGCCTGGCTCCTCCGCGCGGTCGCCTTCCCGCTCGGGCTCCGGCACGGGGCGCCCTCGGATCGCCTCGGGGAAGCCGTGGCGCGGGGAGTGTTGGAGGACCGCTCGCTTCGGGACGCGCTGACCGCGCACATCCACGTGCCGCCCGCGAACGAAGGCAGCCTCGGCCGCCTCGAGGCCGCCTTCGCCTCCGTGATCGCGGCGCAGCCGGTCGAGCGAAAGCTGAAGGAAGCGGTTCGCGCCAAGAAATTACCGCGTATCGAAGGGGAGGCGCTCCTCAAGGCCGGTCTCGAGGCCGGCATCGTCGCCGAGGAAGAGGCGCGTCTCTGGCGCGCCGCGGACCTCGCCCGTCGCGACGCGATCCAGGTGGACGCCTTCGGGCCGGAGTTCTACGCGCGCCCGCGCTAGGGCTGCCGGATCGACGCCTTCGCGATGACCTGCTCGAGCGCCAGGCGCAGGTTCTGCGCCGCCTCCGGCGCGTTCGCGCGGTCGGCGCTCGACGCCGCGTCCCGGAGCAGGCCCGCCACGGTCGCCGAATCCCCGGTGAGCGATGCCACGAGATCGCGCGCCACCGCCGGGGACCAGGCAAAGACCTGCTCCGAGCCCTCGGAGGCGATCAGGTCGAAGGGCGCCCGGTGCTCCAGCCACCCGTTGTCGTTGGTGTTGGTCGGGCCCGGGCCCGCCTCCGCGGCCGCCCGATCCAATCTGCCCCGGTAATAGCGAAGGAGATCGGCAAAATTCCGGACCCCGATCCGCGCCAGATCGGCGGCCACCTTCGGCTCGGCCATCGCGGTCTCCCACGCGGCCACGTCGAGCGGGACCTCGCCCTCGGGGGACGACAGCACGATGAGGTCCGAGGAGTCGTCGACGAAGAAGAGCTGTCCATGCCGAAAGCGCCCGGCCAGGGTCCGGAAGATGGTTCGCGTCGCCTCCGGCGAGGTCTGATAACACTGCACCCATTGGCAATAAATTCCGCCCGGGCGCAGTCTCGAGGCGGCCACGTCGTAGAACTCCTTCGTGAAGAGGTCGCCGCTCCCCGCGATCCATAGATTCGACGGCTCGGAGATGATCACGTCGTAGGTCCTTCGATCGGATCGAAGGAGCGTCTGCGCGTCCTCGACGAGCACGGTGCTTCGCGGGTCCTCGAGCGGCCGCTTCGCATCCGCGTCGAAGAGCGGCGCCGCCTCGAGCACGGCGCCCTCCAGCTCGACCGTGAGCGAGGACTTGACCGGATGCGTCAGCACCGAATGGGCCGTGACCCCGGACCCGTACCCCACGATGCACACGTCCTCGCCGTGTGCCGCACCCAGAAGCGGCAGCTGCCCCACCAGAATCTGGGTCCGCATGTCCGCCCCTTCGCCGGTCGTGGCGTCCGTCTTCCCGTTGATGAGGAGGGCGCGCTGCTTTTGCGCCTCGACCACCGTGACGGTCGCGCTCCGCCCCTCCCGATAGAAGAGGAGACGTTCGAGTTCCGGCGCATTCCCGATCTTGTCGATGATGCGGTGGGTCAACGCCTCGCCCCCGTACCACTGCGCGCGGAGGAGTCGGATGAAGCCGAAGCTCATCCGCGACGCGTTCCAGTCGGGCATCCAGGTCAGCGCGAAGACCACCGCTCCGGCCATCGCCGCGCTCGCGCCGACGCGCCGCCACCCCAGGGCGTTTCGGCCGAAGAGAAGCGCGACCGCGCCCATCGCCACGTTGGCCGCGGCCGCCCCGAGGATGGTCTTCAAGGCTCCGAAGGCCGGAATGAAGAGAAACGCCGTCAGAATCGAGCCCGCGATCGAACCGACCGTGTTGGCGGCGTACACCGTTCCCGTGGCCCTGCCCGCGTCGGCCTCACGGCCCCGCTGAATCGCGACCGCCACCGGGAAGAGCGCTCCGAGGAAGAGCGTCGGTGGTACCACGACGAGCGCGGCGATCCGCGCCTCCCCCATCAGGAGCACGGCCATGTTCCCCTGCGAGGCGGCGATCGCCGACGCCTGTCCGTGCGGAATCAACGCGAAGTAATGGCTGCCGAACGCCACCGCCACGGCCAGCCCGACCTGAAGCGGCGCGAAAAGGGACCACGGGTCGGTCGATCGACGGAGCGCGCGCGACGCGCCGGCCGCTCCGAGCGCGAGCCCCAGCAGGTAGAGCGCCAGGATCGCCGAGAAGGCGTAGACCATTCCTCCGAACGGAACGGCCAGGATTCGGGTCCAGGCCACTTGGTAGAGGATCGCCGTCAGCCCGGAAATCGCGACCATCGGCAGGAGAAGCCCCTCGGCGAGCGTCGGCTTGGGAAGCGGCGCCGTGCTCGACTTTGCTTCCGCGGCCCGAGCCAGGGCGACCGGTCGCGAGGAAAAGAGAACGAAGCCCGCGACGGCAAAATCGATCCCGGCGGCGGTGATGGCGGAGGCGGCGAGGCCGTTCGAGGGAATCAGGAGGAAGCCGGCGAGAAGGACCCCGGTCACGGCCCCGACGGTGTTCCAGGCGTAGAGTCGCGCGACCGACGCGCCCCCTCGGCCGGATCGCGCGCCGCCGCGTTCGACCGACCGGTCGAAGTGGTCGACCAGGAGGGGCAGCGTCGCGCCCATGGCGGTCGTCGGGAGGAGCAGCACGCCGAAGAGAAACGCGAATCGGAGCGCGAAGAACGCCGGTCCGTACCCGCCCACCAGCTGGTACAACCAGGCGAAGAGGGGCGGCGCGCCCAGGACCACGAGGGGGCTCGATAGCGCGAGCACGCCGACCAGCGCCTCGAGCCGGCCGTACGCCCGAAGCGGGGAGCCCGTCCGCGCGGCGAGCCATCCCCCCCACGCGGCCCCGATCCCGAGGCCGCCGAGGAACGCCGCGACCACCGTCGAAACGCCGTAAATCGAGTTCCCGAGAAGAAATGAAAGATACTTCGACCAGACGATCTCGAGGATCAGCCCGGCCGTTCCAGATGCAAAGAAGCAAAGGTAGAGAGGGCCGTGCTTGGCGTCGCGTGAGGTAGGAATGGCGACGGAATCGGGCCTCAGGCTAGGAGTCGCCTTCCGCACGCCGGCATGGTATAATGACCCCGTCCCATGGCGAACCGATTTCTTCTGTGCGCACGCATCCTACGGGCCGGTTTCGCCGCTTCACTCCTCGGCGTCGCCGTCCTTTGCCCATCGCTAGCGCTAGCTGCCGGTGGCGGTTCCGCCTCGACCGCACCCAGTCCCTCCGTCGAACACGCTCGCGAACCCGGCGTCGTCCGCACCGAGATTCCGATCCTCCCGCCGATCCAAGACGTGTGGCGGTCCCGTCGGATTCCGCACCGCGTCCCTCCGCCCCTCGAAGAAGTGGTCGTCTTTCAGGATAGCCTGGACGGGCGGAGCATCGAGGACGAGGCGGGCTGGACCCACACCGACAACTCGGAGCGCCCCGTCGCCTGGAATAT
>Ga0075434_100004600_pt1 | contig 12461 bp, 7 predicted proteins | sample RhiMethybrSRZTD3_FD_75298 | JGI IMG/M metagenome (GOLD analysis project Ga0075434, IMG submission 75298) | Populus rhizosphere microbial communities from Tennessee, USA - Rhizosphere MetaG P. TD hybrid SRZTD3 | ecosystem: Host-associated > Plants > Roots > Rhizosphere > Soil | place: USA... | reverse complement strand
TGATCGAGACCGGATCGCGCATGGACGACATGATCTTCGAGGAGTTCAAGGGGACCGGAAACAGCGAGCTGGTGCTGGACCGCGCCCTGGCGGATCAGCGCGTGTTCCCCGCCGTGAACATCGCCAAGTCGGGCACCCGGAAAGACGAGCTCCTCTACTCCAAGACCGAGATCGACGCGATCAACCGGATCCGCCGCCGGGCGCTGGAGCTGCCTCCCAAGCAGGCCATCGTGGAGTTGTGCAAGGCGTTGGAGCAGTACCCCACGAACGAGGAAATGCTGAAGCGCCTGACCTAGGCGTCGGGCGGCGCCGGCGCCGGGAGACCGTTCGCTACGCCCCGGGCCCCTCCGCCGCGGCCTGTGCCGTGATGTCGTCCAGCTCCAGGGTCTCGCCGAGCCTCATCGCGGCCTCGGCTTGTTCGTCCGTGAGGTCGCCGCGGATCTCGCCCCAGAACCGCGCGAGGTCCCGCTTGATCTCCTTCTGGTATTCCAGATCGTGCGCCCTCGCGAAGCCGATCCAGGCAAGCCCGGTGGCCCGATCCCCGCGCCGAATCTTGAGGATCCCGTAGAAGAAGGGCGCCATCAGAAGTGGTTCGCCCAGTTCCTTCGTCGTGGCGACGGCCAGGTCCACGTACTTCCACGCCTCCGCGTTCCGCCCCGACCGAAGGCATACATTGGCCATGCTGAATTCGGCGAAGGACCGCAGCTGGACGGTCCCCGTTTCCCGACAGATGGCGAGCGACGTCTTCGCCTCTCGCTCCCCCGCGGCCATGTCCCCCAGCTCGACGTGCAGGAAGGAAAGATTCCCGATGACCATGCATTCGGAAGTCCGATCCCCGATTTCGCGGAAAATCGCCGCCGCGGGCTCGTAGCACTCGACGGCGCCCGCGTTATCGTCCAGGTAGCCGCGCAGGTTGCCCAGCGAGTTCAATCCCTGGGCTTCGCTCCTCCGGTCGCCCGTCTGACGGGCGAGCTGGATGCTTTCCTGGTACACCTTGCTCGCCAGATCCGTGTCGGTGCGATAGTTCAGGTTGCCGATCTGGCGCAGGATGAAGATCAGCGTCCGTTTGTCCGTCGACTTTCGCGCGATCTCGAGCGCCTCGAGGAGATACCGCTCGGCGCCGGCCTGGTCGCGAGTCCAGTATGCGATGCGCCCCAGCTGGCCCAGGAGGTTCGCTTGTAGTATCTGGTGCCCGATCGCTCTCGCTTCCTCCAGAGCCGGCTTCAGAATTTCGATCGCCTTGGCATGCGTGCTGCGGCGGCCCTCGAGTTCCCCCCGAAGCAGCTCGATCTCCAGGCGCGGCACCACGTGCTCCGCGCCCGCCAGGATTTCCCTCGCGCGCTGGAACAGCGTGGCGGACTCTTCGTACGCGGCGAGGTGCATCGCCTTCTCGCCGGCCTTCTTGAGCTGCGCCGCCGCCAGCGCCGCCTCTTCGGCGCGCGCATAGTGCTCGGCGACCAGGAGCGTGTGCTCGCCCGCGCGCTCGCCTCCGACTTCGAGCAGCCAATCGCCTACCATCTTATGAAACGCGCGGCGCTGCCGGGGCACGACGGTCTCGTACGTGACGTCGCGCAGGATCGCGTGGCGGAACACGTACTCGACGGTTCCCGCGAATCCGGACTCCTCGCGTTGCAGGATCATTTCGCGGTCCCGGAGATCCTCCAGCATCGCCTGCACCTCGGCGGGCTTGAGTCCGGCTGACTCCTGGCTCAGGCGGATCGCGGCCGCGTCCCAGAAAATACGCCCGGCGACCGACGCGCGCTGGAGCAGCTGGTGGAGCGGCGCGGGCAGCGTATCCAGTCGCGCTTGAAGCACTCCGGTCAATGTGGCCGGCACGCGCACGGTGGAGAGCCGCGACGTGTCGACGGACCAGGCCTCCTCGCCCTTCAAGATGACCCGATCGTCGATCAGCGCCTTGATCAGCTCCTCGATGTAGAACGGATTCCCGTCGGCGCGGTCGACCACGAGATCGCGGAGCGCCGTCGGAACTTCGGGCACGTTCTTCAGCAACTCGCGCACCAGGCGGCGGCTCGAAAGCTGCGACAGCGGATCCAACTGGATCCGCTCGTGGAACCGCTGGCCCTCGCCCCACTGCGGCCGGCGCTCGTAGAGGCTCGGGCGCGCCATGCAGAGGACGAAGAGCGGAAGCTCCGTGTTCTCGCGCACGAGGTTGTTGACCAGATCGAGTGAACGATCGTCCGCCCAGTGGATGTCCTCGATGTGGATCACCACGGGGTTCGTTTTGGACGCCGACGCGAAGAACTCCCCGAGATATTGCTGCGCCGCGCGCCGGAAGGAGTCCGCGTCCTGGAGCGCGGCTTCCACTTCCGGCTTGTCCGAGAAGTCGAAGCCGACGAGTTGCCCGATGAGGTACGCCTTCCGCGCCGAGCCGGCGCCGAGGAACCCTTCGATTCCCTTGAGGAATTTCTCGTGGACCTGGGAGAGCGGGTCCGAATCGAGGATGCGGAACCGGAACGAGAAGAGATCCCGCGTGAGCGAATAGGGCTGGAGCATGGAGGGCTGCGTGGCCCGCGCCTGGAAGAACCACACCGTCTGCTCCTGAAGGTCCATCCAGCTGCTGAATTCATAGAGGAGCCGCGACTTCCCGACGCCTGCCTCGCCGACCACCGTCACGACCTGCGTCTCGCCGTCTTCGAGCGTCAGCGCGAGCGCCTCCTGGAGCAGCCGAAGCTCGATCTCGCGCCCGATCATCTTCGTCTCGACGCCCTCGATTCCCCGCGCCCGGAGCCGGAAAGCCCGCGGCTTGACCTGGGTGACGAGGTAGACGTCGATCGGCTCCTTCCGGCCCCGGACCCGGAGTGGATCCCGTTGCAGGACGGTGAAGACGCCGCGCACGAGGGTGTAGGTTTCGTGGGCCACGAGAATCTCGCCGGCCTGCGACGCCTCCTTGAGGCGGCCCGCCAGCGTGATCGGCGCGCCGCTCGCCGTGTAGGTTCCCGAATCCGATTCGCGCTCGAGGAGGACCGGTCCGGTCGTGATGCCGGCCGAGAACGGAAGTGGGTTCTCTTCGGTCGGCTCCCACCCGGCGCCGAGCACGGCACGCGCGCCCGTGAGCGCCCGCTCGCGCATGGCGAGGGTGGCGCGGATCGCGTTCTCGGGATCGTCCTCGCGCGCCCGGTCTCGGCCCCAGAGCACGAGGCCCGCTTCGTCGGTGCGGCTATGGACGACGCCGCCGGACTCCGCGGCGATCTTGGAGAACCCGCTCCAGAGGGACTCGAGCATGGTTCGCACGCGCTCGGCGTCGGCGTGGGATTCGTACAGGATCTCCGCGAACTCCTTCACGTCCACCGATACCGCCGTCATCTGCCGCTGTTGATCGGAGGGCGTGCTCGAGCTGGGTGTGTCGGGCGCGTCCTTCTTCGCCTGGAGCGCGGCCAACTGGTCGATCGAGATCGTCTGCGTCATCGATTGAAGCGCGGCGGGGGCGCTGCTCGGCTTGATCTTGAGCGCGCGCGTCAGTTCCTCCACGAAGGCGGTCGCGGCCGGATAGCGCTCCGTCTTGTCCTTGGCGAGGGCGCGGGCGAGCACCGTGTCGACCGCCTTCGGCACGTTGGTGTGGCGTTCGCTGGCCTTCGGAATCGGGCTGTTCAGGTGTGCGAGGATCACGTCGAAGGCGCTCTCGTTCTCATAGGGCTGGCGCCCCGTGAGGATTTCGAACGCCATCACGCCGAGCGAGTAGATGTCGGCGGCCTTGTCGACCTGGGCGTCGCCGCGAGCCTGCTCGGGCGCCATGTAGCCCGGGGTTCCGATCATGAGGCCCGTTCCCGTGAGGTCCTTGTCGCCGCCCGCCGCGCGCGCGATGCCGAAGTCGGTGAGGAAGGCGTTTCCTTCTTTGTCGATCATCACGTTGGAGGGCTTCAGGTCGCGGTGCACCACGCCCTGGCGGTGCGCGTAGTCGAGAGCTCCGGCCAGTTGGTGAAGGATGTAGAGCAGTTCCTCGCGCGGCACGCTTCCGCGCTGCTGCACCTGCTTGAGGGTGCCGCCCTCGAGGTACCGCATCACGATGTACGGAGGCTCGTGCTCGCCGTCGAAGTCGTACACCGGAAGGAGGTGCGGATGCTCCAGGCGCGCGATCAGGCGCGCCTCCCGTTGGAATCGCTCGCGGAGCGCCGGATCGTGGAGGATGGAGGAGCGGATCACCTTGACCGCCACGTGGCGATCCATGCTCGGCTGGTAGGCCCGATAGACGGTGGCCATGCCGCCGGAGCCGATCTCCTCGGTGATCTCGTAGGCGCGCAACTTCTTTCCGATCATCGAGATGCAGACCTCAGGGTGGCGGCCGGGAGCGTGCGAAACCGGTGGTTAGCCGTTCAATTGTAGAGAAAGGCGAGTGGGATCGCACGCGATTTGGGGGGACCGAACGGAATCGGGGCTTGAGGCGTGCGCTGCTTCGCGGGGGGTACACCCCTCTTGCGGCGCTATTTGGAGGCGTTTCCCCAACCGGCGCCGCGCCCCACCCACGTCTGCTTCTCCAGCGGTAGATGTCCCACGTCGCTGTAGACGACGAGTCGCGTGGTCCCGTCCGGGCGGACGGCGATGACGGTGATCGACGCGTTCGCGATATCGAGCGAGGTCCAGTGGCGAACGTCGTTCCCCAGGGCGCGGTTCACGAACCAGCGGATCACGTTCCCGTGGCAGACGAGGAGATCGCGCGCGTCGTGTTCGGGCGACGGCCGGAAATACTTCACCCAGGCCGCTTCCAGATTGGCTTGGCAGAGCGCCATCTCCTTCGGGTCATGCATCTCGTTGACCCCGGGTCGGGAAGAAGGCGGCGTGCACTCGGCGAGCAGCGTGTCCAGGTCCGGCCGCATGGAGAGGGCGGTGCCGAGCGCCTCGGCCGTCTCCCGCGCCCGCAGGAAATCGCTGCTCACGAATCGATCCGGCTTTTCGGGGAGCGACGCGAGGCGCTTACCCAGGAGTTGCACCTGCTCGCGGCCGAGCGCGCTCAGCCCGTTCGCCACGCGATCGTCGACCGACTCGACGTGGTCGTACATACCGTGGCGGACCAACGTGACGTAGCGGATGTGCTCCGGCGGCGCGGGGGCGGCGCCGGCCGGGCCTGCGGCCAGCGCCGCGGCCACGCCCGGGAAAAAGGGGGCCGCGAGCGCCATCAGCCTGAGGAGGTCCGAAATCGCGGGGCCCCTCACGCCTCTATTGCCCGGTCTGCAGCTTTTCCAAGAGTTTGGCCGACTGCTTGTCGCTCGGATCGAGTTCGATCGCCTTCTTGAAGCTGGCGATGGCCCCCTCCTTGTCGCCCTTTCCGGCCTGGATCCGGCCGAGCAGGTTGTAGCTACCGGCGGCCGTGGGGTCCTGCTCGATGTTGAATTGCATGAGCGCGATGGCGGCGTCGTTCATGTTCTTCTCGTTCGCCACCCACTCCGCGACCTCGTTCAAGGTGCGCGGCCTGAAGTCGTAGGATGCTCCGCCGTAATACTTGGCCTTCAGCGCGAGGTAGTCGGCCTTGGCGGAGTCCACGCCGCTCTTCTCGAAGTCGTGCTTCAGGATGTCCGCGAGGGACTCGGGGCGCATGACGCCGTGATGACAGGTGATGCACTTCACCGGAACGGGGCTGTCGATGCCGGTCTTGTGCATCAAGGGACCGTTGATCTCGCGCACCATCATCATCATCGCGCGGGCGATCTTTTTTTCCTTTTTGTCGTCGGACGCGAAATTCATCCCCGCAAGGTCGCCGGGGGTAGCCTCCACGTGGCAGAAATTGCAGCGTACGCCCAGTCCGCCGGAGAAGCCGCGCATCGCCCCCACGAGCTCGTCCTTCGAGATGTTCTTCGGAAGGACCTTGAGATTCGTGAACTTGTCGGGGATTTGGGCGGCGGCGGAAGCGGTCCACAGGACCAGAACGAGCGAAGCCTCGGCCAGGAGTCTGGCTCCAGCGGAAACCTTGCGCATGTTGATTCTCCTCGCGGTATTTCGACGCCGTCGTACGGCGTCCGCGTCTCGCGGCCGGCGTGCCTGGGGATGGGGAAGATCGCGTCGAGGGTAATGGCGGGCGCCGCACGGTGGCAACCGAGATGTTCCGGGGCGCCGCCCATATGCCCTAGAATCATCGTCGGATGACCCGATCCCCCAAGGTCAAGCGTCCGCGCCGGTCGGACCGCCCCGCGCCCGCCAAATCAGAGCCCGTTCGATTTGGCCCGATGGTTCTTGCGCTCGCGGGCATCGCCGCGGTCACGGTCGCGGCGTTTGCCGGCGCCTTCCATCACGCGTTCGTCAGCCTCGACGACGCCACGTGCGTCACCCAGAATCCGCTGGTCCTGCAGCAGCGCTACGGCGCCCTTTTGACGACCATCGTGAACAACAGCTACCACCCCATCACGATGCTGTCCCTGGCCCTCAACGCATCGCCACCGCTCTCCGCCACGCCGTTCCTCGTGACCAACGTCGTCGTTCACGCGTTGAACGCGTTGCTCGTGTTTTGGCTCGTCTACCTGCTCTCCCGGCGGCGCCTCGTGGTCGCGCTGCTGACCGCCGTCCTCTTCGGAATACACCCGATGCGGGTGGAGTCGGTCGCCTGGGTTTCGTCGAGGAAGGACGTGCTCTACGTCTTCTTCTTCCTCGTGGGGCTCATCGCGTACTGGCGGTACCTCGAGAGACGGCGGTGGCCGTGGCTCGTCGCGACGTTCGGGTCCTTCGTGCTCTCGTGCCTCTCGAAGGGAATGGCGGTCGTCTTCCCTCTCATCCTGGTGCTCCTGGACTACTGGAAGGGCCGACCCGCCCTCGAACGGAAGGCGCTTCTCGAAAAGGTCCCCTTTTTCGCCGCGTCCTTGCTGTTCGGACTCATCGCGCTGGACGCGGAGCACGGCCACAATTTCCACGGCCTCTTCGCGGTCGTCGACAAGGAACTGAAGGCCACGCTGGATCCGACGAACTTTACGCCGTTCCAGCGGGTGGCCTATCCGACGTTCGGGTTCCTGACCTACCTCGGGCAAATCTTCGCGCCCGTTCATCTCGGTGCGTTCTACCCCTACCCGACGCCCGCCGAGTCGGGCCATCCCAAGTACCTGCTCTCGATCTTTTTCTTTCTCGGGACGATCGCGCTCGCCGTGTGGAGCATTCGCCGGGGCCGCCCGCTCGCGTTCGGGCTCGGCTGGTATCTCCTCGTCATCCTGCCGGTCCTCCAGTGGGTGCCGGTGGGAGCGTCGGCGCTCGCGGATCGGATGACGTATCTCGCGTACGTCGGCCCCTTCTTCCTCCTTGCTCTGGCGATCGCCTGGCTCTTCGATCGGTATCCGTCGATGAAGGTCGCCCTCTCGGCGGGGCTCGTGATCGTCGGGGCGCTTCTCTTCGTCCGAACGACCCAGCAGGTAGAGACGTGGGCGAGCAGCGAGGCGCTCTGGAGCAACGTGATCCGCAACTATCCGCGGTGCGACCTGCCCTACATCTCGCGAGGAAACGGCCGGGGCGAGGCGGGCCAGATTCCGGGAGCGATGGCGGATCTGCAGACCGCGATGAGGCTCGGCTCGCGGCGAGCCGACATGTACGAGGGTCTGGGGAACGTGTACGCCAGCACCGGCAAGCCCGACTCGGCGGTGCTGATGTTCGACCTGGCGGTGAAGGGCAACCCTACGGGGCGCACCTACTACAACCGCGCCATCGCGCAACTGATCTTGACGCGCCCTCGTGAGGCCTTGGCCGATCTCGACCGGGCGCTCGAGCTGATGCCCCTCCAGGCCGCGTCCCTGCACTTCCCCCGCGGCAACGCCTACATGCAACTCGGGATGTACCGAGAGGCGATCGCCGAGTTCGACAGCGCCATCGCGGCCGGCCAGCTCGTCACGGACGCCCTCATCAATCGGGGCGCGTGCAAGCAGCGGTCGAAGGACCCGGCGGGCGCGGAAGCGGACTTCCGCGAAGTCCTACGGTTGGATCCGAACAACGCCGTCGCCTTACAGCAGCTACGGGCGATGGGCCGCTAGCGGGAGACCGCGTCGAGACCCACCCGGCGCAGCAACGTGGGATATCGCGGATCCCGGCGGATCGGATCGAGGCGCGGGTGGACGCGCAGGAAAATGAGGCCGGAGGCGCTCTCTTCCACCGCGACGTCGAGCCAGCGGAACGCGTCGTCCACATCGCCGAGGGCCGCGTGGAGAGCCGCGATGCCCCACGCCGACACGACCCGATTCGGGCGAGCCGCGATCAACTCCTCCAGGATGCGCCGCGCGGCGGTCTCGTTTCCGCTGCTGGCCTCGACGTGCGCGAGGCCGAACGATGGGCCGGCCACGCCGCCGGCCAGCCGCCGGCCTTCCTCGTACTCGCGACGCGCCTCGTCGAAGCGGCCGAGCGCCTCGAGAGAGCGGGCGAGGTCGGTGTGCGCCCCGTCGAATCGCGGGTCGAGTTCGTTCGCCTTGCGGTAGTAGACGATCGAGCGCTCGTAGTCGCGCGCGTAGTAGTACGCGTCGCCGACGGTCGTGTGGATCATCATCGAGAGCGGATCCAGGCCGAGCGCCTTGAGCGTCGCCTCCTGCGCTTCGCGATGGCGTTCGCAACAGTAGTAGAGCCGGCCCAGGTTGGAGTACGCGGACGCCAGACCGGGGTTGAGTTCGATGGCGCGCTCCAGGTATCGGATGCCGCCCGCCACGTCCACCTCGTGCACGGCCACCATTCCCAGAGCCGCGTGGGCCTCGGCCAGGGAATCGTCCAGCTGCAGCGCCTTCATGGAGGCCGCCCGCGCCTCCGCGTTCGCCTCGGCCGCGGGCGCCATCCCCCGCCCGGCGCGGATGTTGTGGCAACTCGCGATCCCCGCCCAGGCCGGGGCGTATCCCGGATCGATCTCGAGCGCCCGTTGGAAGTGGCGCAAGGCGAGCTCGATCGCTTGGGGGGAGCTGGCGGCGGCCGTGTGTCGACCCATCAGGTACTCGCCGTGCGCCTCGGGATTCACGGGCCGGCGTTTCGCCAGGTGCGACGCCTCGCGCGGCGTCACTTGGACCGCGATCTCCTTGGCCACGGTCTCCGCGACTCGGTTTTGAAGATCCAGCACGTCTTCGATCTCGCCATCGTAGCGATCGGTCCAAAGGGTCTCGTCCGATCTCGCGGAGACGAGCCGCACCGTGACGCGGACGCGCTTCCCCACGAGGAGCGCCGAGCCCTCGAGGATGGCGTCGACGCCCAGCTCGCGCGCGATCTCGGGCAAGGCCCTCTGGACGCCCTTGTACTTCATGGCGGACGTGCGGGAAATCACGCGCAACGCCTTGAGCCCCGCGAGGTCGGAGATCAAGGCGTCGGTCATCCCGTCCGCGAAGTATTCCTGGGCCGGGTCGCGCGACACGTTGGCGAGCGGGAGCACCGCCAGCGAGCGAATGACCCCCGGCGCGGGCTCCGGCGCGACGCCACGACGGGTCGCCTCGCCGATCTGCCGCAGGGCCCGGCTCACGGCTCCCGCGGACTCCGGGCGCAGCGCGGCGTCCTTGCTCAGACAGGAGTCGATCAGCCGGTCCAGCTCCCCGGGAATTTCCGGGCGAACCGAACGCGCCGACCGGGGCACGTTGTGCAGGATCTCGAACATCAACGCCTCGGGCCGATCCTTCTCGAAGGGCCTTCGGCCCGTCGCCATCTGGTAGAGAACCGCGCCGAACGCGTAGACGTCGGTCTTCGAATCGTCCGGGTCCCCGCGCAACTGCTCGGGCGCCATGTAATGAAGCGATCCGAGGATCGTGCCGGGTTGCGTCAGGTCGGTCGCGGTGTTGAGTTGCTGGTGCAGGAGCCCCGCGAGGCCGAAGTCGAGGATCTTCGGGGTCCCCGACGCCGTCAGCACGATGTTGCCCGGCTTGAGATCGCGATGAAGGATCCCACGGCGGTGCGCGTCTTCGAGCGCGTCGCCGATCTCGGCCCCGACTCGGATCAACTCCGAAACCTCGAGCGGCGCCTTCTCGAGTCGGGATTGGAGGGTGCCGCCGGGAACGTATTCCATGACGAGGAAGTCCACGTCGTCCTGGGTATCGAAGTCGAAGATCGTCGCGACGCCGGGGTGCGAGAGCCGCGACAGGACGTGCGCTTCGCGCCGGAAGCGCTCGCGCGCGGTCGGATCCGCGAAGGAGCCGCGGAGGATGACCTTCACGGCGACGTCGCGGTCCAAGTGCAGATCGTGCGCCCGATACACCTCTCCCATGCCGCCGGCGCCCAGCGGCTCGAGGATTCGGTAGTGGGAGAGGGTCGTTCCGATCATTCGTGGCTCCCGCGACGCGGGTGGAAAGAGCGTACCACAGCTAACGGGCCGCGGACCAAAGGGCTACGGGGAGAGTGCGATCCGGCAGGAAACGGAGTTTTCGAAAGTGAGAGAAGGCGCTCCCGCCATTCGGAGGCCACGGTGAAACCATCCAGCGGTTCCTCTTCCCGGCGATGCCACGGCCGTCTTCGGTCGATCGGATTCTTCGCGCTCATGGCCGGGTTCCTGACGACGTCGGTCCTGGGCCGGGCCCAGGCATCCGACGCGGCGCCCGGAGAGGTCCCCCCCTGGCTCCACCCTCACGCGCGGGTCCGGCTCACCCCGTTCGCTCCATCCCGGGCGCGGCCGATCTTGGGCGAGTTCCGCGAGGCGCGCGGCGATTCGGTCTGGATCCGCACCGGCTTCGGGCCACACGACACGGGGATTCCGCTCTCCCAGATTTCGCGCTTCGAAGTCAGCCGGGAGCGATCGCCGCGAACCTGGCACGGAGCAGGAATCGGGTTCCTTGGGGGAGCGTTGATCGGCGGAGCGGCCGGAGTAAGCGAGGGCGCGGAGCAGGGCGACACGGGCGCCAGAGTCGCGGTGGATGGGCTCCTCCTCGGCTGCCTCTTGATGATCCCGTGCGCCTTGATCGGGCACGCGGAAAAGACCGATCACTGGGTGGTGATCTGGAGCCGGGAGGCGGACCAGCCATGAGACCACGCGCCACCTTCCGTCGGGCTTCCGTGATTCTCGTGCTGGCTCTGGGCCCGTCCTTCGCGTCGTGCGCCCACTGGCGTCAGCAGTGGGTGTCGCCGGAGATGGTCGTCGATCAAGTGCACCCGGAGCGGGTCCAAGTCGCTCGGACGGATGGCACCCGGCTGATCCTGGAAAACCCGGCCGTCGTGCAAGACAGCCTGGTGGGCACCAACGGCACGGGAAGGCTTGCCGTGCCGCTCGCGGACGTGGATCACCTCTCCACGCGGCACGGCAGCACGCTCCCGGCCGCCCTTCTCCTCCCGGTGGGCGTCATCCTGGGATTGGGTGCCTGGATCGCCGCGACGTGGGACTAGCCGGGTCGCCCGACTGCAGACGCGGAGCGCCCAAGACGGCTAGACTCCTCCCCGATGCGACCACGCTCCGGAAGGACGAAGCCTAGGGCGCGGGATCTCCTCTCCCTCGGGGCGATCCTCGCCGCCACGTTCGCCGCCTACCTCCCGAGCCTGGGCAACGGGTTCACGAACTGGGACGACCCGATGTACGTGTCGGAGAACCGTCTCGTTTCGAGCCCGGACTTCGCGCGGACGCTCACCACCCCCGTCGGCGGCAATTACCATCCGCTCACCATCTGGTCGCTGGCGCTGAACTACCGCGTCTCCGGTCTGGCTCCGGCCTCGTACCATTGGCTGAACCTCCTCCTCCACCTGGCGAACACGGCTCTGGTCTTCGTGTTCGTCCGGCGCCTCTCCGGGGGGCGGCTCTGGACGACCGCGGCCACGAGCCTCTTCTTCGGCATCCATCCCATGCACGTGGAGTCGGTCGCCTGGATCGCGGAGCGAAAGGACGTCCTCTATGCGTTCTTCTTTCTCCTCGGGCTGATCGCTTACCTCCGCCACCAAGAGGGTCGGGGCCGCGCCTGGCTCCACGCGGCGCTGGCCGCGTTCGTGCTCTCCATCGCGTCGAAACCGGCCGCGGTCGTCTTCCCCGTCGTGTTGCTCGCGCTCGATTGGTTCGCACGCCGGCCGTTCACGAGATCGGTCATGCTAGAGAAGGTCCCGTTCTTCCTCATCTCTCTGGTGGGGGGCCTCCTCACGCTAGCCGCCCAGAAGACGGTGGGCGCCGTCGCCAAGGCGCACGAATGGGGACTCTGGGAAAAGGCACAGTTCGCGGGCTACGGCACCGCCGTGTACGTCGGGAAATTCCTCGTTCCACTGGGGTTGTCCGCGTTCTATCCCTATCCGAGCGATCCGACCAAGCCGGTGGGCCCGCAGTACCCGCTCGCCCTCGGCGCCGTCGTCGTCGCGGTGCTCCTGGCCGGCGCGTATCGCCGTATGCTTCGGCCCGTCCTGTTCGGCCTCGCGTTCTTCTTCATCAATATCGCGCTCGTGATCCAACTCTTCACGGTCGGCGCGGCCATCATGGCGGATCGCTACACCTACCTGCCCTACATCGGCCTCCTATTCGCGTCCGCGTGGTGGCTGGACGAGAAACCGCCTTCCATCGCGAAGCCCGTCCAGATCGCGATCGCGGCCTGGCTCATCCTCCTGATCCCCGCTTGTCT
>Ga0075434_100004599_pt1 | contig 12462 bp, 10 predicted proteins | sample RhiMethybrSRZTD3_FD_75298 | JGI IMG/M metagenome (GOLD analysis project Ga0075434, IMG submission 75298) | Populus rhizosphere microbial communities from Tennessee, USA - Rhizosphere MetaG P. TD hybrid SRZTD3 | ecosystem: Host-associated > Plants > Roots > Rhizosphere > Soil | place: USA... | reverse complement strand
AGGCAACTACTACACGTTTCGCGACGTCGCGGCGAAAGGATTCTCTGCCGCGGCCGTGCGCTACTTCCTTTTGAGCGTACCGTTCCGCAAGCAATTGAACTTCACCTTCGATGCTTTGCAAGGCGCCGAGAAGACAGTTGAAAGCCTGCGCGATTTTCGCGCGCGTCTGGAAGAAGCGAAGACCGACCTCGGCCGCAACGATGCGGTGCAGAACGCGACCGAACAGGCGCTGAAGGACTTCGAAGCTGGAATGGACGATGACTTGAATACGTCAGTCGCCCTGGCGGCGATTCACGAACTGACGCGCGTGGTGAATCCTGTGCTCACGAGAGGTCAACTGCTCGAAGATAATAAGCGCGAGCTGATTGCCGCCATCGAGAAATTCGACAGTGTGCTGAACGTCTTCGGCAAGCCCCAGCGCGAGTTACTCGATGAAGAAATCCAGGCGCTGATCGACGAACGTCAGCAAGCACGCCACCGCCGCGACTTCGCGCGCGCGGACCAGATTCGTGACGAACTCGCAGAACGTGGCATCGTTCTCGAGGACACGAAAGACGGCGTGCGTTGGAAGAAGCGCTGAAACGCAGTTTCGGGTTCCGGATTCCGGCTTTCGAGTGGTAATCGTGTCGTGCACTGGTTGTCGCCAACAACCTGGCCGGATTAGGGTGTCAAACGTAATTCCTTAAATCGAAACTCGAAACTCCAAACTTCCTTATGCCTTTCCCCGTCACCCATCGGTTCCGCACCCTCTTTCGAATTCGCAATGCGATTATCGCGCTCGGCATCGCAATTATCTTAGGCACTCTCGGGTTCCGGCTAATCGAAGGCTGGTCTTTTGTCGACAGCTTCTATGTCACGGTTCAGACTCTGACCACGGTGGGGTATGGCGACTTGCCGCCCCGCAGCTTGGCCGGCCGCGGGTTTGCGGTCATCGTCATGCTAATCGGCGTTGGCGGAGTTGCGCTCGCCGCTTCTACCATTGTTCAATCTGTCGTTCAGTCGGAAATGGTTTCGGCTTTCGGCGAGCGGCGGCAATCGAAAATAATGAGCAAGCTTCACGGACATTACATCATCTGCGGCTCAGGTCGAGTGGGCTCGCACCTGGTTCGCGATCTTCAGCACAGCGGCGAAGAGTTCGTGATCATCGAAAACGATGGACAGCGCGCCGCTGAATTCAGCCAGAGAGGATTTCATGTCCTGGTGGGCGATGCGACGCTGGAAGAGACTCTGAAATCGGCCGGCGTCGAGCGCGCGCGCGGACTGGCGGCTTGTCTCCCGAACGACGCCGACAATGTTTATGTCGTGCTCACTGCGCATGATCTCAATCCGCAGCTTCACATCGTTGCCCGCGCGGCGGAAGAACAGGCCGAAGCGAAGTTGGTCCGGGCGGGCGCAAATCACGTGGTGGCGCCGACGATCATCGGTGGCCATCGAATGGCAATCTCACTGACCAAACCAGCGGTCGGCGAGTTTTTTGATTCAATCACCGGAAGCAAAATTGGTTTAAGCTTCGAACAAGTGCTGGTCGAAGATTCGTCGCCACTAGTGCGGCAGGTGCTGCGCGAGACTCCGATTCGCGCTGAACTGGACATCGTGATTATCAGCATTCGACATGCCGACGGCGAATCTGTTTTCAACCCATCGGGCGACACCGTCATTGAGGCCGGTGACATCCTGATCGCAATCGGGAAAGTTGAAGCGTTGAGCCGGCTCAATGAGATGGCGATTGGAAGTTAGTTTCGCGTTTCGGTTTCGAGTTCGCAACTCAGAGTTGAACCGTTAATTCGAAACTCGAAACTCCAAACTCGAAACATGCGAGTTTTAGTTACAGGCGGTAGCGGTTATCTCGGTACTCCCGTCCGCGCTTTCTTCAACGCCGACGATTTTTCTCGTCGCGTACAGCTCGACGTACTCAACCCGCTCGACTTTGCGCGCGTCGGCCCTTACGAAGCCGTAATTCATCTCGCAGCTCATCTCAGCAAAGACCCCGCAGACGCTGAAGCGGTCTTTCGCACGAACGTCGAAGGCACGATTAATGTGCTGCGCGAACTGAAGCCGAATTCTGTGTTCATCTTTGCGTCGACCAAAGATGTGTACGGTCCTTATGCTGACAACTTCGAACAAGTGCCGGAAACGTGCCGCACCGACTACTCTAATCACAGCGCGCTTGAATGGTCGAAGCTAATCGCCGAGAAATACATCGAATACTATGCAGCGCAACGAAACTTTCGCTCGTGCATCTTTCGCCTGTCGACGATTTACGCCCGGCCATCGGAAGGAAACGTGAATGGATTTGTCACGCACTATGTCGAATCGGTGAAGCGCGGTTGGCCGATTCGCCTGCCGGTGGAAGGAAAACCCGTGCGCGACATCCTGCACGTAGACGACTTTGCGCGCGCCTGCCAGGCGTTCATTGATTCGCCCATTCAACACGGCCTGTATAATCTGGGCGGCGGACGCGAAAACGCGCTTTCATTGCGCGACATAATCGATAAGACAGCCGAGATGATTCAATGCAATCCGGTTTTTGACACCGAACATCCACTGCCACCGCCAGTTCCACTGAATTACATCTCGGATTTGACTAGTATCAAACGAGACCTCGGGTGGGAACCGCAGATTGGAATTGAAGAAGGTTTGCGCAGTTTGATTTGAGTGGAGCGCAGGCATCTTGCCTGCGGTGCGCCGGCATCCTGCCGGCTGTTTTTGATTTGAATCCGAACGCAATCAACAAGATCGTCGTTCGTGCGCCGAATTGGGTCGGCGACGCGGTGATGAGTGTGGCCGCGTTTCGCGAACTCCGCTCTTTGTTTCCCAACGCGCATCTCACGGTCGTGTCGAAGCCCGGCACGTCCGATATTTTTCGTGACGCAGACTTCGTTGACGAAGTTCTCGTCTACGAACGTCGTGGACTGTCATCAGTCTGGCAACAGGTGCGCGCGTGGAAGCAACGTCGCTTCGATCTCGCCTTACTTTTTCAGAACGCATTTGAAGCCGCGGCCATCTCGTTTTTAGCCCGCGTGCCACGACGCATTGGTTACGACACTGAACGTCGCGGGTTTCTCTTAACCCATTCTGTGTCGTCGCCATCCTGGAAGAACGAACGTCACGAAATCTTTTATTACCTAAATCTCGTCGGTGAGTTAGCGCGGACATTGCCGGGCACGCAAAGCGCTGCACCTGAACCACAATTTCAGATCGCCGTTTCCGCGGAGCGAAGAGAAGCAGCCCGGAAAATTCTTGCCGCTCATGCAGACGCTGACAAACCTTTGGTGCTTCTCTGTCCGGGCTCAGTGAACAGCCGCGCGAAGCGTTGGCCGCCCGAGCGCTACGCGTCACTGGCGGATCAACTTTCCGAATGGGGCGCGACGGTGGCTCTTATCGGATCGCCTGGAGAACTGGAAGTGTCAAAACAGGTGTTGAGTCTCGCCAGACGTCCGCCCGTCTTGTTCACTGGAAAGACGTCAGTCGCAGAGGTTACCGCTCTCATCAGCATCGCCGACGTGCTCGTTACAAACGACACGGGTCCGGCACATATCGGCGCGGCGGTTGAGACTCCAACGCTCGTCATCTTCGGTCCGACCAATCCGCTCACCACGCGGCCATATGGGCCTGCTGGTGAGATCATTAGGCATCCCCCCGATTGCGCACCGTGTATGTTGCGCGATTGTCCTATCGACCACCGTTGTATGACCGCAATAACGCCGGAAGAAGTCTTTGCCCGGACGACGCAGCTAATCCGGCGCCACGAGGAGGTCGCGGTCTGAAGATTCTTTACAAAAGTCAGGGACAACCCGATTTAGCGTCGCCTCATCTCACGCCTGAAAGTCCGAAGCGCGGGCTGATGTCTGGGGAGACGCTGCGGGCAACGCGCCAGCAGTTACGTCTGCTTTGCGCTTCGGACTTTTGCTTTTATTCCGGCCCGGATTCGCGACACTTCCTCATAGAATCCCAAATTTCGAGGCGAAACCATTGACGGCGCGCAGGGGCGGAACCTGGTTTCAGCGCTGGCGCGTGCCTTTGGGCTTTCTGATCGCGCCGATATTCATTCTCCTCGCCAAGCCCCAAACCTGGACGCTTGCGCTCGGGGGCGCAATCGGTTTGATCGGTCTCGGATTGAGAGCGTGGGCGTCCGGTCACCTTAGAAAAAATCACGCGCTCGCCACGACCGGCCCGTACGCGTACACTCGCAATCCGCTTTACCTCGGCAGTTTTCTAATCGGCGTAGGATTCACGGTCGCGAGCGGACGCTGGGAAATCGCGGTGCTGTTCGCGGTGCTTTTTCTGGGCATCTATGTGCCGGTGATGCGCGTCGAATCCAGGACACTGGAACAGTTGTTCGGCCACAAGTACCGGCGACACGCGGACGCGGTTCCAATGTTCTTGCCGCGGCTGACGCGATACCACGGAGCGGCGCAAGCAGAGTTTGATGCGGCACTGTACAAGCGTTACCGCGAATATCAGGCCGCGCTCGGATTCGTCGCAGCTTTCGCGATCCTCGTCGCAAAAGCAATCTGGTTCCGATAGGTGATGTCAAAGATTCTTAGTCGTCAAGGTTTAGTTCTGCGCGTGACGCTCGGTCTGCTGCTGTTAGTCGCGAGCTATGACCTCGCAGCGGCTCAGCAAAACACTTCGACCGTGCTTCCGTTCGCGCGCGGTGAACAACTGCTTTATCAAGCCGAATTGAATCGCGGCGTGTTCCGCGGATTCGACGTCGGCGAATTGAAATTCAGTGCAAGCCCCGCGGTAGAGGACGGACGCGTCGTGAACCTGGTGGGAGACGCAATCAGCAAGGGTTTTTTGGTTCGGCTGTCCGGTAACCGGTTTCACCTTCACATCGAATCGCGCGCGGACGCGCAACCTTTCGCGGTGCTGCAAACAAAGGGTCTCTACGAGGACAAGCGGACGACCATTAACAGCGAAGCCGTTTATGATCACACCGCTCAAAAGGTAATTTGGACGCAAAGCGAGCGGGATAAGAAGCCCGACGCCAAGACTCTCTCATTCAGTGATCCGGTGCACGATGTCCTCACGCTGATTTATTTTGTCCGCACCCAAACATTGAAGCCAGGCCAGTCATTTGAAGTCGCCATGGTCGATGCCGGGCGCACCTATCGTTGCGTCGTGAACATCGTGGCCGGCAAAAAGATGAACACGGCAGTCGGACGAGTAAATACTGTTACGGTCGAGCCCGCCATCTTTGATGGCGAACGCGAGGTGCGGCCACGCGGTGCACTCACGATTTCGATGACTGACGATGCGCGACATCTTCCGGTCAAAGCCCAGGTAAAGTCGAACATCGGAACAATCGACATCAAACTCAAACGCGTCAGCTATCGAGATGCGGACATTGCGCAGAAGTAATCTGCGCACCTTTCACGAATCATCACCACCCGAACGCACAATCCGCTAATCATCGGTCATCGTGGCGCATCCACGATTGCGCCGGAAAATACGCTTGCGGCTTTCAAGCAGGCATTGAGTACTGGCGCGGACGGCATTGAACTCGACGTGCGACTCTCACGCGATGGTGTGCCTGTAGTGATTCATGATGCGACGTTACGACGAACGGCGCTGATGACCGAGTCAGTTCACCGGCTTGATTCCAAACAACTCGCGCAGCTAGACGTCGGCACGTGGTTTAATCGAGCGAATCCAAAATTCGCGCGAAGTGAATACGCTGAAGAGAGTGTTCCGACACTTGAGCAGGTCTTCGACCTCTGCCGAAACAAGCCAAGAACCGTCTACGTTGAGATGAAGAGTGAGAACGATGCCACCGCAAAAGACTTGGCTCATGCTGTCGCCCAACTTGTTAAGACCTTCAAGTTTCAAAGTCACGTTGTCGTTGTCAGTTTTAATCTCGGCTCAATAGCAACTCTGAAGACGCTTGATGGTTCGATTCGCACCGGCGCGTTGTTCGGCTCAATTCAGCCAACCAGCAGAAACCGGGGCCAGAACATATTCGCGGCCGCGGCTGACTGTGGCGCAGACGAATTGTTGCTGCATCGCCTATTGGCGCGAAGAAAACTTCTCGAAAAAGCTCACGATGCTGATCTGCCGGTCGTCGTCTGGACCGTTGATGACACCAGATGGATTGAACGTGCGCGGCTTCTCGGAATTCATGCGCTGATAACCAATCATCCCGCTAGACTCGTCGCCGCGATATAGGAATTGCTCGCCACGTGCGAATCCCGCACGTCTCATGTATTATCGTCGGTCTTGTTCACACCCCTGTTTTCATCCGGAGGTCAGTCTTAGGAATGCCAGTCAAGAAAGGCGCTGAAGTCGCGCCTGCAAAAGGTAAGCTCGGCGTGCTGTTGGTCGGGCTGGGAGCAGTTAGCACAACGTTTATCGCGGGCGTTGAGGCCGTCAAGCAAGGTTTGGCCGAGCCAATTGGCAGCCTGACGCAGATGGGCACGGTTCGTCTCGGCAAACGCACGGATAATCGCGTGCCGCCGATTAAGGACTTTGTACCGCTGGCGGACCTGAAAGACCTCGTGTTCGGCGCCTGGGACATCTTCCCGGATTCAGCTTACGAAGCCGCCCTCCACGCCGGCGTTCTCGAAAAAGAGTTAATCGAAAAACTGAAGAAGCCTCTCCAGAAGGTAAAGCCGATGAGGGCCGTGTTCGAGCAGTCGTACGTCAAGCGGCTGAACGGCACGAACGTGAAGAAGGGCAAGAACAAACTCGATCTCGCGAACCAACTCATTGATGAGATCGCCGAGTTTAAGCGGAAAAATCGGTGCGATCGGCTGGTGATGATTTGGGCTGCCTCGACCGAGGTCTTCATGAAGCCGCACGCGGTGCATCGCACCATGAATTCGCTCGAGCAGGCGATGCGCGACAATCACAAAGCGATTCCGCCATCGATGATTTACGCCTATGCGGCGCTGAAATCAGGAATCCCGTTCGCGAACGGCGCTCCTAACCTGACCGTCGACGTTCCGGCCTTGATGGATTTCGCAGCCAAGAACGGCATCGCAGTCTGCGGAAAAGATTTCAAGACGGGCCAGACCTTGATGAAGACGATTCTCGCGCCCGGATTGAAGTCGCGCATGCTCGGCCTGCACGGATGGTATTCGACAAACATCCTCGGAAATCGCGACGGTGAAGTGCTTGACGATCCTGATTCGTTCAAGACCAAGGAAGAATCAAAGCTCTCAGTGCTGGAATACATTCTCCAGCCCGAAGTCTATCCACAGCTTTACAAGGATTTCTCGCACGTGGTGCGCATCAACTACTACCCGCCCCGCGGCGACAATAAAGAAGGTTGGGACAACATCGACATTTTTGGGTGGCTGGGCTACCCGATGCAGATCAAAATTGACTTTCTCTGTCGCGACTCGATTCTTGCCGCGCCCATCGTTCTCGACCTGGCGTTATTCCTCGATTTGGCCCAGCGCACCGGCTTGAAAGGCGTGCAGGAGTGGCTTTCGTTTTACTTCAAATCGCCCATGACCGCGCCCGGACTTTATCCGGAACATGACATCTTCATCCAGCTCATGAAGCTAAAAAATACGCTGCGGCATTTGCGCGGCGAAGACCTCATCACGCACCTCGGCTTGGAATACTACGACTGACCTCACCGCCGGCCTGACGTTTTGAGAAGCGGGCAGCCGTTTCGGTGCGCGTCTCTTTGTAACCATTTTGCAGCAACTGCAAAGTGTCAGTGACAAAGTGCCGCGATTTGTCACGCTCGACCTCCCGATCCTTCGCCGATCTGCGCGATTTCGGATTTGCATCAAATATTTTGGATGACAAGTTGCGACGCATTCGTATATATAGCTGTACGCGTTGACGCGCATTGCTCGTGAAGGCGAACGAAAGAATGGCGGCGCGCATCATTTGCGGTAGCGGATCGTTCTTTGCATGAGAGATGTTGCGGAGGATCCACCGTTGACCACGCGCGGTTCACATTTGGCGTGGCAGCGGACGTGAAACAGAGAGTATGGCAACCCCTGAGAAACAATTAGAACAAACGGTTTTTCTTGATCCCGATCAAAAGAGTCCGCGGGCACAGGAGTTCGAAGAGCGCCTGGAAGCGCGCATCGTGGGCCAGGAGCGCGCGGTGCGCCGCATGACCGGGCTCTACCAAATTTTTCTCGCGGGAATGAACCCGATTAATCGCCCGATCGGCACAATGCTGTTCCTCGGCCCGACAGGATCGGGCAAGACGCGCGTGATCGAAGCTGCCGCCGAAGTTTTGTTCGGCGATACAAACGCCGTCGTAAAGATCGACTGCGCTGAGTTTCAGCACTCACATGAAATTGCCAAGCTAATTGGCTCGCCCCCGGGATATCTCGGCCATCGCGAAACTTCTCCGATGCTCACCCAGGAGAACCTCGATCGCATGCACACCGAAGATCTGAAGCTGACGCTCGTGCTGTTTGACGAGATTGAAAAGGCTTCGGACGCGCTGTGGCAGTTGTTGCTGGGCATTCTCGACAAGGCGACGCTGACACTCGGCGACAATCGTCGTGTCGACTTTTCGAAGTGCATGGTAATCATGACTTCGAACCTGGGTGCGCGCGAGATGTCGGAACTGATTTCAGGTGGAATCGGCTTCGCCCCGGGAAAGGGTGCGAAGAACCCGCACGACACGGAAGTTGATCAGAAGATTTATCGGACGGCCGTCGAAGCAGCGCGACGCAAGTTCTCGCCTGAGTTCATGAACCGCATCGACAAGGTCGTGGTCTTTCGTTCGCTGAAAGAACATCACCTGCGCGCGATTCTGGATCTGGAATTACAAGGCGTACAGGATCGCATCATGCTTTCGGCCGGAACAAAGTTCGTGTTCCAGTGCTCGTCCGAAGCGAAGGAGATGCTGCTCGATGAGGGCATCGACTACAAATACGGGGCGCGCCACTTGAAACGCGCAGTCGAGCGCTTCCTGGTTTATCCGCTATCGAACCTGGTAGCGACCGGGCAGATTGGACTTGGCGACCTGGTGTTCGTCGGGCTGAACAAGGACACAAAACGGCTGGTCTTCTCGAAACAGTCGGGCGGCGCATTGATCGCCGACATGCCGGAAACGACGGTTCAGGACCAACGTCTGGCCGCACGATCAGGCAGCGTCGGCGTGCCGATTCCGCAGGTCAAAGAAAAGGCCGCGAAGAAGGGCCAGGGCCGCGGCGAGCGCACCCCTGAGAGTTAGGTGTGTCAGAAGCCCGACCGTGAGGGAGGGCGCCGTCACAAAACCGCTTTCCAACATTAAACCTCAGGCGTCGGAATTAGTTTCCGGCGCCTTTTGTTTTTGCGTGATTGATTTGGCGAATCGCCGCGTGTGCCGCTTCGGATAAATAGGGATCGGCGTTAGAACCAAAGGCGGCCTGCAGCGCCGGCAAGGCCGAGGGGTCGCCAATTAACCCGAGGCCCGTCGCCGCTTCGCGACGAGTTTCGATCGAGTTGGTTTCATCCTGAAGCGCGGCAATCAGCGTCGGCACGGATGTTCGGCTGCCAATTTGCGCAAGCGATCGAACGGCAGACCGCACGACAAATTCTTCATCAAAGCTCTTCGACTTTTTCTTTTTCGAGCCTTCTCTCGTAACAACCTGTGAGAGCGCAGTCAACGCACCTTCGTCACCGATTTGTCCGAGGGCGACCGCGGCGGCTCCGCGCACAGACGACTTCTTGTCGTGAAGCATCAGGTCGACAAGCACGGTCGTCGCCGCGCGAGAACGTGATTCACCGAGGGCGAACGCGGCTTCGCGACGCACGAATTCGTTCTTGTCTTTCAACAACAGGGAAATGAGATTGGCGGCTTCCGCTTGCGGCAACGAAAGGATTGCATGCACGGCGGCCACTCGCACGGCGGGAATCTCGTCGTTCAATGCTGCCGCCGCCGCCCGCGACGCATCAGGCCGCTTCAGGTTTCCCAGGTGCATCAACGCGTCGCGTCTTTCCTCAGGTTCGGTCGAAGACAGGCGCTGTCGCTGCCGTTCAATCTCGCGCTGAATCGGTGTGAGCCGTTCCTGCTGAGTTATTGGTCGACGTGCTTCCGCAACCTCGGCAGAGACGAGCCATCCACTGACCAGCAGAGCGACGGCCAGAATCAAACGGTGCCTCGCCACTCTGCCAGGGGCGCGTTTCCTTTTGAAGTTATCCAGCATCGATTCGTGACGCCAGCCAGTGCATCGTGTCAACAATCAGGACGGCAATCGGAGGATATAACAACAGGTCGGAAATGAGCATCGCGGTTGCGGAAGATGAACCGCCACCGATCGAGGGGACGTGTCGAAACAGTAACGTCAAATCTGAGAAAAAGTCTTCCGCGTGCCAACCGATCAGCAGGCCGATACCGAGACTGACGGCATAACCGCCAAGCAGAAATGCCGACGCAGAAAAACGCGTGAATGGCTTTGGCGCGGGTTTTTCTTCCCGGGTAATCGAGTAATGAATGTCGTCCGGCCGATATGTGTAATAGCGAAAGTACTCGCGCAGCCGCCGAACCAGATGCCACACGCCGGTCATGAACAATGTCACGAGAATCGCCCGGCCGAATAATCCGAAATTCTGCCAAAGCGGCGGCTTAATCATCGCCACGAAAAACGTCGAAAGAAAAAGCGACACGGTGGTGAACACTGCGCGCGTGCGCGCCACACTCTCGCGCCGATCGTTCTCGAGAATCTGATTGACGACGCGATCCCAACGCGCCTGCATCTCGCGCGCGCGCTGCGCATGCGGATTATCCGAATGCAGAATGGACGCAGAACTCTGAGGTCTGTCGAGCTGCTGATCGTGAAAAGCCCGCTCCTGGGGATCGATTAGCGTGTGATACGCGAGCGATAGCAAAGCAAATTCGCGTGCGGCTTTCTCGGAACCACGATTGACATCAGGGTGACGCTTGCGCGCCAGCTTACGATAGGCAGACTTAATCTCGGCAGTCGAAGCCGTGCGGCTAACTCCGAGGACCTGATAGTAATCACTCATGGTAGGGGAACTCAGGCGACGTCGTTCTGGGGCCACCACGACCGCATCCGAATCACCGAAATTTTAGCACCGTTGGGAGTACGGTTGCGAACATTGATTTCTGCCTCATTTGAAAGTGGCGGGCGTCCCGCCCGTGAAATCACGCGCAAGATGCGCGTGTCACCTACCGGGCAGAACGCTCGATAAATTCAACCAGAGTGCGGACGGCCACGCCGGTGGGACCTTTTGAGCGATATGGCGTCGCGGGATCGCCCCAAGCCGTGCCCGCAATGTCCAAATGCGCCCACGAAACACCGTCGGCAAACTCTTTCAGAAACGCCGTCGCGGTGATCGTGCCGGCTTTCTTGCCGCCGACGTTTTTGATATCAGCAATGTCTGACTTGATTTGGTTTGTGTAGTCCTTGTCCAAAGGCAACTGCCAGAAGTTTTCACCGACTTCCTTCCCCGCGGCGATGAAGGAATCGATCAGCTTTTGATCTGTTCCGAGAATTGCGGTGTGCACATCGCCCAGGGCGATCGAAACCGCCCCGGTCAATGTCGCCATGTCGATGATTTGTGTGGCCCCCAGTTTCTTCGCGTAAGCAATCGCGTCCGCGAGAATCAGACGTCCTTCAGCGTCAGTGTTGATGACTTCGATGGTTTTGCCGGTCATCGCGCGCAAGACATCCCCAGGCTTTGTCGCTTTGCCCGAGGGAAGGTTCTCGCAACAGGGTGCGACGCCCAAAACCGGAACGGAAGGTTTGAGCTGGGCGATGGCTCGCATGGCGCCGATCACCGTCGCTGCGCCGGTCATGTCGTACTTCATCAGCTCCATGTTCTCGCCCGGCTTGAGCGAGATGCCGCCCGAATCAAACGTGATTCCCTTCCCAACCAGCGCCAGCAATCCTTCAGACTTCGTCTTTTTCGGCGGGGTATACTTCAGAACGATCAACTTGGGCGGCTCGTCCGAACCACGCGACACGCCCAGAAACGATCCCATTCCCAGCTTTTCGATCTGCTTCTGATCGAGCACGTCGATCGACAACCCGACTTCCTTTGCCATCTTCTTCGTGCGATCGGCCATCGCCGTCGGCGTCAGATACCCGCCGGGTTCATTCGCCATATCACGCGTGAAGTTCGCCGATTCGCCGATGATGCGGCCGCGCTCCGCTCCACGTTCGAGAGCTTTTTTATCAGCGCCCTCGATTACAACTTCGAACCGATCAACCTGGCGTTGCTCCTTTTCTTTGGTGCGATACTTGTCGGGCTCGAATAGTCCCATGACCGCGCCGGAAATTGTCCATTGCGCAGTCCTTTCGACATCACTATCACTCCGCGGAACAATGGCAATCGTCTTTGCATTCTTACTGCGCAGAAACCGCGCCGCGGTTCCCGCCATCTGCGATATCTGTCGCGCTTTGTAGTCCGCGCGTTCGCCACAACCAATTAAAAGCAGACGTCGGGCGCGCAATTGACTGTCGGTGAGATGAAAGTAAGCCGTCTCGCCTTCTTTCGCCGAGAACTCTTCAGATTTGATTACCGAACTGATGATAC
>Ga0075434_100004598_pt1 | contig 12464 bp, 12 predicted proteins | sample RhiMethybrSRZTD3_FD_75298 | JGI IMG/M metagenome (GOLD analysis project Ga0075434, IMG submission 75298) | Populus rhizosphere microbial communities from Tennessee, USA - Rhizosphere MetaG P. TD hybrid SRZTD3 | ecosystem: Host-associated > Plants > Roots > Rhizosphere > Soil | place: USA... | reverse complement strand
AAGACGGAAGGTCTCCTGGGTGACAAATATGTGGAAATTTCGTTCGGCTCACCCAAGGCAGAACCCATTGGGGAAGACGGGACAATCGCAAGCGAGATGCCGAGGGATATGTCGGAACAGGCTCAAGCGCTCGCGGAGGAAGCTCGCGCCGGAATCGTCGCCTTCCGCGACAACATGGAAGCCCTCCAGCACAATTTCTTCCTCCGTGGATTTTTCGAAAGACGCGGATACGGTGATACCACTGAATTGAACCAGCACGCTATCCCCCGCCTCCCGGCGCGCAAACCAAGCAAGGAATTCGATTTCGATGCCAAGGAAGTTTTCGATAGGCCCGACAACGCGAAACTAAAGGGCAAGAAAACACTGGATGAGGCAGGAAAGTTTCTGGAAGAGAATCCGTTTGGTCTTGCGGTTATCGCATCGTCCGAGGCCAAGGGCGATACTGAAAAGCTCCGTGTGCTGACTGCGGCCCGTGCAAAAGTCGTCCGCGACTATCTGACTGAGAATTTCAAGGTGGACGATAAGCGGATCAAAACCATCGGGCTTGGCAAGGACAAAACAAGTGAAACATCTAAGCTCACGATCTTCGTTTATCCGCCTTCCGGCCGGTCACCGGCTTCCTCGCCAACCGGCAGCTAGTCCATAGATCCGGCCGCCAGGAATCACTAGCCAGGAGAATTCAGAATGGAAGCAAATCGTTTCACAAAGCGTGCACCGCCTTCGTGTCGCTGCACCGTTGAAACCAAGGAGCCTTTTTCCAGCGCCGGTTGTGCCGACACCATGCTGATCAAATTGAAATTATCTTTCGTGAATGGCTGGCTCGCGCGGGCACGAACGCGGATGCACTAAAATTCGACGGTGGTTAGGTACTGACCGCTGTCGCCGCACGACTAAGAGGCTTGTCCGCCTCGCTTGCCGGCAATTTGGCGATGACTTTCGTTCGCTGACGGGTTCCACTAGAGGTGGTCTCCAGGGTCCCACCTAGTTGCCGCAACCGCTCCCGCATGGGCCTTTGCGGGCAAGAGCACGAGTTTGGCACAGGGCTCGTACTGGCCCTTGCATCTCATTGTCTACAAAGGGCTTAGGTAGGGCGAGATATGAGAGTTTTCAGCCGACGAGTGAAAGATTCGCGCTTACGCCAATCGAGATATTAGTTTTGCTTCGCTTTCGCCAAGAACTCGCGAACTTCGTCGTCCGTAACTTCCGAAAAATCCTCGTAGCAAGAGCCTACCGAAGCGAATGTTTGAGGCATTTCGGCGCAGATCACTTCGTCAACCTCGGCCTTGAGTTTGCTGGATGCCTCGGGCGCCGCAACCGGGACGGCCACGATTAGACACGTAGGTCCCTGCCGTTTCACCGCCGCTGCGGAAACCCGCATAGTGGATCCCGTGGCTAGACCGTCGTCGACAAGGATGACTGTGTGGTCCTCAATGACCGGAGCGGAACGAGAACCTCGGTAAAGTTGCTCGCGTCGTCGCAGTTCTCGCAACTCAGTTTCGGTAACCGCGTCGATCGTCAATGAAGAGATATGGAAAGCCGCCAACACCTCGGTTTGAAGCAGTCGCACGGGACCGCTGGCGACGGCTCCCATCGCCAGCTCCTCGTAACCTGGCACCCCAAGTTTGCGAACCAGAAAGACGTCCAGAGGTGCGCGAATGGCTTGCGCGATCTCAAACGCAACGGGAACTCCACCACGGGGCAAGGCAAGAACGCGAACGTCATGATGGCCTGCGTACCGTACGAGGCGAGAAGCCAAAATCTTGCCAGCCTCGGAGCGGTTTCTGAAGCGGCGCAAATTTTGTTGGACTTGGAATCGTTCCATCACCCACTGCCTCTGTCGAGAATTACGCAAAGGGCATCGCTGGCAAAATGGAGCGGGCAAGACGGCGAGGCTTTAATTCCAGCAAAGCTGACTGCCTCGCCGACTGCGAACGCACCGCGCAACCTTATGCCTAGACTCTTACTTAGTTTGGTGGTTGCTGATTCGGTTTTTTCTTCTTCCCCAAGAGTTCGATCAGCTGCTGTACGGGATTCGGCTCTTGAATCTCCTGTTTTTCCGGCGACTGAGAATCTAAGCCGAAGTTCCTTGGCCCGCCGAGCAGAGCCTGAAGAGTCCCAGTAATCGACGCGGGATCGTCGAAGTTGGGAACCAATCCTTTGACCTTCATCCCTGCAATCTGTTGGATGTCAGGCGCAAACGTGGGATTGGAAAATGTTCCGGTTACCAGCACCGGAACCACGAGTTCTCCCCGTTTGTTGGCGAGGGCCGTTTGCATGAAGCCTCCGATGCTGTTGCCACCGACCTTCTGACTGATGGAGCTCGAAAGCACGGCCGTCACTCGCACATTGAGAGTACTGTCCACCAGATTTGCGATACCTACGGCACCTGCGTTTCCGATATCGAGCTTGGCTTGGAGATTATTGGTCTCGGCAATGCCGTTCTTTATTAGGATCTTGCCGGTCATTTTTGAAATATTTGTGACGCCCGCTGCCGACTGGGAGGCCGGATTCGCGTTTAGAAATCCCGCGATGGCCGCTAATTGTTGACTGACATTCGTTCCCGAATATTTGACATTGTTCAAGTCCAAATCGACGGTGCCATTTAGCGTTCGTATAATCTCCGTCGTATTAATCGAGCGGAGCGGACCGGCGGCACGAATATCGAGATTCATCGCGCCTGCCCCGTTCATCTTGTCGAGCGAGTTGACTCCGTAAGCTTTCGCGATAGAAAGGATTGCCGGAAGCTGCGCGTTAGGCGCGCGGACCATCGCATCCACTACCGGCCTTGGCGACAGGTAATCGCGGAGCGCAAATTCCGCGGTGAGAGTGGTACCGCCTGAAGCCACATTGAAGCGGTTCGATTGAACCTGAGTCGGCGTCAAGCTCAGACTTATAGATTGAATTTGTATCGGCTGTGCAATGTCCCTCCCGCTTAGCCGAATATTGTTACCGATGATCGTTCCATTCAGCGCCGGGCTAGCGGCTGATCCGCGCACCTGGAGATCGACGTTCGCATTGCCGGTCGCGGCCGTGCCCTGTGATAAAGCGATACCTGATGCCGCCGCTAGCTTCGCGACCTCCGCTATCGAAATATTGTTCGTTCTGACGTTCAAGTCGAGGAGCGCCGGCGAAGACTTGGAATTAACAGTACCGTTGGCGGTTAACGGCGTTTGTCCCAGCTTCAAAGTCAAGTTTCGTATCGTCAACATTTCCTGGGCTTGGTCGTCGGTAAGGTCATATTGTGCGGAAATGGGGTAGCCGAGCTCCATGCCCCGCAGCTTGGCGTTTTGGACCTGTGTTTCGCCTCGTGCAGTCAGCCTGCCGGACTCGTTGTTGATCTTTATCTCGCCGCTGACCGTCCCGTCGGTCCCCTTCAGGACCGGCGAATTGAGGAATTTCGAAAGATCACTAATCCCGACCTGCTTCAGGATAAGAGTGCCGCGAAATGATGTAGCCGCTGGATTACTGCTAACGAGGGGGCCGCCCTTGCCCTGCAGCCGTGCTTGCTGCGAGCCCGGCCCTGCCATATGCGCCGCAGCGTCGACGGTGAATGGCTTATCGGGCGTGAAATTCTTTACGGTGATATCTAGGTGGTCGTACAGCGAGGGTACTTTGCTCTTCTCTTGATCGAGCACGGAGATTTGCCCATCGCTAATGGTGAGCTCGCTCAGAGAAAACCGTTGTTCGGAAGGTGGTGGTGAAGGGTTCTGTGGCTGCGACGGCGTAGAGGATACGGAAGGGCGGCCTAAAGACGCGAAATTCCAGATCCCCGCGGCATTCTTGATCAGGTTTACGCTTGGTCGCTCCAGGTTTAGGGAACTGATTTCAATCTGCTTATGCAGCAGGGGCAATAGTTTGAAAGAGACACCCATCTCCTGTGCCCTGACGAATGGGGCGTCTGGGCTGAAACGGGGATCGTCGCCGATAGCCGGATTTTGCACTCGAAATCGGGGTGGAAAAAAGCCGAGATGCATCTCGCCGAGCGTCACCGAGCGTCCCAGCCGCTTTTCAAGCTTCGACTGAATCGTGGAGCGGTATTGATTGACGTCGAAGGTAGCGGCGAATACGACGAGACTGGCTGAGCCTAGAAATACGAAGAGGCTGACGGCCACGCCGAATTTACGCATGGTCCCTCCCTGCAAAGCTGGGCGGACTCGTCCTATTAGTTAGATGAAATTGATCTCGAGAAGTTTTTCAGAGAAGTTCTTATAAGCTAATTACGTCACGATTCCGTGAAAATTCTGTGGGGAAACGTGTACGCGGAAACTCTCTTCCAAGGCAACAGCAAGTAAGACCCCTGGCTACATACCGCCTCCCGTTGAGATTGGTGCCCCTGTGTGGGCGCCGGCGCCCGCGGGACAGGAGCCGCGAAGATCGGTCACTGCGAGCGAGTCTAAACTATCTCAGTTCATCCAACAGACTTTTCAGATGCGTGATTCGCTGGTTGATCCGGCGAGAGTCAGCGTCAGAAAGTCTAAAACGATGTACGAATCGCTCAGCAGTGCAGTGAGCTTTCTGTGCGTTCTTGATCTTGTGTTCCCAGATTCTGGCGCTACCTGAGGAGAGCGCTACTTCACAGCACTTGATGCCAAGCGCGAGCTTTTCAGTCACAACTCCAACGCTCACGGCGCTGTGAAGTCCAGTGTTGATGCGGCGAGTGAGCATAGGCGCGATTCTCTGCCCATGGAAAAACCAATGCAAGTCAATTCCTCGATGCCACATCTTGTACGCCTTTTCGCGTCGCTTGCAGAATTTGCGAGGCTTAGCTATGTAGGAAGTTTCGTGCCCTGCAGTCGGTGTGTATGGGGATAGAATGGACGTAGATTCGCGTCGCATACCCGGCCCAAAAGAAGGGCTTATGCGCCTTGTTTTTATCGCAACAATTTTTTCCGTTTTGCTTATGTATGGGCTTTACGAACGCGACAAGCTAATAGTCGAAGACATCACGAAATTTAAACTGAATAGCCATTCTTTCTCAGACGGAGCGGACATACCAAAGAAATACACCTGTGATGGCGATGACGTTTCTCCGGAACTACACTGGACGGATCAGCCTTCGGCCGCGAAGAGCCTGGCCCTGATTGTGGAGGATCCTGATGCACCGTCCGGTCCGTGGGTGCATTGGGTGCTGTTCGATTTGCCTGGCGATGCTCACGACCTCCCTGAGGGAGCAGGAAAGAGTGCACCGCTTCCGAGCGGCGCACAGCAAGGAATCAACGATTTTAAGAAAACGGTATATGGAGGGCCGTGTCCTCCGCCGGGGAAACCCCACCGTTATTTCTTCAAGCTGTACTCGCTCGATTCGAAGCTCTCTCTGAAAGCATCGCCAGCAAAAGCGGAAGTGGAAAAGGCCATGCAGGGCCACATCCTCGGACAGGGCGAACTTGTCGGTCGGTATCGCCGCGAACTGCGAACTCATTTTTAAACTGCCCGAATTAGCCCCTAGTTCCGAAACAGCAACTCGCTCAAATTCAACAATATTTGACTTTTGCTGGCATCAGGCGGCTGCGTAGGGGCGGGCGAATTTTACGTCGGCCGCTCTCTGCGCCTACGGTGCTTCCGTTTTGCTGCTACTGCGCATTCCCGATGGCCGCTGCGTTTGGCTCATTCGGATAATCTAACCACTGCGCGCCCCGATGCGCGTGTCCCGGCCTTAAGGTCACCGTCAAGGGAGGGATTCTCATGATTCATTCCAAACCGTTTAGAGCGCTGGCCTCAGCGTTTCTCGCGGTGGTCTTTCTGGTCTTTGTTGGCTGCGGTCGGCAACAGGCCAAGGCCCCGGACGTGAAGGACACCGTGAAACAGGGTCTTGAGCAAGCCGGCCTTCGCGATGTGAAGGTCGACCAGGATCGCGACAAGGGCGTCGTGACTTTGACAGGAACGGTAGGCAATGACGCAGACAAGTCTCAAGCCGAATCAATCGCCCGTGCCGCTGCATCAGGTCAGGTGATTTCCAATCAGGTTGCTGTTCGCCCGCCAGGCGAGGAGAGCAGAGCGAAAGACGTTCAATCTGACCTGGACAAAGCCATTGAAAAGAACGTGAGCGCCGTACTCACAAAACACAAATGGGATCACGACGTTAAATATGACGTAAGGCAAGGCGTTGTCACGCTCAAGGGCAAGGTCAACTCCCAATCGCAGCGTGCCATGGTCGAAAAGGTCATTGCGGCGACTCCAAACGTAACTCAAGTCGTAAACGAGTTGGAAGTCAAAAACCAGAAGGCAACTTCGACTTCGTCCTAAGGAAATCTACGCCCTTCAATCGAAACAGATGGGGACGGGAAATTTCTCGTCCCTTTTTTGTTTCTTGACTTGCTGTGACGGGCGCGGCGCCATTAATCTGAGCGAACCGGTCAGCCGTTCGGCGGTCACTCTTACATGAACCTTCACGCTTTCTCGTCGCAGCGAGTTGTGACTTCTGACGGTGTCCGCTCAGCGGTAATCCTCGTCGATGGCGAAATTGTCCGGGCCGTTGTAGCGCGCCAGGAAGTTCCCGAGGGCACGTACCTCACCGATTTCGGCGACGCTGTAATCCTTCCCGGTCTCGTAGATTCTCATGTGCACATCAATGAGCCGGGTCGCACGGAGTGGGAGGGCTTTGCCACGGGCACTCGCGCGGCTGCGGCTGGCGGCTACACGCTCGTCGCCGACATGCCGCTGAATTGCCTGCCGCCAACAACGACCGTCGAAGCACTGGAAGAAAAGCGTCGCAGCGCGCGGGAATCATCCCTCATCGATTGGGTGCTATGGGGAGGCGTTGAGGCCGACAACCAGCGGCACATTGAGCCACTGGCTGCTGCTGGCGTGCCCGGCTTTAAGTGCTTTCTCGTCGATCCGGGAATCAATGGCTTCACCATGGTCACCAAATCACAACTACGCGCGGCGCTGCCGCACGTCGCCAAAACCGGCTTGCCCCTCCTGGTTCACGCAGAGTTGCCGGGTCCGATTGAAGCCGCCGCCGCTGAATTGACCGGTGCCGACTGGCGCCGCTACACAACTTATCTTCGCTCGCGTCCTGATGAAGCCGAGCTCGAAGCGATCGATCTCCTGCTTGCTCTTTGTCGGGAATTCCGCTTTCCGCTTCACATTGTCCATCTCGCGACCAGTAAAGCTCTCGATTGTCTGCGCAAAGCAAAGTCCGAAGGGCTTCCTGTTACGGTCGAAACCTGCCCGCACTACCTGTATTTTTCCTCAGAGGGCATTGCCGATGGCGCAACCCTCTGTAAGTGTGCTCCGCCCATTCGCGATCAAGCTAACCACGAACAGCTTTGGCAGGCTCTCCGCGAAGGTGTGATCGATCTGGTCGTCACCGACCATTCTCCTTGCCCACCACAAATGAAACGGCTCGAAGAGGGAAGCTTCCGCACGGCCTGGGGAGGCATAGCCAGTCTCTCGGTCGCACTTCCCGTGATGTGGACCGAGGCGCGCCGCCGCGGCTCTAACCTGAGCGATATTGCGCGCTGGATGGCCGAGAAACCGGCCACGCTCGCCGGCTGTGGCAGCCGCAAAGGGAAAATTGCTGCCGGTTACGATGCTGACTTCGTCGTTTTCGATCCCGAAACGGAGTTCACCGTAACTGCCGACCAGCTGCACTACCGCCATCGGGTTTCGCCATATCTCGGTCACCGCCTGATCGGCAGGGTTCGTCAGACCTTTTTGCGAGGCGAGTGCATTTTTGAGAACGGCGAATTTCCACACAAATCTGCTGGCCGCGAGTGCGTCCCGCGGCGGTAGGACTCCTTCCACATCCACAATACTTCTGCAAAAGACTTCATTCTTCGTCCAGAATGGTAGTGGCTGGACTTGCATTGCTTCGCCCAGACGAGCCAAACGCCTTGCCCCTACAACACATTGTCGGAACTTCAGTCCCTCGTAAGGAAGGGCTCGACAAAGTAACTGGCCGCGCCCGCTATGTGGATGACATGACTCTCCCCGGCATGTTGTACGGCGCAACCGTCCGTAGCAAGATCCCGCGTGGCAGAATCCGCCAGATTAGTTTCGGTTTCGGTATTGACTGGACTCAGTACGTCGTCGTCACCGCTAAAGATATTCCTGGCCGCAATTGCATCGCGCTCATTTTGGAGGACCAGCCCTGCCTCGCAGATGGCGTCGTAAATCATCCCGAAGAGCCAATCTTGCTTCTCGCGCATTCAGACCAGCATCAACTTTGGAAAGCGGTTGAAGCCGTCGAGATCACCTACGATTCGCTTCCGGCCGTTCTTTCCATGGAAGAAAGCGAACGCCAAACCCAAATCGTCTGGGGCACTGACAACATCTTCAAGAATTTTCTGGTGGAAAAAGGTTCGCTCGACGGTATTTGGGAAAAAGCTGCCCACATCGTTGAAGGGGAATACCACACCGGTGCCCAGGAACAGCTTTACATCGAAAACAACGGCATGATCGCCGCTTACGATGCGGAAGCTGGTGTCACGGTTTGGGGCTCCCTGCAGTGTCCGTACTATGTCCACAAAGCGTTGATAGCGCTTTTCGGGCTGCCGGAAGAAAAGGTTCGCGTAGTGCAAATGGAAACTGGTGGCGCCTTCGGGGGTAAGGAAGAATACCCGTCGATGATCGCGGCGCACGCAGCGCTTCTCGCTATGAAAGCCAGGCGGCCGGTCAAAATCATTTACGACCGCATGGAAGATATGGTCGCTACGACTAAGCGCCATCCGTCACGCACGCAACATCGCACTGCTGTCGATGCCGACGGAAGAATCCTGGGCGGCGAAATCGACATCACCATGGATGGCGGCGCCTACGCCACGCTATCTTCGGTTGTCCTCTCTCGCGGAACCATCCATGCCGGGGGACCGTATTACTGGCCCAATATCACGATTCGCAGTAGGGCAATCGCAACCAACACTCCACCTCACGGCGCATTCCGCGGTTTCGGCGCGCCGCAAACGCTTTTCGCGATGGAGCGGCACATGGATCGCATCGCGGAAGTGGTCGGTGTCTCGCCGGTCGAAATCCGCAAGCGCAATTTCCTCAAGCCTGGAATGACCACAACTACCGAGCAGGTCATTCGCGAAAATGTTGACCTGGAACGCTTGCTCGACCGCGCACTTGAGCTTTCTCAGTATTCAGCGAAAAAGCAGCGCTTCGCAGAGCAAAACCAAGCAGGAAGAACCAAGAAGGGAATTGGCATCGCTGCGTTTCTCCACGGTGCCGGTTTCACAGGTTCCGGCGAACGCTACCTAAGTTCGGTTGTAGGTGTCGAGGCGCTCAGGGACGGCAGGGTCCGCGTTCTCGTCTCCAGCGCGGAGTTTGGCCAGGGCACCAACACCGTCCTCTGCCAGATCGCTGCTGAAACTCTAAACCTCCCTTATGAATGGGTGACTATCGCGCAGCCTGACACGGGTGTCGTGCCCAACAGTGGCCCCACAGTCGCCTCGCGCACAGCAATGATCGTCGGCAATTTGGTACATTCCGCAGCGCTCGGCCTCAAACAAACGCTGGTTTCCTCGGGCGGACTCGCGGAAAACTACGGCCCCGAAGACTTTGCCGAGGCTGGCCGCAATCACGTCGGAAAACATGGCGGATTAAAGTCTTTTTCGCGATATGAAGCGCCGCCCGGCGTCTTCTGGGACGACCAGAATTACCGCGGCGAGGCTTATGCCGCGTTCGCCTGGGCCGTGTACATTGCGGTGGTTTCGGTCGATCTTAAAACATACGACGTCACAGTCGACGACTTTGTCGCTCTGCAGGAAATCGGCAAGGTTCTCCATCCACGCTTGGCCGAAGGCCAAATCGCAGGCGGCGTCGCACAAGCCATCGGCTTCGCGCTCTACGAGAAAGTCGTCTGGCAGAATGGCCGCATGCTCAACAACCAGATGACCAACTACATCATGCCGACTTCAGCGGACTTGCCTCCGATTCGTGTATTTTTTGAAGAACTGGGCAATGTGCACGGCGCCTACGGCGCAAAAGGAATTGGCGAACTACCGATGGATGGCCCTGCACCCGCGCTTGTCAACGCGATTCAAGACGCGCTTGGAGTCCCGTTCAACTCCATTCCGCTTTTGCCCGAAGACATTTACGCCGTTCTTTCAAGCAATGCTCCTGAGCCGGCGATGGAACGCTGATGGGTTCACTTCCCGATACCGCCAAGCAAACCGTACAGCTAACCGTAAACGGCGTGCGCAAGACTGTCTCCGTCCGTCCCATGGAACGCTTGTTGGACGTTCTCCGGCACGACCTGTGCCTAACGGGCGCAAAGGAAGGCTGCGGCGAGGGCGAATGCGGTTCGTGCTCCGTTCTACTGGACGGTCAATTGGTCAACAGTTGCCTGGTTCCGATCGCACAAGCGAACGGGTCCAACATAACAACCATTGAAGGTCTCGCAGCCGATGAGCGCCTCCATCCACTCCAGCAAGCGTTTCTTTCCTGCAATGGAGCGCAGTGCGGGATTTGCACACCCGGAATGATTCTCGCGGCCGTTCACCTCTTTGAAAGGCATCCTCAGCCAACGCTCGATCAAATACGCGAAGGACTTTCTGGCAACCTCTGCCGCTGTACCGGCTATTCGCAAATTGTTGAAGCAGTGCGGCAGGCTCTGACTCCGAGACCTGCAACATGAGAGCCGATCCCAGCGAATACGAACTCGTCGCGCCCAGCAATCTCCAATCGGTGCTGGCGCTCATGGACCGCGAGCCCGCCGCGTGGACACCCATCGCCGGCGGTACCGATCTAATGGTTGCCTACGCAGCTGGAAAACTTCCCGCGCGCAATCTTGTTAGCATCTGGAACCTTCCTGAGCTTCGTGGCATACAAGTCCTGCCCGACGAAATCCGCATCGGAGCCGGCTGCACGTACAGCGATCTTCGCAATCACGAAACTATCGCACGCGAATTCCAGCTCCTCGCGAGCGCGGCCGCATGGACCGGCGGAATTGCCAACCAAAACCGTGGCACCCTAGGGGGAAACATCGTCAACGCCTCGCCCGCTGCGGACTCGTTGCCCGCTCTTCTCGCATATGAAGCCACGCTCGCCTTGGTCTCGGCTCGCGGCGAAAGGGAAGTGCCCTACGTTCAATTTCATCAAGGCTACAAAAAACATGCCCTTGCTCCCGGCGAACTGATTCGCACGATCAAGCTGCCACGAAAGTATTCAGCATATTTCTCGTTCGCTCGAAAAGTGGGAGCTCGCAAGGCTCAGGCAATTTCCAAAGTGTGCATCGCGGCATTGGCCAAGGTCGAAAACGGCAAAATCATAGACGCTCGCGTTGCCCTCGGTAGCGTCGCGCCCGTTCCGCTAAGGTTGCCGGAAACCGAACGCGCACTTGTCGGCCAGCAGCCTGATCCCGCGCTTGCGCAGGTCGCCGCGCAAACCGTGGCTCGCCAAATACAGCCGATCGACGACATTCGTTCTACAACGCACTACCGCGCCGCCGTCGCCGCTAATCTCGTCGCCGAATTCGTCGAATCGCTTTGCCCGCAAGCAGGAACTCAATGAACGAAGCTCTCGTTCGTTGGAATGCGGCAACTGCCGCCGATGCAGTCCGCGAAATCATGCCTTGCTGCGGGTCAAAGTCATGGGCGCAGCGCCTTACGGATCGCAGACCGGTCTCGAGCGAGGCGTCGCTTCTCACAGCCTCGGACGAGATCTGGCGCACTCTTCAATCTTCAGACTGGCTCGAAGCCTTCTACAGTCATCCCCGGATAGGCGAATCTTCAGCCAAAGCGCCTGTCGGTTCACAGTCCACATCTTGGTCCCTAGAAGAGCAAGGACAAGTCACCACCGCGACCGACACCGTTAAAGCCGATTTGGCAGTCGCAAATCGCGTCTACGAAGAAAAATTCGGCCACATCTTCATTGTGTGCGCTACAGGCAAATCCGCCGCCGAAATTCTGGCCATTCTTCGTCTCCGAATGCAGAATGATGGAACGACTGAACTTCGCGAGGCGGCGGAAGAGCAACGCCAGATTACGCAGTTTCGTCTGAGAAAATGGCTGGGTATATGAATCGCATCTCTACCCACATTTTGGATACCACTCACGGCAGACCCGCTGCCGCAGTCCCCGTCCGCCTGGATTTTCGGGAATCCGCGGGCGCATGGCGGCAAGTTTCCTTAGAACAAACCGACGCGGACGGCCGCTGCTTCCAGCTCCTTCCCGAAAGCGAAACCCTCGTTGAGGGCTTTTACCGCCTGACGTTCGACACCGCCGCCTATTTCGGCTCACAAGGAGTTCGCGGCCTCTACCCGTTTGTCGAGATTACGTTTCAGGTTCGCACCGGCGAATCCCACTTTCACATCCCGCTGCTTCTCAATCCCAATGGCTACACCACTTATCGAGGAAGCTGAGAGCGTATGGTCAAGCTCGCCGAAAATCGCTACGGCAAGTCTCGCGTTCGCCTTGTTCGCGTCAAGCGTCGCGATGGCTGGCATGAGCTACAGGAATGGACCGTCCAGGTCCTGCTGCAGGGCGACTTCGAGTCCTGCTTCACCGACGGCGACAACAGCA
>Ga0075434_100004596_pt1 | contig 12465 bp, 10 predicted proteins | sample RhiMethybrSRZTD3_FD_75298 | JGI IMG/M metagenome (GOLD analysis project Ga0075434, IMG submission 75298) | Populus rhizosphere microbial communities from Tennessee, USA - Rhizosphere MetaG P. TD hybrid SRZTD3 | ecosystem: Host-associated > Plants > Roots > Rhizosphere > Soil | place: USA... | reverse complement strand
TGCTACATGGTGGCCGGAGGCTTCGACTATCTGGTCAAGGTACGCGTGCCGGACATGGCGGCGTACCGCGCGTTTCTTGGCGAAGTTCTCTCGAAGGTAACCGGAATCCGCGAGACACATACCTACGCAGTGATGGAGCGCGTGAAGGAATCGCCAGCGGTCGACTTGTCGCACCTGAACGCGCGCTCATGAGCTATAGGCGCCCTGTATCGGCCCCCCACCGGTAGCCGACCCGCGCTGCCTGATCGGGAGGGTTGAACTGCCGATACCTTGTGGTCCACAATAGCAAAATATTCTCACAACCCATTCTTATTTCAGCGTCAATCTGCATCGCTTGACGCGCTCGGAGAAGTTGTGAGATTGTTTATTGCTTGTGACGGCCGACGTCCGAACGTCGCAGCCGAATCGCATAGAAAGATTCCGGGGGGATCCGCAGTTTCTCCAAATTCCATGTTTGCGCAGGGCTTCTGCCATGCAGGCGTGAGCTCTGCGACGACTTGGCCCATCTACTGCTAGCTCGACACGCGGGAGTGCTTATGTCCAGTTCCAAGTTCCGCTTATTCAAGAGTGTGGTGTATTCAGCGGCGTGTGTACTTCTCGCGGCCGCGACGATGCCGGCAGGCATCGCTGCTGGTGTCGATCCGGCCCAGCGGTTCGAGGCGGCACCGGAGATCGAGGGAGGGGCAACGCTCAACCTTCCCCGCTCGCTCGCCGCCAAGGATCAATCGGTGATCGTCGTGGCTAGACTCGCGGCCGACCCGATTACCGTGGTGCAGGCAAAGCAGGGGCGTCGCCTCACCGCAGCCGAGAAGCAGCAGATCCGCGCGAGCCTGCAGGGCCAGCAGGCGGCGGTTCTTCCAAGCATCCGCGCGCTCGGCGCGACGACGCTGTTCGAGTTCCAGAACAGCCTCAACGGCATCAAGGTCAGCATCCCGCGCGACAAGCTTGCCACGCTGGCGCAGCTGCCGGGCGTCGTCGAAGTCCTGCCCGTCGCCGTGCACGAACACGAGGACAGCATCTCGCTCATCGGCGCTCCCGCCGTATGGGACGAGGCCGGCGGCGCGTTCCACGGAGAAGGTGTCAAGGTCGGCGTCATCGATACCGGCATCGACTACACCCACGCGAATTTCGGCGGTCCCGGCTCGGTCCCCGTATGGCAGAACGCCTTCGCACATTCAACCGACCCTGCGGACCAGGCTCTCTTCGGCCCGAACGCACCCAAGGTGAAGGGCGGCACGGACCTCGTCGGCGACGCCTACAACGCAAGCTCTACGGACCCTGCGAAGCGGGTTCCGCATCCGGATCCCAACCCGCTCGACTGCAACGGCCACGGCAGCCACACCGCCGGAACCGCCGGCGGATTCGGCGTGCTCTCGACCGGTGTTACGTTCACGGGGCCGTACGACGCGAACACGTTTTCGAGCAACACGTTCAACGTCCCCCCTGGCGTCGCGCCGAAAGCCGACTTGTACGCGATCCGCGTCTTCGGCTGCACAGGCTCGACCAACGTTGTGGACCAGGCGATCGAATGGGCCGTCGACCACGAACTCGACGTCATCAACATGTCGCTTGGCTCGGCGTACGGCCTCACGACCAGCTCATCCGCCGTGGCTTCCACCAACGCCGCCAACGCGGGCGTGATCGTCGTCGCCTCTGCGGGCAACAACGGGTCTGCGGCGTATATCGTCGGCTCGCCGTCGGTTGGCGACAAGGTCATCAGCGTGGCCGCGATCGACTCGAACGCGACCTTTCCGGCGGTGACGCTTGCTCTGAGCACCGGGAAGTCGGTGGTCGCCATCAACGCCAACGGCGTCACCACCCTGCCGTCCGGCGCGCTTCCGGTCGTGGTTTTAAGAAACAGCACCGGCGGCGTGAGCCTGGGTTGCGATCCGCAGGAATACGTAACCGCGGGCGTAACCGGCAAGTTGGTCGTCACGGCGCGGGGCACTTGCGCTCGAGTCGCTCGCGCGGTGTTCGGCCAGAAAGCAGGCGCCGCCGCAGTGGCTATGATCAACAACGCTGCGGGATACCCGCCTTTCGAAGGGCCGATTACCTCGAACCCCGATACGGGCGAGCAGTTCACGGTCACGATTCCCTTCCTCGGGATCCAGGGAGCACCGTCCACCGACGGTCCGACGCTGGTCGCGGCCGACGGAGGCACCGCGACCCTGTCGCCGACCACGATCGCGAATCCGACGTTCAAACAGGCCGCGAGCTTCACCTCCGGGGGACCCCGCAGGGGAGATTCCTTCCTGAAGCCCAACGTTGCAGCGCCCGGCGTGAGCATTCTGTCCACGCTCATGGGCAGCGGCACGCAGGGCACGATCATGTCGGGCACCTCGATGGCGGCGCCGCATACCGCCGGGGTCGCCGCGCTCGCGTTGCAGGCGCATCCGAGCTGGAGTTCCCAAGACGTGAGCAACGCGGTCGTCAACACGGCCGATCCGAGTCAGGTCGCTCTCTATAACACGCGGGTCACGGGCGGCGGGCTCATCCAGGCGCCGGGGGCGGTACACACCTGGGCTGTCGCTTTCACGGACCAGGGAACGAACCTGAATTACGGGTTTGCGGAGATCAAATCCGACCTGGCCAAGAGCAAGGCGATCAAGGTTCACAACGACGCCGGCACGGCGGCCACCTTCAACGTGACGGTAAGCAACCAGCAGGGCGAGACGCACACGGCCGTGCCGTCGACGAACCAGCTCGTGGTGGGGCCCGGACAAACAGCGACGTTCAATCTGAACCTGACGGTGCCGGCGGCGAGCGTTCACAACGACGCCGCGTTCCGCCGTGTCGCGGGCGTGGTCAACCTCACGCCGGTCGCAGGCGCGAACAACGGCGTCGCATTACGGGTGCCGTATTTTCTCGCCGCGCGCGGTCTGTCGAACATCGCGGCGAAACTGGCTCCCGCGCCGACGAGCAAGAATCCGTCCGGTACGGTCGCGCTCTCGAACGTCGGCGGTCCGATCGCCGGCAATGCGGACTTCTATGCGCTCGGTATCCAAAACGGCACCCAGGCGCTGAAGAATCCCTTCGACGTGCGAGCGGTGGGGCTGCAGTCGTTCCCGAATCCGACCGCTACCAACCCGACGCGCAAGCTCATCGTCGCCGCCGTCAACGCCTGGGGCCGCTGGAACAGCGCATCGACCCAGGAGTTCGACCTGGCCATCGACGTAGACGGTGACGGTGTTCCCGACTATATCGTCTTCACGGACGATTTCGGCCTGGTCACGACCGGCTCATTCGACGGCCGCTATGGCGTCTTCGTACTGACGCTCGCCACCGGCGAGCTCCGGAGCAACGGCTTCCTCGCGTCTGCGCCCACCGACAGCAGCACGGTGCTGGTGCCGTTCCGGTCGACCGACCTTTGCCGTCCGGCGGTGCCCAACAAGCCCATACCGCCCTGCCTGTCGAACACCAACCCGAGAATGGCGTATCAGGTCGCGGGCTTCGATCTCTTCAGCAATGCGTTCAGCGCGCCGTCGGGTGTCGGTTTATACAACCCCTGGAATCCGGCGATCAGTCAGGGCGATTTCTTCACGCTCGCGCCCAACGCGACCGCGAGCAGCGCCGTGACGATCAACACCGCCGAGTTTGCTTTCACGCCGGCGCTGGGAGTCATGGTGGTCTCGACCGACAACGCGGCCGGCGCTAACGAGGCTGCTACGCTGTCGTTCACGCTGCACTAAAGGCGCGCGGCAAACGGCGTTGTGACTGAGAAACGGCCGCCTTCGGGCGGCCGTTCTTTTGAGTATTCGCGGCTGCGACAATGCCGCGGTTGGTAGGGCCGAATTCATTCGGCCACACCGGTTCATGCTGCACCGCGTGCGAATTAGTCGCACCTACTATTCGATGGCTGCCGTCGATTTCGCGCGCTCGCGCAGAATGAATTTCTGGATCTTGCCCGTCGAGGTCTTCGGCAGCTCGCCGAAAACGACTTTCTTCGGCGCCTTGAAGCGCGCGAGAAGGCTTCTGCAATGCTCGATCAGCTCGGCTTCGGTCACCGTCGCACTCGGCTTCACTTCGACGAACGCGCACGGCGTTTCGCCCCACTTCGGATCCGGCTGCGCGACGACCGCGGCGGCGAGCACCGCAGGATGGCGGTACAACGCATCCTCGACCTCGAGCGAGCTGATGTTCTCCCCGCCCGAGATGATCACGTCCTTGGAGCGGTCCTTGATCTTGACGTAGCCGTCGGGCTGCAGCACGGCGAGATCGCCCGAATGGAACCAGCCGCCGGCGAACGCCTCGTCGGTCGCCTTCGGATTCTTGAGATAGCCTTTCATGGTGATGTTGCCGCGGAACATGATCTCGCCCATGGACTCGCCGTCCCGGGGCACCTCGCGCATGGTCTCGGGATCCATCACCGTCATTCCTTCCTCGCAGGTGTAGCGCACACCCTGGCGGCCGTTGCGCTCGGTGCGCGCGCCGATGTCGAGCGCATTCCATTCCGCGTGCTTGGCGCAAACGGCCGCCGGGCCATAGGTCTCGGTCAGGCCGTAGACATGGGTGATGTCGAAGCCCATGCGCTGCATGCCCTCGATCACGGAGGCCGGCGGCGCCGCTGCTGCGACGAGGCAGCTCACCTTCTGCCGGATGCCCTGCTTCCATTCGTCGGGCGCGTTGATCAGCATCGCGTGCACGATCGGTGCGCCGCAATAGTGCGTGACGCCGTGCTCGCGGATCGCATCGAGGATCAGCCTCGCCTCGACGCGCCTCAGGCAGACGTTGGTGCCCGCGTTGGCAGCCATGGTCCACGGGAAGCACCAGCCATTGCAGTGAAACATTGGCAGCGTCCACAGGTACACCGCGTGGCGGGGCATGCCCCAGTCGATGATGTTCGACAGCGCATTGAGATACGCACCGCGATGGTGGTAGACGACGCCTTTGGGATTGCCCGTCGTTCCCGAGGTGTAGTTGAGCGAGATCGCCTGCCATTCGTCGGCAGGATGCTTCCACTCGAAGTCGCGATCGCCGCCGGCAATGAACTGCTCGTACTCCTTCGCACCCAGCCGCTTGCCGCCCGGGCCGGCCGCATCGACGATGTCGATCACCTCGATCTTGCGGTCGAGCCGCGCCAACGCGGCCTCGACCGTGGGCGAGAACTCGGTGTCGGTAATGAGCAGCTTGGCTTCGCCGTGATTCAACATGAACGCGATCGCTTCGGCATCGAGGCGCGTGTTCAAGGTGTTGAGCACGCCGCCGCTCATCGGCACGCCGAAATGGGCTTCCAGCATCTCCGGCGTGTTCGCCGCCATAAGTGCAACCGTGTCGCCGCTTCCGATGCCGGCGAGTTTGAGCGCGGAAGCGAGGCGGCGCGAACGCGCGTACGTCTCGGCCCAGGTGTAACGGCGGTCGGCGTGGACGACCGCAAGCTTGTTCGGATAGACGTACGCGGCGCGCGCGATCAGCGACAGCGGCGTGAGTGGCGTGTAGTTGGCTTCGTTGCGATCGAGGTGGCTTTCGTAGGCGCTGGTCATGATGCGGCTCAAGGGCTCCGGCGGTCGCGGGAGGCGGGCTGTCATGGTAACCAATCCGCCCGAAAAGACAATCGTGCAGCGCCTTCGTTCGACTTGCTGCGCATCGCCGAATTCTCTATGCTGGCCGCTCGCATTCTTCAATGAAGGCCGGATGAATCCGGCCCAACGATTGCGCCATGGGCCATCGCCTCTCCAAGATCGTCACCCGCACCGGCGATGCCGGGACGACCGGGCTTGGCGACGGCTCGCGCGTCGCCAAGGACTCGGCGCGCATCGACGCGATCGGCGCGGTCGACGAGCTCAATTCGACCGTGGGCCTGCTGCTCGCCGAAGCGCTTCCCGACGAAGTCGCAGCCTGCCTGACCGAGGTGCAGCACGATCTGTTCGATCTCGGCGGCGAGTTATCGATTCCCGGTCATGCCGCCGTCAGCGAAGCACAGGTCATCCGGCTCGAAGAGGCCGTCGAGCGCTTCAATGCCGACTTGCCGCCGCTCAAGGAATTCATCCTGCCCGGCGGCACCCGCGCGGCGAGCCTCGCGCACGTCGGGCGCACCGTGTGCCGGCGCGCCGAACGCTCGCTGGTGCATCTGGGTGCATCCACCACCGTGCGCGAGCCCGTACGCAGGTACATGAACCGACTTTCCGATCTCCTCTTCGTGCTGGCACGCGTGCTCAACCGTGACGCGGGCCGCGCCGACGTTCTCTGGCGGAAGGACCGCCAGCGCGCGTAACAAGCTCGAGTTCGATCGACATGCAGAGCGACCCTGCGAAGCAACTCGAGCGCAATGCGCGGCTGATGGAGTTGCTGGCACGGACCGCGCTCGCGGACCAGCAGGCGTTCGCCGAGCTCTACCGCCTGACCTCTCCGCATCTGTACGCCGTGGCGCTGCGTATATTGAGGGAAGCGGCCCCGGCCGAGGAGGTCTTGCAGGAGAGTTTTGTTAACATCTGGCATCACGCCGGGTCGTACGTCGCCGCCAAGAGCCAGCCGCTGACGTGGTTGACCAGCATCGTCCGTAATCGCTGCCTGGATCAACTGCGCCGGCGCGAACTGGAAACCGTAACGATGGACGATGAGGAAGAAGGCGTGGCAATCGCCGCCGAGGATCCGACTCCGCTGGAGATGCTGCTCTCCGGCGCGGACACGCGCGCGGTCAGGGGCTGCGTCGAGGCGCTGGAGCCGACCCAGAAGCAGGCGATTGCCTTGGCTTTTTTCCAGGGCCTGTCGCACTCCGAGCTCGCCCAGCATCTGAGGCAGCCGCTGGGTACCGTCAAGTCGTGGGTGCGCCGCGGCCTCGAGCGCTTGCGCGACTGCCTCGACCGCGCCGGGGTGACGCGATGAACCTGCATGATCCAGAGCGTGCCGACGCGCTGGCCGGCGAATACGTGCTCGGTACGCTGCGCGGGCGCGCGCGCCAGCGGCTCGAGCGCCTTGCACGCACCGATCGGATCGTGGCCGATGCAGTGCGCGGCTGGGAAGAACGCCTCTTGCCCCTTGCGGAGGCATTGCCCCCGATCGCCCCGCCATCGCGCGTCTGGGCGGCGATCCTCGCCCGCATCCGCAGCGCCGCCACGGCGCCGCGCGCGCGCTCGTTGCTGTGGGCTCCTGCGGGATGGTGGCGCGGCCTCGCGCTCGTGGGTCTCGCGACGTCGCTGGCGCTGGCGATCGCGCTGCTGAAGCCCGGGGCGGAAGCGCCGGAAGGCACGCTCGTCGTCGTGCTCGCGGGAGGCGACGCCAAGCCGGCGCTGGTCGCGACTGCGGTTCGTACGAGCCGTTATCTCGCCATAAAAGCAATCGCTCCGGTTGCCGTCGCGCCCGATCGTTCTCTGCAGCTATGGATGCTTCCCGAAACGGGCAATCCGCGCTCGCTGGGGCTCGTTTCGACCATCGCTCCGGCCGGCGTGGCGCGCATCGAGCTGCCGGCGGCGGCAGATCGGACGCTGCAGAACATTCCGGCGCTGGCGATAAGCCTCGAGCCCGCCGGCGGCTCGCCGACCGGACTGCCGACCGGGCCAGTGCTCTATACCGGCCCGGTGCAGCGCCTGTACTGAATGCAGAACGGCCGCGCGACGTGCTCTATCCGCCAGTCGCGCTCACTCAAGATGCATCGCCGCGTTGCGGCAGCCAGTCTGCGAGCGTTTCGAAGACCGAAGAGCGGCGACTGCCGATGACCTCGATGCGCGCGGGCTCGATGGTCACGACGGTGGGAGGACGCTCGAGCTTTCCTGACTGCGCCTGTGCGGCGATGTGCTGGCGAGTCTCCGGCTCGATGGACATCAGCCGCGACTGCGCGAACGCCGACACCAGGATCGCTATCGTCGCACCGATCGCGAAGGCGAGCAGAATCGGTCCAAACCATCTGATTGCTTTCGTCGGATCCATGAATCTCTCCAATTTCGCACCGGGTGCATCCCGGCGCGTCGTTTCTCAGGAGAGATTGTCGATACGAACCGGCGCGCATTCAAACGGTGTTTTTGAATGCGTTGTATGCACTTCGGGAATGCGCGGCCCTGGCGCTTCCGTAGCCCGGGTTGAGGCGTAGCCGAAGCCCGGAGCCGCCGGCGCGATGAAACGCTGTCCCGGGCATCGCGCTGCGCGCTCAGCCCGGGCTACGCCGCTTCAGCGCATAGCCGTCGGGTTCATCCTCGACTTCCCATCCCGCTGCTCGCAACTCCGCGCGTAGCCGGTCGGCCTCGGCCCATTGTTTCGCGGCGCGTGCCGCCGCGCGTGCCGCGGACAGTGCGCGCACGACCTCGGGAATCGTCTCCTGCTTGGGCTGCCAGGCCTCGAGCCCGAGCCCGAAGACGCGGTCGAAAGCCGCGAGCGTCGACCGGCGCGCGGCAGACGGCAGCTCGCCGCGTAGCACTTCCCACGCCAGTGCGAGCGCACGCGGCAGGTTGAGGTCGTCGTTGATCTCGGCGGTGAACCGCTCGACGTAGCGCGGGTCGGCGGCTTCCGCATGCGGCAACGCGTGGAATGCGCTCCGCATGCGCTCGAGCGCCGTTGCCGAGGCGTCGAGCGCATCGAAGGTGAAGTTGAGCTGGCTGCGGTAATGCGCCGTAAGACAGAGGTAGCGATACGCGAGCGGATCGTAACCGCGGTCGGTGAGCGACTTGAGGCGCAGGAACTCGCCGGCGGATTTCGCCATCTTGGCGTCGTTGGCGAGCAGGAAGTAGCCGTGCATCCAGAAATTCGCGAGTCTCGTGCCCACGCGCGCCTCGGTTTGCGCGATCTCGTTGGTGTGGTGGACGGGAATATGGTCCTCGCCGCCGCAATGGATGTCGAAAAAATCGCCGAGGTATTTCTGCGCCATCGCCGAGCACTCGATGTGCCAGCCGGGAAAGCCGGTTCCCCACGGGCTCGGCCATTCCATCTGGCGCTTCTCTCCTGGAGGCGAGAATTTCCACAGCGCGAAGTCGGTCGGATGCATCTTCTCGCCGAGATCGACGCGCTTGCCGGCCTCGAGCCCCGCCTTGTCCAGGCGCGCGAGGTAGCCGTAATCGGGCTGCTTGCTGGTGTCGAAGTAGATGCCGTCGGAAGTGCGATACGTGTAGCCGTTTCTCTCGATGTCGGCGATGAATTCGATCTGCTCGCGGATGTGGTCGGTGGCGCGGCAGAGGATCGTCGGGTCCTCGATGTTGAGCGCGCGCATGTCCTCGAGGAACGCGCCGGTATAGAGCTCCGCTATTTCCCACGCGGTCTTGCCGGTGCGCCGCGCACCCTTTTCCATCTTGTCCTCGCCGGTGTCGGCGTCGGAAGTGAGATGGCCCACGTCGGTGACGTTCATGACGTGCGTAACCTCGTAGCCGTTCCATTCCAGCACTCGCCGGAGCAGGTCTTCGAACAGGAAGGTGCGGAAGTTTCCGATGTGCTGGTAGTCGTAAACGGTCGGGCCGCAGGTGTAGAGGCCGACCGCGCCGGCCTTGAGCGCCCCGAAGCTGCGCAGGCTGCGGGTATAGTTGTCGTAGAGCTTGAGCGCGGTTGGCATGGTCGATTGCACAGGGGAAGCCGCCGGAAACGAATCCGTACGCGGGCGGATGTCTTGGCTACGCGAGGCGCTTGGCCATGACGTAGTCATCCATCACGAATCCGCCGCCGATGTCGACCACCACCGCTTCGCGCACGACAAAACCGTTGCGCTCGTAGGCGCGGATTGCCTGCAGGTTTTGCTTGTTGACGTTGAGGATCAGCGTCGTTCGGCGCTGAGCCATTGCGGCGGCTTCCGTGGAGGCGATCAGGCTGCGGCCCACGCCGCGACCCTGGAAGTCCTGATGCACGTAGAGCTTGTCGAGTTTGAGCTCGTCGGGCCGGCTGGGGCGGTAATACGCAGCGAATCCCGCAAGCGCTTCGCCGGCATACGCGAGGTCGAGCCCGGCGCCTTCCTCGGTGATGAAGCGCCGTAACGCATCGAGCGAATAGCCAAGCGCGAGCATGTACTCGATCTGCTCGAGAGTGATGATGCCGGGGTAATGCTTGCGCCAGATGGCCCGGGCGAGCTCGGCGACAGCGGCGAGGTCACGCTCGGCGGCGCGGACGACGCGAGCTCGATCGACATCGGGCATGTGAACCTGAAGAGGCAACGTCACTTTCGAAGAGCTTAGCATGGCAGCGGTGTGGGGCGAGATACGAGCCCCGCGAACGCGGTAGAATCGCGCCCTTCCCGATGTCCCCGCCTTCCGCGCCCGCTCCCGGCCCATCCGTTGCTCCGCTGACGCGGCGCGGCGCATTCGTTCTGCTGCTCGTCTTTACGCTTATCTGGTTTTCGAATCTCGATTACCGGCGACTGGTCCACCCCGATGAAGGCCGCTACGCCGAGATCCCGCGCGAGATGGCGGCGACCGGCGACTGGCTGACGCCGCGGCTCGACGGCATCAAGTATTTCGAGAAGCCTGCGCTGCAATACTGGCTCACCGCCGCTGGCTACGAGGCGTTCGGCGTGCACCATTGGGCCGCGCGGCTATGGCCCGCGCTGTCCGGCTATCTCGGCGTGCTATTCATCGGCTACGTGGGCTTACGCCTCGGCGGGTCCGTGCTTGGCCTGTACAGCGCGGCGGCGCTCGGCGGCTGCCTGTGGTACGCGCTTAACTCACACATCCTCACGCTCGACGCGGGGCTCACGCTGTGGATGAGCGTGGGCCTGGGCAGCCTGTTCATCGCGCAGCGCACCGCAGCTACGGCGCTCGAAAGGCGCTCCTGGATGTGGGCGGCCTGGGGCGCGCTCGCGCTGGCGACGCTGTCCAAGGGATTGATCGGGATCGTGCTGCCGGGAGCGGCGCTCGTCGCGTATACCGTCATCACACGTGACTGGGCGCTGTGGCGACGCCTGCATCTCATTTCCGGCGCCATCGTCTTTTTCGCGCTCGCCGCGCCGTGGTTTATCGCCGTGTCGCTGCGTAATCCCGAATTCTTCAACTTCTTCTTCATCCATGAGCACTTCACGCGGTACCTCACCGGCGAGCACCGCCGCGAGGGCGCATGGTGGTATTTCGTGCCGCTCTTCATGGTCGGCATCCTGCCCTGGCTCACGGTATTCTTCTGGACCGCGAAGCGGATGTGGACCGACGCGCGCACCGAGGACAACGGCTTCAACTGGCAAAGGTTCGCGCTGGTTTGGGCGGCGGTCATCTTCGTGTTCTTCAGCGCGTCCGGCTCGAAATTGCCATCGTACATTCTGCCGATCTTCCCCGCGCTGGCGCTGGCGATCGGCTCGCAACTGATCACGCTGTCCGACGCGAGGCTCGCGCGACTGACGCTGCCGCTGGTAGTGGCGGCCGGTGTCGCCACGCTGGCGGTGCTGTTCGCAAACGCGCCGATCGCCGCGCATTTTGCCGGCACGCGGCAACCGCTGGGCCCTTTGCTTGCCTACGCGCCGTGGATCACGGCCGGCTGCGCCGTGGCGTTCCTCGGCGGGGTCGCGGGCTGGAGGTGGATTCGCGCGGGCAAGCGTACTGCGGCGGTGCTGGCGGTCGCGCTGACCTCGCTCGCGGGCGCGCAGCTCGTGCTGACCGGTCACGACGAACTCGCCGAATCGCACTCGACCGCGCCGATTCTGTCGCGGATCGTGGCAGCGCACGGGCCGCTGCGCACGGACGTGCCGTTCTATGCGATCCGGATGTACGATCAAACCTTGCCGTATTATCTCGGACGGACGGTGATCCCTGTCGATCATCCGGACGAGTTGGCGATGGGGCTCAAGAGCGAGCCCGAAAAGGCGATCGCCACCGTCGACGAATGGCGGCAGCGCTGGGAGGCGAACGAGCAGGCCTATGCGATCATGCAGCCGGAAGAATACGACGAACTCAAGCGGGAAGGCGTGACGATGGTCGAGCTGGGGCGCGACGTTCGGCGGGTCGTGGTCAGCCGTCGATGATGACCTGGACCGCGTTTTCCTTCCTCATGACCGGCGTGCTCCTCAACGCCGGCGCGCAACTCCTGCTCAAGGCCGGCACCAACGCGCTGGGTGTGATCACGCTCACCACGGACAACTGGCCCTCGCAGTTCGGCCGCATGGCGCTCGAGCCGCACATCGTTGCCGGGCTCGCCTGCTACGTCGTGAGCGTCATCGTGTGGATCGTCGGCTTGTCGCGCGTCCCGGTATCGATCGCCTATCCCCTGCTGTCGCTGGGCTACATCATCAACGCGATCGCCGCGCATTACCTGCTCGGCGAAGCCGTTACGCTGTCGCGCTGGCTCGGGATCGGCTTCATCATCGTCGGCGTGTGGCTGGTGGCGCGATCATGAGCGCCGCGGGGCCAAGGCGTGGGTGGCCTTGCAGGCACTCGGCCCCCTCTGGGGGCAGCGCAGCGGCGCCAGCCGCAAGCGTGGGGGTCCACCCGTGACAGCAGGCTACCTCAAGTTCGCGAGCCCGCTGCTCGACGAGACGACCATCGCCGGCGTCGACGCGGTCCTGCGCTCAGGCCACATCGCCAGCGGCCCATGGGTGCAGAAGTTCGAGGCGCAGCTGTCCGCCTTTTGCGACCGCCG